>Ga0208079_1001767_pt1 | contig 11047 bp, 5 predicted proteins | sample NGESurdeep092012_5_FD_184474 | JGI IMG/M metagenome (GOLD analysis project Ga0208079, IMG submission 184474) | Arctic peat soil microbial communities from Barrow, Alaska - NGEE Surface sample 210-2 deep-092012 (SPAdes) | ecosystem: Environmental > Terrestrial > Soil > Wetlands > Peat ... | reverse complement strand
GCTTCGCTGGCCGCGACGGCGCGATCGTGAACGGAGTCGCTACGTATCGGTCGATCGGCGGCGCGCTGGAAGGAATTCCACAGAACGGGATCGGCCGCACGGCGATCTTCATCAGGAATGGCCGCTACCATGAGAAGCTCACCGTGGAGCGGCCGTTCATCACGCTGCGCGGCGAGAGCCGCGACGACACGGTGCTCACGTACGATGCCGCGGCAGGAACGCCATCGCCGGGCGGCGGAACATATGGTATGCGAGGGAGCTATACCCTTCGCATCATCGCGCCGGACTTCAACGCCGAGAACCTCACGATCGAGAACGCGTTCGACTATGCGGCGAATGCGGCGAAGTCCGACTCGGATGTGACCAAGATGCGTGGCTCGCAGGGCGTCGCACTGATGACAGACATGGATGCCGACCGGTCGGTGTTCACGAATGTCAGGCTGCTGGGCAATCAGGACACGCTCTTTCCGAACTCCGGCCGGTCACATTTCCACAAGTGCGAGATTTGGGGCAGCGTCGACTTCATCTTCGGCGCGGGGAGCGTAGTGTTCGACGACTGTGACATCATCTCGCGCGACCGAGGGAGCAAGACGAATAATGGTTACATCACGGCGCCGAGCACGGTAGCGTCGGTGCCGTACGGATTTCTGTTTGTGCACAGCCGGTTCAGGAAGGAAAAGCCGGACATGGCCGCGAATTCGGTGACGCTCGGCCGCCCATGGCATCCGTTCGCGAATTCCGCGATCAACTCGTCGTCGGTATTCATTGACTGCTGGATGGACGACCACATTGGCGCAAAGGGATGGGACCGGATGTCGTCGGTAGATTCAGCTGGGACGCGGACGTGGTACGAGCCGGCGGATGCCCGATTCTACGAGTATGGGACGACGGGGCCAGGCGCGGTGTCGAGTCCGTGGCGCAAAGTGCTGAGTGCCGAGGAGGCCGGGAAGTACACGCCGGAGCTTGTGCTCGGGGGCTGGACTCCCAGGTATTGACGCGCACGTGCGAGTCGGCGAATTGCACCGCATCGTGCTGAGAGAGCAGTTTACCAGCAACCACAATCCATCACGGATCGATGCGGAAACGCGCGGATAGAGCATGCAGATGTATCCGCGCGTTTCAGGATTATCGGTGATGAATGGCATGAACCGGACAGCATCGTATTCACCGTGTATTCACGTTCAATCGATTCGCATGCTCGCTAAGGCGCGGCGCGAATGGCTGATCCTTCTACTCGCTTCGGGCGCGTGCGTGACGCAACCACCCGCGGTGCAGCCGACTCATGCGCGATATGGCGCCGTGGTCGACGCGCGCTTCACAGGGCGGGACGGTGATCGCATCGCGGGCGCGCCGACATATCGAACGATCGCGAGCGCGTTGGAGGCAGCACCAGACTCGTCGCCGGCGCAGTTCGTCATACTGATTCGAAACGGCAGATACCGGGAAAAACTCAGCGTCGACAAACCGAACATCACGCTGCTCGGCGAGAGTCGCGACGGAGCGGTGCTGACATTCGACGCGAATGCCGACACGCAGCAACCCGGCGGCGGAACGTATGGCACACGGGACAGCTTCACGCTGCGAGTCACCGCTCCCGACTTTCGCGCCGAGCATCTCACCATCGAGAACGCCTTTGATTTTCGTGCGAATGCCGCGAGAGCGGCGAACGATCCGGCGAAGTCGAAGAACAGCCAAGCGGTCGCGCTGCATCTCGATCGGGGAAGCGACCGCGCCACGATCGTCGATTGTGTGCTCTCGGGGTGGCAGGACACGCTCTTCGCGAACGCCGGCCGTGCGTACTTCCACGAATGCATCATCCTCGGCCAGACCGACTTCATTTTCGGTGCGGGGACCGCGGTGTTCGACGACTGCGACATCGTGTCCCGGGGCGCAGGATACATCACCGCGCCCAGCACGCCGCCGCTGCAGCGGTATGGGTTCGTCTTCGTGGGCAGCCGGCTGGGGCGAGAATCGGATGCGGTGAAACGGAACACCGTAGCTCTCGGGCGGCCCTGGCATCCATCGTCGAACCCCAACGTCAACCCGAGTGCCGTGTTCATCGATTGCAACCTCGACGATCACATCACGCTCGAGGCGTGGGCATCGATGGGTGGGTTTGGACCAGAGACGGCGCGATTTTTCGAATATCACGATCACGGAGTCGGCGCGGTGAAGAATCCGGCGCGTCGCACGCTGAACGACGCTGAAGCCACGCGTTACGCAATCAGTCAGGTGCTCGGCGGGTGGAAGCCGTGAGGTGTGGCGTTGCCGGGCTCGCTCTCTCCGCAATGCTCGCCACCGCGCTGCCGGCACAGATGGTAATCTCCGGTGTCGTGATGGATGGCCTCGCGGGGCACCCGCTGGCCGCGGCGACGGTGCAGCTCGTATTGGAACGTGATCCGTCGGGCAGGATATGGACGGTGACAACCGACTCCGCGGGCGCTTTTCGCATGGATGGGATCCAGGCTGGCAGGTATCTGCTCGGCTTCACTCACTATCGCGTGGACGAGTTGGGTATCGAGATTCCGCCTCGCGCGATCGAGGTGGCGCCTGGCGTTCCGGCGGTGCGCTACGAACTCACGGTACCGGGGCCTCGCGCACTCGCGCGCGTGTTGTGCCGCGGGCGCTCGGACTCGTCGGGGGTGCTCGCGGGCCGAGTGCTCGACGCGGATGATGGTCGCGCGCTGGCACAGGGGAGCGTGACAGCGAGCTGGGTCGAGCTCCGCGTCGCGGACGCAACCGTTCGGCGTATTCCCCATGTATTGCGCGCCAATCTCGACGAGAGCGGACGCTTCGCGATCTGCGACGTGCCCTCGGACGTTGCGGTCCGAGTGGAGGCGACGGCGGGCGCGAAGCGAAGTGGCGAGGTCGAGCTACAGGTACCGGCGTTCGCGGTGCTGCCACGCGACCTGCTGGTGGCGCCAGTTGTCGCATCGAGCGCGAGTGGCGCGGCACCGCCGCGGCTTCGTGGGAACGCGCGAGTTGCCGGTCACGTGCGTCGCACCGACGGGAGACCAGTCGAGCGCGCACAGGTGCTCTTGGTGGGCAGCGGCATCGCGATGTTGAGCGATGCATCGGGTGCGTACACCCTCGACTCGCTTCCCGCGGGAACACGCGCGATCGAGGTCAGAGCGCTCGGCTTCGCGCCGGCGAGCGTCGTGCTGGATCTCAGGAGCGGTGTCTCGACGACGGTCGATCTTTCGCTCACAGCGCGCGTCGCCGTACTCGAAGCGGTGACGGTGTACGGGAAGGCGCCCAAGCGTGGCGAGGCTGGACAGTTCGTCGAGCGTTCACACGGAATGTTCGGCCGGTTCATGACCGCGGAACAGATCGCGCGGAGTGGGGCGGTGACGGTACCAGACCTCCTGCGCATGATTCCCGGGCTTCGCGTGACGCAGGCGTCTGGCAGCATGATGACCACGGTGCTCAGTCGTGGCGAGACATTCGATAGCTCGTGCATGCCCGACGTCTACCTGGACGGGATGCTCGTCGCGGATGGGGCGTCGTCGCTGGACAACCTTGTGCGTCCGAACGAGATCGGCGGAATCGAGATCTACGTCGATGCGTCAACGGTGCCGGTGCAGTTCAGGCGCGGTGCGTGCGGAAGCATCGTGATCTGGACGCGGATCATGCTGCCCTGAACCGTCGACGACCAAGTGAAAGGAACCTTCAGGTGGCGTCGGGACAAGCGAGTGGGGTCTTCTATTCGGGATGTGAATGCAATTGCGTTGAACGGAGCCAACGCGGATCTCCGCGGATCTCCGGAATCCTCGCGGATACTCTCGTGCGCCGTTCCCGACAGGGTCGCGCAGCGAGAGTCTAAGATCTTCTGGTTGTAAAGCGCGCTGCCACTCAGGTAACCAAAGCGCCTCGCTGGACAGATCCGCGTAGATTCGCATGATCCGCGTAGATCCGTGTTCCCAACGACCAACGCGGTTCCCCAACCCCCCAACGCAGATCCCCCGCCGAACGCGGCGGGGGATCTCCTGCGAGATGAACCATCACCACCCAGGGTTCTGCTTGCCGACGAGCTGCGGGTTGATGTCGATCGCGCGCTGCGGGATCGGCATCAGCATGAATTTGTCGATGAGCGAAGTCTGTGCCTTGGGATACTTGTTGTTCTTGAACTTGTTGAGCGCACCGAGCGCCATGCTCGCTTCGATGCGCGTCTTGGCCCACAACCAGTTGCGCTGGCTGTCGAAGTAGCCGTTCGGTCCTTCCATCGCGAGCTCGAGGCGGCGCTCGTGAAAGACCGAATCCTTGAACGCCGACTTCGAGAGGCCGGCTAGCAATGCGGGCAGTCCAGCACGAGCGCGCACCGCGTTGATCGGGGCATACGCCGCGGCGGTGGGACCCGAGATCTCGTTGATCGCTTCGGATTTCAGCAGAAGGTTGTCGCCGTAGCGCAGAATGATGTAGTTCGCCTCGTCGTCGGTCGTGGAGAGCGAGTCGAGGAACTTGTGCATGTATGGTGTGTCAGCTCCATACGGCTTGGACGCCGTCTGTGTGGAATCCCACAGAATCACCGCGCCGGCCTTGTTGACGAAGGAGAGCTGCCAGGTCGCGACACGACGCTTGTCCGCGACGACGAACTCATTGTAGAAGGGCTGCTCTGCGGTGAACGATCCGTTCTGCGACGTGCCGTAGTTGGAGTTGCGAGGAGCAACCTGATTGGAGACGTGACATCCCGCACCCGTGATGCGCGTGCACTGGATGTCGAAGATCACCTCGGAGTTCACCTCATGCTTCATGTCGAAGAGGTCGCTGAAGTTCGCGACGAGCGAATAACCTTCCGTGGCGTCAACGTCCTGAAGCTGCGTCAGCGCGGACTGGTAGTCCGCAGGCGTACCACCACCAACGGCGGCGCGCTGGATGTAGACCTTCGCGAGCAGGCTCTTCGCTGCACCGCGAGACGCGCGGCCGATGTCGCTCGAGCCGTACGTGCTACCCTTCGGCAGCACTTTGATGGCGTCGGTCAGGTCCTGCACGATGAGCGCGTACACGTCGGCTGTCGTCGCGCGCGGCTTCTGCAAGCTGTCGAGCGAGTTCGTCTCGGCGGTCTCGAGCGGCACGCCGCCAAAGAGGCGCACGAGATTGAAGTAGTTCAATGCGCGGAGAAACTTCGCCTCGCCAACGATGCGATCGCGCAGCGTCGCATCCATGTTGATGCCCGGTACTCGCGCAATCACCCCGTTGGCGCGGTTGATGATGGAGTATGCGCCGAGCCAGCTCTGGTAGATGTAGTTGTGCGATGGCGTGAACGTATAGTTGTCTACCAGACTGCGCTCATTCCCCGCGCTCAAGTACGGCGTCTGCATCTCCGTCGGGAACTCGACGAGCATGACGAAGAGACCGCCGTAATAGTTGGAGCCGGTCGTGTTCTCCAGCCCGGCATACGCGCCATTCACGGCCGCGAGCGCGTCGGTGGCATTGTTGTAGAAGTTTCCCGGTCCCACGAAGTCGATGGGCGTCTCCGTGAGGAACTTGTTGTCGTTACATGCACCGAGCGTGAGCGCCGCGGTGGCGGCAAACGCGAGGGCAAGGATTCTTTTCTTCATGTCGTCCTCGCTCAGTAGGAAAGATTGGCGCCGATGATGAACGTGCGGGCAATTGGATACGACCCGATGTCGATGCCGCGATTGGTGTTGCCGATGCCGAGGCTGCTGACGTCAGGATTGAAGCCACTGTACTTGGTCCAGGTGTAGATGTTCTGGCCGGTCACGTAGAGGCGCGCTCCGCTCGCCATGCCGCGCAGCCACTGCTGCGGGATGTCGCGCGCCAGCGTCAGGGTGCGAAGGCGCGTGTACGAGCCATCTTCGATCAGATCGCTCGTGAAGTCGGACCCGAGGAATCCGATACCGGAACCGATCTTGGCGTACTGCCCGTTCGGATTGGTGGTTGACCAGGCGTCCAGGTAGCGGGCGCGCAGCACGTTGCCGGTCGGGCTTGCACCTTCGAGGCGATACAGATTGAGATTGAAGATCTTTCCACCGTACGTGCCGTCGAGCAGCGCGGACAGCTGGAACCCTTTGTAGCTCACGCTGTTCTGCCAACCGAGCGAGAATTTGGGAGTGGGATCGCCGATGATCGTGCGATCGTTGGCGTCGATGACGCCGTCTCCATTCACATCCACAAACCTGGAGCTTCCGAGGCCAGGCGTGCTCGCGGCCGTCGTCACTGCCTTCCAGGCATTCAGCGAGGCGGAGTCGCGGAAGATGCCGTCGACCTGATAGCCGTAGAACACACCGATCGGTTGTCCGACCTGGACCAGACTGCCCGCCGCCTTGATATCGCTGTTGATCGAGGTCGCGAACAGGCGTTTTACGCTGTCTCCCAGACTCAGCACCTTGTTGCGATTGCGCGTGTAGTTGAGCGTGGTCGTCCAGCTGAAGGCCCCGGCTCTCTGATCGCCGCGGATCATCTGAATCGTTGCGCCGAGCTCGATGCCCTTGTTCTCGATGGAGCCCGCGTTCACGAACGCCGTGGTGAATCCTGCTTCCGAGGGAAGGTCGATCTGGAGCAGAAGGTCGTCGGTGCGCTTGCTGTAGTAGTCTGCCGTGAAACTGACGCGATCCTGATACATGCCGAGGTCGACGCCGTAATCCACCTGCTTGGTGCTCTCCCAGCGCAGGTCGGCATTGCCGAGTATGGACGGATAGTACGCCGCGCCGATCGTGCTTCCGAACACATACTGGCCTGAACTCAGATGTGTCAGCGACTGGTACGCGGCGATAGACGGATTACCGGCCACGCCGTACGACGCGCGCAGTTTCAGCTGGTCGATCGAGGTGAAGCGCCGCATGAACGGTTCCTCGGAGACGCGCCAGCCAATCGCCGCCGAGGGGAACACGCCCCAGCGATGATCGGCGCCAAAGAGCGACGAACCGTCTCGGCGCGCTGTGGCGGTGAAGAGATATTTTTCGGCGAGCGTATAATTGATGCGACCGAGATAGGATGCGAGCGCCGTCTTCACGGTGCCGGACGAGAGGGTAGGACCGCCCGTCTGGTTCCCGGAGCCGATGCTCTCGTAGCCGGTGACGTCGCTGACGAAGTTGCTGTTGTTGAGCTGTTCTCGGACCTTCGTCTGCTGCTGGCGAGTGTAGCCCGCGACCGCCTGGATGCGATGCAGATCGCCGATGGACGTGGTGTAGTTGAGCGTGTATTCATTGAGCCAACTCGTGGAGTTCAGCGTTCCGCGCAGCGCTCGGCCATTGAGTCCCGCGCCCTGCTGTGTCGTGCGCGGATAGTAGGTATCGCGTGTGCGGTTCGAGAGGTCAGCACCGATGTTGGTGCGGAAGGCGAAGCCGTGACCGAGTGTGTAGTCACCGGTAACGCCGGCCAGCACGCGCGTATCGCCGAGGTTGTCCTGGATGTCAAATGCGCTCGCGACCGGGTTCGGGCTGCCAAGGCAGGAAATACCGACCGCGGTGAGCACGGTGGGACAGTCGATCGAGCCAAGCGTGTAGTTGCCGTCCGCCCGCCGCACGGGCATGATCGGGAGGTATTGAAGCGCCGCGCCTACCGCGCCTGCACCGGAGTTGAAGGAGCCGTCCGTGGGTACCATGCTGCTCGCGACTCGGCTGACGAGCAGGTTGCTCGCGAGCTGAAGCTTGGAGCCGATTGCCTGACTCACGTTGCCGCGAAGCGACATCCGCTTGAAGTCGGAGCCGGCGACGATTCCCGACTGCTGGAGCACGCCGCCGGAGACGGCGTATAGTGTGGCGTTGTCGCCGGCGGTTCCGCCGGTGAGTCCGAGCTGGAAGCTGCTCATCGGCGCCGACCGGAAGATCTGATTCTGCCAGTCCGTCCCGACGCTGATCGTATCGAGGTTCGGAAAGGGTGTCGTCGGAGTGGTCTGTGCCTGGGCCCACGCATTGGCGAACTGCGCGAACTCGTTGGCGTTCAGCACGTCGTAGCGCTTCGCGATGTTCTGCGTGCCGGTGTAGGTGTCGAGCGTGACCTTGGGCGCTCCCGGCGCGCCGCGCTTGGTCGTGATGATGATGACGCCGTTCGCACCGCGCGCGCCGTAGATCGACGTCGCCGAAGCATCCTTGAGGATTTCGATCGAGGCGATGTCGTTCGCATTGATGGTCGCGAGCGGATTGGCAGGAACGGTCACGTTCGCATCGCGGCCGCCGTCCGTCGGGCTCGAGTTCTTCGGGTCGTTCTCGACAGGGAATCCGTCGATGATGTACAGAGGTTCGTTGCTGCCGGCCATCGACGATCCACCGCGGATGCGGATGGAGATGCCGCCGCCCGGTGCGCTCGACGCCGTGCTCACGATGACGCCGGGCGCCGCGCCCTGCAGCGTCTGTTCGAGCGAGGTGATGGGCGTCTGCTCGACTTGCGGCGTCACGGAGGCGACCGAGCCGGTGAGGTCGGAGCGCTTCTGCGTACCGTAGCCGATGACGATCACCTGATCGAGGGTCACGCTCACGCGCTTGAGCTGCGCGGTGTGCACCGTGGTCCCGCCGGGCGTGACGACGACCGAATCCGAGTGCGCGGCGAAGCCGAGCCTCGAGAAGCGGAGCTGGTACCGGCCAGGGGCGATGCTGGCGATGAGAAATTTGCCGTCGGCTGCCGTTCGGGCGCCGATCGTGGTGCCCGACACCGAGACGGAGACGTCCGATATGGGTTGTCCTGACTCAGTCTCCGTGACCACGCCCGTAATGCGGCCCGGCCCAGTCTGCGCGAATGCAGTCGTGCTGACGCAGAGGGCGGCGAGCAATGCGAGGACTCGCGTCCATCTCATTTTGTAGATCTCCTGGCAAGAGCCATGGCGCGAGCGCCGTGAGGGGTTGCGACAAGGGACGATGGGAGCTCGTCGACAGTGAACTGGTCGAGATCGCTGAAGTCCCGAAGAGGGCATGTTGGAGAAGCGATGCCGTCTATATTGTTCTATAATCGAACAAAAAGAGCAAGAGGCAATTTTTTCAGGCCGTTCGACAACCTGATGAATCTCGAGCTGCTGTTCTGGTCCGGCACCCATGGCGGCGACACCGCGTGGGCGCGCATGGCCGAGCGGCATGCGCTCACGTCTGCACGCGTGCATGTACGCGCGGATGGGAGCACCGCGCACGTCGCACTGTTCGATCCGGTCACTGGCGTGCTCGAGCGTACCGTCACCTGGCAGGGCTACTCAGACAGCTCTGCGTGGGCAAGGGAACAGGCGTGGGCCATTCATGGGCTGACGGCGTCGTATGGCCATACGAAGCGACCGGAGCTCCTCGCCGCCGCGAAGCGCGCCGCAGACTGGTTCATCGCGCATCTGCCGGTCGATCAGGTGCCGTACTGGGACTTCCGTCATCCCGATATTCCGAATACCGAGCGCGATGCGTCGGCGGGCGCCATCGCCGCCTCGGTCTCTATGATCTCGCTCGGCACACATCAGGTACCGAGAGCGCGAAGTACAGAGCCGCCGCGGATCGCATCATCGTCTCTCTCGCGACGAACTATGTCGCGCCTCCAACGCCGACCGAAGCGATTCTTCTGCACTCCACCGGCCAGCATCCGCAGGGTGCCGAGATCGACGGCGGGATCGTGTATGCGGACTACTATTTCGTCGAGGCGTTGTTGCGGAGGAAGGGGATGTTTCTGGAATAACGATGTGTCGCGAAGGGCACTCTTGTTGACGCTCGCGTCAGAACGGACTACTCTTGAATCATATGATGAATCTCGCCGCGCTCAACAGAAACTTCGGAAATAATCGGAGCTCCAACCGGAGAGCTGGTTAGCGCACGCGTGTCGCAACACGACGTACCATGCGCCTACCAGTTCGGATCTGGTGGGCGTTTTGATTTTCCAGCGCTTCGCGCCACCAATGGGGTGTAGGTCAACTGGCAGACCGCCTGACTGTTAATCAGGAAGTTGGAGGTTCGAGTCCTCCCGCCCCAGCTATGCAGAACAATGACTTACGAGCCGCCCAGCAATGGGCGGCTTTCGTTTGTCTCTGGACTAGCGTACGGCCGTGCGAAAGGAGAAATTTAAATAGTCGTGGACGGTTGCTGCTGGTTGCTCTCTTGGGGCGTGCTCATCCGACGATCGCCCCCGGCTCAATAAGAGATATGATCCCGGCTTGTACGTCCACGCTCCATTCCTGCGACGTGATCGCGCATGCCGATGCCATCCAGCGAGGTGTCCGCGCGACCATGCTTGCCGAATCATCCACCGCTACCGTTGCCCCAGCGCCGCTGACGATCCTGCGCGTCTCGGAGCACACGGTCGAGATTGTTTCCGACTCAGGCGAAGGCGCCCAGAAGTGCGGCCAGGTGTTCGCCGCCGTCTCCGCCAAGATGGGCAACGGGATCTGGACCGTTGAGATCATCCCGGCCGAGATCCAGCCGCCACCGCGCATCCCCGAGGGGGCCAGTGGCAACCGCATTCGGGTTGGTGAGCGCGCCATGACCAACTGGGGCGACCGCACCAACCTCGTGATCGCGTTCAATGAACAGGTGCTCCTCGCGCGGCACCGCGTGGACGCGCTGGCCGACAACGCGGTTGTGTTCATCGAGGACAAATGGGCGCGTAGCGACGACCCGGACATCGTGGCGGCCTGGAGCGCCGCGATGAAGGAGCTCTCCACGCGCAACTACCGGATCATCCCGGTGGCGATGGAAGACGAGTGCCTCACGCTGGTCGACAACCCGCGCAAGGGCAAGAACATGTTCGCCCTCGGCCTGCTGGCGTGCATCTACGGCCGCGACATGGAGCGCATCAAGGACCAGATCGCCTACGCCTTCCGCAAGAAGAGCGAAGAGGTCTACGCACAGAACGTATCGCTGGTGGAACTCGGGTTTCGTTGGGCCGAGGAGAATATCGACTTCCGCGTCGAGATTCCAACCACGGAGTCCGACACGCCACTCGTGGTGATGAACGGCAACGAGGCGCTCGGCATGGGCGCGATTGCGGCGGGCATGGAGCTGTGCGCCATGTACCCGATCACGCCGGCGACCTCGGTGTCACACTACCTGTCCGAGGTATTCGAGCGCTTCGGCGGCATTGTGCATCAGGCGGAAGACGAGATCGCCGCCGCCGGCGTTGCCATTGG
>Ga0208079_1001760_pt1 | contig 11078 bp, 8 predicted proteins | sample NGESurdeep092012_5_FD_184474 | JGI IMG/M metagenome (GOLD analysis project Ga0208079, IMG submission 184474) | Arctic peat soil microbial communities from Barrow, Alaska - NGEE Surface sample 210-2 deep-092012 (SPAdes) | ecosystem: Environmental > Terrestrial > Soil > Wetlands > Peat ... | reverse complement strand
GGAACCAAGCCGGTGCAAGTGGATGTCCGCATCATTACCGCGACCAACAAGGTCCTGAAGGAAGCGGTCAGCAAAGGCGAGTTCCGCGAGGATTTGTATTACCGCTTGAATGTGCTGCCGCTGTTTATCCCGCCGTTACGCGAGCGCCGTGAAGACATTTTGCCGCTGGCGCTCGACATCATGCAGCACTTCAACCACGAGCTGAAGAAGAACTTCGTGGGCTTTACGCCTGCCGCCGCGGAGTTGCTACAGAAGTATCCCTGGCCGGGAAACATCCGCGAGTTGCGCAACGTGATCGAGCGCACCATGATCCTTTGCCAGGGCACGGAGATCGACGAAGAAAATTTGCCCGAGGAAGTTCGCGATTACCACGAGGAGCCTGCCCATGAGGAGATGTCGTCGTTCGAAGTCTCGCCCACGGGCGATCAGTTTGTCAGCTTGCGAGAGCTCGAAGACCGCTACATCCACGAAGTACTGAACGCCACCGGTCAAAACAAAACCCATGCCGCCCGTATCCTCGGCATCCACCCCACTTCGCTGTTGCGCCGCCTGAAGAAAACGCCGGAGCTGGTATAAAACCGCTGGCTTGTGCGGACCACTTGAACGCGGGCCTGAATTTGGATTATTGATCTGTTCCGCTAGCTTTGAAGGGGCACGGCTTCACAGGCTGCGGAAAAATGCTGTACAAAACCCAGGCAGGGTACTTCTTGGTGGGAGCCCCCGCATTTATGCGGGGGGAAGGAGCGCTTCAGCGCTCCGGAAAAGTCTTGACTTTGATCATGCGCTTTAGCGCTGGCCTCGGGAAATCCCGCGGCTAAAGCCCATTTCAAGAGTGAACTCTTTTCCGCTGGACTAAAGTCCAGCTTCCCCCTGCTGAAGCAGGGGGCTTCCACCAAGAAAACTTCCATAGACTTTTTCCGCAGCCTGTTCAGCCGTGCCGTTATGAGCGCGGAGAGTTGGGCTTCAGCCCCTGAGGGAAGTCGCCCTTCGCCTCAACACCGAAGTCCCTCAGTGGCTAAAGCCAACGCATAATGACAGCAGGTTACGGCACGGCTGAAGCCGTGCCCCTTCAAAGAGTGAGAAATCCGGGTGAAGGCCCGCTGGACCCAAGCTACAGCCACTCCGGAACTGCATCAGCAGCCTTTGCACTACTGCAAAATGCGACGCTACCCCTGCATAACGCAGGGGTTGAACGTTCCGCAATTGGCACCAAGCCGCTAACTCCTTTGCCACCGCGGCCCTTTTCGGGAATCAATTTGCATCGCACGTGCATTAGCGATGGTGGAGCACGATGCCGTGACGGTCTGCCATATTTCGTCGAAACTGACCAAGTGGGACCGAGCGGCTCGTGCTCCGCTCCGCCAAACCATGCAGCTCGGTAACATCCGGCGGGGCAGGTAAGGAGGCTTTATGTCGATCTTATTCGTCCTGCTTACGTTCCTTCTGATTCTTGCCGTCATGTATTTCCGTCGTCCGCAAGAGGCGGGGGCAACGCTGCAAGTGGCACCGGCGAAGAAGCTGAATGCGCCCGTGATGTTGAAGCGCGCCGGCTTCGATGTTCCCGAAGATTACGCCTTCCATCCTGGCCACACCTGGGTGATGGACGAAGGCCGGCAGAACGGTCGCGTCGGTATCGATGCTTTCGCCAGTAATCTGTTCGGCGAGATCGACTCCATCGAAATCGCCGATCTAAACCGCTGGGTGCGCCAGGGTCAGAAGCTGTGCACAGTGACTCGCGAAGGGCAGAGCATCGATCTTCTGTCGCCCGTCGAAGGCGTGCTGATCTCGGTCAATCACGAAGTTTTGAAGAACCCCAACCTCATCGTGGATGACCCTTACAAGAATGGCTGGCTGTGTGTGGTCAAGGCACCCGAGCTTTCCACCAACGTGAAGAACCTGCTGCGCGGGCCGATCGTTCCGGCATGGATGCAGAACAGCATGGCGCGTGTCGGTGCAATGTTGCAACAACTCAATCCCGCCCTGGCACAAGACGGCGGCCTGCCGATCAAGGGCCTGCTCTTTCAGGTGGATGCCAGTACGCAGCAACAATTGGCGAAAGAATTCTTCCTGACGTAGCGCTGATTGAAATAGAACAACGGAGAACCCATGGCAAAACAAAAAGCAATGCTCATCGATATCAAGCGCTGCATCGGATGCCTGAGCTGCGAGACCGCCTGCAAACAGCTCCACGGATTCAGCCCAGACCCTGAACCAACCCTCTCCGACACCGCCTTCACCGTGGTCGAGACGCGCGGCGGCAAGTTCGTGCGCAAAGTCTGTATGCACTGCGACGACCCCGCCTGCGCCTCGGTGTGCCCCGTCGGCGCCATCGGCAAAAGTCCGCTCGGTGCGGTGGTGTACAACGCCGACAAATGCATCGGCTGCCGTTATTGCATGCTAGCGTGCCCCTACCAGGTGCCGCGCTACCAGTGGACCAAGCTCGCGCCCTTCGTCAAGAAGTGCGATATGTGCTCGGACCGCATCAAGGCTGGCAAATCCACGGCCTGCGCGGAAGCTTGCCCGGTGCAAGCGACCATCTTTGGCGATCGCGATGACTTGATCGCCGAAGCCTGGAGCCGCATTCGCGGCGACTCGTCGTACGTTCCGCGGATCTACGGTCTCGAAGAACTCGGTGGAGGAAGCGTTCTGTTCGTCTCCGACGTTCCGTTCGAGAAGCTGGGATTCAAGCCGGCACCCACGGGCAATCAGCCCATGCCAACACTCACCGCCAGCGCGCTGGGCGACTCACCCAAAGTTGTGATCATGGGCGGCACCATTCTGTCGGCCTTGTATTGGGTCACACAGCGGCGCCGCGAAGTTGCGGTCGCTGAAGCCGAAGAGAAAGCCACCATCGACAGCATCAAAGGGGAAAGGAGCTAGCCATGATTGCGCGAATCAAATCGGAAATAACTTTATGGCGCGTCATTGTAGCCATCATACTTACTACCGGTCTGTATGCGACGTACGTTCGGTTTTTCGAGGGATTCCGGGCCAGCACCAATTTAAGCGACCAGATGCCCTGGGGATTGTGGGTTGGTCTGGGTACGCTCTGCGGCATCGGACTTTCCGCCGCCGGATTCGGCATTAGCGCCGCTGTTTACTTGCTGGGCATGGAGCGCTACCGGCCCATCTTGCGCGCCTCGATTCTGATTTCATTCCTCGGCTACATGACCGTCATGGTCGGATATCTGTACGAGATCGGTTTGCCGTGGCGCTTCTGGCACCCCATCGTGATGTGGAACCACCGCTCCGTCCTGTTCGATGTGTGTGTCTGCATCATGACCTACATGACGGTGCTGACCTTCGAGTTCGCTCCGGCGGTGATCGAAAAGCTGCCGTGGACGGCATTCCGCGAGACGATATTGCGCTATCACCACAAGATCCTGATCGCTGTCGTGTTGGCTGGCGTGCTGCTGTCCTCGATGCACCAATCTTACTTGGGCGGTCTCTATCTCATCGCGCGCGGCAGGATTCATCCCCTGTGGTATTCGCAGTACATGCACTCGTTGTTTTATCTTTCCGCCATTCCCGCGGGGCTGGCGCTGACCGTGATGGCCATCTACCTGTGCATGCGTTCGCTGAACGTGCGGATTGATTTCAGCATTCTCAGCGATTGCGGCCGGATGATCCAACTGTTGCTGATCGTGTATGCCTTCTTCAAACTCCTCGACCTGGTTTCGAACCAGGCGCTGGGCTATGCCTTCCAGCGCACCAGCGAAGCCGGATACTTCTGGCTCGAGGTGGCGCTGTTCCTGGCGATCCCCATCTTCCTCCTGAGCTTTCAGAGTGTGCGTTCGAATCCCGAGCGTCTGTACTGGACCTCTGCCATCGTGGTCGCCGGATTCATGGTTGACCGGCTGAACGTCTCGATCAACTCCTTACAGTCAGCCATGGGAACGCACTACGTGCCCAAGTGGACGGAGTTGGCGTCGAGCGTCCTGGTCATCGCCGCTGGCGTAATCGCTTTTCGGTATGCCGTGATTTACCTCGACATTCTCCCCAAGGCAACGACCAAGCCAGTGACTCGCTGGGTTTCCAACGCAGGTCTGCCGGCGCAAATGTGAGAAAGCAGTGGCTGGTGGATAGTGCCTAGTGCTAGGCATGTAATGGATCCTGAGGTGCCCCATCCAAGCCGGTTTTGCTTGGATGGGGATTTCTCGTTTAACTTCGCAACTTCCAAAAGGAGGATGAGGAAACCGGATCGCTGGCTCATGGATCGGCTACATGACACGTACAGAACTCCCGCCCAAGCAAAGGGAGCTTGGGTGGGGCACCCAGCCTAAAAAAACGTGCCCACCCAACACCGGTTACCCGAGCTCTGGAATTGCTTTAGGTCGCATCTTGGGTGTTTTCCGGTTGACGCCACCGCTCTCCGCAGGAATGGCACACCCATCTTTCGCGGCGAAGAGCGATCGGAAACCCCAGAGCATACGCGCTGACCCAGGCGACAGGCTGATTCAAGTCCTCAAAAGCGATATCCAGCGACTGACATTTCGGACAGCGCGGCTGCTCGTACGGTCCGACGCCTTCGACCTCGAACTCTTCGGGAATGGATTGCTCTAACAGATCCAGCGCCGCCTCAGCGTCTTCCTGCTTAACGCACAGCTTAATGCCACCGACCAGGTTCGAATAAAACCAGTCCATCCGAATCATGTTGTCGTCGACCAGGAAGGATTCGATTTCTGCCGAGTCCAACGCGCCTTTGGCGAGTAGGGCTTCGGGCAGATCTCGGAACTGGCGAATGCTAACCACGTCAGCTAATTCAACGGAATCAGGTTCCGCACCGACGCCTGTGTCCACCACGGCAGCTTCTCCGGGGCGCCTGCGAGCAAGCTCATCCGTTAAAGCTTGACGCGCCACATCGGTCAATTCGGCGGAATCCGCGGTAATGGCCTCCAACTCGCCATCTGCCATCCCGGCGTAAAGCTCGGTGATTCGCCGCCGTTCCTCTTCGGGATCTTGACGGTTCATGTTTAACGGCCTCATGGTCAGACATTAGGCTGCGGCATTTAAGGCTGTCTTTCCTCCCGCTACCGGCCCCGCGCCACGATCAGCGTCATATCATCCGCCTGCTCGCCTTGGCTGAACTCCTGCACCTCGCTGATGATGGCTTCGAGAATTTCGTCGGCGGACCGCTCCCGACCTTCGCGCGTGGCGTCGATGAGACGTTGTTCCCCGAACTCGTCTTGTTCGTTCGGTGAAGCTTCTGAAACCCCGTCGGTATAAATCACTAAAACATCGCCCACTGCTAGTTCAAGTTCGACCACCGAACAGTCCCACTCCTCGAACATCCCCAGGACGGTCGCTGTCGCTTCGAGCCGCTCGACGCTTCCGTTGGCTCTTGCAAGCAGCGGAGGATTGTGCCCGCAATTGACATAACGCAAGCGTCGCGTCTCGTCGTCGTAGACGGCAAAAAACGTTGTGGCGTAGTTGTTGTTCTCGGTGTTCTTGTAGAACAAGTGGTTCACGGAACGCATCAGGCGGGGAATGTCTTCCAGAGCCAGTGCATATTGGCCGCGCAGATTGGCCTGGAGATTGGCCATCAGCAATGCAGCCGACATTCCTTTCCCCGAGATGTCGGCCAGCACCAGGCCGAGGCGGCCCGAGCCGAGATCGAGAAAGTCGTAGTAGTCGCCTCCCACGGCGCGCGTCTGGATGCACTTGCCGGCGCAGTCCAGCGTCTTAAGCGATGGCGCCTGCTGCGGCAGAAGCCGGCTCTGTACCTGGCGCGCGATCTGCATTTCTTGCTCGCTGCGACGCTCCACCTCCATCGTCGCCGCCATCTTCTCGGCCAAGGTAATGCTTCGCATGGCGATACCAGCCTGGCTGGCCACCGAAGCCAGCAGACGTTTGTCGCTCGTGGAATACGGCTCTTCCGAAAGCCGCGGACCCAGCACGGCCACTCCTTGCAACTGGCCTTCGCTGGAGCCGCGAATCGGTACCAGGCACTCCGGTTGCAGAGGCTGCAATTGTGTTCCATGCATGGCTTCAGGAAGGAGCTCCAATGGCTCGCTACGGTCTGCCAGTTCGGCAATCCCGGCTGCGCTGGCGGAGAGTGTCATCGCCTCCGCTGGAGGATTCCCAGCGTATGCCTGCAATTGTCCGTTGCCGGCCTCGAGGAACACATACATCGAGGCCGGATGCAGCGCATCTTGAATTTGATCATGCAACAGTGCAGCCAATCCTTCGCGGCTACTGACGGTAAGGGTCTTCGCGGCCAGGTTCTCCAGAATCTGTTGTGCGTCGTACGAGCTGCGGAAGAAGGCGCGGTCCAGCCGGGTTCGCACCCGCCGATGCACTTGGGTCGCGCCGGAGATCAGCAGCACGCCGAAGGTTGCGCCCACCGGAATGGCGGCTTTTGACCCGGCGGAGAAAAGCCGGGAGAACGCCTGTGCCAACCAGAAGGTCGCCCCCACTGAAACCGCCAGAATCAGAAAAACAAATCCGCGCTCCACCACGAAATATCGGGCGCTCCTCTTGAGCAGAACCGGAATCTCCATCACCCGATGCTTCACCACCGCGTAGGCGAAGGAGAGAGGAAACAAGAAAAGCAGGATCACCTTAGCGAATTCTACCCAAAAGGGTTCTTGGATCCTTGCCAGTTGCGTAACCAGTCCGATCAGTACGGCAGGAGTAACTCCAATGATCGTTCCCCAGAGAATCACCTTAAGTTTCCGCCGGTCTTCTACGCTGGAAACGCTGAACACGTTCAACAGAAGTGAGGCCACACCCAAGAAGACGCTTCCGTAGCCGACTACCGTTCTTACGCTGTCCACCACTGGCATCCCCAACAAGGCGAGAACCGGAGGCATCGCTTCGAGCTCGCCGCTACGCATTCCTCCCAGGTCGAGGCAGGCCAGGACCACCAGCAGCACCCACTTCAGCCATGGAGCTTTCCGATCCACCGGAGAGCGCGTGGGAAAGACCGCGAAGAAGAAGTAGAAGAGCGGCGCCAGCAGGCTGCTGAAGACAGTCCGGTAGGCGTAGAGGAATTGCCGAAGAATGTCAGGGGCGCCAGCAAAGGCTTCCGGCTTGGGTGAAACGGCGATGAAGGCGGTAAACACGAGCGCTAGCAGCCAGGCGTTACGGTCCTCCACCCGAAGAAAGAGAACCACCATACCGACGACGAGGAACAACACGGGATACGAAGCTCGAATCTGCTCGGCCACCGTGTGTACGACAGTCACCCTATCGCCGGTGCCGCGCACGGCGCGGAACGCCACTCGAATCAGCAGCGGTTGCGGGTTCCCTGGCCGCTGGATGGTCAATAGTACGGAATCGCCAGGGAGCGCTCTCTGCCATGTCCGCACCCGAACGTCGGAGTCGTTGCCTTGGACGGTGGTGGCTGCCTGTCCATTGATGGCTCGAATTTGATCTTTCAACTTGAGCCCGGCTTTCTCCGCCGGGCTATCCCTGTATATGTTCTTGAGTTCGAGTCCCGACGGAGTGGGCCGTGTGTCAATCCCGATTTCGACTTGAATAGGCCGCCGAATGTAGTACATCCACGCAGCGCTGTACACGATGACGGTCACCGCAAGCAAGAGCGCCGCCGCAAAAAGCACCGGCCGGTATTTGTGCGATCGCGTGGCGGGGGTTGCCAGGACGGATTGAGCTACGGCTGCAGGCATGTCAGCGCGGGCTGCGCGCAAGGGTTAGTGTAGTCCATCCCGCAGGCCGGATTCTGCATCTCTGTTGAAGGTACGAGGAGGAAAATCGATGCCGGAGAAAGAAATATTGGAGCGGGCCCGCGAAGATGCACGCGAGGGAAAAGCGCCGAGCACCCAGGCCGGCGAATCGGCGAAGAAGGCGGCGAGGACCAAAGCAGCGGAGGGACGCCAGCAGGCGGGAAGCAAGCAGGCGGTCCGTAGGGCAGCGAAGAAACGGCAAGCGCGAGCGGCCTGGGGTGGGTTGTTTTGACCCGGTGGGGACTCCACCAACCCGATTCGGGGAGTTTCCGGTTGAATTCGGGAGCTCACCCTGGCGAAGTCTGTCAAACATCAAGGAACCGTCGTCGCAGTAGTGCGCCACTACGCGCATTGCGCGGGCCTGCATTCGTTGTGCACTCCCGCAAAGTTGTATTCCTCACGGTGCCGATTCGCCTCTGGCCTTGCGATTGCGAGTAAAATGAGAACATTCGCTTAAGGATGGCGTTGTCCACCGGATTCATCCGGCAGGAAATAATACAGGTAATCGATCTTCATGCCTCAAATTGGAAGTTTTGCGCTTCTGCTGGCCCTGGCGCTGGCGGCCTATTCGTTCATCGCGGGCTCGCTCGCGCTTTATCGCAAGGACGACCGCCTCGGCGAGACCGCGCGCCGTGCCGGCATCGCCTGCTGGGCGGCGGTCACGGTAGCCGCCGTGGCGCTGGTGATAGCCGCCCTCGGGAACGACTTTTCCGTCGCTTACATCCTTCACCACAGCAATCGGGACCTGCCCGTCGCTTACAAGTTCGCCGCGCTGTGGTCGGGGCAGGAAGGTTCGCTGCTGTTCTGGGCGTGGCTGCTGTCAACCTACGCGCTGGTGCTGCGGTTGCGCTACAAAGTCGATCCGCAACTGACGGCGCATGCCTCGGCAATCATCGCCGCGGTTCAGGTGTTCTTCCTCCTGCTGGTAAACTTTGCGGCGCATCCATTCGGCCTGGTTAGCGGACAGATTCCCGCCGACGGCAACGGCCTCAATCCGCTGCTGCAGTATCCCGAGATGGTCATCCATCCCCCGATGCTCTATCTCGGTTATGTCGGCGTGACCGTGCCGTTCGCCTTTGCGCTCGGCGCGCTCATCATGAAGTATCCCGGCGAGAAATGGATTCACATTACCCGCCGCTGGACCATGGTGGCGTGGCTGTTCCTCACTTGCGGAATCTTCCTCGGCGCGCACTGGGCATATGCCGTGCTGGGCTGGGGCGGCTACTGGGGATGGGACCCAGTGGAGAACGCATCGATCCTGCCGTTCCTTACCATGACCGCTTTCCTGCATTCGGTCATGATGCAGGAGAAGCGCGGCATGATGAAGATGTGGAACATGTGGCTCATCTTCACCACGTTTCTGCTGGCCATCTTTGGAACGTTCCTCACACGCAGCGGCGTGGTGAGTTCGGTTCACGCCTTCGCACAATCAGGCATCGGTGTCTGGTTTGTATGGTTCCTGGCACTGACGTTCGCCACCTGCGTGTTCTTCTTCGTGCGCAACCGCGAGACGCTGAAGAGCGAGCACCGGCTGGAGTCGCTGGTCTCGCGCGAGTCAAGTTTCCTGTTCAACAATCTGGTGTTGCTGGTGGCGTGCTTCGCGGTGTTGTGGGGCACGCTCTTCCCGGTGCTGTCGGAGTGGGTGACGGGATCGAAGGTCACGGTTGGGCCGCCGTTCTTCAACCGCGTCAACGTTCCGATTGGGCTGTTCCTGATCTTCCTCACCGCAGTGGGACCGCTGCTGGCCTGGCGCAAGACCTCCCTCGACAGCCTGAAGCGTAACTTTCTGTGGCCTGCAGTTCTCGCGGTGCTGACCGCTATCGTGCTCGTGATCGGCGGCATGCGTCCCTGGGAGGACGTGTCGTACTTCTATTCGCTGATGACGATCTCGTTGTCGGTACTGGTAGCGGCGACGGTAGTAGGTGAGTTCTGGCGCGGCGGTCGCGTCATCGCACGGCAGTCGGGAAAGAACATTCTCGAAGGCATGGTGACCATCACCCGTCGCAACACGCGCCGTTACGGTGGCTACCTCGTGCACTTCGGCTTCATCGTCATCATGATCGGCTTCGCCGGTTTGCCCTTCAATTTGGACAAAGAACAGGAGATGGGCTTCGGCGACAAGATGCAGATCGGCTCCTTCACCCTGGTGTGCGACTCCTACACGCAGGACGACAAGCCGAACTACAGCAGTGAGTGGGCGGTGATTGACGTTTACCGGCACGGCAAGAAGATTGACACCATGTATCCCGAGCGCCGCTTCTATAAGGCGAGCGAGCAGACCTCAACCATCGTGGCCAACCGCTCGCGACCAAGCGGAGATTTGTATTTGGTCTACACCGGGCGCAATCAGGACACGGGCAAGCCGATCATCAAGGCGCACGTGAATCCGCTGGTGATGTGGATCTGGTCGGGGGTGATTATCGTGATCATTGGGACGTTAATCGCGTTGCTGCCTAACATGAAGCCGGCAAAAGTCACGGTGAAAGAGAAAGAGCGTGCGGACGCAGAGGCGGCGCGAGGTCGGGTGGTGGAAGTGAGCGGAGACTGAGATGGCCCGAAAATAATGAAGGTTCGCGATCTCATCAGGCGGATCGAAGACTACGGCTGGCGCCAAGTCGCGCAGCGAGGAAGCCATCGTCAATACAAGCACCATTTAAAGGCCGGGAAAGTGACAATAGCGGGCGCCCCCTCGGATGATGTGCACCCGAAGACTTTGTCGAGTGTGTTGAAACAAGCGGGGCTGAAAAAAGAATGAAGGGTCTGGGTTTGGCAATGAAGAAGAAATTTCTAGTTGTCTACGAGGTCGGTGCTAACAACCTAAGTGGCTTCCTGCCGGACGTGCCCGGGGTCGTGTCGACAGCAGCGACGTTGGAACAGATGCGGCAAGTAATGCGGGAGGCCGTCGAGTTCCATCTCGAAGCTTTGGCCGGCGATGGTGATCCCATTCCCGAGTCCACAACGACCAGCGTGGATTTTGCCGAGGAGGATCCGGAGCATGGGGTGCTGTCCTGCATCGTGGAATGGCTGGAGGTTGGGGTGCCGCAGTATCACGCGGTCGCGTAAAATCGATCCCCGACTCGGACTGAGTCCTCGCTTGGCTCGGGATGACAAAAGATAGAAGAGCTCTCGGCGCGCCTGAAGGCGCGCCCCTTCAAACAAGAACGCTGGTACTTAAACTTGAAACTTGAAACTCGAAACTCGAAACTTCGCCTCGCCCAGATTCTCCTGGTTGCTCTGCTGGCCATCGCCTTCCTGGGCGCGGGCGATGATGCTCGTTTCAACAAATTGGGACACGGCCTGATGTGCATGTGCGGCTGCAGTCAGGTTTTGCTGGAGTGCAACCATGTTGGCTGCACCTACTCCGAGCGCATGCGTAATGAGCTGACTGCCGGC
>Ga0208079_1001759_pt1 | contig 11078 bp, 8 predicted proteins | sample NGESurdeep092012_5_FD_184474 | JGI IMG/M metagenome (GOLD analysis project Ga0208079, IMG submission 184474) | Arctic peat soil microbial communities from Barrow, Alaska - NGEE Surface sample 210-2 deep-092012 (SPAdes) | ecosystem: Environmental > Terrestrial > Soil > Wetlands > Peat ... | reverse complement strand
AGTCACCGCCTCGTCGGCTGGACATGCCATGAACGTGGAGTCATCCCGGCGGGTTTCGGACAACGCTCGCGGATGAACGCGGCGCAGGCAAGAGCCTACGCATGCCATCGTGTATGGGGCGTGACCGGTTGCGGCAGTCGAACGTCACCGGCTACGGTCTCGCTTCTCCCTGCCCGTTCGTCCGCTGCTCTGTGGCCGCCACACCACGGCCACAGAGCCGACTCGGTGCCAAAGCGGTGGCCAACTCGCTATACATCGGCGAAGCGGAGGCTCAGACTCCGTTGACCGGTTGGCCTTGGGTGGCTGACACGCATGACAAGAAGAGGGCTGCCAACATGAAGGCCATCGACTGTCCCGCTCCGGACGCTGCGCACATCCATGCAGAGGACGACGACAGCCTCTTCAAGGAGCTGCGACGGCACGCTGATGAGGTTCATGCCGACGCTGGCTACACCGATGAGGCACTGCACGAAATGGTCCGGGATGCCCCGGTCGACGCGCAACACGCGTCAGCGGGGTAGGGACGGACGATCTCGTTCGGCAACGGGGCGCATGGGGCCGACGAGGTACCGACCGGCGCCGCCGAGGCCGTGGTCCCCTTGGCCACGTGAGCGCACCAGAAGTCGAAGCACGCTGCGCGCTCGTGCTCCACGATCGTCAGCTCCTGGTGGACCTCATCCAGCTGACGCTGAGTCACGGCCTGTTCGTTGTTCGGACGGCGCACAGCCTGGCCGAGGCGGAGGCGATCCTCGCCGAGTGGCACCCGCACCTGGCCGTGGTCGACATGGACCATGACGACAGCACGGCGCTGCTCGGGAGGCTCGGCGCCTTGAACCGTCCTACCAAGCGCCTGACCGCGGCGCTCGGGCTCACGCGCCGCGGGGACCTCAAGTCGAAGCTCCGGGCGTTCGATCTGGGCGTCGACGACATCCTGACGGTGCCGTTCTCGCCGGAGGAGCTGCTCGCGCGGGCCATCGTCATCACCCGTCGGGCCACGGGCTCGGATCGGCCGATCGTGCCTGTGATCAGGATGGGCGAGATCGAGATCGACATCCTCAGCCGCCAGGTCCGCGCCGGCAGCTCGATCGTGCACCTCTCCGGGATCGAGCAGAGCTTCCTGTACCTCCTCGCCAGTCGTGCCGGTCGCGTGGTGACGCGGGAGGAGATCCTCGACGCCATCTGGGGCACCGACTTCGTGACCGAGAGCAACATCGTCGACCGCCACATCCGGAGCCTGCGCATCAAGCTCCAGAACGACTACCGGCATCCGCGCTTCATCGCCACGGTTCCGGGCCAGGGCTATCGGTTCATCCCGACCTTCACGAATACGGACTAGGACGGTGGGCAGGACCCGAGCGAACACCCAGGCCACTGAGCGTCGCCCGGTCATCGCCCGTCGCCGACGGGAGCCTGTGCGGCGAGATCCCGCCGCGAGCGAGCGGACGCTCTTCGGTATGAGCGACAGGGGTTCGACCTGGCGCCAGCTCCAGATTCCGATCGGCTCCCAAGCCGTTCAGCGTGAAGGCCCTCCTGTGCCGAGACCCACACGACGTTGCCATCGTGTCGGGTGCAGTGAGAATCAGACAGCAGTTGTCCGTTCCGCGATCGGCGATCGCATCAAGCCCGATCCGGATTGCTGGGATGCCGTCGCCGCGTCGAGCCGGACGATGAACGGCGCGGCTTCGAGCCGGACGAGGATCTCGCGAGCTGCTGCGGCGGCGGCGCGGACCTCCTGGTCCGCCGGGTCGAGGAGCAGTGCCATGTCGAGCCCACAGAGCGCCTCGTCCCAGGCAAGGCCTAGGTCGCGCCACGAACGCAGGGCCTCGCGATACAGGGGGAGGGCGTCGGCCGTGGGGCCCTCGAGCGCGGCGAGGCCGGCCCGGATCGTCCGCCGGTCCGCCTCGACCGCCGGCCCGTGGATCCCGGAGGCGTCGAGGGCCGCGAGGTCGGCTCGGGCAGCGGCTGCATCGCCAGCCCAGAGTGCCGCCCGGGTCGCCGGGGTTAGCGCACCAGGGGCGTTTCCCGGCCCGAGCCCGGCCACCCGCCGCCAGGCCGACCGGGCGTCGCCGAGCCGACCGGCAGCGAAAGCCACGATGGCGTCGCACGAGGCAACGGTCGAAAGGACCTGTGGGTCATCGCTCTCGCCGACGAGCCGAGTGATTTCGTCGAGCTGGTCGGCCACTGGCTCGCCGCGGAAGGCCCGAAACCCGACCTCGGCCCCGAGGAAGATTGTCCGTTCCAGCGCCTCGAACTCCTCGGCGAGCGCGGCCTCGAGCTCGGCGAGGGCCCAGGGCCAGTCCCCGGTCCGAAAAGCGCTGTCGGCGCCGTTGGCGAGCAGGATTGCGACGTGATGGCGCCGGCCGAGGCGACGGGCAAGAGCGAGGCCCGCCCGGGCGGTCTCGAGGGCGACCCGCGGGTCGCGCCCAGCTTCGATGCCTGAGCGGTTGCCGTAACCGCGTGTCGCCGCGAGGCCGTGCGCCTCGGCGAGCTCGCCGGCGGCGAGCGCGCCGAGCCCTTCGATCGGCCGCCCGAGGTAGGCGAGCGCCGTGCCCTTCGTCACGAGCGTGTCGGCGACGATCGCCGCGAGGTCGGCGTGCTCGGCGGCCTCGAGAACCTTGTCTGCGACCTCGATCGCCCGGCGGTTGTCGCCGCGCAGGAAGTACGCCCGCGCAAGCTGGCCGCCGAGGGCGATGCCCGCGGGGTCGGCGGCGAGATCGGCGAACTCATCGACGGCAGGTTCGAGGAGCGCGAGCGCCTCAGGGGTCCGCCACGCGCTGAGGAGGGCCCGGCCGAGGGCGGCAGTGGCAGTCGTTGTCGCCGTACGGTCTCCGAGCTCGCGCTGAGCCGCGATCGCCAAGCGGAGGTGGCGCTCGGCTGCCTCGTGACGCCCGGCTGCCGAGGCAGCCTCGCCAGCGCGCTCGAGAAGCTCGGCTCTCTCGCCCGAGTCGGTCGTGACGGTGAGGGCCTGGTCGAGGAACGTCAGGGCCTGGTCGGGAGAGCCGAGGGCGCTGGCCCGCTCCGCAGCCGCTCGCAGAGCGATGCGGGCCTGGGCCGCGACGGCATCGCCCTCGGCGCCCTGGGGCACATTCCGATGGGCCGCAAGGTAGTGCCCCGCGAGGGCTCCCGCCAGCTCGTCGGACCCGAGGCTCTCGAAGAAGCGGGCGGCAGCGAGATGGCGGGCCTTGCGGTCGCGCCTCGCGAGCGTGTTATAGGCGACCTCGCGTATGAGCGCCTGGACGAACCCATACTGGCCGCGCTCCGGAGAGCGGGGGTCGGTCTGGAGGGCGAGGAGCTCGCGGCGGACGAGGGCGCGGAGGCGCGGTTCGAGCTCGACCCCGTCGATTCCCGATACCGCCGCGAGCCCGGCGAGGGTGAAGGACTGGCCGAGGACGGCGGCATCACAGAGGAGGCTCCGATCGGCCAGCTCGAGGCCGTCGAGACGGGACGCGATGAGGGCGGTGAGCGTCTCCGGGACGGCGAGCGTCGTTAGGTCACCGACGGGCCTGTAGACGTCGCCATCGAGGGTGAGCCTCCCGTCGGTGAGGAGCATGCGAACGGTTTCCACCGCATAGAGCGGCACACCGCCGGCTCGTTCGACGATGGCCCTGACAGCGGCCGAGGGAAGCCCCGGCACGAGGCCCTCCAGAAGCGCACGCATTGCGGCCGGCGGGAGCGTCTCGAGGAAGATGGAGGTGAAGCTGCGCTTGCCAGCGCCCCAGTCGGGCCGGCGCTCGAGGAGCTCGGGCCGGGCGAGGGTGACGACGCAGATGGGCACCGAGCGGCTCCACTCGAGGAGGTGGTCGACGAAGTCGAGCAGCCCCGGGTCGGCCCACTGGAGGTCCTCGAAGACCATCACGACCGTGCCCGAGGCCGCGAGCCGCTCGAAGAACGCGCGCCAGGCGGCGAAGAGCTGCTCGGAGTCGACGGCATCGGTGTCGATGCCGAGCAGGGCGAGAAGGGCCGACTCGATCCAGCGTCGCTCATCTCGGTCGGGGACGTGCGTGGCGAGAGTCTCCGCAATCTTCGTTCGGGTCGTGCGCTCGTCGTCGGTCTCGACCAGGCCGGCCCGGCGGCGGACCATCTCGCCGAGCGCCCAGAACGTGATCCCCTCGCCGTAGGCGGGACTCCGGCCCTCGTGCCACAAGATCGGCTCGACCAGACCGTCGAGGTACTTCTCCAGCTCCCACGCGAGCCGGGTCTTGCCGATCCCACCGATCCCGGTGACCGACACAAGCCGGGGGCGCCGCTCTCGGCCTGTCGCGTGGAAGAGGTCCTTGAGGAGGCGCAGTTCGTCGTCGCGGCCGACGAAGGGGGCCTCGAGCGTATCCGCTCGCTTGCGGCCACCCCGCTCCGCCACCACCCGGAGGGCTCGCCAGGCAGGGACCGGGGCGGTCTTGCCCTTGAGGTGCTGATCACCGACGTCCTCGAAGGCGATCGCCTTCGAGGAAGCCCGCTGCGTCGCCTCGCCAACGAGGACAGTGCCCGGGGCGGCCCTCGATTGCAGCCGGCTCGCGCTATTGACGAGGTCGCCGGCGACCATGCCCTGGTTCGTGGCACCGATGGTGACGGCGGCTTCGCCGGTGAGGATGCCGGCCCGGGCTGCGATGCCGGGTCCAAGCGCCTTGACCGCGTCGACGAGCTCAAGGCCGGCCCGAACTGCCCGCTCGGCGTCGTCTTCGTGCGAGGTGGGCGCACCCCAGACGGCCATGACGGCGTCGCCGATGAACTTCTCGACGGTTCCCCCGTAGCGACCGATCACGTCCCGCGAGAGGTCGAAGTAGCGAGCCAGGAGCTCACGGGTGTCCTCGGCGTCGCGTCCCTCGGCGAGCGTCGTGAAGCCAACGAGGTCGGCGAACAGGACGGAGACGAGGCGGCGCTCGGCGACGGGGGCGGGATTGCGCGGCGTCAGGACAGGGTGCGATCCGCCGTCGCGAACCGCACCCGGGACCAGCGGCGTCCCGCAGGTGCCACAGAACCGCTTGCCCGGCTGGTTGGCAGCCCCACAGGATGGACAGCCGGGGAGCAGTGATGCGCCACAATCGCCGCAGAAACGGTCATCAACCGGGTTCGCGCTGCCGCAGCTCGAGCAAATCATCTCGCCCCTTCGGTTTTGAGATGACGGACAGCCTAACCGACCGGAGCGGTCGTGCGAAGACTTGCACGGCGCCGACTCTTCGGCTGGTTAACACAATCAGGTCATCGTGCCTGGCTAATGTCGCGGCACGCTGTGAGGTGCTATCGTCTGCCGAAGTTTCACAGTCAGCTCCGTCTGGTCGCGAAGCCGGTGAGAGTCCGGCACAGTCCCGCTACGGTGACCACGCCCTTGTGCGTGGAAGGGAACTGCAACAACTGTGCGGCGGACTCTAGCAAACGGAACGGGCGTTTGAACTGGACTCGCTCAGGTTGCCGCCAGGGCTGATCCCAAAGGCATTCAGTGCTTCGTTCAAGCGGCCGGGGTGTGCCGGTTCGAGCGAGATCGCGCTGCCTCCAGGAGAGGAGAAGACCGCGCGGGCATGGGGGCAACGAGTGGTTCGCTCGGGTCGCCGCAGCGGGGGTCAACGTCGCCGCCGGCCGGGGCCAGTTCCCGACCGACACGAGGCGGCGCTCGGCGACGGGGGCGGGGGTGGCGGCCGGGACGGCGGCCGGGCGAACGCCTTGGGTCAGCGGGACCGCGCATTCGTCGCAGAAGCGATCCTCGGGCTCGTTGGATGCCCCGCATAAGGGACATGCCACGGCCAGCGGGCTCGCGCACTGCGCGCCGAACTTGCGGCCAGCCCTGTTCGTGGCCCCGCAGGTCGAGCAGATCATCCCGGCTCCAGACGCCTCCTGCAGCGTTCCTGAAGGCTGAGGGTACCCGATGGTGCGATCGACCGAGGTGCGCGATTCGAGTGGGCGCGATAAGGGCGTGCGAATCGCAAGCCCGGGCCGTACCCTCCGCGGATGATCGCGGTCCTGCGCGCCTACCGCCTCCTGCTCCGCAACGGCCCGCTCGCGCGACTCCTCGCCGGGGAGTTCGTCTCGTCGATCGGCGACTGGCTCTACCTCGTCGCGATCCTTATCCTGGTCTACGAGGTCTCGAACGACCCGCTGGTCCTTGGGATCGTGGGCGCGGCGCGCGTCCTGCCGTACGTCGTCCTGTCGATCCCGGCCGGCATCCTCGCGGACCGCTACGACCGCCGGCTGATCCTCCTGGTCACCGACGTCGCGCGCGGGACGCTCATGCTGGTCATGGCGGCGCTCGTCGCGGCGCATGCGCCGGTCGTCACGATCGTCGTCCTCGCGGTCGTCGCGACCTGCTTCTCGACGTTCTTCAGTCCCGCGATCGGCGCGTACCTGCCGTCGCTCGTGGCGGACGAGGAACAGCTTGGGCCCGCCAACAGCGCCTGGTCCACCCTCGACAACCTTGCCTTCGTGATCGGGCCGGCGATCGCGGGCCTGCTGATCGCCGCAGGCGGGCTGGCGCTCGCATTCGTCCTCAACGCTGCCACGTTCGCCGTCATTGCCGTGGTGCTGTGGCGGCTCCCGTCGCCGCGGCGAGCCGTGATTGGCGAGGTTCGCGAGGCCGGCGAGGTGGGCGAGGCTCCTGCATCGGCAACCGGCACCGCGGCGACGCCGACCCCAACACCGGCGCCGAGCCCGACCCCGACCCCGGGTCGGGCGGACCACAAGGCGCTCCGCCGGGTAGTGGTCCCCGTCCTGGGCCTCGCGCTGATCGACCTGGTCGGGAGCGTCGCGGGCGGCGGCCTCGGCGTGCTCACCGTCGTCATCGCCGTCGGATCGCTGGGGGCCGGCGATGCTGGGACCGGCTTCCTGAACGCCGGGATCGGGATCGGCGGGCTCGTGGGCGCGCTCCTCGCGGGGGTCTTCGTCCTTCGGCCCAGCCTTGTCGGCGTCCTTGTCGGCGGATCCATCGTGCTCGCGGTGGGAGTGGCCGCGCTCGGGATCGCGGGCTCCCTGCCGGTTGCGGTCGTGACGATCGCGGTGGCCTCGGCCGGGGCGCTCCTCGTCGAGGTCACGAGCACGACGATCCTCCAGCGCGCCATCCCGGACGAGATCCGCGGGCGGACGCTGGGCGTCCTGGCAACGGCCTCCACGCTCGCGTTCGCCGCGGGGTCGTTCGCGCTGCCGGTCCTCGCCGACGCCGTGGGGATGGGCCCGGTCCTCGCGGCGACCGGCGCCGCCATCGTGGTCGCCGGCCTCGTGGGTGCTGTTCTCGCCGCGCCCGCCGCGCGCCGCGCGCCGGAGAGCATCGCGGCGACCCGCTTCGCCCGCCTGGCGCGACTCCCGCTCTTCGCCGGGGTGCCGGTGCCGACGCTGGAGGCCGTGGCGACGCGGCTGGTCCCGATCGCGGCACGAGCCGGGGATGTCGTGATCCGGCAGGGAGACCCGGCAGACCGCTTCTACGTGATCCAGGCCGGGACGTTCGAGGTGACGCGCCACGAGCCGGGCGAGCCCGACGACCAGGCTCCGGCCCGCCTCCGGACGATGACGAGCGGCGAGGTGTTCGGCGAGATCGGGCTGCTCCGGGCGACGGCCCGGACCGCGACCGTGACCGCTTCTACGGACGGCTCGCTGCTCGCGCTCGACGGGGCCAGCTTCCTGGAGCTGGTCAACGCGGGACCCGGCCTCGCGCCGCGGCTGCTGGACCTCCGCCGCGGCGCGCCGGGCGCGGCGGGCTGAGGCGATTCGGTCGGCCCGGCTGTCGTCTGCCCGACAGGGCCGCTGTCAGGCTGGGGATTGCCGCGACGGCCCCGACCCGCCACCATACGGGGATCCCGGGGCATTGACGCCGGGAGCCGCCAGCGGCGGCCGAGGACGTGAACCGACAGGGGTGGATGATGGGAGACCGGGACGAGAGTCGGCCGGATGGCCTGCTGGATGCGCGCCGCCGGATGGGCCCGGGCGACGGCTACGACGCCGACGACGACGACGTGATCGGCCATGGCATGCCCGAGATCCCGGGAGCCGGCGACGGCTTCGCGGCCGCGCCGCGGCTCCCCCGCCGGGACGGGCTGGCCGGCGACACGGAGAACGACGTGGAGGGCCACAGCTCCGCCAAGGACTGACACGTTCGCCCGGGGCGCGCGCACGACGGCGCGGGAAGCGTCGCCGCGCTCGGGCACCGCGGCACACGCGGGAGGCGTCGCCGGCCTGACCTTTTCGTCAACTCACCCTGGGGGGAAGGCCGGCGATTGGACGCGCCAGCTGGCCCGGACTTGGAAGACGGCCGCCCCGCTCCTCCGGGGATGGCCGTCTTCCTCGTTTCAGGCCCGGGACCCGGTGGCGGTTGCCGCGAGGATCGCCTTCACCTCGAACGGGGTCACTTCCGGGTGCTTCGCCCGGATCAGCGCGGCGTACCCGGCAATGTGGGGTGCCGCGAAGCTGTTGCCGGTCGCCGTCATCCGGCTCCCACCGCGCCACGCCACGTCCACGTCCAGGCCGTGCGCCCCGAACTCCACCGGCGGGCGCGGGTTGTAGAACCAGGCCGCCGGATCCGCGACGTCGTGCGCGGCGACGGAGATGACCGACGCGAAGAGCGACGGGTAGCTGTTCCCGGGGACGTTGTTGGCCGCACACACCAGGAGCGCGTTCGCGAAGTAGGCCCGGTCGGCCAGGTCGTGGAAAAGGCCGAAGAGCGCGTCGCTCTTCGACGAGAGCGATAGGTTCATCACGCCGGCGCCCTGGTCGATCGCCCAGTCGAGGCCGGCCGCAAAGACGATCCCCTTGCCGCGGTTGTCCGGCCCCAGGACCCGGACCGAGACGAGGTCGGCGCCCGGCGCGATGGTGTGGATGATCCCGGCGCAGGCGGTCCCGTGCCCCACGACGTCAAGGGCGTCGTCATCGTCGAGGACGACCGGGTCGTCGTCCGCGTTTGCGGCCAGCTCCACCTTGACGCTGCGAACCAGCTTCCCGCCGACCGCGGGGTGGTCCCGCTCGACGCCGGAGTCGATGATCGCGACCGTGACGCCGCTCCCGTCGCTGCCGCCGATGGCCCAGCCGCGGTCGAGGGCGCCAAATGGGGGAAGGTGGCGCAGCGCGTCCCGCCGCGCGCCAACGAACGGCTCGCTCCAGGCCGGGAGGAGCTGATCCGTCATCCGCCCGGCGCGCGGAGGCGGCCGGCGCGCCGGCCCCGGCCACGTTCGGCCTGGCGGACAAGGACGTCGAGCAGGGAGCCGAGCAGTTCACGCTGCTCCGGCCCGGCCCGGCGGAGCGCCGCGATCTGCTCGACGAGCGGCCAGAGCGGGTCGTCCGGGTCGCCGACGTCGGCGAGAGCGGCGATGACGAGCGCCTCGACGCCACCGTCGGGCGCCTCCCCACCGCTGAGCGCACCGATCACCGAGCGGAGGAGCGTTGCGGTATCGCGCTCGACGCGGCTGGCCCGGATGGCGACCGTGGCCTGGCGCGCGAAGACGCCGGCCAGCTCGACGTCGCGGAGGGAGAAGCTCGTCTCGCTCCGCTTGTCGAGCACCTCGAGGACGCCGAGCGTGCCGAGCGTGTCCAGCAGCGGGACCGCCACGATGCTTCGCGGCACGTACTGCGTCTGCTCGGCGAAGTTCCGACCAAAGCGCGGGTCTGCCCGGACGTCGGCGATCGCGAGCGCCTGCCCGCTCGAGAAGACGTACCCCACCAAACCGCGGTCCGTCTCGATCTCGAGCCCGACGACGCCCTGGCCGTGCTCCCCCGCGGCGACCCGGAAGACGAGCAGATTGCGGGCAGGCTCGTACAGCGCGATGGATGCCGCCTCCGCCTCGAACAGGGCGACGGCCGCCTCCACCACAGAGCGGAGGACGGCCTCGGCGCTCCCCAGCTCGAGCCGGCGCGCGATCTCGGCACGGCGCCCGATCGCCGCGAGCGCCGCGCGCGCGGCGCGATCGAACGCGGGGGCGCGACGGCGCGGGCCGGTTCCTGCGTCGCTCATCGGATGTCGCCGCCGCGGCTCAGCGTGCGGCCGCCCGCTCGAGGCGGTCGAGATCGGGCACGACCAGCGTGTCGCGGTCGATCCGGATCAGGCCCTCCGCCGTGAACTCGCCGAGGAGCCGGTTCACCGTCTGGCGGGTCCCGCCGATCATCGCCGCGAGCTCCGACTGGGAGAAGCTCCAGTCCAGCGTCACCGGCCCGCTCGGCTCGGGATCCACCTCGCGGGCCAGTCGCACGATCCGGCGCGCCAATCTGCCGGGCAGGTCCAGGAAGTGGAGCTCCTCCACGTGGTGCGTGAGCCGGCGCAGCTCGGCGGCCAGGCCCGCCAGGAGCTCGTGGCGAAGTGCGGGGACGGTGTCGATCAGCTGGCCGAATGCATCGCGGCGGAGGACGAGGGCGGTCGTCGCCTCGTGGGCGATCGCGGTGGCCGAGCGTTCGGCGCCGTCGAGCAGTGCGAGCTCGCCGAAGAAGTCACCCGGGCCCAGCGTGGCGATGATGGCCTCGTCTTCGCCCTCCGGCGAGGGAAGCACGATCTTCACGGCACCTGACTCGATGATGTAAAGAGAATCGCCCTGGTCGCCCTGGTGGAAGATCGTCTCGTTGCGCCGGTAGCGGCGGGTCCGAAGCGAGTCGATGCAAATGGCCAGCGTGGCGTCGTCCACCCGCGAGAAGAGCGCGCAGTGTCGGAGCGCATCGGCGGCGGTCGTCCGCGCGGTCGCTGTCACGTTCGGTCCCTTCACCTGCGCCACTACCCGGGTCGACGCGCCGAATGCTAGAGGCGCACCGGCAGCCGCGCAATGCGTGCCTGCGCCCGGGATGCGGGGAGTGCAGCTGAAGGGAGCCCGGTGTTCGCGGGCCGCGTGGCGGACGCGAAGACGGGCGGGGTCCTGCGACCCCGCCCGTTCGAGGGGCGACGCACCCTGAGGCGAGAATCAGCGCTTGCGCTTGAGCGCCCGCTTGGCCTCGCCGATGAGCGAGTTCCGGGAGGCTTCCCGCTGGACGTCGCGCTCGCGAGCCCTGGCGAGCTCGCCGGCGAGAATCGGGTTAATGGCCCCGATGTTGTGCCCTTCGACATCGTCCTCGGTGGCTTTGCGCGCGGCGAACTCGTCGCCCTCGCTTGCCTTCCTCGTGAAGGCGTGCCCTTCGACATCGTCCTCGGT
>Ga0208079_1001758_pt1 | contig 11079 bp, 13 predicted proteins | sample NGESurdeep092012_5_FD_184474 | JGI IMG/M metagenome (GOLD analysis project Ga0208079, IMG submission 184474) | Arctic peat soil microbial communities from Barrow, Alaska - NGEE Surface sample 210-2 deep-092012 (SPAdes) | ecosystem: Environmental > Terrestrial > Soil > Wetlands > Peat ... | reverse complement strand
GTGGGGCATGATCTCCCCGGCGGTCTTGGTCCAGGTGAAGGGGTGGCTGCGGTCGTTCCAACCTTCGATGAAGGCCCGGATGACTGTGGCGAGCTGGCCGACGCTGTCGAAGGATCCGCGGCGGATCGCTGGGCGGGTGATGATCCGAAGAACACCCAGGGGCGGTTGAGGTTTCGAAGTAGCAATCGTGTATCAACCAAGTGCCGCCTGTGATGACGACTGGGACAATCCACGGAGGCGCGCGCACTCCTCCTGGACCACTACCTCGAAGTGGCTCCGAACGCAGAACTCGGTTGGGTCTATCGAGACAATCCACGGCGTGAGCGCTTGGACGAAATTGCGGCACGCATGGGAACGGAAGTCGTGATCCGGCGGCGTGACGCCGCGAGCCCTGACCCGGCCTGAGGCGGAGGCGGAACCCACGCACCAAGACAACAGTGTGGTGAGAGTCCTTAGGTCAGCGTTGACGCTGCCCTCTCCTCCCATTGGTGGCAGGCGATGGCCGAGTGGACGACTTCATCCGGACCTGGGCCGGCGTAACCACCTCGGGCGGTCACACCGGCATCGGCTGGATCGAGTGGAACAGCAAACGGGCAACTGAGGCCAGCTGATCCTTCACGGCCAACGACGCGGCCAGGGTTACCACCACGCTCCGGCGGGCGTCTCGGCAGGATCGTTTCCGAGGCTGTTGACCCAATGGGAAGTTGTGCGTATGTGGTGCGGCTGCGACGACTTTGCCAGGCCGACTCAGCATCGCGCCTTGTCAGAAGAGTTTGGTGATGGTGGAGCTAAGGGGATTCGAACCCCTGACCTTCTCATTGCGAACGAGACGCGCTACCAACTGCGCCATAGCCCCTTGCGGTCGCCCAATCTAGCACAGCGACCCCGCCGGACGGGAACCAGAAAGGGCTACCAGGGCCTCCTGCGACGTGCGCGCTGAGCGCTACTCGCCGGACGCGCGCCGGTGCTCGCGGACGTCGGCGTCGAGGCCCTCGTCGGCGGTCACGGGGACCACCGGACCGGGCGCGTGCGGGGCCGAAAGGTCGATGGTGCGTACGGTGCGGGGGGTGAGCGGGCGGGACACGTACGTGATCGGCGTGACGGGGATCGGGTCCCAGAGGCTCATCGTCGGTACGGGTCCGGAGATCTCGATCGAGAGCTCGTGCTCGGCGAGGAGATCGTCCTCACTGCCCAGCGAGCTGTCGTTGAGCGCGATCGCGATCGTCTCCTCGTCGTCGAACAGCTCGATGTCGGCGAGCTTCGAGTCGAGACGTCGGTAGACGAGCGCCATGCTCCAGCGCGAGGCGATCAGCCATCCCACGAGGGCACCGGCGCCGGCCACCACCGTCCACCAGCGGGTCAGCCCGAAGCCCGTCGTGACGCCCAAGAGCACCACGGAGAGAAGCAACAAGACGAGAACGCGACGACGGCGACGAGCCGCCTTCAGAGACCGTACGTGCAGCTCTCTCTTCAGCGCCGCTCGCAACAGAGGGGTCGAGACATCAGCCGGGTCAAGAGCCTCCGCGTCGTCGCCGAGGTGGATCAGCTTCGCGTCCTCGGTGAAGTTCAGCGTGTGCTCGACGTCCATCGGCGTCTGGTCACGGTGACTCAGGTACCAGGGCACGAGGTAGGCCAACCAGGCAGCGACGAGGCCGCCGAAGATCAGCCCAGTAGTGCCCATGCCGACGAATGTACGGCAAGGGCGGTCAGGTCTCGACGGGTGCCACGCCGAGGAGGCCGAATCACTCAGGCCACATGCGTCACTCGCGTCACACGAGCCGCTCAGCCGAGCCTCGGCACTCCCGGACCCAGCCGCGACCACATCCCGTCCGGTACCTCTTCGGCATTCAGCGCGAAGCACTCGTGGTCGCGCCAGTCGCCGTCGATGTGCAGGAAGCGCGGCCGCCGGCCCTCGTGCCGGAAGCCCAGCTTCTCCACGACCCGCAGCGACGCGATGTTCTCGGGCCGGATGTCGATCTCGACGCGGTGGAGCTGCATCGTCTTGAAGCAGTAGTCGGTCGCCAGGGCAACCGCCGCCGGCGTGATGCCGCGACCTGCCCAGCGCTGGTCGATCCAGTAACCGATGCTCGCCCATCTCGCCGCCCCGTACCGGATCGCCGACACGGTGAGCTGCCCCGCGAGCTCGCCCTTGTCCCCACCGGTGGGATCGAACCGCATGAGCCACGGCAGCATCTCGCCCCGCTTGGCTTCGTACGTGAACTGGCCCATCATCGACCGCGCCGCGAGCCGCTGGCCGCCCGGCGGAGTGGTGGCATCCCACGTACGCAGCCACGCCGAGTTGCGACGCCGCATCGCGTCCCACGCCCGTACATCCCGCCGGCGGAACGGGACGAGCGTCACGCCGCCGTACGAGATCGTGGCGGGCCAGCGATGCTCCGCTGGGTAGATAGGCCCCGTCATGGCCAAGCTCAGCCGTCCAGCAGCCAGACGTCGACCTCGTCGCCGGCGGCCACGAAGTCGGTGTCCGGCCCTAGGAGCACCAAGGCGTTGGACTGGGTGAGCTCGCTGACGAGGAGCGGCGCGTGGGCGCCGACGAGCGACACCATGAGGCCTGCCGCGTTCTCCGTGGCGAGTCCACGACGCAGGTCGAGAACACCCGCTGTGGAGGTCATCCCCATCGCGGCCCTCGCCACGTACGTCTCCGGCAGCACTGGCTCGGCGCCCATGAGCTGCAGGATCGCCGGCTTCACGAACGCCTCGAACGCGACGAACGCGCTCACGGGCTCGCCCGGCACCATGATGACCGGCACCTCGTCGTCACCGAGGAGGCCGAAGCCCTGCCAGCCGCCTGGATCGACCGCGACCTCGGCGACGTCGTACGGACCGAGCTCGTGGATGGCCGTGGCGACGACGCTGTGCGGTCCGTCCGTCAGACCACCACTCACGACGATGAGGTCGGCGCGGATCTGCTGGTCCGCGAGCACCTGCCGTACCTCGTCGGCGTTGTCGCGGATGACGCCCACGTGCCACACCTCGGCACCGATGGCCTTGGCGGCCGCCGCCACGAGGTAGGAGTCGACGTCATACTTCTCACCCTGCCCCAGCGCGCGGCCCGGGGCGACCAGCTCGCTCCCCACGGAGACGACGACGACGCGCGGGCGAGGGCGTATGAGGACCTTGTCGATCCCACTCGCGGCGAGGACGGCCACCATGGACGAGTCCAGCACCGTGCCCTTGTCCACGAGCAACGCGCCCTCGGCGATGTCCGACCCCTCCTCGCTCACGTTCTGGCCGCGGAGCGCGGTGGCCCGGATGGTGACGCTCTCCGTACCGCCGTCAGTGATCGATGTAGCCACGACGGTGTCGGCACCGACAGGAAGCTCCTGTCCGACCCGGATCCTCCTCGCGGTCATCTGCGGCAGCGGATCGTCGCCGACCCAGACCTGACCGTCGACGGGGAGCTTCACGGGGGTACGGGCGGTGGCGCCGCGGACGTCGGAGGCCCGTACGGCATACCCGTCGACCGCGGCCGCCTCGAAGGCGGGTACGGGCGAGTCGGCATGGATGTTCTCGCTGACCTGGAGCCCGACGGCGTCGACCAGTGCCATGCCGAACGGCATCAACGGGGCGACAAGGCCGAGAACGAACTCGCGATGCGCGGCCATGCTGCGCGACGGGCCGAGATCGGGCGCGGGCGTCGGTAAAGGCGGCCACACCGTCTCCCGTACTGGCGCAGGCTCATGTGTCCTTCGTCGGAACAACGGCATGCTCCTTACGATAGGTCAATGGCTTCATCCTCAGCGGGCGCCGAGCGGGCGAGACCCCAAATCGGCCAGCCGACCAAGGACGCGATCCGCGCGGCGGTTCGTGCCTCGCGGGCGGCCCGGACCCCCAACGAGCGGCTCGCTGACGACAGGGCGCGTACGGAACTGCTGCTCGCGGCACTTGACGGTTGGACGCCGACGGTGGTGGCTGCGTACGCGAGTGCTGGCGCCGAGCCGGGCACCGGGGAGCTGCTCGAGGCGCTGGCCGCACAGGGTGTGGCCGTGCTGCTGCCGCTGCTCTCGCCGACTGCCGAGGGGCCCAGACGGACGCCGGATTGGGCGGTGTACGAAGGGCGCGCGGGACTACGGAGCGGCCTGTGGGACATTCCGGAGCCGACGTCCGAGCCGCTCGGCGTCGCCGCGATCGAGCAGGCGGAGCTCGTGATCGTGCCGGGCATGGCGGGCACGCTCGCCGGCGACAGGCTCGGGACGGGCGGCGGGTGGTACGACAGGGCGCTGGCCGGTACGACGTCGGAGCGCTGGCTGCTGCTCAACGATGACGAGCTGTACGAGTCGTTGCCGCTCGATCCGTGGGACCTGCCTGTGTCGGCGATCGTCACCCCGACGCGTGTCGTGCGGTGTCGCTGAGCGAGAGGTCCACCCGGAATCCGGCGCCCCGGCTGTGCGTTGAGCAGGCGGTACCATTTCCAGGGTTCGTCCGCGAGGTTGCTCGGCGACGGCCCGTACGCCGACATGGAGGATTCGCAGATGCCCACCTACCAGTACCGCTGTGTCGACTGCGGCAGCGAGCTGGAGACCGTGCAGAAGTTCTCCGACCCGTCGCTGACCGAATGCCCTGAGTGCGATGGGACGCTCCGCAAGGTCTATTCGGCCGTCGGCGTCGTGTTCAAGGGCTCTGGCTTCTACGCCACCGACAACCGCACCAAGGCCAAGACCGCCGCAGCGAGCGCCACGACAAGCTCCGAGAAGTCGTCTGGTACGGAGAAGTCGTCTGGTACGGAGAAGTCGTCGAGCAGCGAGAAGTCGACGTCCACGTCCGACTCGAGCTCCTCGTCGAAGCCGTCGAGCTCGTCGACGACCTCCGCCGCCTGAGCTTTTCCACAGGGCGATCCGTCGTCACGAGATCTGGGGACAACTGACGGATCCGCTCACTGGCGCCCATTGTCTGGGGTGTGGACCTCAGAAAAGATCATCAACCTCATCCGCTGGCACCGACGCGGCGTGGCCGCCGTGCTCGCCGGCGTCGTCGTCTTCGCTGCACTGTCGGCGGTGACCGCCAAGGACTCATCCGACCTCGTCACGGTCGTCGTGGCCAGCCGACTCGTCGCTGCGGGCTCCACGGTCACGGACAGCGATGTGAAACTGGCCAGGATGCCACCGCAGGCTGTGCCGGAAGGCGTCATCACCCAGGCCCAGGATGCGGTCGGCAAGGTGGCGGGCACCGGGATCCGGGCCGGCCAGATCCTGACCGACCTCACCTTGGTGGGTGGCACGGAGACCGACGGCACCGTCGTGCTCAGCGTGAGGCTCGACAACCCGGAGCTGGCCTCGCTGGCGCCGCCTGGCACGCGCGTGACCCTGTACACGACGACGTCTGCCCAGCCGGTCGCATCGCACGTGCTCGTCGTAGCCGCCCCCACGGTCAGCAGTGGCAACGTTCTCAGCGGCTCCAGCGCGACCGTGCTGCTCGTACGGGTGACCGCCGACGAAGCTGGCGCGATCACGATGGCGATGTCGTCGTCGACTCTGACCTTGGCAATCGGATGACGGGTATCCGGAATGGGCCGGCCGTCGGGCGCATCACAACGAGCGAGGGCCAGGTTGGTCCCCTGCCCAGTGGTACGTTTCCCCCCGACGTGGGGCCTTGGGGGCTCTGCCACCCGCCTCCGAAAGGGCACTCCCATGCAAGGATTCAAGGACTTTCTCTTCCGCGGCAACCTCATCGAGCTGGCTGTCGCCTTCATCATCGGCGGCGCCTTCGCGACCGTCGTCAAGGGCTTCACCGAGATCATCATCGAGATCCTGACCAAGGCCGTCGGCAACGTATCGTTCGACAAGTGGGCGCCGGGCGGCTTCACCACGGTGGGCCCGTTCCTCACCGCTCTGGTGTCGTTCGTGATCCTGGCCGCTGTCGTCTACTTCGCGCTGGTCAAGCCGTACGAGGCCGTCAGCGCCCGCCTCAACAAGCCGGCCGCCGAGGCACCGATCGTGCCGACCACCGAGGACCTCCTCATCGAGATCCGCGACCTGCTCGCTGCCCAGAAGTAGCTTTCGCCCCACCTTTCGGCCGACGCGCCAGCAGCCTCACATCACCAGTGCGGTGGAACGTCGGAGAGCAGTCGTCGCTCGTCGGCGTTGAGGGCGGTACGGGTGGGAGGCGGCTGAACGTCGCCGTCGAGACCGAGCAGCGTCCGTGCCTCAGCGACGAGCGCGTACCACTGCGCCGGGCCAGCCGCGACGACGTCTCGACCGACAGGGAAGGGCCATGACTCCTCCGTCTCGAACCGCGCGCGGGCGATCGCCTCGATCCGTGCCGCGGGCCAGCCGACGCGCTCAAGCGCCTCGAGGACATCCCGCGCGACGGGCGCTGTGTCCGGGAGCTCCACCGTTTCGCCCACGAGGCAGGACGCCAGCTCGGTCGCCCACCCACTGAGTCGCATGCAGGCATCGTAGACGGGCGCGAGTGGACCCCAGACGCACGAAAGGCCCGATCCCGAAGGACCAGGCCCCGAACGATCAGGCACTACCAATTAAAGATGAGAGCGGCGCCAAGTGAAGGGCTGAAAGCCGTCTACCCACCCCCAGGAGACATCATCCTCAGCGCCGCTCTCGTTGCAACACTCTAGGTCAGTGTGGCTCCGGCCACAAGGCCAGGTGAGAAGACTCACATGATGGGGCTGAAATCGCGACTCTGGGAGATCTCGCTGGTATGCTTTTCGCCCGCACCAGGCGCAGGCTCCCCAGCGAGCACGAGGTCTCTTCGCCGGAACTGCTCAGGGTCGCTTCGACGCACTCGTGCCGAACCTGGCAGAATGGCCGAGCCGTCAGGGCCCTGTAGCTCAGGGGATAGAGCAGTGGTTTCCTAAACCATGTGTCGGAGGTTCGAATCCTCCCAGGGCCGCTCTCGAAGAGCTCGCCGACCCGGCCGGAATGAACGCCTCCGCCACGTGGTTGGGGCATGCGGAGGTGCTGAACACACATGGCTACTGTCGAACTCACCAGCGCGAACTTCTCTGAGACGATCGAGAAGTCCGACGTCATCCTCATCGATTTCTGGGCGGAGTGGTGCGGTCCTTGTCGCCGCTTCGCGCCGATCTTCGATGCCGCCAGCGAGAAGTATCCGGACCTGACGTTCGCCAAGCTCGACACGGAGAACAACCAGGACATCGCGGCCGCGCTCGAGATCACGAGCATCCCGACGCTCATGGTCGTCAAGGGCGGGATGCTTCTGTACCGCGAGGCCGGCGCGCTCAACGCTCCCCAGCTCGAAGGACTCATTTCCGAGGTCGAGAAGGTCGACATCGAGAAGCTCAAGGCTGAGGCCACCACCGAGTCACAGTCCGTCTAAGGGCGCAGCCCAGGCCTACTTGAGCGCGACGATCCGCCGCATCGGGACCGCCAGCTCGACCTTTCCGTTTTTCCGTACCTCGTGCTCGAGGTATGCGATCGCCGAAGCCAGGCGAGATTGACTCGTCGCCGGCAAGTACAGAGCTGAGACCATCGTCTCGGCGTCTGTCCTCGAGTGGATCGTCACGTGGTAGCGCTCGCGGCCGTCCTCGTACTTCCGCATCCCATGGTTGCGCAGGGTCGCCGCGAAGTCGGTGAACTCGAGGGGACCGGGGAACCTCGGCAGCGTCCGGAGGCGAGACGCGAGGTTGGCCCCTATCCGTAGGTCGCCTGGTGACACCGGTCTCACCGTCGGCGCGATGAACGCCAGCATCCCGCCCGGACGCAGCACGCGTGCCACCTCCGCCAGCAGTCGGGAGGTGGGATGGATGACGACCATGCCCATGCTGGAGACGACCGCATCGAGGCTCTCGTCGGCGAACGGCAGGCGCAAGGCGTCGCCCCGCACCCACGGGCCCTCGTTCCGTCGCTGGGCCAGCTCCAGCTCGGCGGCCGAGATGTCGATCCCGACGACGAGCCGGCCCGGACGCTCCAGCTCCCGCGTCATCGCACCCGCTCCGCAGGCGAGGTCGAGCACGGTCGTGGCCCTGGCTGAGACGGCACGGGCCAGCCAACGGTACGGGGTGTGGTGGCCGTTCATCGCCCGGCTCAGTACCTGCTCAGTGCTGCCGGGACGTTCCGTGTGGAACCCATGAAGGTACGACTCCCAGTCGACCCCGAATCGCCGCGCCACGTAGTCATCCTCGCCCCAGCTGGGCCGCCGCGTCGATCTCATCGGGAATCTTGCCCGCGCAGCTGCGAACGTAGCGACGAGCTCACCTCACACGCTGACGAAGAGATGCTCGGCCACGTTGTCTGGCAGTACGGCCTGGCCCGAGCCGGTGGTGACCACCACGCCGCGCGGGGTGGCCAAAACTGTTACCTGCGCGCCAGGTGTGACCCCCAACGCCAGGACCGCTCCGAGCTCCGGCTCCTGCTGCAGGTGCTCGCCGATCCGCTGGATCGTCACGGTGAGGGGCTCCGCGCTGACTATCTCCATCAACGGGCGGTTCCCCTCACGGAACGCCTGCAGCGCTGCCGCGCCGCTGTCCGTCGCCTCGGGGATCGGATTGCCGTACGGGGAGGTCCGCGGGTCGTTCAGCAGGGTCACGAGCCGTTCCTCGACGGCCGGGGACACGACGTGCTCCCAGCGACAGGCTTCGTCGTGGACGAGCGCGATGTCGAGGCCGATGACGTCGAGGAGCAGCCGCTCCACGAGACGGTGCTTGCGCATCACCTCGACGGCCTGCGCGTGGCCCTCGGGGCTGAGCCGGATGAGCCGCTCGTCATCGATCGCCAGGAGACCGTCCCGCTCCATCCGCGCCACAGTCTGCGACACCGTCGGACCGGTCTGGTGCAGCCGCTCGACGATCCGGGCACGACGAGGGGCGATGCCCTCCTCGAGCAGCTCGTAGATCGTGCGGAGATACATCTCCGTCGTGTCGATCAGCTGGCTCATCTCGGTTGCCTCCTGCGGGAAGCCTAACGGGGACGTGCCGGGCGTCCGACACCTGTCCAGTTGTCCTGAACCCCGCAAGGGGCCAGGGTAATCCCCATGAGCCGCACCGTGTCCGTCCCTGCGGCCCGCATCGAACGGTGGCTCGACACGTACTGGGTACGGCACGGCCACGGTCCCGTGACGGCCTCGGACGACAGCGTCGTGGTCGCGGGTACGGACGGTGCGACGGCTCGACTGCGACTGCTCTGGCCCGGTGCGGAGCTCGGCGACGACCCGCTGGCGGACCTCGTGGCAGCCGCACACTCACCTCGGCGGCTCGGCCTGCTCGCCGTACGTGCGGACGGTCACGCGGTCGGTCTCTGGGACGGTTCGGCCGTCACTTCGTCCAAGCGGCGGGGGCACTACGTCCAGTCGCGGACAGCCGCCGGCGGCTGGTCACAGCAGCGTTTCGCGAGACGACGCGAGAACCAGGCCAAGGCGGCGTACGAGAAGGCGGCCGGCGATGTCGCCGAGATCATCGAGCCGATGGCCACGAGACTGGACGGTCTCGTCGCCGCCGGGAACCCGGCCGCGCTGAAGGCGGTACTGGCGGACCCGCGCTGTCGTCGTACCGCGGCGCTGGCCGCCGCGGTCCCCCTCCCCCACCTGGAGCTCCGGGACACCTCACGGGAGGCGCTGACCGGTCTTGCCGTACGGCTGCTCTCGGTGAGCATCGCCATCGACGAACCGGGCTAGCGCCGACCGAACGCCACCCCGCCAGCGATGAGCGCGAGGACAAAGGCAACCCCGATTGCCATCCGCGTGGCAGGTCCGAACAGCTGGGACCTGCTGAAGGACCCGGCGGCGGCGGGAGTGCTCGCCACGATCTCCGTCGGGCTCGCTGATGCGGTTGGGGTGCTGGTGTCAGAGGGACTGGCGGAAGGCGTGCTCGACGACTGCGACACCCCGAGCACGCCGTTCCCGGATCCCTGACCCGTCAGGAGGTACGACGCCCCGTCGAGCGAGACCGTGATGCCGCGGCCACCGGTCTGGGCAGGTACCTCGATCGTCTTCGTCGTCGCAAACGTGGCGGGATCCGTCAGGACGATCTGAGTCGCCGTCCGGAGCACAACCTTCTTTTGGGTCGCGTCGTAGTAGCCGCCGGTAACGCCCGCGATGCCGTCCGAGATCTTCGTGAGCTTGTTCGTACCCGACAACGAGGGCGTCGCCGGTGCCTTGTAGACGTGGCCCGACTGAGCCACCACGTACAGCTGGTTGTTCGATGCCGCGATCAGCGCAACAACCGTCTGGCCCGTCTCGGGAACCGCGAACTCCCAGAAGTGGTACGGCAGTGACCCGCTCACCACGAGGCCCGAGAGCGTCATGTACGAGACGCGCAGCGTGTTCACCTTCGGCGACTTGTCGAGCACCATCACCTTGCCGGCGCCGTATGCGACCGCCGCGACTCCCGTCGTCGACTGAGGGTAGTTCAGGGTGGCGCCGACACGACCGTCGCCGCTCACTGCGTACACGGTGGTGTGGTTCTTCTCCGCGGTCGAGTTGGCCGTCCAGTACAGGGAGTGGTCAGTGTCGGTCGCGAGTCCGACGGGTGACGTGATGCGGGCGTCCGCCCAGGTGAACGCCACGGTGTCGGCGAGCGCGCGGGGGGCGGCGAGCACCCACAACAGGAGCAGCGCTGCCACGACGCCTGAGGCGCGACGGAGGCCGGACATGTGGGGCAGCCTAAACCGTCAGCGGAACAGCGCCGTCAGCAGGACCACCACTATCAGTCCGACAAGCACCGCTGTCACGATGATCCGGCGGGTCCTAGGCGTCACATTCCCCACCTTACGAGCGGCACGAAGGACTGTGGCGAATGCCTGCCGATCGAGCTCGCCGGGGTTACGTTAGGGCTGTGGCCGAGATTCCCGCAGAAGCGTCGGGCACCGCGAGCGGCGTGAAGCTCTGGGCGGTGAGCATCACCGATGTCCGAGGGCTCTTCCACCCGACCGGCGATGTGGCGGAAAAGCTGCGCAGCGACGTGCCCTTCCATGTGCTCAAGCCCTACAAGCAGAGCTGGTTCCGGCCCCTGCTCAAGCGCGATCCCGGCGCGCCGGTTCTCGCGCCGGACTCTCCCCTGCCCAGCGACGTCGACAAGCTGCTCCACGGTCACTTCGTCCCGCCTGACCGTCTCGTACCCAGCTGGCAGATCGTCAGCCATTGGCTCGA
>Ga0208079_1001757_pt1 | contig 11082 bp, 10 predicted proteins | sample NGESurdeep092012_5_FD_184474 | JGI IMG/M metagenome (GOLD analysis project Ga0208079, IMG submission 184474) | Arctic peat soil microbial communities from Barrow, Alaska - NGEE Surface sample 210-2 deep-092012 (SPAdes) | ecosystem: Environmental > Terrestrial > Soil > Wetlands > Peat ... | reverse complement strand
TGCATTGCTCAGCGGTTACTGACCCTGAGCTGCCTTTCCCGAGTAGCCTGGGCGCCTGCGGCGGTGAAGGGTCTTCTCCACGGGTGGTCCTCGGGCGGCACCGAAACAGGTCGGGACGCTGTGACGGGGGCTGGCTTTCTCGCGCTCTTTGCGCGAGAGGGCCGCTGCTCAATCTCGTGGAATTCCAGATCTCGGCCACGGTGAAGCAGCACGCGAGAGCCATCCAGACGCCTTCGAACGACGATCCTTTCACGCCGGCGCGGCATCCGAGCTTTGGGACCGCTAATCTGAAACCAGCGGTTGTCCCAGGCGACCGTCCAGTCGTTCTGCACGGTGCGCTCTTCTTCGAAGACGAACACGTCCTCGAGGCGCAGGCCTTTTGGAACGGGCGATGGTAGTCGACCGGGCTCACCGCGCTGTGCCCGAACTTGCCATTGACGCTCTGGAGAAACTCGCTGGAGAGAAACCCGTTGGCCGCCTCGAGGTCCTTGATACCCCGTAACCGCAGCTCCTTGACGAGCCGGTCCTGGAGCACGCCGTGCCGCCTCTCGATCCTCCCCTTGGCCTGAGGGCTGGCTGCCCGGAATGATCTGAATTCCGAGCTTGTGGCAGGCCTTGCCGAAAGCCGAAAGCGCAGGGCGACCGGCGAGCTGCTCGTCGGGGGTCGGCTCGCGATCGGCCACGTAGAGATTCTTGTGGTCGGTGTAAAGCGCCCGCGGGATGCCGTAAAGCTCGATCCAGCCCCACAGCACCCTCATGGCCCCTTCGGTGGTCTCCTGCTCGAAAAACCTGCCGTCCATAAAGCTCGTGCCGTCATCAACCATGTCGATCAAGCACGGCTTCTCGCCCGTCTCGAGCCAGTCGTGGAAGCTCCCGTCCATCTGCACGAGCTCGCCGAAGTGCTCCTTCGGCGGTCTCCACCTGCGGTGCGGCCCCCGTTTCCTCTTCTTCTTCCACAGCCCCTCGACGATCAGCCACCGACGCAGTGTCTCGTGAGAAACCCTCAGCCCCACCTCGGCGAGCTTCTCGGCCGCCAGAGTCGGCCCAAACCCTTCCAGCCGCGTCCGGCACAGCTCCAGACTCTGCCGCTTGCTGTCTGGGTCCAACTTCCGATTCGACGGCCGCCCTCGAGCGCGGTGCACCAGGCCCTTGGCCCCCTCGGCCCGGTACCTCTTCCAGATCCTCTTGCCCTGCCGCCCGCTCATCGAAAGCCGCTCGGCTGCAGCCACCACCGTCTGCCGCCCCGCCTTCACCTGCTCGAGCTCCACCAGCCACGCCCTCTCCTTCGCGCTCAGCCCCACGATCTCCTCCATCCGCGCCCCCCTCTTCCCACAGGGGACACTTCTATCGAGTTATCGAGGGGACACTTTCATGGAGCTACGACACCGAAAAGCCAGCCGCTTGACGCGGCCTCACGCGTTCCTTACGATCCACCGCTCTTCGGCGCGTTTTCCGCGCGGCGAAGGGACCTTGGTCTTTCACATTCCGCAGTAGCTCAATGGTAGAGCATTCGGCTGTTAACCGAAATGTTGTAGGTTCGAGTCCTGCCTGCGGAGCCAGACTTCCCTCCCGCGAGCTTCAGAAGGGTTCGCGGTTAACACGTACCCCGCGATTCACGTCGCGGGGTGTCGCGTCTAAAGGGCGTGTAGTCAGAAGGGTTTGCGACGGTGCGCCCGAGACGGCCGTTTCTCTGTTGCGAAAACAGAGAACGGCGGGCCTCGCCCCAAGGGCTGAAATCGTCCCCGAAGCTGCTCTCTGTCTCCCCGAAATGTCGAGAGCGGCTGAGAGCGGTTAACAGGTCGGACGGACCGAGACATCGGTGGTTAACAGCGCTGCGACGAGCCGCTATGCGCGGGGCAGCGTAGCCGCCAGGAAGACGTACTTATGGAAGAACGAGAAGTACCAGAAGGAACGATACGAACGGCTGGGCAAGACGAGGCCTCGGTGGGTGAACACACCCGAACCGATATCGCTCAAAGGCTCGGCGTCTAAGGCAACGAAGAATGAACCGTTGGCCTGAATGAATGAGGCCTCCTGCGCCGACGGCGACTCGGCCAAGGCGGTCCAGACGCGGTGAGAGGGCGGAAGGCGGAAGTTGCGGCGGCGAAAATAGAATCCACGGACAATGCGCTCAATGACCGCGTGGACACGCTCCTTGTCCACGCCGTAGCGAAAGCGCTGAACCAGAAGACCTGAGCTTGCCTCGGCCAGCTCCACACTATGGCCAGCTAGCATTCTCTTGGCGAGGCCGCGACGCGCCGCCGTTCCCAGCTTTCGGATGTCATCGAGTGACGCTTGAAACTCTCTGGGAAACTGCTCGCTGTCGATGCCGGCCTTGATGACGAGGCCGAAATAGTGATCGTCTCGAGATGCCTTCTGATTGCAGCTATTGCAGGCTGGAACGGTAACGAGGTTCGAGGGCCGGGGCTTCGCGAATAGGATCTGCGGTGGCAGATGATCACGAGTGAGATACCTGCGCTTCCGGCAATATACGCAGGTGCCTCGATTGGTTGAGTGCATCGTTCCGTGCCTAACGATATCGAGTTCAGCGGCGAGCGCAAGCGAAGTCGGTGCTAGCATGACTCCCGTTCACCGTGTGACGCTCCGTGCCTCGACGAGGAGAGATCGCTTCGATGCCGTCTGACTCGGCCGGCCGCGACGCGGCCCGCGTGACCATCGCCGTCCTCGTCGAGCGTTACACACGCAACCGCGATCGCTATCGGGTGTCGACGTACAACGAGGAGACCTGCCGCGCCGAGTTCATTACGCCACTCTTCGAGGCACTCGGGTGGGACGTTACAAACAAGGCGGGCTACGCCGAGCAGTACAAGGACGTCATCCACGAAGAGGGCATCAAGGTCGGTGACTTCACGAAGGCACCGGACTACACCTTCCGGGTCGCGGGCGTCCGGAAGTTCTTCGTCGAGGCAAAGAAACCCTTCGTCGATCTGAAGAGCGACCCCGCCCCCGCCTACCAGCTCCGGCGCTACGCCTGGAGCGCGAAGCTACCTCTGTCCGTCCTCACGGACTTCGAGGAGGTCGCGGTATACGACACGCGAATCCGCCCGAAGGAGGGCGAGAAACCCTCGGTCGGGCGGATTCTCTACCTGACCTACGACGAGCTCCTCCCGAAGCTAGACGAGCTCTGGGACATCTTCTCGAAAGACGCCGTCCTCAAGGGCTCGTTCGATCGCTATGCCGAGGCCACGCGGGGCAAGCGCGGCACCTCGGAGGTCGACGCCGAGTTTCTCCGCGAGATCGAGGGTTGGCGCGACGAGCTGGCACGAAACATCGCGATCCGTAACGAGGACCTCTCTGTCGATGACCTGAACTTCGCCGTCCAGACGACGATCGACCGAATCATCTTTCTCCGCATCGCTGAGGGCCGCGGTGCGGAGCCGTACGCGAATCTTCTCGCTTTAGTAAATGGCCCCGACATCTACAAGCGTCTCGTCGCCCTCTACCGGAAGGCGGATGTCCGCTACAACTCCGGCCTCTTCGACTTCAAATCGGATCGCCTGACGACCGGTATTGCGATCGACGACAAAGTCCTGAAGCCGATCCTCCTCAACCTCTATTACCCGCAGTCGCCCTATGAATTCTCGGTCCTCCCGGCTGAGATCCTGGGAAACGTCTACGAGCAGTTCCTCGGGAAGGTCATCCGCCTCACGCCGGGCCACCGCGCCGTTGTCGAGGAGAAACCCGAGGTCAAGAAGGCGGGCGGCGTCTACTACACGCCCACATACATCGTCGACTACATCGTGAAGCAGACGGTCGGCACGCTCTGCGGGGGCAGGAGTCCGAAGCAGATGGAGAAGCTCCGCATCCTCGACCCCGCCTGCGGGTCGGGCTCATTCCTCCTCCGGGCGTACCAGGAACTGCTCGACCGGCACCTCGCGTGGTACCGCGACCGTCAGCCGGAGAAGCACCCCGAGGAGGTCTTCGTCGGTCCGGGTGGCGACTGGCGCCTCACAACCGCCGAGAAGCGGCGCATCGTCCTGAACAACATATACGGCGTCGACATTGACCGCCAGGCCGTCGAGGTGACGAAACTCTCGCTCCTCCTGAAGGTCCTCGAGGGCGAGAACGACGAGACGCTCAAGCAGCACTCCCTTTTCGGCGAGCGAGCGCTTCCGAGCCTCGAAGGGAACATCAAGTGCGGGAACTCGCTCATCGGGACTGACGCCTTCACAGCTGGTCTCTTCCCAGATCCAGAGGAGATGCGTCAGGTCAATCCGTTCGACTGGAAGCGCGAGTTTCCCAAGATTCTCGACGGCGGAGGATTCGACGTCGTGATCGGGAACCCGCCCTACTTAAATATTGATGACACGTGGGGGACGAAAGACATTCGTCTCGGTCTAATCAAGACGAGCTTTCCGGAGATTTATAACGACAAGACTGATCTCCTCTTCTACTTCCTCGCAAAGGGTGGCCAGCTCTGCAAGAGCAGATTGAGTTTCATCGTCTCTCGCGCCTTCCTAGAGGCGTATAAAGCCGATCGCCTCCGCTCGTGGCTTCTCAGCCACTGCAAGGTCGAGAGGGTCATCGACTTCCAGAATTTCTACGTCTTCCCGGGAGTCGGAATCACGACGGCAATTGTAGCGCTCCAGCCGGGGAGCGCACCGACTGATGTCACGAGCTCGAAGCTACGCGGCTCGCTTCCGCAGCCATACGACCTTGCCTCGGCACTCGATAGCCCTTCCCTATTTCGAACGGTTCGGGTAGCGCAGACGCAACTCTCGGTCGGCCCATGGAGCTTCTCCTCGGCCAGCGTGCGGGCCGTGGAGGAGAAGATAGACGCCGCCGGAGAGCGAGTCGACCGCGTGCTTCGTCTTGGTAAGGGCATGGAGACTGGACGGAACGACGTTTTCGGCGAACGGAACGAGGAGGAAATTCGTGCTTGGGCTGTCCCCGGCACCCTGTGGTACAAGCGGGCGACGAATTCCGACATCCAGCGCTACTTGCTCCGCGATAGAGGTGAATGCCTGCTCTACCTTGAAGACGTTGCCGACTTCGTTGCTCTCCCGAAGGGCGTTCAGAAGCACCTCCGGGACAATGCGAAGGCTCTACAGGAACGAGCCGCGTTCAAGCGAGGCAACTGCGAATGGTGGAAGTACACGTGGCCGCTTCATAAGGACTGGTACGATCGCAAGAGAATCCTCTGCCCCTATCTGGCTCAGACGAATCGGTTCGCGCTGGAGAGCAAGAACGAGTTCCTCGGTCTTACGGACACGACCGTGCTCTTCGACAATGGCCAAGCCGAAAGCCTACTCTATATTTTGGGACTCCTGAATTCGCGTCTCCTGACATTCCGTTTCCGGAGCATCGGCAAGCTCAAGAGCGGCGGCATCTACGAGTATTTCTGGAACAGCGTCTCGAAGCTCCCCATCCGGCGAATTGACTTCAGCGACAAGAAGCAGGTCGCGATCCATGACGAGATCGTCGGTCTGGTTGAACGGGCGCAGCGAGCAGCGGCGGCACGAGAGAAGGCCAGGAGCACTCACGACGTTGCCGAACGCGAAAGAGAGATCACGCTTGTCGACGCCAGGATTGAGACGCTCGTGAGAGGTCTCTATGGAATCACTGACGACGAGGCAGCGGTCATAGAAAGTGAGATGGAGGCCGTCGGGGCTGCAACCCAGGATCCGTCGGGTGTCCACAAGAACCATGGGGATCCCGACGTTGGCTGAGAGTTCTTCTCAGGACAGACGGTCCTCTGGAGTCTTGTCGGCTCTTCGGTCCAGCATCAGCGCTCTGTCTTGAAGCGCGACCTTTGGTCAGCCCATGACGCGCGAACGATGCCACGTAGAACGCGCTCTTTCAGCGGTTCGACACCGGTGATCGCCGGAAAGAGCAGGATTTCCTCCTGAAGGTCCGGCGCGAGGCGCGTCAGATCCAGGATCTGCGTCAGCCGCGCCCTCGTCAGCCCCAGCTGCCGCGCCGCCTCTGCCTGATCCCGGATTTCGCCGCGGTCGATGGCGCCCTGGATCTGATGAGCGAGGGCGAGCGTTACCGCCACCCGAGCTGGACGGCGGGACGGCCCCGGTGGCGGCTCAGCGCTAAACCGCTTGGTACGACCGCGCCGAACCCGGTGCAGCTCGCCCGTCACCACCCTCGTGGTCGAATCGTCCTCACGCGAGGGCCTCTTCGGGAAAGGCCTCGGCGACCGCCGCGCTGCGGGGGATCGCGATAGACTGCCCCTTAGGTTTGAACAGCTACGAATGGAGACGACTGGGACGCCCGGAGCTGAGGACGAAGAAGGGAAGGCAGCTGAAAAAGCTCCGCTTGTAGCGGCTCTGCCGGGAGAGCCTGCAAAGGATCGCGAGCCCCCCCGACTCGATAGTGGAGGGGGGGCTGCCGAGAACTCGGAGAGGAAGCTGAGTGAAGCCGGGAAGATCACGCACATCGTTTTCGGGGCGTGGATCGTGCTTTGGCGCGCCGCCATCATGCTCACGTGGGCCACGGCGGTCTACGTCGTCGTAGGATGCATCCGATATCCGACTTGGTGGTATTCGTTTATCTGGCGGCGGGGATGGAGTCATCCTCGGAACTATCTCGCTGTCGTCCAGGAGATGAATCGCGTTCCGCTCCAGGCTGCCTTCACTCTTCTTCTAGCTTGCGCTGGCTTCATCTTCCTCTACCGCCGACGGCGGCGACTCCTCGCCTTCATGGACGAACACGGCGGCATCTCGATCTTGGTGGCGGTCGTCGCCATGGGAGTCACCGCACTGCTCGTGAATGCTTCGAAGAAGCGGGAGTGGGAACTATTGGAGATGGGAAAGAAGGTCGTCGATCTCGCCGAAGTGTCGATCGACCTTATGGCCAGCGTAGGCCACGTCTCGCTCGACCCGCCCCTTGCCTTTTACTACATTGATCAGAAGGCGGTCGATGGGCTAGTCGCGCAACTCGAACCCGACCTTGTGGAGAAGACACGGATCGAGAAGCAGGCCCAGAAGGCGGCCGCGAAGGTCTCCGTGGGCGTCGGCGGCTCGAGTGCCTCAGCCGAGAGGAACACCAACACGGATGCCACCAGCCAGTTCGAGCGGACCGCGGCATCCCCTGAGCGACGGACGGCCCAACTGATCCACTACTGCCTCGAGCAGAAGCGAGCTGCACTCATCCAGGGTCGTCTCCCCATGATCATGGACATCGGGATGCGGGACCTGCGACGGCGACTCGGCGTGGTGCGTGCGGCGCTGGAGGATCCGATCGATCCTGTGCTTGAGTCAGAAATGGAGCGGCAGCACGAAGAGATCAGGAACGCAATGAAGAAGGCCGAACAGGAGGTTGATGACATCCTCTCAAGTCCACCCGACCTCCTCGTTGTGGCACTTTCGCTGGCACGTCGCGAGGCCATCGGCACTGATCGCCGTTTCGAGGGTTTTATCGAGTCAGATCCGAGGAAGATCACGATCGACGTTTTTCTGCCGGAGGCGGCAGAGCTTCCCGCGGCATCCGGGAAGTTCATCGATCTCAGGGTTTTCGGCCGCTTCACAGGGCGAAGCGCGTCGGGCGCAATTGTCGTAAAGGCGATCGCGGTGTTCTGAGGGTATTCCATGTCCTTGGGCAGCGAACGGCATCGCGACCTGGCCTCGCCATGAGAGTTCCGAGAAGGCGATCATGAAGCCTTTCTTCGAGGCTGTCGCACTAAAGCGAAAGTGTGCCGCTGTTCCATCCACGTCTCGCGGTACACAATATCCCGCAGCGCATTACCGCTCAGAGGCTCAACGCCACCAGTTGCCTCAAGAAACAGTATCTCCTCCTGCACGTCGGGCGCGATAAGGGTCAGATCCATAATCTGCGTCAGCCGCGCCCGCGTCAGCCCGAGCCTCCTCGCGGCCTCGGCCTGATCCCGAATCCTACCCCTGTCGATCGCGCGCTGGATCGTATGCGCGAGGGCGAGCGTGACCGTGACACGTGCTGGCTGGCGGGACGGCCCCGGCGGGGGCTCCGCGGTGAACCCCTTCCCACGCCCGCGCCGGACACGGTGCAGTTCACCCGTGACGACCTGCGTGTCCTGCCTCCGGGTGGCGCTCACGCGGGAACCGCCTCGACCGGCTCAGGCAGGGCTGCGCAAAGGTCCACCATGAACACCTTCACCTTGTTAGCGGGCTCGTCGACTTCGACCTGCTGGACGACCGCCCGGAGCAGCCGTCCACGGTTCTCAGGCGTCAGCACATCCCAGACGGCCGCGAAGTCGTTGAGACACCGCGCCACCCAGGAGGCATCGATCTCGGTCTTCTCGATGACGGCGAGTTCGCGTTCCACCGTGGCCAGACGAGCCTCGCACCGCCCCAGCTCGTTCCCGAGCCCCTGAAGCCGCCCGTCGGCGAGCCTGCGCGCCACGCCGTCCACCTCGGCCATGGTGTTCAGGAGGCGCTTCCCGTCGGCCGATAGCGCCGCGATCTGCGCCGGCAGCTTCTTGCGTTCCGTCAGGAGGTCCTTCCGCTGAACCCGGAGCCGCTCTTTCACGCTCGTCTCGACGTCGGAGGCCAGCGAGCCCGCGGCGACAGCCTCCCGCAGCCGCTCGACCACGTACTCCTCGATGGCGCCGGCGGGAAGGGGAGCCGATGGGCACGCCTCTTTCCCTTCCTTGTCCCGCTTCACGCAGCGATAGTACCGGTACTCGGTCCGGCCCTTTCGTGTGGAGGCGGGCGTGAATGCCGAGCCGCAGCACGCACACCGAAGAAGGCCCCGCAGAACGTAGTCCGCGTTTCGGCCACGGTCTTTCGTCGGCCCGGATCTGCCGTCGAGGAGGTCGCGAACCTTGGAGAACGTCTCAGGGTCCACGATCGGCACGTGCTCGCCATCGTGGAGTTCCCCGTGACTCGACATGTAGCCGGCATAGATGGGGTTCCGGAGGAGCCTCGTGACGTCCGCCTTCGTCCAGGGGCGAGCCTCCCTGAGCCGGCCGTTCGCGGCGACATGCCGCTTCGTGGAGCGGTTCGACTCGTTGAGGAGCCGAGCGACCGCCAGCGTCGAGTGCTGCTGGAGGTAGAGGGAGAAGACCTCCCGGACCAGAACCGCTTCGAGGTCGTTCACGACCAGCTTCTTGTCCTCGACGGTGTAGCCGAGCGGGACGGTCCCGCCAGTCCACTTGCCCCGGCGTCTCTGCGCGGCGATCTTGTCCCGGGTTCTTTCGCCGATCATCTCCCTCTCGAACTCGGCGAACGACATCAGCATGTTCAGAGTGAGCCGCCCCATCGCGTCGGCTGTCGAGAAATTCTGGGTGACGGATACAAAGGTGGTCCCCGCTGCCCCGAACCGCTCCATCAGCTTCGCGAAGTCGAGGAGCGAGCGGCTCAGGCGGTCGACCTTGTAGACGACCACGACGTCGATCTTCGCGGCGTCGATGTCGGTCAGGAGCCTCTGGAAGGCCGGCCGCTCGATGTTCGCGCCGGTGAAGCCGCCGTCGTCGTAGCGTTCGTCGACGAGGGTCCAGCCCTGCTGCCTTTGGATATACGCCAGGCACGCTTCTCGCTGGGCGTCGAGGGAGTTGAAATCCTGCTCGAGGCCAGCGGCGGTCGACTTGCGGGTGTAGATCGCGCAGCGACGGGCGTCGGTCGCGGCCTTTGGAGAAGTGCCCCGTTTCATCGCCCGGTTGCCCCAGCCCGAGACTTCGTGCCGTTCGCCCGCCCGAAGAAGAACAGGTAACCGTTCCAGGGCGTGCCCGTGATGACGCGGGCGATCTTCGATAGCGACCGATACCGCTCGCCCTGATATTCGAAGCCGTCGTCGAGCACGGCCACGTGGTACTCCGTCGTCCCGTGGATCCGGGTGAGGACGGTCCCTACTGCGGGGAGGCGGGGATCGCGGGCGCGCGGGGACACGGATGTCCGCGGCTGCGGGGAGATGCCGGTGCGAGCCGGTCGACGCCACGAGGCCAGCGCGGCTGGGCCGAGCTCCTCAATCCGGGCGAGGGCGCGCTCCGAAAGGCCACCCTCGGCCAGCTCCTGAATCCGCCATGCGAGGCGCTTTCTCAGAAAGTCTTTGTTACGGGAGCGGGGAGGCACGCCGAATAGAGAGAGGTACCTCTCCGCGAGTTCTGGTCCGGTCATCCGCTGGAGAGCGGCAAGGTCGGCGGCGACCGTGGCGATCGCTGCCCGATCAGGATGCTCTCTGACGGCTCCTCGGGCCATTCCCGAACCTCCGTGGAGCGGCGGAATCGACCCGCCCCCGAGGGACATGACGGCATTCTCTGGGGAGTAAAGCAAGGTCACAGAGAGCCCCGAATCTGGCCAGAAGTGGCGAAATTCGGGTCCTGTTGAGGGCAAGGAGCCCCATTCGGCGATAGGCGGCGCCCCGGCTGGAGGAATGCCGCCAGGATGGCCGAGGTGAGGATCTCGACCACATCCGCACGCGGGTCTGTTGCGCGCTCATTGTCCGAGGCCTGCCGCTTGTACCGAATCGTCCCCGACCTTCCCGTCGCCATGCGTCCCTCCATCTGCTGTGATGAAAACGCGGGTCCGGGACCGCGGAGTGGGACAAGAGAACGCGTATCGGCTAGGCTTTTGTGCGGTCGGGCGGAACCTGGAGGTGCAGCGTGGGCCGAGTCAGCCACATCGAACGCACATTCACGACACCTGGAACGTCTGCCTACCTCGCCCATTTCTGGCTGGAGAGCGCAACGCTCATCGACGCGATTAAGAGATGGGCTGCCGAGAATCCCTCTATCCCAGGTGGTGGCGCAACACATCCCGCATCGCTGGACGTCGTCAGCGTCCTAATGAGGGATGCGCTCAAGGAAAAGAAGGCCGCCGAGGAGGAGTACGCGAAGGCCGAAGGAGCGGTCCAGAAGGACATCCCGCTACGCGACATGTTTCCAGGACTTCAGGAAGCACTCGCGAAAACGAAAGATCCGTTCGAGGCGATGATCGCCTGCTCTCCTCCCGGCTCGCCGCAGAGACAAATGGTCGAGACCCTCCGGGAAAGGGCCAGAGCCACGGGCGTCTGCGTGGGCTATACGACGCTGGCTGATCGATATGTCAGGCGCCACGTAAACTGACCCCCTTACGCCAGTAAAACTGACCCCCCTCGATCGGCCCCCGGAAGAAAGGGAGGACGAGATGGTCGAGGGGTTCA
>Ga0208079_1001755_pt1 | contig 11097 bp, 11 predicted proteins | sample NGESurdeep092012_5_FD_184474 | JGI IMG/M metagenome (GOLD analysis project Ga0208079, IMG submission 184474) | Arctic peat soil microbial communities from Barrow, Alaska - NGEE Surface sample 210-2 deep-092012 (SPAdes) | ecosystem: Environmental > Terrestrial > Soil > Wetlands > Peat ... | reverse complement strand
CACCGACACCCTTCGCGATCGCTTCGCGAGCCACAGCCAATGCCTCTGCCGGTGGGCGGAAGACGTCGACCACGTCCACAGGCAGATCGACGTCGCCCAGAGTCTTGTAGACCCGCGAACCGAGGATTTCGCCGCCTCGCGGGTTCACCGGGATGATCTGGTACCCCTGCGACTGCAGATAACTCGGGATCACGTTCGCAGTCTTGGCCCCATCGGCGGAGGCTCCGACCACTGCGATCGTTTTGATCCGCTCGTAGATTCCCACAAGTTCCTGGGTGGAAAGATGTCGCACGCTGTCCATCGGCTGGCCTCTCTGACGTCGAGTACTACGGCAAGAACGTTTCGGGCGCCGATGTCCTTCCCTCGTGGTTGCGGGCGCCGAACCGGATCTGACCGGTCACGGATCCCCAACTGCGACGCAAACGCACGAGGTTCGATGCGTCTCCCCCGACCAGGTGACACGTTCTTTGATGACACGCCCACCGAATTTGGTGTCCTCCGGCTCAGGACGTCGCACGTCGCCTGGCCTTGGTCGCTGCCATCCCCATCGGTCGGGACCAACCGCCGAAATCCTCCTAGCACCCAACAGGTGCTGCGGCCATGTCAGACCGTGTGCCCCCTGTGGCCTGCGTGGCCCGAGTACAGGGGAAAGCGGGCCAGCATGACCGCGAGCATGATCGGGCAGGCGAGGCTGGTCTGCACGTTGAGCAGGTTGCTCGCGGCGATGAGGTCGAGTCGGTACCCCGCGATCAGGAGGAGCCCCACGAGCATCGTCGAGCCCGACATCTCCAGCGTTGGCTGCCAGTCCATGCCCCTGAACCGCATCCAGAGGGCCATGGGCAGCGACAGGTTGATCGCCAGGACCAGAACCGACAGCTCGGGGTGCTCCAGGAACATATCTGTATAGCCCAACAGCCCAGCTGTCCCGAAGGTCAAGAGGCTCAGGGCGAAGGCGCCGAGGCACATCGCGGCGCACATCTCGGCGAAGTGGAGGGCAAAGCGGCCGACCGGTTGTAGCCAACTAGTGCCCGGCCTCTCTTGAGCCGGGGCGCTCCTTCCCGCTGTGTTTCTGATTGGTAGCACATGCATGAGGGCCTCCCTCGGCTGATGACGGGGCCCTTTGCGAAGCCAGGTGCACTTAGTCGAATGTGGACTTACCCCGGCCCAACGAGGTGACCAAGCAGGAGCCCCACAACAGGATGCGCTCGGAAATCTGCGTCGTCTAGGACCAAAGTCCCTACATGGGCCGAGGCATGGCCGGGTGTCGGATGAGGATCCTTGACCGGGCGCCCCACCGCCGTCTGGTGGTCAGGTTGTCAGTTGCTGGCACGCAACGGGCGGAAGACTGTCCGCAGAGTCTCCGCGAGCAACTGTGGTTCGGCGATGGCGGGGAAATGACCGCCGCGCTCATGCTCGCTCCATGCCGTCACGGTGAAGTAGCGTTCGGCGAGTTCGCGGGGCGGCTTGGGGAACGGCACCCGTTCTCCACCGAAGATGCTCACCGCGGTTGGGACCGGCGATGGGTCACCAGCAGGCAACTGGCTGCCCGGCTCGTGGCGGTAGGCCCAGTACGGCAGTAGCGACGTCGTGCTCGTCTGCGTCGTCCAATAGAGGGTCAATGTGGCCAGCAGCAGGTTGCGGTTGAAAGCCGGCTCTCCGGCCGTGTCCGTACTGCTCCATGCCACGACCTTCTCGCCAACCCAGGCAGCGAGCCCGGCCGGGGAGTCCGCCAGGGCGGCGCCCAGGGTCGCGGGCTTGGTGGCCTGTTGATGGGCGTAACCACCTTCCTCGGCGCTCCACCTCTCGGCCTCGGCGAAGTGCTCGACCTCGGCGTGCGTCCATGGTTTCGGTGGTGCGGCCAGCCCGGGAGTAGCCAAGTGGATGCCGACGACCGCTTCAGGATGAGTCCGCGACAGCCACGCGGTCACCCCGGCGCCCAAATCACTGCCGTGCGCGGCATAGCGGGAGTAGCCCAAGCCATCCATCATCACCTGGTGCCACAGTGCGGCGACCTGCTCACCTGTGAGCCCCCCGGGTGGCGGCGGGGACGAGAACCCGAACCCGGGCAGCGAGGGCACCACGACGGTGAACGCGTCGTCAGGGTCCCCGCCGTGCGCTTGCGGGTCGGTCAATAAGGGGATCAGGTCTAGGTACTCGCAGAACGAGCCTGGCCACCCATGCGTCAAAACCAGCGGCATCGGGCGTGGTCCCTGCCCGCGAGCATGCACTACGTGGAGCATCTGGCCGTCGACGTCGATGGTCAGGTGGCTCAAAGCGTCGAGCCGATCCTGAAAGTCAGCCACGCTGAACGCTTCCCATGCGGTGACTAGCTCGCGCAACCAGGCCCTCGGCACCCCCATATCCCAGCCATCCGCGGCAACGCTGGACCAACGGGTGCGGGCCAACCGCTCACGCAGTTCCGCGACCTGACTGTGATCGAGCAAAGCCCGCATCGGTTCAACCTGTAATGACACGTCTTCACCCTGCCATAACAACCCTTCGCGACTCGCCCGGTTCTATTGTGGTGGGCAGGAAGCTCCTGAGCGGCGGCAGACTGGCATCCCCGTAGAGCGAACGATCACCGGGGCGAATGATCGCCTTGCGACGTATCCCGTGTCGGGGTTGGCGGGTTCGCCCTCGGGGACCGGTGACTGCCGCAACTTCGCAAAGTTCTCAGCATCGGCCACGCGGTGGTGGCCGCTCACGCGCAACTGTTCGGCGGCCTCAAGCATCTTCTGACACGGCCGAACGACCACACCGGTGCACATTGGCGCCTTCGGGTGTCGAGGCCTGAGCCTGGTCTTCGGCTTGGTCAGGAGCGGGTCACCGAGGTACGCGGGTGGAATGGTGATGCCCTGACCGGTTTGCCTGCCTGCCCGGCTTCGGCGATGACCGCAGCCTCGTCGACCCTGGCACCACCCCTGTGGCTCAATAACCTCGGATGGGCTGTGACGTGGCGGCCTTCCCGAGCAACCCGTCGCTTTTGAAACGGCCCTTCAGGACGTGGGGCGACTGGAAGGACTAGCGGTCTGGCTGACGAAGCACACACATACGGTTCAGTTGATCAAAGAATGCGACTTCGACGATTCGGGGCCCGGTTCGTCGGGTCGCCTACTCGCCGGCTTCGTACTTGAAGGAGACGCGAAGATGCGTCCGATAGGTGATCCCGCCGTCCTCTGCCAGGTGGATGTCCTGCGCGACAACGTCGGCGACCCTGAGATCGCGAAGCGTCCCGCTTGCCGCTTTGATGGCAACGGACGCGGCATCCTCCCAGGACTGGGTACTCGTTCCGATGAGGTCGGTCACTCTGTAAACGCTCATGCGACCCTCCTGGCCATGCGGAAAATGGATTGTCTCCTAGAAGCAGTCCTACCGGACTGGCGGTCCCGTCGACAAGGGATACGTGGCGGTCTCTTGACGCCTCCAAATAGCGCGACTGCTCGTGTCAGCTGTCGAACGACCAGCGGACGCCGTTGAGGCCGTCGGCTCTCATGCCCACGATCGTCACTTGGGGATCGTCTTGCGGCCACTAAGAGTGCGTTGGTCGATAGCGGCCTGGGCCGTAGCGGAGCGACACCATCGCGTCCCTGATCAAGCTGACTCGAGCGAATCCTCTGCCGAGCGGAACTCGAGACCGGCCGCTGTCGTGCGAGTGCCGTCTGCCTTCGCCGGGTCGTTCAGTCCGCCGGGGTAGTGCTGAGCGGTGAAGTGGCGGTCGATCGTCTCGGCGATGTCGGTGAGGGCGTCGAGTTGATCGGGGGAGAGCACGTCGGCGAAGCAGTGGCGAATGCCTGCCACGTATGACGGCCAGGCGGCCTGGAACGCGGCACGGCCCGCATCGGTCAGCGCGACATCGTAGCCGCGGGCGTCGCCCTCGCTCGGCGCGCGCATGACCGTGCCGCGAGTCTCCATCCGAGAGACCTGGCGGGAGAGGCGGCTTCGGTCCCATTGCAGCGCGGCGGCCATGTCGCGGGCACGCAACCTGTACTCCGCGCTGTTGGACAGTCTGAGCAGGATCACGAAATCCGCCTCGGTCAACCCGAAGTCGCGGGTCAGCATACGGGCGAGCACAACGTTGACCTCGATGCGCATGTGCTGCAACCTGACCCAGGCGCGGGTCTCCCGCTCGTTCAGCGACTCCTGATCCATGACATCGAGCCTACCGGGGGTTGTCGGTTTTGTTGACATGTAACTCTCTGGCAGCATAGGGTGAAGTTGTTTACATAGAAACAAACACTGACTGGGACCCACGCCAGCGGCATCGGCAGCCCGATCCACGATCGGCCCGAGCCGGAACGGCAGGAGTTCGACATGAGTGAGGCGCTCTACTGGAATGCCAAGACGATCGCGGAGTTTCGAGCCAACGAGGGCAGAGTCGGTGGGGTCTTCGAGGGTGCTCCGATCGCCCTGCTGCATCACCGCGGCCGCAAGAGCGGACGGCAGTACGTCAGCCCCGTGATGTATCTGCCGCACGACAGCGAGCCGGACATCATCTACGTCTTCGCGACCAGGGGCGGAGGACCCCTCAACCCGGACTGGTATTACAACTTGACCGCCGCCGGAGACGGCAGTGTCGAACGCGGAACCGAGGCGTACAAGGTGACTGTCCGCGAATTGCCCGGCCCTGAACGCGATCGCATCTACGCAGAGCAAGCGCGGCGCTACACAGGCTTCGCCGAGTACGAACGCCAAACTGCTGGAGTGCGAACCATTCCTGTTCTCGAACTCAGCCGGGCGTAGCCCACCCGGCCGCGCACACCCAGAACAACCGAGCACAGCAGCGGGATAGGGGATAGCCGCCATGTCCACCACATCACCGGATCCGGCCGCCCCAATGCTCGTGGTCGGCGCTACCGGGTATCTCGGATCCCAGGTCGTCGACGAACTCTTGGCCCGCGGCAAGAACGTGCGCGCGCTGGTCCGCCCCTCCACCGACGCAACCAAGTTGGAAGCTCAGCGTGTGCCGAATACGTCTTGGACAACGCGCGGCAAATCGAAGTCTTCGGGCAGCCGCCGACCGCCGCAGACGCCATCAGACGCCTGGCTGAACAACTACATGCCAACGGCTGACTCCGCATCCGCTCGTTGACGGGCAAGCCCGCCTGGGGTGCTACCAGGCGAATTCCAACCGAACGGAGATGCAAAGATCATGGCAAAGGCAGTCAGGTACGACGAGTTCGGCGGAATCGACGTGCTGCGGGTCGACGAGGTCGAACGCCCGGTGCCCGGGGTCGGACAGGTTCTCGTGCAGGTCAAGGCGGCCGGCATCAACCCCAGTGAGGCGGCTATCCGCACGGGGGCAGTGTCGGCCATGTTCCCCTCGACGTTCCCATCCGGACAGGGCAGCGACCTCGCCGGGGTCATCGAGGAGGTCGGTGCGGGCGTCGGCGGGTTCTCGCCCGGCGACGAGGTGATCGGGTTCTCGCAGAAGCGGGCCTCCCAGGCCGAGCTGGTCCTGGTCGAGGCCGGCAACCTCTCACGCAAGCCGAAGAACGTCTCATGGGAGGTGGCCGGCGGCTTGTACGTCGCCGGCGTGACCGCGTGGGGGGCGGTGCACTCCGTCCAGCTCGAGAAGGGCGAGACCGTCGTCATCTCCGGAGCCGCCGGGCGCGTCGGCTCGCTCGCTGTCCAGCTCGCAGGCCGTGCCGGGGCCACGGTCATCGGCCTGGCGAGCGAGAGCAACCACGAGTGGCTGCAGAGCCACGGCGTGATCCCAGTCGCGTACGGCGACGGCGTCACAGACCGGATCAAGTCCGCCGCACCCAACGGCGTCGACGCCTTCATCGACACCCACGGCAACGGGTACGTCGAGCTGGCCCTTGCCCTCGGGGTCGCGCCCGAGCGGATCGACACCATCGCCGATTTCGCAGCGGCCGCGAAGCACGGGGTGAAGACCGACGGAGGGGCAGAGGCCGGGCCGGGCGCCAAGGTGCTCACCGAGCTGGCCGGCCTGATCGCCGACGGACACCTCGAAGACACGATGGCGAACGTCTACCCGCTGACGCAGGTCCGCGAGGCCTACACCGAACTCGAACGCCGCCACACCCGCGGCAAGATCGTCCTCAGGCCCTAGCAATGGCACCAGCCTGATGATCGACCTCGTGCCACTTCCGCTGCTCACCCAGACACCGCCTGACGAACACGTCCGACCAACCACAATCACTACGAGTGAGCGCACATCGCAAATGGGTGCGTTCGCATAACGCGTGGTTGGAACCTTCGGTGCCCCGTGGAGGATCGGCGAATTCAGGCGGTCGTTGCAACGATGGGCCTTTCGGGGTCAAACAGTAGTCGTTGCATGGCTTTTGCGGGTGTGATGCCGCCTAGTGTCTTGCGGGGTCGGGCGTTGAGCTCTGTGGCGACCTCAAGAAGCCGCTGAGGCGTGTGGACGGACAGGTCGGTGCCCTTGGGAAAGTACTGGCGCAGCAACCCGTTCGTGTTCTCGTTGGAACCTCGCTGCCAGGGCGAGTGGGGGTCGCAGAAGTAGATGTCCATCTTCGTGGCCAAGGCGATCTCGGCGTGCTTGGCCAGCTCGGTACCTTGGTCCCAGGTCAACGACTTCCGCAGGTGATCGGGCAGCGTCTTGATGGTCGCCATCACGCCATCACGGACGGCTGTGGCGCTGTGGTCATCAGGCAGGTGGACCAGCATCACGTACCGGGTCTGCCGTTCCACGAGCGTCCCGATGGCTGAGCGGCAGTTCGACCCCAATATTAGGTCCCCCTCCCAGTGGCCAGGAATGGCGCGGTCGGCGACCTCGGCGGGTCGCTCGCTGATCAAGATCATGTTCGGGATTTTCCCCCGCTTGGTTGCCGCGGACCCTCTCGGGCGCCGGACCGCGCGGCCCGTCCGCAGGTGTCGGTGCAGGTCAGCGCGTAGATGACCGCGGCCCTGGACGTACAGCGCCTGGTAGATCGTCTCGGGGCACACCCGCATCTCCGCCCGGTCGGGAAACTCCTCGGCGAGGTGAAGGCTGATCTGTTCAGGGCTCCACTTCACACACAGCTTTGATTGCACCACGTCCGCCAGCTCGAGGTGGTCGAACTTGCTGGCCTTGGGACGCCGGCGGCGTAGCTCGGCCTCCTTCTGTGCCGCATACGGCGCGTACTTCCCAGGCCGCCGCGGCGTCCGCGCGGAACCGTTGCGGCGCAGCTCGCGACTGACCGTGGAGGGCGAGCGGCCGATCCCGACAGCGATCGCTCGAACGCCGGCCCCGCCCAGATGCAGGTCGGCGATCTGTAGCCGCTCGTCCACAGACAGGTATCGGCCCGACGGTGCTGGACGTTTCCGTGGGATCCGACCACCGGTCGCCTGACGCCAACGACGGCCCGTTACTCGATTCACCCCGACAGCCTCACATGCCGCAGTCAACGTCGAACCGCCGGCCATCAACACCCAGAACCGCGCCTGCTTATCGATCAGGTCTTTCTTCAACAACATCCACAACACCTGATCGGAAAATGAACTGTCGACGAGGCTGGTAGTCAGGCTGCGGGGGTGAGGGTGACGGTGTAGCCGAGTGCTTCGAGTTGGCGGATGTGGTTGATCTTGCGGCGTTCGGGTCGAATCCGGTTGTCGAAAAACTGTGGGCCGAGATCGCGGTAGCGGCTGGTGGGGTCGGTGAGTAGGTGCCAGACGATGACGAGGATGGAGCGGGCAACGGCGACGAGGGCTTTGAGCTTGCCGATGCGTCTGGCAAGGCGGCGATATCGGGCGCCGAGGAATGTGTTGGTGCGCCCGGCTGATGCGGCGGCCTCACCGAGCACGCTCTTGAGATAGGGGTTGCCCTTGCCGGTCTTGCCCGCGCGCGTCTTGGCCCCGGACTGATTGGCGCGGGGTGAGATTTTGGCCCAGGACACCAGGTGTGCGGCGGTCGGGAAGATCGCCATGTTCAGTCCGACCTCGGCGATTATCACCTGGGCGGCATGACGCCCGACTCCGGTGATTTCGTCGAGACGGTCTACTGCGGCCAGATACGCCGGTTCGCCTGCGTCGTCGGGGTCGGGCGCGGCCGGTGGCGCCTGCGCGGTGGGCATGTCTGCAATCAGTTCTTCGATGCGCGCTTCGAGGTGTTCGATCTGTGCGCTGAGTCCGTCGATCTGGGACAGCAAAACGGTCGCGAGCTCACCGTGGTGCTCGTCGAAGCGTCCGGTCAGTGCCTCGATCAGGGCGATGCGTTTGATCCGCAGCCGTCCTTTGGCCAGCTCGGCGAGGACGCGCGGGTCACGCTCACCGGCGATCAGCGCCTCGATCATCGCCCGGCCGGAGACGCCCATCATGTTCGTGGCCACCGAAGACAGTTTGATCAGGGCATCCTCGAGTAACTTCTCCAGTCGCTGGATATTGCGGGACCGTTCGGCGGTCAGGTCCACTCGCAGCCGGGTGTAGTCACGCAGTTGGCGAATCTCTACCGGCGGGATGAACGAAGCCCGCAGCATGCCACGCTCGTTGAGCTTGGCCAGCCAGATGGCGTCGAGCTTGTCGGTTTTGGGCCGGCCCGGGACATTCTTCACGTCGCGGGCGTTGACCACCCACACCACCAGGCCCCGAGCTTCCAAAAGGTAGTAGAACGGCCGCCAATAGTCGGAGGTGGCTTCGAGCACGACCCGCTCAACGTGTTCCTCAGCCAGCCGGTCGGCCACCGCGATGATCGAGTTGGTTCTCGCCGAAACACTCCACACCGTGGTCGTCCGCCTGCCCGGCTGGCTCGGATGTGGCACCCGCGTACACACCATGCCCGAGTCCTTGGCGACGTCGATCGCGGCGACCCGCGCCACGATCTCTTCGTCCATCGAGTCGACGTGGATCTGCTTTCCTTTTGCCTCCATCGCTCACCCTCCATTCGACGTCACTAGCAACGAGGCGGGCTGCCTGGAGGCTCGATAGGGAAATCCGAAGTCTGATCGGCGTGCTCATGGCAACAGTGCGCAACCCTCATGCTCGAGCCCCGACACCAGACTCAGATACGGGCTCAGGACCCAAGGGATTGACGGTGTCGGCAGGCAACCCATCCCCATTTTCACGCCTGCGCAGGCGTCCCGGAAGGGACACTTGACCTCAGATCAGAACGATGTTGCGACGACCGATTGAACTCGCCATCCCCCACCGAACACAGGGCCTGAGGAGGACTGGTTCGAGGACTAGGGGACTGAGCAGTTCTACGAAAGCCCCTCTCTGGCAGGGCCCACGCATCACCCCCGCGGGCAGCCGACATCTGGACCTGCCGGACGCGTCCCCGCAGACTGGCAACGACACCTCAACTGATACGTGGCCCTGGTAGGACGTGGGCTGGGGAGAGAGAGTTGGGTCATGAGCTCTGGTGCAACCGACACCGCACCCGGAGCTGGGCTTGCCTACGGCGAGTCGGCCGCCCGCTGGGTGCTGGCAGCAACGGTGCTTGGCTCCAGTCTCACGTTCGTAGACGCCACAGTGGTCAACATCGCGATGCCAACGATTGGGAAGGACCTTGACGCCGGACTTTCGGGACTGACCTGGACGGTCAACGCCTACACCCTGACGCTTGCTTGCCTCATCCTGCTGGGCGGTTCCCTTGGCGACCGCCTTGGTCGGCGCCGAGTGTTCATGGTGGGTGTGCTTTGGTTCGCGCTGGCCTCAATGCTCTGCGGGCTGGCGCTGAATGTGGGGATGCTGATTGCCTCTCGGGCGTTGCAAGGAGTCGGCGGGGCACTGCTGACACCGGGCAGCCTGGCGATTCTTCAGGCGTCCTTCCGCCCGTCGGACCGCGCACGCGCCATTGGTGCCTGGTCTGGGCTTGGAGGGATCGCCGGGGCGGCAGGTCCCTTCATCGGAGGCTGGCTCATCGGGGTCGGCTCCTGGCGCTGGATCTTCCTGATCAACGTCCCCGTCGCCCTCGCGGTCGTGCTCATCGCGAAGCGACATGTCCCGGAATCGCGCGACCCCGCTGCCTCCCAGCACACCGATGTGGCGGGGGCGGGGCTGGTGGCCGTTGGTTTGGCGGCATTGACCTATGGGCTGATCGCTTGGCCCAAGGAGGGGTTCGGTGCGCCGTCGGTCTGGGCATCGCTGACGGCCGGTGTCATGGCGATCGGGGGCTTCCTCGCACGGGAGGCGACCACCAGGGAACCCATGTTGCCCTTGGGTATTTTTGCGTCCCGCATGTTCAGCGCCACTAACGCGGTGACCTTCGCCGTGTATGCCGCGCTGGGTGGAATCTTCTTCTGGCTCGTCCTGGCCCTTCAGGTGGTGGTTGGGTACACGCCGCTGGAGGCTGGGGTCTCGCTGCTGCCCGTGACGCTGATCATGTTGGCCCTCTCGGCGCGGGCCGGGGCGCTGAGTCAGCGAATCGGGCCGCGGATACCGATGACCGCCGGACCGATCCTGGCCGCGGTGGGGGTCGCCGGCCTGACCCGGATCGGCCCGAACGCGTCATACGTCGTTGATGTGCTTGTCCCGGTGTCGGTGTTCGGGTGCGGACTTTCGCTGACCGTTGCACCGCTGACGGCCACCGCGCTGTCCTCGGTGCCCGGCAGCCACGCAGGGCTGGCCAGTGGGGTCAACAATGCGGTGGCTCGGGTCGCCGGGCTGCTGGCGGTGGCGGTCCTTCCCCTGGTCGTCGGGCTGAGCGGGCATAGCTATACCGATCCGGCTGTGCTCGAACCCGCGTTCCGCACGGCGATGTGGGTCTGCGTTGGGCTGCTGATTACGGGCGGAGTCCTCTCGGCGGTGTTCGTGCGCGCCCCCCAGATCTCACCCATTCCAACTCCCGTCGGGTCAGCACCAAAACCGCAGCCGTTGCGCCGATACTGCCCGGTCGACGGCCCGCCGCTGGCGGCCTCAACGAACCGGAACTAAGCAAGGGAATGATGACTGAAAGGCGCTGAACGACCATGGGAACCTTCTCGATTGGGTTCTGACATAGGCGACACAGGGACGGCGTCGCACGGGACGACGCCGTGGTGACCTCCCCAGGATGGGGACGAGCTGCCAGCCCGGTCGAACTGGAAGATCGCTGATGACCAGCCAGCCGCCGGAGTCCCCGGCCGCCGCTGTGGAAGCCTTCCCTACGCTCACGACCGAGCAGCTCGTGAGGTTGAGGTCTTACGGCACCCCGCAGGC
>Ga0208079_1001754_pt1 | contig 11097 bp, 7 predicted proteins | sample NGESurdeep092012_5_FD_184474 | JGI IMG/M metagenome (GOLD analysis project Ga0208079, IMG submission 184474) | Arctic peat soil microbial communities from Barrow, Alaska - NGEE Surface sample 210-2 deep-092012 (SPAdes) | ecosystem: Environmental > Terrestrial > Soil > Wetlands > Peat ... | reverse complement strand
GAGGTCATCGCAGGGTTCTCGGTCAGTGTCACCAGTGCCTCGGGATTGATGGCCTCGACGACGGTGACCTCGCCCGTCCTCCGGATCACCACGTTGCACGGGAGCAGCAGCCCGATCGACGGCTCGACCTGGAGAGCTTGGTGGGCGAATCGGGGGTTGCACGCGCCGAGAATCAGGTGCGGCTCGATCTCGACGCCGATCTTCTGGGCGAGTGTCTTCTGCATGTCGATCTCAGCGACGATGCCGAAGCCATTGGCGGCCAGCGCTTCTTTGACCTGGGGAACCACTTCGTCGAACGGCCGGACCACGTCGATGCTCAATGCGTAGCTCATGATGTGCCTCCTGCCACGACGCTACCCCTTCCTGTCGTGACGTGACGTGGCTCACACTGCGTACGCATGGCGAGTCAGTAGCGCAGCAGCAGGTACGGGGTGGCGATGCCCAGGGTGACGACCGCGACCAGTGAGCCGTACTTCGTGAACTCCCAGAAGGAGATCGGATGGCCGCTGCGCTTCGCGATCCCGGCCACCACCACGTTGGCGCTCGCGCCGATCGCGGTGGCGTTGCCGCCGAGATCAGCGCCGAGAACCAGCGCCCACCACAAACCGTTCTGGCCGCCGAGTGGGCCGTTCCCCCTGACAAGCTGGTCGACCACGGGGGACATGGTGGCGACAAACGGGATGTTGTCGACGATCGCTGACAACGCAGCGGATCCCCACAGGATCAGCATCATCGCGGCGGGGACGCTGTCGCCCGCCACGCCGCCGACGGCAGCGGCCAAGCGCGCGATCGCGCCCGTCTTGACCAGCGACCCGACCAAGATGAAGAGGCCGGCGAAGAAGAGAAGAGTGGCCCACTCGACCTCGGCAAGGTAGGACTCGGGGCGGAGGCGGCTGATGGCGACCAGCACGCCGGCGCCGAGCAGCGCCACCACCGACGGCGCGAGGTGCAGCACGCCGTGGAGGCTGAAAGCGGCGAGGACCAAGGCCAGTACGACCAGGCTGCGCCAGAGCAGCGACGGGTTCTCGATGGCTTCGCGCTCGTCGAGCTGCATCACTCTGTCGACCTGTTCGGGATCGGCGACGAAGTCCTTGCGGAACAGGATGCGCGCGAGGCCGACGAACGCCAACAGCATCAGCAGGACGACCGGACCCATGTTGACGAGGAAGTCGTTGAAGCCAAGACCCGAGCGGCTCGCCACGATGAGGTTGGGCGGGTCGCCGACCAGGGTGGCGGTGCCACCGATGTTGGACGCGAGTGCCTCCGCGATGAGGAAGGGTACGGGCCGTACGCCGATCTGCTCGCACACCAGGAGCGTGACCGGTGCGATCAGCAGCACTGTGGTGACGTTGTCCAGGGCGGCCGAGGCCACCGCCGTGATGAGACACAGGAGGACCATCACGCGGAAGGGCCGGCCTCCAGCTCGCTTGGCGGCCCAGATTGCGACGTACTCGAAGATCCCGGTCTGACGCAGGACACCGACGATGACCATCATCCCGAACAGCAGGAAAATGACGTTCCAGTCGATCCCTGTGTCCTGGGAGAAGAACGCATCGTCGGCGCCGACCACACCGAGCGCGAGCATGAGGCCCGCGCCGCCCAGAGCCGCGGCCACGCGGTTGATCCGCTCCGAGGCGATGAGGATGTAGACGACGGTGAAGATGACGATCGCAACGACCATCATCCGCGGTCGTCCCCACAGACAAGCTCCAGGAGGTGCGACGCGGTGAGGACTCCGATGATCCGCGTGCCCTCGATGACGGCGCACAGCGGGCTGCGCAGACGGGCCATGATCGCAGCCGCCTCCATCAGGGTGTCGTCTGCTTTCACCACCGCAAGCTCCATCGGCGGGTTCGGCAGGAGATCCGCCACTGTGGCGCGCCGCAGTCTCTCAGCGAGCTTGTCGGCCGAGACCTCGCCCATGACCCGTGCCAGGGCAGGGTCCGACTGCACATACCCGGGGACCATGAACTTGACCACCTGAGATGCGGGCAAGACCGCCTTTGGACGGCCGTCGGCCTCTGTCACGACGATCCCGGGTCGCCGGTCCTTGGCGATCAGCCGGGCAGCCACAAGAGCTGACGTGTCGACGCCCACGACAGGGAACTCCTCGACGATATCTCCGACGCGCATGGGTCAAGCCTAGGACCTTGACCGCCCTGGACCCTCGCGATGTGAGCTCCGTGCCCCCCTGCCCAGGCGACTCGCGACCTCGACACAATCGCTGGTGACCCACCCGTACCGTGTCCATGACGATCCGGCCCCGTGGCGACCCGGGTGTAGTCTGGCCTTAGCGACGACTGCACGATCACGAGCGAACCAACGCATGTCAGTGGGTGTAGGCGTCGACCGGACCATGGGGAAACTTGGTTCCGCGGGAGGTGCCATCCGGCAGACGTCTCGCCGAAGGTCGGCCTTCGGATGTCGACCGTGACGGACGGATACCGCCCCAATGACTCGTTTCGGATTTCTGAGCACCTACCCCCCTACACGGTGCGGCCTGGCGACGTTCACGGCAGCTCTCGCCACCGCGATCTCTCGCGGCAGCGATGACGAGTGCGACATCGTGCGAGTCGACGACCTCGTGCCGGCTGGTCCGCCTGTGAACACACGCAAGGTTCGTGTCGTGGGGGACTTGAAGCCGGGCGATGCCGCAGGACGTGAGCTCGCCGCCGAACTTCTCAACGACCGCGACGTGGTCGTCATCCAGCACGAGTACGGCATCTACGGCGGCCCGGACGGAGACGAAATCCTCGACCTCCTCGCCCGCATCCAGCAGCCGACGATCGTCGTCATGCACACGGTCCTGCCCTCGCCGACACCCCATCAGCGCGCCCTCACGACCGCGATCGGCGAGCAGGCGGGCGCTCTCGTCGCGATGACGCATACGGCCATGGCGCTGCTGATCGACCTGTACGACGTGGCCCCGGCCAAGGTCCACCTGATCCCGCACGGTGTGGCATGGGCACCCGCTGCCGTTCAGAGCACCCACGCGCGTCCTCGCATCCTGACGTGGGGCTTGCTCGGCCCCGGTAAGGGCATCGAATGGGGCATCCGCGCGATGACGCTCCTGACAGACCTGGACCCCGCGCCGCTCTACCGCGTGCTCGGACAGACCCACCCCAAGGTGGTCATCGAGCAGGGCGAGAACTATCGACGCTCCCTGACGTTGCTCGTCGACGCCCTCGGCCTGAAGGGCGATGTCCAGATCGACGGCCGCTACCGCGAGTCTGCCGATCTCGCTGCGGAGGTGGCCGCCGCGGATCTCATCCTTCTGCCGTACGACTCCCGCGACCAGGCCACGTCAGGCGTCCTCGTCGAAGCAGTCGCTGCCGGCAAGCTCGTGATCGCGACGCAGTTCCCGCACTCCATCGAGCTTCTCTCGCACGGTGGGGGAGTGCTGGTGGACCACGAACGACCGGACCAGATCGCTGGGGCGATCCGGGACGCACTCGCTGATCCGGCGCGTGCTCTCGCGGCCCAGGCTGTGGCCCGCGAATCGGCCCGCGCGAACAGCTGGAGTGCGGTCGCGGAGAGCTACCAGACCCTGGCTTCCGACTTGGCTCGCGTCAGCGTTGCCTGGTGACAGGCCCGGAGCAGGAACGGCCGCCGTCCGCCACGTACACCCATCTTCTGGCGATGACCACGGACATCGGTCTGTACGAGCATGCATACCTTCGGCATCCCCGCCTCGAGCACGGGTACTGCACCGATGACGTCGCACGTGCCCTCGCCGTCGTCGTGCGCGAGCCCGAGCAGACGAGGGAACTCCAGCGAGCCGCCGACGTGTACCTGCGGTTCCTGGAAGGCGCGGTGACGCCGAATGGCACGGTGCACAACCGGATGGCCATCTCGGGAGTCTGGCTCGATTCCCCCGGCACGGACGACATGTGGGGCCGCGCGATCGAAGGCTTGGGGGCGGCAGCACGGAGGGCTTCCAGCGCCCTCCATAACCGGGCGTTCACCACCTTCCTCGTCGCGGCGCAGAGACGATCGGTCGATGTACGAGCCAGCGCTTTCGCGGCCGTCGGGGCGGCCGACGTGCTCTCGGTTCGCCCCGACTCCGAGACCGCCCGCGACCTTCTCGTGGACTGCCTGGATCGGCTGCCCCGCCGTGTCGGGAAGCACTGGCAATGGCCCGAGAGCCGGCTCCGCTACGCGAACGCGACGCTGTGTCAGGCGCTGATCGTCGGCGGTGAGGCCCTGCACGACATGGACACCCTGAACCAAGGTCTCACCCACCTCGCCGTCCTGCTCGGGCTCGAGACCAGCCCGTACGGCCACCTGTCCCTTGCCGGTACGAACGGTCGTGGCCCTGACGACGAAGGGTCGTTGTGGGACCAACAGCCCATCGAGGCGGCGGCCATCGCGGCCGCGTGCCTTGAGGCGGTGAGGATCACTGGTGACCCGCGATGGGCCAAGGGTGTGAATCAGGCGTGGGCCTGGTTCACGGGGGACAACGATTCCGCCACAGCGATGTACGACCCCAGCGACGGCGCGGGGTACGACGGCCTCGAACGCGACGGTCGCAACGAGAACTGCGGTGCGGAGTCCACCCTCGCGGCACTGAGCACGCTCCAGGACATCCGAGCGCTCAGCGCGATGGCGACATGACTGCCCTCGCGAAGGACGCGGGAGTTGAGCTTCTCGCCGCGCACGAGCGTGTCGTAACGAGACTGTTCCGACCAGGGGAAGCCTGGCCGGGAGGGCCGTCTCGCACGGAGTTGTTGATGAACCGCGTGCTGTCGATGCCACCGGAGACGACGCCCGCGCTCGCGCAGGGCATTCGTGAGGACTTCGGGGACCGGCATACTCGGCTCGTCGAGCTCCTCGTCCAGAACGCGACCATGGTCCGTGGCGCGGACGCGCCGCCGATCAGCGAGGATCTCTCGATCGTGCTCGGTGCGGTCTTCACCGCGGAGTTCGCGGTCGAGGGCGCGGCACTGTGCAATCCCAGCGCCGTCCAACACCCGGATCAGGAAGGCCTCGAGGACGGAGAGCTCCGGGTTCTCCTCTCGGTGCGGTCCATCGGGGAGTCGCACCTGTCGTCGATCCAGTTCTGCGAAGCGATCATCGGACCGGGTCCCACGTGGAGGTTCCTCCCTCGCGAGACACCCCTCCGTCTACCGGCCGTGGCCCGTGGCGTGTGGACCAAGGAACACTTCCTGCGGGCGCTGGAGCGCCACGGGCAGGTGGCCGAGCTGGTGCGTTCCGTAGGGCAGGCACTTGCCGAGACCTTCAAGGCCGGTGATGTGGAGAAGGCGCTGCAAGGACTCCCTTCCCAGCTGCTTCATCATGCGGAAGCGCGGGCCCAGCTCGACGCGATCCGCACCATGGCAAGCTCCGCGTACCGGGCGACTTTCCCCGAAGACAGCGACCTGACCGCTCGGGTGCTGCTCCCCGTCGCCGACGAGGAGCGGATGGGGATGGAGGATGCTCGCTTCGTGGCGTTCCGGGGTGACGACACCGAGGACTACCGAGCCACGTACACCGCGTACGACGGGCATTCCGTGGCCTCACGGCTGATCACCACCACCGACTTCCGCACTTTCGAGGTGCATCGCCTGACCGGGGGGCCCACTCGCGCGAAGGGGATGGCCCTGTTCCCGAGGCGAGTAGGGGGAGAGGTGCTCGCGTTGGGCCGGGGCGACGGCGAATCCATCTCGGTGAGCCGATCGTCCGACGGGCTCGACTGGGCCCAGGAGGAGCCGGTGTACCCACCTCAGGCGATCTGGGAGGTCGTACAGAGCGGGAACTGCGGGCCACCGATCGAGACGCCCGAGGGTTGGCTCGTCATCACTCACGGGGTCGGCCCCATGCGGGTCTACTCGATCGGCGCGATCCTCTTGGACCGGGACGACCCCACGCAGGTCCGGGCAGTGCTTCCCGGACCGCTCGTGGTGCCGCAGGGCGCCGACCGCACCGGGTACGTCCCCAACGTCGTCTACAGCTGCGGCGCGATAGTCCACGACGAGACGCTGTGGATCCCGCACGGCGTGGGTGACGATCGCATCCGCGTTGCCTGGGTCACGTTGTCCGCGCTCTTCGGCGCCTTCCACTGGCTCGATGAAAGGCCGCGAGCCGTCGTCTGAAGCCCACTCCGATCCGGCCAAGCGATACGTGTGGTGATCTGACCCGGGCTCCCGCCGGGCAAGTACAGTCAGGCGCAGCTACCGGGCATCTCGGTGGTAGGGGATGAACAGGAGTCACCGTGCTCGAGGTTCTGAGGACCCTGGTCAGCGTGGCGCAGAAGCGACCGCGCGACTACCGCCGGCTCATGCGGATACGCGGCTCGATCTTCACCACGGTCGCCGAGCTCGACGCCCAGATCCTCACGTCACCCGAACCGATCCCGTACGACCTCCTCGATCGTTCGGCATTCCGGCCGATCGCACCCGGTGCAGCGTGGGGTATGAAGTACGACTGTGCGTGGCTCCACATCACCGGCGAGGTCCCTGCTCGTGTGGCCGATCCGCGGGTGATGCTCGGCATCCGTGGCGAGGGCCTCATCTACTCGAACAGCGGCGATGTCGTGGACTCCGTGAGCACGGTCTGGATCCAGGGGGACCTGCCCCATTCCGGCGGGGCCTACCGCCCCATCACCGGCCTCGACCTCTCGGACGGGCACGTCGACTTCTACGCTGACGTGGCCTTCAACGGCGTCCTGCTGTACGAGATCGGCAAGGCCGTCTATCACGGCGCCCGCATCGTCACCCGCGACGACGAGGCCTACGGCCTGTACTACGACTACCTCACGCTCCTGGTGCTGGCCGCAAAGACCGACGACTCATCCCTCGCCCGTCGTCTCGAGGCGGCCCTGGCCGAGGCCTTCTCCCGCTTCGTCTCTGGGGACACCCCAGGCGCTCGTCGCGTCCTCGCCGTACCGCTGGCACAGCCCTCGACCAGCGACTTCACGTACTCGGCGATCGGGCACGGTCACCTCGACATGGCCTGGTTGTGGCCGCTGCGGGAGACGCGCCGCAAGTCAGCCAGGACGTACGTCCGCGCGCTCAACACCATCGACCAGAACCCGGACTACGTCTACGGCACGAGCCAACCGCAGCAGCTGTGGTGGATGAAGCACCACCAGCCAGCGCTCTTCGAGCGCATCAAGGAGGCGGTCGCCGCCGGGCGGATCGAGCTCCAAGGCGCCTTCTGGGTAGAGCCGGACACCAACCTGCCCAGCGGTGAGTCGCTCGTGCGTCAGTCGCTGGTGGGGCGACGATTCCTCACCGAGGAGTTCGGCATCGCCCCCGAGGACATGCGGCTCTGCTGGCTGCCGGACACGTTCGGCTACAACGGCAACCTGCCGCAGATCCTCCGCAAGTCGGGGATGGACTGGTTCCAGACGATCAAGCTCGCGTGGAACAAGACCAACAGCTTCCCGTACCGCACCTTCACCTGGCAGGGGATCGATGGATCGAGCGTGCTCGTCCACATGCCGCCGGAGGGTGACTACAACAGCCGGGCCGCGGCTGACGGGCTCCTGGGTGGCGTCCGTCGCTACCCCGAGCGCGACCTCGGCACCGCACTGCTGGTGTACGGCGCGGGCGACGGGGGAGGCGGACCCGGTGAGATCCACCTCGAGCTGCTCGCCCGCGAGCACGACCTGTACGGGCTGCCTCGGGTCGAGTTCTCGACCGCCGACCAGTTCTTCCGCGCCCTCGAGCAACGCGAGATCCCGCACACGCACGTGGGCGAGCTGTACCTCGAGACGCACCAGGGCACCTACACCACCCAGGCCGACATGAAGCGTGGCAACCGGGTGATGGAGCGGCTGCTCCACAACGCCGAGGCGCTCGCCGTGATCGTTGGGGACGACAGCCGGGTGCCCCTCGCCCAGCACTGGCGCGACGTGCTGCTCCACCAGTTCCACGACATCATCCCCGGCTCCTCCATCGCCCGCGTCCACAGCGAGGCACGCGAGACCCACGCGAGGATCGAGACGGAGCTGCACGACTACATCGGGACGCTGGGATCGCGGTTGCCGTCCGACGGGAAGGGACCGTCGGCGCTCAACCTGACCTCGTTCGCCCGTACGGAGCATGTCCATCACGACGCTCACTGGTACCGGGCTGAGGTCGGTCCGTACGCCGCGAGCCCGTTATGTCCGGTCGAGGTCTCGGACAATCTGGCGATCACCAGCGACTCCATCGGCAACGGCATCCTCACGCTCCGGTTCTCCGACTCGGGCGAGATCGTGTCCTGCCGCGACGCATCGGGTGCCGAGCACGCCGGCGGCGGCCTCAACAGGCTGGTGCTCCACGACGACCCGTACCAGTTCCCGTTCGACGCGTGGGACATCTCGCCTGACTACGTGCGCAAGGTCCCGAAGGTCCTTCCGCTGTCCAAGGCGGAGACGTACCGGGACGGCCCGACTGTCGTGCGGCGCCATGTGTACACGCTGCCGAAGGGCACTATCGAACAGCGCGTCGTCCTCGAGCAGGGGAGCGCGCTCGTACGCTTCGACACTCGTGTCTCCTGGCACGAGACCCACCGGATGCTGCGCGCCGAGTTCCGGCCCTCGCGGTACGGGGACACGGCGACGTGCGAGATCCAGTTCGGGCACATCTCACGACCGACCACCGAACGCGACTCGAAAGAGAAGGCGCAGTTCGAGGTGTGCGCCCACAAGTGGCTCGCAACCGAGGACATGTACGGGGGGTTCGCGCTGCTCAACGACTCCAAGTACGGTCACCGCGCCAAGAACGGCCTCATCAGCCTCAACCTGCTGCGCTCGCCGACGTTCCCCGACAAGACCGCAGACCGCGGCGACCACCGGTTCACGTACGCGTTCCTTCCTTTCGAGCCCGACGACCTCGCGACGGTGATCCGGGAGGGTTACCGGCTGAACAACCCGCTGACGATCGTGGAGGGCGCGGGCTTCGACAGCGTCGTGTCGAGCAGCGATCCCGGCGTGATCGTCGACACGGTGAAGGTCGCCGAGGACGGGAACGGCGTGGTCCTGAGGCTGTACGAGAGTCTGGGGAGGAGCACGACGACGTCCGTGGCCACGTCTCTCGACCACAGCGGCGTCCATGAGACCGACCTGCTCGAGCGACGTACCGGCGAACTGGATCTCGATCGCGTGCCGTTCGGGCCGTTCGAGATCAAGACCATCATGCTGGAGCGGTGATGGACCTCGTCAGCTCGCCGGTGAGCGAGCGCCGGCAGCACGTCTCGGTCGTCATCGCCGGCTTCGGGCAGAACTTCATCCTCACCACGGTGACGACGTTCATCCTCGTCTATCTCCTGCAGTACGCCCACATCAGCGTCGCCGGCATGGCGGTCGTCACGGGCATCCTCGCTACCACGAAGATCTTCGACGCAGTGAGCGACCCAGTGATGGGCAGCATCATCGACAAGACCCGTACGCGGTGGGGCAAGATGCGCCCGTTCATCCTGTTCTCGGCCATGCCCGTGGCGTTGCTGACGACACTGCTGTTCTCGGTGCCCAATCTGTCCGAGCCGGGCAAACTCGTCTTCTTCGGCGTCGTGTTCTTCCTGTGGGGGATCTCGTACACGGCCTGCGACGTCCCGTACTGGGGACTCATCGGCTCCGCCTTCCCGGACACGACCGAGCGCACCGGCGTGATCTCGCACGTCCGCGCCTACGGCGGCATCTCGCTCGGCCTGGCCACGCTCGGCATGCCCTGGCTGGCGCAGCTGCTCAGCGGCGGAACGACCACGGGAACGGGCTGGTCGCTCGCGGTCGGCATCTGCGCGTTCGTCGGGATGGGGCTGTACCTGCTGGCGTTCGTCAACACCCGCGAGCGGCCACGTCCCGACACCGGCGAGGCCCTCACGCTGCGGGTGCTGTTCACGACGCTGGGGCGCAACACGCCGCTGCTGCTCGTGCTGCTGGGGTCGGTGCTCGGGTTCGGGCGCTACCTCGTACAGGCCGGCGGCGCGGTGTTCGTCATCATCGCGTACGGCGACGAGAAGACATTCACCCTTGTCGGCGCAGCAATCATCCTCGGACTGGTGCTGGCATCGTTCGGCACGCCGCTGCTCATGAAGCGGCTGACGAGCAAGCAGCTGATGGTCTCGAGCACGCTCGTGGCCACCGTGCTGTACCTGGGGATGTACGTGGCGGGGTTCGCCAACATCGTCGCCGTGCTGGTCTTCATCTTCCTCACCGGCCTGACGCTGGGCATCTTCGGCGTGGTGCAGACCACGATGATCGCCGACGCTGTCGACGACGTCGAGCGCCGCACCGGCGTGCGCAACGACGGCATCTCGTTCTCGACGCTCACGTTCGTGGCCAAGATCATGAACGCGCTGGCCGTGCTGGTCTTCGGCAGCTTCGTGGTCCTGGCGGGCTATCAGGCTGGCGTCGTCATCACGCCGACAATGCAACAGCTCGTCTGGGCAGCGATCACGATCGTGCCGGCAGTCAGCTGCCTGCTCTCCGTGGTGCCGTTCATCTTCTACCGGCTCAGCCGTACGGACTGAGCACCACTAATCGATCAGAACACCACTCACGTGCGGTGCTCAGTCATGGTTGCGGTGCTCAGTGGTACGTGCGTTGAGCAGTTTCCGAGAAGCCAGGGAGATCCGCCGTGCATAGGCTGTTGAGAACCGGCAACTGCTGATCCGCAGCACGGCTGCGGCGTCCTGTCACCGGGGACCTCTAGCATGACGAGAGTGCCGACCGACCATGCCACCGCCCTCGAGGTGCTGCGCGCGACCTTCGGCTACGACTCGTTCAAGGGTGACCAGGAACAGATCATCAGCCATGTCATCGACGGTGGCGACGCGCTCGTGCTCATGCCGACCGGTGGTGGGAAGTCACTGTGCTACCAGATCCCGGCGCTGGTGCGACCCGGGGTCGGCGTCGTCATCTCCCCGCTGATCGCGTTGATGCACGACCAAGTGACCGCGCTCGAAGCGTTAGGGGTGCGCGCGGGCTTCCTCAACTCCACCCAGCGGCCCGACGAGCAGCGGGACATGGAGCGCGCCGCACTCGATGGTGAGCTCGACCTGTTGTACCTGGCGCCCGAGAGACTCGGCGTCCCGCGCACCCAGGACTTCCTCGACAAGCTGCAGATCTCCGTCTTCGCCATCGATGAGGCACACTGCGTCTCGCAATGGGGT
>Ga0208079_1001753_pt1 | contig 11102 bp, 10 predicted proteins | sample NGESurdeep092012_5_FD_184474 | JGI IMG/M metagenome (GOLD analysis project Ga0208079, IMG submission 184474) | Arctic peat soil microbial communities from Barrow, Alaska - NGEE Surface sample 210-2 deep-092012 (SPAdes) | ecosystem: Environmental > Terrestrial > Soil > Wetlands > Peat ... | reverse complement strand
GCCTCCGCGAATCAGACGCAGAAGACTCGCTCAAATCCGCCCTTTTGGGAATCCTACTGCGGAGAATTCGATTCAGCGCAAACGGAAAATGCTCTAATTCCGGCCATGTGTTTGAAATGTTCCATGGCGATATGCGTATAGGTGCCAACCCCGGGACTAGCGTACGTCAATTCTCCAGGATGAGTTTTGGCATAGGCGATTAACTCAGCCACCGTACGAGCTGGCGTATTATTGGCGATTGCAAGAACTGGTGTTAGCCGGACCGTAAGAGAGACCGGTTCAAAATCCTTGAGTGCATCATACCGCAGCTTGCTGTAGACATGCGGATTGATAACGAAGGCACTGGCGTCGGAGAACAGGAGAGTATACCCATCTTTGGGAGAGTGTGCTGCGGCTTCGCTTCCGACCGCCGTTCCTGCTCCAGTGCGATTTTCGACGACAACGGGTTGTTTTCACTTTTCAGATAACCGATGAGAAATTGCACGAGCAACGGTGTCAGAGCCGCCTCCCGGAGCGTACGGAACGATTACTTTAACTGCGCGCTCGGGGTACGCCTGTGCGTGAACATTTGACTCCATCGTGATGAGAGTGCACGCAACGGCAAGCAATTGTATCGAATATGTGACTAACCAGCCGGCGCTGTATTTCTTATTGATCAAGTACATGGATTCCCCCTACCTGAAATATTTCTAGCGGAAAAAATCACTCGGACACAGACCGGTAGCTCGGTCGGATAGGCGGTACCGTATATTATTCTCATGCTGTGGCAAACCGCTGAAAGCTGGATTCTAAGGCGTTGATTTTGAACGGACCATACAGTGGGGTCCGTTCAGTCTGGGTTTAGGTTTTCGATACACACAGGCAAACTTACCCCGTCTGTTCCCTGCGTCCATGCTGAATCGAATATTTGGTACACACAGGTGGGATCCGGTCATCCACCCCTGCCTAATGTCAGCGAAATCGATCCTCAATCTTCGCCCAGTCGTCGAAGCCAACGATCGATTTGTATTCCTCGAAGCCTACACCCTTGCCGATAAAGCTCACGTCGTCTTGCACAAGCTTGGACAGAATGTCTTGCATGGTGCGGACGGAGTGCATTAGCAACGAGATGCCATAGATCGCGATCTTGAAGCCCATGTCGGCGAGCTCGGAGGGTTTGAGGATCGGCGTGCGGCCGCCTTCCAGCATATTTGCCATCTGTGGCACATCAAACTTCCTTGCGATCTGCTCCAACTCTGCCACGTTGTGCGGCGACTCGATAAAGATGCCGTCAGCGCCGGCCGCGAGATATTTTTCGGCGCGGCGGTAAGCCTCGTCGAGCCCGTATACATCGCGCGCGTCGGTGCGGGCGAGGATGAAGGTGTCGGGATTGAGCCGGTTCTGCGTCACCGCGCGGATCTTGGCTTCCATTTCGGCTGAAGGGATCACATCTTTGCCGGCGATGTGGCCGAGCCTTTCGTATGTGTGCAACGCGTGGACGATGTTTTTGACGTCGCCGTAGCCATTGTCGCCGTCGACCATGAATGGCAGCTCGCTCGCCGCCGCTACGTCGCGAGCCGCCAACGAGATTTCGCCGAGTTGCACAAGCCCGATATCTGGCAAGCCCCAGCGAGCGCCAATCATTGGGAAGCCGCCAGTGAAATAGGCCTTAAAGCCCGCGCGCTTTATCAGCCGCGCTGAGATCGCGTCATAGGCGCCCGCGAGCACCGGCGGGCGTTCGGATTTGACCAGCGCACGAAAACTCATTTTAGTTTGATCCTTCCCTCCGCGAAGATTGCCTTCCAGCGCGCGGTATCGGCTGCGAGTAGTGCGCGGTAGCCGTCGGGCCCCTTGCTCGTGGGGGGGCTCTGCGCCGGTCGCGGTCATCTTGGCGACGACTTCGGGTTCGGCAAGCACCGCAGTGAGCTCCGTATTGAGGCGGGCGATCACCGACTCCGGTGTCTTTGCCGGCGCGACCAGACCGAGCCACGAGATGCCCTCGAATCCGGACATGCCCTGCTCAGCGACTGTCGGGATGTCGGGGGCGAGCGGCGAGCGCTGGAGGGAGGTGATGGCGAGTCCCTTGAGTTGGCCCGCACGGATCATCGGTAGCGATCAGATTATATTGTCAAATTGATAATGGATACGGCCCTCCATCACATCGGGCGCAGCCTGGACGCCGGTGCGGTAGGGCACGTGGACCGAAGTGAGGCCGGCGCGAGCGTTGAACAATTCGCCGATCAGATGCGTAATCGTGCCGGTGCCGCTCGACGCAAACGAAAGCTCGCCCTGGTGCTGTTTGGCGTAACGGATGAATTCGTCGAGGTTGTTGGCCGGCACCTTAGGGCTGACGATCAGAATGTTCGGAAGCACCGCAGTGAGCCCGATGGCGGTGAAGTCGCGCGCCGGATCGTAATTGAGGGACGCCGCGTTCTGTGTCAGCGGCAGGATCACCTGCGCGCTGTTGGTGGTCATGAGTAGCGTGTAGCCGTCGGGTGCGGACTTCGCGACATAGGCGGTGCCAATGGCGCTCGCGGCTCCCGCCTTGTTCTCCACCACGACTGGCTGGCCGAGCCTCCCCGAAAGCTTCTCGGCGAGCACGCGGGCGATGGAGTCGGTGCCACTGCCAGCCGCGAATGGCACCACCAGCGTGATCGTGCGCGTGGGCCAAGTTTGGGCCGCAGCTTGGGGGCTTAGAGCAGCGAGGACACAGCAGAGGGTAGCGAATAGAAATCGGCTTCGAATTGCCATCCGTTACCCCTTGGTTCCATCTTCTTGGACGTATTCAACTCGCAATGCCGATGGCGGTCAATGCGACACGGCTGCACGCTGCGCTGGTCGCCAATGCTATGCGCGCGCATTGGAGGGGTCACTGTTGGAAGTTTATTCGCGATCTGTCGTGTCGATCGGCGTCGGAATCCCACGCTGATTAACGCCCAGAGTCTTCCATACGCCGTTGGCGTTTGCCACGACGCGTGTGCCGACCACGAGTTCGGCGCTCATGAAAATCAGCGAGCGTGTCCGGCGAACGACCTTGCACTTGGCCTCTACAAAGTCGCCGATCTGAACAGCATCGATGAAATGTACGTCGAGTTGAACGGTCGCCTGCGGCTGGCGCTCGTTAGCGTACCAGCAGGTCATTCCCATTGAGCGGTCCGCGAACGTCATCAGCATGCCGCCCTGAACGATACCGCGGCGGTTATGGTGTTTCGGTTCGGCCATGAAGGCATAGATATAGCTGTCGCCGGATTGGCGCATCCAGAACGGGCCGACCAAGCCGATGAAGCCCTCGTCTCGGTATGGCTCCCAGCCCGTGACTGCGGGATCGGAAGTTGCAGTCTTGTCGGCAACGGCGCGTGGACCGGCCGGCTGCTTAGGGTTAGGCATTAGAGAAACTCGCATTGATAATATGCCGCAGATGCGACATGCGTACGGCTATTAGCATCGTGGTGTGCCAAGGAGGAGTGGGTTAGTTGGTAGGCAAGTCGACACGGCAGGGGCGAATTCGAGATCATAGCAATTGCGCTCTCTGCGCTAACTCTTGGCCAAGGGAGGGCGCGCGTTTCTAACTGCTAATATTCATACCAGATCAGCAGTCATCTGGGGAATTCCGGATAAGATTTTGAGGCAGGATGGCGAACCGCTGACATGACACTCGACGGAATCTCAGGAACGGGACAGGTGACGGTCCGCGCTGGTTTATTGACCGCCGCCGGACTCGCCATGGCTGTTGCGGTGACCAATGGGTTTGCCCGCTTCGCCTATGCGCTGATCCTTCCGGCCATGCGCAATGATCTAGGATGGAACTATACCGAGGCCGGCTGGAACAACACCGCCAACGCCATCGGTTATCTCGCGGGCGCCGTTGTCGTATTCCGTGCCGTGCGCCACATCAGCCCCCACCGCTTATTCGCTGCCAATTTGTGGGTGACGGCGGCGGCGCTGACGCTCACCGGTCTGACAACGGACTTCATGCTATCGGCGATGCTGCGGTTTGTCGCCGGCGCCGCGGGTGCAGTCGCGTTCGTGGCGGGAAGCGTTCTGGCGGCCAACATCTTCGCGCGCGACGCGGTGCGCTCGGCGACTGCCATCGCGGTCTATTTTGCCGGGGGTGGAGCGGCGATCCTGTTGTCGGGTGTGACCATGCCCTGGCTATTCGCTTATGCGGGCGACGCCAGCTGGCCCTATGCTTGGATCGGCATGGGCGTCATTTCCAGCGCGATGAATCTCGTTGCTATAGGTACGGCACGCGGGGTGCGCGAACCCGAAATCCGGGTCGGGGATAAAGGCTGGATCAAACGGCCATTTATGCCGCTGCTGTTGGCCTATGGTATTTTCGGCGTTGGCTATATCGCCTACATGACTTTCATCATTGCCTGGCTGCGCGAACACGGAGCGCAGGCCGGCGAAGTCGCGCTATTTTGGGCGGTGCTCGGCTTGGCGACGATCCTCGCGCCGTCGATCTGGGGCCGCGCGCTTGCGGTATGGCCTGCCGGTCGGCCGCTCGCCGCCGTGCTGGTCGCTATGGCGGTCGGTGGCGCCTTGCCGCTGTGGCAGCCGACCCCGGCCGTTATGTTTGTGTCCGCGGTGACGTTCGGCGGCTCGTTTTTCGCGGCGCCGACGGCGATCGCTGTCTTCTCGCGCAAGGCGCTGCCGCCGTCGCAATGGGGCGAAGCGATTGCCGGCTTCACCACGCTGTTCGCTCTGTGCCAATGTCTCGGACCGGTGCTTACCGGCGCACTATCCGACGCTGCCGGTAGTTTGTTCGCCGGACTCGGCTTTTCCGCCGCGATCCTCGTGGTTGGTGCGGTTATCGCTTTCCTGCAGAACGATCTGAAGAAGAGACCGTCATAAGCAGGCGTCATGCGGATTTTGCGGTCGAAAAGAGACCCCTAACTCCACTTCCTCAGGCGTACAAAACCGTCGCCTGGCGCCACAGACGATGAACCCGTTCCTGACACCACTAGATCGGGCCGCGCAAATGCAATAATCTCTCCATCACGCGGTATAAAAAATCCGTCAGGCCACACTAACGGAAGAAATGCCATGCCTGCCGTGTCGCCCGACGTACTGAAAGACCTTGCCCCCACGGGAAAATTGCGCGCGGCGATCAATATCGGCAATTCGGTGCTGGCGCAGACGGACGCGGCCAGCGGCCAGCCAAAGGGCCTCACCCCTGATCTCGCGCTAGAGCTCGGACGGCGGCTCGGCGTTCCGGTCGAATTTGTCATCTACGACGCCGCCGGCAAAGTGTTCGGCGCGGTGAAGAGCGGCGCGTGGGACGTAGCCTTCGTCGCCATCGAGCCGGTGCGAGCCGCCGAGATCGAGTTCAGCGCACCCTATGTCATCATAGAAGGCACCTACATGGTGCCGAAGGATTCTCCGTTGAAAGTAATTGCCGACGTCGATCGTCCCGGCGTGCGCATCGCCGTTGGCGTGGGCTCTGCCTACGATCTATATCTGACGCGCACCATAAAGAACGCCACCATCATCCGCGCAGCGATGGGGGGGCGGGCGCGCGATGATCGATCTGTTCGTGAACGACAAGCTCGAGGCCGCCGCGGGGGTGAAGCAACCGCTTATCGCCTACGCCAAGGACCATCCTGAGGTTCGGGTGATGGACGGCAGTTTCATGAAAATCCAACAGGCGATGGGTACGCCCAAGGGTCGCATGGCCGGCGCGCGTTATCTACGCGCCTTCGTCGAGGACATGAAGGCTTCGGGCTTCGTCGCCGATGCGATTAAGCGCAGCAACCAATCGGCGGCCGTCGCGCCGCCCGCAGCAAAATAAGCGCGGGGTTTGGCTTATTTTGACTTCTGCCCACCCTAAACCGGTCTCGGATCGATGCGCCAGTTCCGCGCGACCCCACCCCCTTCATCGGGGGAATCCACCCATTAAATTCGTCCTATTAAAACCTGAAAGTTACATAAAACGGCACCCAAGCTCTTCAATTACGATCCGATCGATAAATCGTCGGGGCCCGTCTTGCCCTCGCGCGCGAAATTCAGCGCCCTTACACTGCTACGGTTTGTACCGTTCCCGAGAGTTTATCTCGTAAATGTCGGTTACAATCGGTTTGTCGATGGTGTAGCCCGACGCCAACACTGCGTTACTGCGGAGAAAACATAATGAAACGCGCGTTCATAACATTGATGTTGATAGTAGCTGCCGCCGCAATCTCGCGACCAGCATTAGCACAGGATTACAGTGCCATCGTCGCGGCGCCTGACCGTAGCGACACTGATCGCAACACAGACAAACGTCGTGATCCGATGAAATTATTGAAATTCATTGGCGTGAAGGAAGGAATGAAGGTGCTCGATATGGAAACGGGCGCTGGTTATACGACCGAACTTTTAGCCCGAGCCGTCGGCCCCACTGGCGTCGTCTACGCACAGGATTCAGCCGAGGTCATAGAGCGGCAGGTCAAGGATAAGTTTGATCTTCGCGCCCAAAAACCTGCGATAAAGGGCGTCATTCATGTCATTCGCAACTATGACGATCCGCTACTCCCGGACGTGCGCAATCTCGATCTGATTACGTTCTTCTTTGCTTACCATGACATGACGTACATGCAGGTCGATCGCGCGGAGATGAACCGCAAGCTGTTTACGGCGCTCAAGCCCGGCGGCTATCTCGTGATTGCCGATCACTCTGCAAAAATAGGCGACGGCACATCAGTTGGAAAAACGTTTCATCGAATTGAGGAGAGCGTATTGCGCAAGGAAGTCGAGGCGGCAGGATTCAAACTCGTCGCCGAAGGCAATTTTCTGCGCCATCCCGAAGACACGCGCGATGTTATCGTCTTCCGCGCGCCGACGCCGATCGACGAGTTTGTGCTCAAATACCAGAAGCCGCAGTAAACGTCTGTAGTGCATTGACGCAGGGCAGGTGATGCACCCGACGAAGTAATGCGGGCGATCCTCGTTGGAAATAACCTAAGGCAATTGCCAGTTATCGACGAGCGAAAGGAATTGACGCTCGCCACTAAGGTCGGCAGCATTGTGTAAAGCAGGCCAGTGGATATCCTTTAATGCACGGAGAATCGTTTCATGCGTGGGTTGTCGGATAAGGTCGTGATTGTAACAGGCGGCGGTGGCGGGATTGGAACAGCGACCTGCCAGCGATTTGTCCAAGAAGGCGCCAAAGTCGCCGTGTTCGATATCGACGTGGATTCAGCCAGCCGGACTACCGCGCTGATAACCAAAGCGGGCGGAACGGCCAAGGCTTTTGCATGCGACATCACTGACTATGCTGCCTGTCAGAAAGCTGTGATCGCGGCGGAGGCGGCAATTGGCCCTGTCGATATTCTCGTGAACAATGCTGGTTGGGATGTGTTTCGGCCCTTTGTCGAGACCTCGTCCTCGGATTGGCAGAAGACCATCAGCATCAATCTGACCGGCGCAATGAACATGCACCATTTGGTGCTTCCCGGCATGGTCGAGCGAAAGCGCGGCCGGATCGTAAACGTCTCCTCGGATGCGGCGAGGGTGGGCTCTTCGGGTGAATCAGTCTACGCAGCGTGCAAGGCGGGTTTGATCGGCTTTTCCAAGACTATCGCGCGTGAGCATGCGCGCCATAACATCACCGTCAACGTGGTTTGTCCGGGCATCGTGAACACGAAGCTGTATGAGGATTACAAGAAGGGCGCGCGCAATCCGGACAAGCTCGATGATGCCTTTCGCCGCGCCATTCCGCTTGGCCGCCTTGGCGAACCGGCAGATCTCCCGGGCGCAATCTGTTTCCTCGCCAGCGATGATGCCGCTTACATTACCGGGCAGGTGATAAGCGTATCGGGTGGACTCACAATGGCCGGCTAAATAAGGGCAGGAAACGGTGCTGCCACTGTACCGAACTCGGCACTGCTCTCGGCGGTGCGGAAATCAGACTCGCAAGCGGAATATCGTTCGATGCCAAGTTTGACGGCGAGTTTGCTAATCGCTCGCAGACTTACGCGGGTACTGGGACGGTCAGGTAAGCTGTTCATCCACTTGGAAGCAATGCCAAAATCACTATTGAGTTATTGGCGTGGCGCTGACTAGGCCGGCACGATTATTTTTCCGATAGGCCAGAGTGCTACTCCGGCAAGCTTCAAATGCGCCCAAGCGAAGGGGATACCCACAATCGTGACGGCGAGGAGAATTGCGGTGATGAGATGCCCTAATGCCAACCACCAGCCGGCGAGCACTAGCCAAATAATATTGCCCAGAACGCCCAGCGGCCCGGTGCCTAGATCCTCACTGCCGGAATATTGCGCGCGCGACACTGCCTTTTGCCCGAATGGAAGCAGTGTGTAAGAAGCGATGTTAAATGATGCTCGAGTCCAGGGTAGGCCGACAATAGTGATCGCCATGAGAACGGCGGCGATAACCCAGCCGATTGCCATCCAGAGGCCGCCGAAGACGATCCATAAAATGTTGAGCAAGAGGGATAGGGCGGACATTAGTTTTTCTCGAGTTGAGATAGATACGTGCTCTTCGGCACGCCATCGCTCTGAGCACAAGCGCGATTTAGGTATTGAGACGCTCGATTGCCAGTATTAACTAACGACCTTCAGCCATATCTGCTGGATTGGTTTCGATAAGCTGGATTATCGGAAGCAATTTCAACTCTATCGATCCAGCCCATTGTCAGGCACAGATTTTACACGAACGATGGGGGCAGATCACTTGAACACCCAACATTACAAACCCGTCTCTTCGCTCACTCAACCGCCCAGTGTCATTAGGCGGCGGTTCAGGCTGTGGCCTTCGTTGTTAATGAGTCCACGCCCTAGTTCTTCAGCTTGCGCCCCAAATAATCATCACAAAGTCGTTTGCGCCCTCCCAAAAGAAGCACTTCCCGCCTCCAGCAGGAGGTCTACTAGCGTGACTGACCGGCCGCTACATTAAGTCAGATTGTCGTGATTGAGGCCGGATGGCCGACTTACTTCAAATCGGCTGCGAGCGCACCCCGTAAACCTGCGCGATCTATCGCTGCTTTCACTAACCCTTTCCTCAAAACATCTTCAGTGAAGGTCCTGATGTAAGCGGCCCCCGCTTCTCGCCCCCTCGGGATTGCGATGGCGTGCCGTTCCTCGCCCCAGCGGTCTGGCAGCACTTTCGAGCCAGGCACTTTGGACGCCAGCTCGAACAGGGTTGCCTTGTTGGTAGCGAAGGCGTCAATTTTCCCGGCCGCCAAGAGTTCAGCCCCGTTCTGGTTTGTGGTGGCACGCACCACCTCGGCGTTTTTCAGTTGACGTGAAAGCGTCGCCTCCGAAGTGCTGCCAGCAGCCACGCCGACCCGAACGCCTTTCTGATCAATGTCGCTTGACGATACAATTTTTGAGTTGGTCGGCACCAGATAGCTCAGTTCGATCAGCAGATACGGCGGTCCGAAATCCATTTCCTTCTGCCGAGCGGGCGAGGCATTGGTGAAGGCAACGTCGGCTTTGCCGGTCTTCATGGCCTCCTGCACATCGGCATTCTTGGCATATACGATCGGTTCATAAGGGACATTGAGTTGCCGGGCCAATTCCCTGCCGAGTTCATAACCAATACCTCGCGGCTCGCGTTCTTGCGGATCGAGGATGGAGGTCGGCGTTCCGGGATACAAAGCAGCCCGCAGCGATCCAGTCGGCGCTAAGACCTTCCTGACGTCGCTATCGTCCGCGAAGGCAGTCGCCGTTACTGCGAGGAATGTGGCAACGAGGCCAACACCGAGAGCCCTCCGGCACAAGATCATTTGTTCACTCCGCCTTGTTTGTCCGTTGAGGGGCACACGTCACTCGGCGCGGATATTGGCTGCTTTCACAATTGGGCCCCACTTGTCCGCTTCGGCGTGCATGAAGGCCTCGAACGCCTCCGGGGTGCTGCCGACCGGGACCGAGCCGTTCTTGGCCAGATAGTCGACCACCGCTGGATCCTTGAGCGCCACGGCCACGTCCTTCTGGATCTTGGCGACGAGCCCGGGATCCATGCCCTTCGGGCCGAGAAAGCCGAACCAGTTGCCGGTGGCGTAGTTGGCCACCCCCTGTTCGGCGATGGTGGGGACGTTCGGAAGCGCCGGCGAGCGGATTGCGGTTGACACCGCGAGTGCCCGCACCGTGCCGCCTTCGATCTGGCCGATAACCTCCGACATCGGGTTGATGCTCATCGGAATATCGCCGGCGATCACCGCGGTGAGCGCGGGCGCACCGCCCTTGTAGGGGATCGAAACGATCTTTACCCCGGCCATGTGGTTCAAGAGTTCGCCGGCAAGATGCGCCGAGGTGCCGAAACCGGACATTCCATAAGACAACGCGCCTGGTTTGGCCTTCGCCTGCTCCAACAGCTCCTTGAGGTCCTTGATAGGGCTGTTCTTGGCGACGTTGATTGTCAGCGGCATGTCCGAGACTTCGGTGATCGCGGTGAAGTCCTTGAACGTGTCGTAGGGGAGCTTGGGATAGAAAAACTGGTTGAGCGGATGGCCGGCCGCCACCAGGATCAGGGTGTAGCCGTCGGGCGGCGACTGGATCAGCGCCTGCGAGGCGATGATGCCGCCGGCGCCGGGCCGATTATCGACAACCATCTGCTGGCCCCAGCTCTTGGCGAGCGCCTGCCCGATGGTCCGTGCCAGAACGTCCACTGCGCCGCCGGCCGCATAAGGCACCAGGATACGCACCGGCTTGTTCGGATACGACTGGGCGCTTGCGAGGCTGCCTGCAAGTACAAGAATGAGAACACCAAGCAGAGAGCGGATGCCCAAGGTCATTGTCGTCTCCTCCGAACGCTGGTGATGGAGTTGTCTATTCGGCCTGAATGTTGTTGCGCCGAAAAATATCGCTTCTGTGTATCGAGTACCTTATCAGGAATGATTAGGTGACGAAATCGCCTAAGTCGGCGATCTTTCGCGATATCTGCTAATGATCTTAAGTGAACATGATGCCATTGCTGGACTGAACTTAAGGTACGCCCAAATTCGCTGGCGTACGAGGGGCCACTCTGCAATACCAGAGAGCGTTGGTTTGCAGTTACTCTCCCTCCGCCATTTCATCCCGGTCGAACGCTCTCCGTTCGCCGTGCCGCGCCTAAAAACCCAGCAACCGCGCGGTTCGGCGACCGACCTCTGGACTGCCGCTCCCGTTCGGTGGCTCGTTTCCGCT
>Ga0208079_1001752_pt1 | contig 11107 bp, 10 predicted proteins | sample NGESurdeep092012_5_FD_184474 | JGI IMG/M metagenome (GOLD analysis project Ga0208079, IMG submission 184474) | Arctic peat soil microbial communities from Barrow, Alaska - NGEE Surface sample 210-2 deep-092012 (SPAdes) | ecosystem: Environmental > Terrestrial > Soil > Wetlands > Peat ... | reverse complement strand
AAGCCTGCGCGGCGAGCTCAAGGATATTGCGCTATAGCCGCGACACCTGCCATTTTTTAGCAGAACAACCGGATTTCAATGATGTCATTCCATTTCAAAGGTAAATAATTCGTAGGTCGGGCTTAACCAGCGGCTTATGTCACCGTATTTTGGTGACTTATAACCAGCGACTTGGCTGACGTTTTTTGGTAGCCTAGTCGAATGGCTAGTTAGTTCATCAGCCGAATGGCTATACAAAGCTTGCCCGACAACCCTTCGACAGGCTCATGACCAGCGACTTGGCTATCGTTAACCAATGACTTGGTTGGCGTTGTCGGACAGCCTAGTCAGATGGCTAGTGGTTTCATCAGTAGTCTCATCAGTGTTTTCATCAGTACAGGCTTGATCCGGCGGGCATAGCCCGCCCTACAATAATGCGCGTTTGATCTAGAATCGGAATAAGTTGGTTTTCGGTCATGACCAGCCTTTATAATCCGTGCGGCTAAATTAATATTAGGTGCAATCATGCGTCCTCACACTATCCCGGAAAGAATCCCATACAGAATCCCGGGCATCATCGCGGTTTTGGTTTTAGTGTTGCAAGGCTGCGGGCACAAAGGCCCGCTTATGCTGCCCGCGCCCCCGGCTCAGACAACAAGCCCGCAAAAACCAGACCTGCCATCCTCTCAGCAAAACAAATCACCATGAGCGAATACTTTCATTATCAAAACGACTCACTCTTTGTCGAGCAAGTTCCGCTGGCAGATATCGCCGCACACTTCGGTACGCCCTGTTATGTGTATTCACGCGCTGCGCTGACGGATAGCTTGCGCCAATTCACGAATGCGCTGCAGGGGCGGGAGCATCTGATCTGCTATGCGGTGAAAGCCAATTCCAATCTGGCGATCCTGAATGTGTTCGCACGCCTGGGCGCGGGCTTCGATATCGTTTCCGGCGGCGAATTGCAGCGCGTGCTGGCGGCGGGTGGTGAGGCACGCAAAGTGGTGTTCTCGGGTGTGGGCAAGACAGTTGCCGAAATGCGCATGGCGCTCGATGCGGACATTTTATGCTTCAACGTCGAATCCGCCGCTGAATTGGAGCGCTTGAACGAAGTGGCTGCGGACAAAGGGAAAGTCGCTGCGATCAGCCTGCGGGTGAATCCTGATGTCGATGCAAAAACACACGCTTATATTTCTACCGGCTTGAAGCAGAACAAATTCGGCGTGGCTTATACGGAGGCTGTTGCGCTATACCGAAAAGCGCAGAGTCTGCCGCATCTGCGCATCACCGGCATGGATTGCCACATCGGTTCTCAGCTTACCGAGACCAGCCCGTTCATCGCCGCGGCAGAGAAGGTGCTGGTACTGGTGGATGCGCTGGCCAGTGAGGGGATTCATCTGGAACATCTCGATCTGGGCGGCGGTCTGGGCATTCGTTACAGCGATGAAACACCTCCGGCGATTGCCGATTATGTGGCTGAGTTATTGGTAGTGCTGCGCGGACGCAGCGAGAAGCTGATCCTTGAACCGGGACGCGTACTGGTCGGCAATGCAGGGGTTTTGCTGACGCGCGTGGAGTATCTCAAGCATGGCGAAGAGAAAAATTTCGCCATCGTGGATGCCGCTATGAACGACCTGATGCGTCCGGCTCTGTACGATGCCTACCACAGCATATTGCCGGTCAAGCGCGAAAAGTACGCCATGCAGAGCTATGAAGTGGTCGGGCCGATCTGTGAAACGGGTGACTTCATCGGCCATGCGCGCGATCTGCCAATCGCGCCGCAATCCTTGCTGGCTGTGCTTTCCGCAGGAGCATACGGGATGAGCATGAGCTCCAATTACAACACTCGTCCGCGTGCTGCCGAGGTGATGGTGGATGGCGGTGTGGTACATCTGGTTCGTGAGCGTGAAGTGGTGGCGCAGTTGTATGCCGGGGAAAAATTGATTGTGTGAGTGTTGCAAATTTGATGAAAACTTTTCACGAAATTTGTTGCACGTTTTTTTAAACGTGGATACAGTACCGATGCCGCAAGCGTCTTCCCTAAAACACAGGGCGTTTGGGTGTGCTTTGAGTCGTAGTAATTATTCTAAATTTTTATGGAGAATTAAAATGGCAACATCCAAAACGAAAAAACCCGCAGCGAAAAAGGCGGTAGCCAAGAAACCGGCAGTCAAGAAAGTAGCAGCCAAGAAGCCGGCAGCTAAAAAAGCAGTAGCCAAGAAACCGGCTGCCAAGAAAGTTGCAGCCAAGAAGCCAGCAGCTAAAAAAGCTGCAGCCAAGAAGCCAGCAGCTAAAAAGCCAGCAGCTAAAAAGCCAGCAGCTAAAAAGCCAGCAGCTAAAAAATCAGCTGGCAAGGGTATTCTGGGCGCGTAGTTTTGCCTCGCAAGGGGCGCGGTTTGCTTCCTCGCCCTTTTTAGTTTCTTCAGAAGCCTACACAACAACCCGTGTTTCAGCGCGGGGCGTTGTTCTTTCCCCTCTGAAAACAGCGCCTATAAAATTCTGGATTCTTCCGGATACTACAATGGGCGATACCGAATTTACACAGGTAAAAATCAGAACGGGATCGTCAGCACGGCCACGCCTAATGCAAATAAGCAAGCCGCGTAGCGGACACCTGCCATTCCAGATCGACTGAAAAATTCTTAAATCAGGAAGATCGTTGCTAATCCCAGAAAAATGAAGAATCCGCCGCTGTCAGTAATGGCGGTGATCATCACGCTGGATCCGATGGCAGGGTCACGCCCCATTTTTTGCATGACGAGCGGGATGGCCAAGCCGACGGTCGCAGCCACCAGCAGGTTAAGCAGCATCGCACTGGTCATCACGATGCCCAGCGACACGCTGTGATACAGGAAGTAAGCGAATAATCCCGCAACTCCGCCCCATACCAAACCGTTCAAAGCACTGATGGCCAATTCCTTCATCAATAGCCTGCGTGCATTTTCCTGGGTGATTTGTCCCAAGGCCAGCGAGCGTATGATAATGGTGGTGGTCTGGTTTGCAGAATTTCCGGCAATACCCGCGACTATGGGCATAAGGGCGGCCAGCGCGACAAATTTTGCAATCGTGCCCTCAAAGCTGCCGATCACGCGCGAGGCGAAGAAGGCGGTACAAAGATTCAGTGCCAGCCACATCCAGCGGTTTTTGGCGCTCTTCCATACCGAGGCGAAAATATCTTCTTCTTCGCGCAAGCCGGCCTGGTTCAACAGGTCGCTTTCCGATTCGGTACGGATGAAGTCCAGCACCACGTTCACCGTTACTCGTCCGACCAGCTTGCCGTCATCGTCGATCACCGGCGCGGAAACCAGGTCGTAGCGTTCAAATGCCTGGGCTGCCTGTTCAGCCTTTTCTTCCGGGTATAGTTGTATGGTTTCCGTGATCATCAACGTGCTGACCAGCACTTCCGGCTCGTTCACCACGATCCGATTGAGCGGTAACACACCTTTGAAGCGGTCATCACGATCGACTACGAAAAGTTGGTCGGTGTGATCGGGAAGTTCGTCGAAACGGCGCAAGTAGCGTGACACCACTTCGAGCGAGATATCGTCGCGGATATGGATCATGTTGAAATCCATCAGCGCGCCGACAGAATCCTCCGCGTAGGAGATCGCGGCACGCAACTGTTCGCGCTCTTCGATAGGCAGCGACTTGAACACATCGCGCATCACGTTTTGGGGTAGATCGGGTGCCAGGTCGGCGATCTCGTCGGCATCGAGCTGCCCGGCCGCAGCGCTCAGCTCCTCGCGGTTCATGCTGGCGATCAGCGACTCCCGCACCGCTTCGGATACCTCGATCAGTATCTCGCCATCGCGTTCGGCTTTGACCAGATCCCATACCAGCAAGCGTTGTTCGATGGGCAAGGCTTCCAGAATGTAGGCGATGTCAGCCGGGTGCAGGCTGTCGAGTTTAAGTCGCAGTTCCGCGAGGTGTTGCTTGTGTATCAGGGTATCGACCAGTGCATGGCGGTCTTCGCGAGGCAGTTCCTGCCGATGAATGATTTCTTCCAGCAAGGCGTGTTTGTGCAGCAGGGATTCAACCCGCTTGAGGTTCTCCTGCACATTTTCGGTGTAGTGATGGTCTTGGCTGGTATTGGTCATGACGCGGCGCTTGGAAATTCGCGTGATATTGTAAAGAAAACGCCGCCTTGCCGCTCAGGGAATATCCACATCGTTCATGCGCGCCATAATGATGTCGGTCTTGAGCTGCAGGCCGCGCGCTTCACGGTGTCTGTCATAGTAGCGCGGGTTGGGTACCATCGCCGCCAGTCTTGCGGCTTGGTCCGCCGAAAGTTGTGCCGCACCCACCTGGTAGTAATGCCGTGCAGCAGCTTCCGCGCCGAACACGCCGTCGCCCCATTCGATGACGTTGAGATAAATCTCGAAAATTCGCTGCTTGTCCATTACCGCTTCCAGCATCAGGGTGATCGCTGCTTCCTCGATCTTGCGCCAGGGCGTGCGCTTGGTGGAGAGGAATAGATTCTTGGCAAGCTGCTGGCTGATCGTGGAACCGCCCGCGACGATTTTGCCCTTCCTGAGATTTTTTTCGTAAGCCTTTTGTATGCCTTCCCAATCAAAGCCCTCGTGGTCGACAAAACTCGCGTCCTCGGCGGCGATCAGCGCGCGCTTGAGATTGTCGGAAATCCTGCTGTAAGGAACCCATTGATATTTAAGCGCCGCTTTGGGATTTTTGTCCTGCATGATCTCCAGGCGCGTTTCCATGAACGCACTGGTAGAAGGATTGAATTTCACCCACCAGCAGATGTGCGCGAACAGCCACACCTGATACAGAAACAGCAATGCGAAGAATATTGTCACGCTGCGCCAGGCCCAGTGCAATGGCCAATTCCGGGACTTTTTCATTGTTGTGCCCGTAGCGCGGCGATGACCGGCGCGGTCTCGGGTCGCACGCCGCGCCAGATGAAGAAGGATTCTGCGGCTTGCTCTACCAGCATGCCGAGCCCGTCCGTAACAATTGCGGCGCCGTGTTTCCGCGCAAATTTCATGAACAGTGTTTCGCGCCCGTACATCATGTCGTAGGCCAGTGCGCCGGACGCGAAGATGGTTTCTGGTATATCCGGCATCTCATCGGACAGGCCGCTGGAGGTGGCGTTAATGACTAGATTAAATTTATCGCCAGATAAATCAGAAAAACTTTTTGCCACGAATTCGGTTGAGTCACTTATATGGCAACCAAAGTTGGAACAGAGAATTCGTGCTGCCTCTTCTGCTTTTGCAATGGTTCGGTTTGATATAACTAATTGCTGCGGTTTTTCCATGAGTAACGGTAGCAGTACACCCCAAGCTGCGCCTCCTGCGCCCACCAGCAGAATTCGTTTTTCATTGAATTCGTAATTCAGATTATTCTTGAGATCGTTGACCAGTCCTACACCGTCTGTATTGTCTCCAAGCAACTCACTGTTACTGAACTTGAGAGTGTTGACAGCTTTTGCAGTCGAAGCTCGGTCACTACGATTGCTAGCCAATAAAAATGCCTCGAACTTGAATGGTACGGTGACATTGCAACCCTTGTATGCTTCCTTGCGCAACCGCTCGACGGTCGCGGCAAAACCATCCAGCGGCGCGAGGATGGCTTCGTAGCTGATGTCCTCGCCGGTCTGATCCCTGAACATCTTGTGAATCTGTGGCGACTTGCTGTGAGCGATGGGGTAGCCGATAACGGCGTATTTGTCAGTCATTTGGGATGATCGTAAAAATTCACTGCACGCATTGTAAAGTATTGCGATGCCAATGTAGGAGACCGATTTATCGGGCGATTGCCGTGAGCCATCGCGCAATAAATTGCGCTCCTACAAGTCACCTGGCTTTAAGGAGTCTTGCGGCAATCACACCTACAGCCGCCATCGCCCAAACCACCGTTGCTCCACTGGGCAGATCGAACCATGCGGACAGCAGCAGACCGACGGCATAACCGGTAATGCCGATCGCAAAGGCATAGTGCGTGCGCCGGTGGCTGACGCGATAGGTGGCAAGTGCCGGAACGATCAGGCTGGCGAACACGAGATATACGCCGACCAATTGCACCGAGGCGGTGACGGCCAGGGCGAACAGCGCGTAAAACCCCAGGTAATGGGTCTTAAGCTTGCTCCATTGCCACAGCGCCAGCAATGCGACAGTCAAGAAAGCGGTGGCGATCAACTGATAGCTGCTGACCCAAAGGATTTGCCCGACCAGCAGATCCTTGAGATGTTCGCCTGCATGCACGTCACGGCTCATCAGCAGGATTCCGCCGCTGGCGGCGAGCACGAAGGTCAGCCCGATGCAAGCTTCCTTGACTTCGGCCAAACGTTTCTCGATCCACGCGAGCAATGCCGCACCGCAGAGTGCGCTGGTGGCGGCGATCAGTTGTACCAGCAGTGGCTGCTCAGTCAGATCCAGCAGTGCGGCGATGATGACACCCAGTCCGGCGATTTGCGCGACGGCAAGATCGGCAAAAATGACACCGCGCTCCAATACCTTCATGCCGAACGGAATGTGCGTTGCGAGTACCAGCAAACCCGCGATGAACGCGGGTATGAGGATGCTGAGTTCGATGTCGTTCAAGGATACCTCCATAAATTCATTGTTCGGGCGAATCGCTGTGTCGCATGCTCGTTCGCTCCTCGCCTATCTGTTCGATATGTCTCGTTACTCACTGTACGGCTCCTTGCACTTCATCCCGAAAAAGTGAATTTCTGAAGGCATCCTCATTTCAGCCCCGCCAATAGACGCTGGATGGTGTCGTCAAACATCGTGAATAGATCGGTCGCCTGCGGCGTGCCGCCCACGCTGAATGGCACGATCACAGCGGGAATATGCGCGCGTTCGGCGATCCATTCCGATGGCCGCCCATTCTGATAGGCGGCGCGTATCACCATCTTGGCAGGGTGCTGTTGCAGATCGCTCAGCACACTGCCCAGATACGCCGCGCTCGGTTCCATTCCGGGCTTGGGTTCCAGCTCGGCGACTTCTTTCAGACCCAGCCAGTCGTTCAGGTAAGGAAATCCCTTGTGTTGCACAACGATAGATACACCCTTTAATGGAGCGGCCTGTTTTTCCCACTTCGCGATTGCGGTGTGCCATTGCTGACTGAACGTCGCGAGTTGTTGCTGGTAAAAGGCAGTGTTGGCCGGATCAAGCTGGATCAGGCGTTTGCTGAGTGCTTCCGCAACCGGCAGAAAGTTGCGCGCATCGGTCTGGATGTGCGGATTGCCCGCTGCATGCACATCGCCATCGGCCCTATCCAGCCGGGTCGGAACCTCCAGCATGGAGACATATTTCGCCGCTTCAAAGTTGCCGAGGCTGCCCGGTTGAATGGCGCTGTTGACGGATTCGCGCAGTACCAGCGGCATCCAGCCGATTTCCAGTTCCGCACCGGTACACACCACCAGCTGTGCGTTGCGCGCTTTGGCGATCAGGCTGGGACGCGCCTGTACCTGATGCGGGTCTTGCAGCGCGCCGGTAGCGGTGTAGATGCTGGCCTGATTGCCGGCAAGCTGCTGGGTGAGTGCCGCCCATTCCGGTTCACAGGCAAATATGTTGAGTGCGGCGTGAACGTTTCCGATGAGCAGCAGTAAAAAAGTATAGAGGATCTTTTTCATGGTTTTTCCTTTTGAGTGATGCGTATCAATACTGGTGCGCGCCGTGCGCGCCCAGACTCATGATGTATTGCACGAACAGCTGGTTATCCGCCAGTCCTTGCCGGGAATTGTCGTGCGCCAGTTGCAGGCGTATGCGGGTGAACTCGCTGGGGTTGTAATCCGCCATCCAGGTGAGGCGCGATGGATTGAACGAATAATCGCTGATGACATTGGCCGCGATGGACGCGCCTACGCTGGCGGTACCCGGATCAAGCCGGTCGTAGCGCAAACCGGTGCGCCAGGTCGGCATGAACTGGTACACGCTTTGCAGGTACCAGCCGGATTGGGTATTGGCGTAGTTGCCGGCGATGTTCGTGCCTGGAGGAGGGGCAACACTTGTATCCAGGTTATAAGTCAACATACCGCTTTCCTTGCGCCGGAAATATTCGCCCTGCACCTTGAGGTAGCGCTCGCGGATGTTGCCGTTGTGCGAGTATTTCCACACGAAATCCAGCCCGGCAGTCTGGCTGTCGCCGGTGAAGCTGTTGCTCACGCCACTCACAGTGCCTGCCAAATCCGGTACGGCAACGCTGACCGCGTCGACGCGCCTGGTCTGGTGTAGCGAAGCACCGGCGCGCCAGCTTTGTTCGATGCCGATGTCGTCACCGATGTGCGCGAACAGAACCCCTGCTCCTGCGCCATTCTTGTTCTGATCAGTTCCCGGGAAGCCGAGTCCGCGGCCGATTTCTCCGCCGACCTCGATGAACATATCGGTCGGCGCCAGCCACTTCAGTTGCAGGCCGTCGTCGGCGTACTGGTTGTCCCACAGCGCGCGATACACCAGCGGCTGGTCGACGAAATCCCAGACGTGCGAGTGTTGCTCGTTGATATAGCCGAGGCCGGAGAAGAAACGCCCGAATTTGAGATTGAGACCGTTGCCCAGCGCGCTGGTCTGCACGAAGCCATTCTCCACGCTGATGCCGCCCGCCGGATCGAGCGAGAACGTGCCCACGCCGCGGAACTGCGGATCGATGTTGGCGGCGATGCTCAGCTCCGATTCCTTGAGCGAAAATCCCCGCGTGTAGCCGGTGTTGTTGGCATTCATCGCAAAACCGGTTGCGGGGACGACAGGGTCTTGTTTGAGTTGTCCATAGGTGCCGGACAGGATCATGGACACGGCGGGGTTAAAGCTGTTCTCGCTGCTTGGGCCGGCACTGCTGCGTATGGGTTGTTGTGTAACAGCTTGAGCTTGTGCAGCAACGCTTTGCTGTAATTGTTGAATCTGATCGCGGATGTCCTGCAGGCCGTTGTCGTCTGCGGCGAACACATTGAGCGGATTGCCCAACAGCGCGGCAACAGCCGCGCACCAATAGATATTTCGGGACATGTTTACTCCTAAAAAGCATGACAAAACCTCACGCGTTGACGGCGAGGCAGTTGAATGACTTAAGCGGAGTAAGGCGGAGCGCGCGCCGCGAATGCGACGAATGTATCAGCTGTGTGCGAGCTGAAATGGTTGAGGTTAAGTGTATCGCAGTTCTCACTGATGAAAAAGTTGATGGGACTGCTGCCGACCGCGCCGCCGATTTGTGCATAAGCCGCGCACTGGTCACAATACTTGTCATGCGGCAGAGACTGTTCCGAGCCCTGTGATGGTTCGGTCAGGATATGTGTAATGCCATGCGCCAAACTGCCCATCTGTACGACCAACAGGGCGAACAGCAGAGCGAAGATCAGCGGTAATCTGGCGAACAAGGGGCTTTGCATGGGGCGCACTCTATCCAAGTGTCGCGGGGGCGTCAAGAAACTCTCCGGGGCGCTATTCACTTTCCAGCGTCTCAGACGGGGTAAAAGACCAGGTGCGCGTGATGGTCAAAATGTCGGTATCCCTGGTGATGTTCGGGGGCAGTGGCGCGTAGGGCGCGGCGAGTCTGACGATGCGCATCGCCGCCGCATCCAGAATGGGATGGCCGGAAGACTTGCTTACATCTATGCTTTCCACGCTGCCATCCGCACGTATCGAGACACTGAGTTGTAACTTTCCGAAGATTTTCTGGCGGCGCGCCTGCTCCGGGTAATTCAGGTTGCCGATGCGTTCCACTTTGACACGCCAATCTTCGATGTATTGTGCGAAGCGGTATTCCTGGGTGCTTGCACCGATAAATTTTCGGCGCGGCAATTCCTGATAGGCATCCCAATTTTTGTTGATTTGCGCTTCGAGGCGGGCGATCTCCAGGGATCTTTGTACCAAATCATTTCCGTTGCTGTCGGCACTGTCTTTTTGCCTTTTTGGCTCAGGTTGTACGGCCGTGTAATCGCTCTTCAGCCTGGTCAGCATACGCTTCGTTTCTTCTTCCAGGGCGGCGACGCGCTTGGAACGCTGTTCGGGGGTGAATTTAAGATCGTCGCGTATCGAGGGCAACGGACTCTTGGCGCGCCGGGCTTCGGCAGTATTGCCGCCGCCATCCAGATTGTGCTGGGCCAGCGCATCGGCTTTGCTCGGTTTGGATTTTGATTTGCTGTTGACCAACACCACTTGCAATGGCTGCATGAGGTTGGCTACACTGCGAGGATCAGGCAACACCAGCGCGATGCCGAACAAAATAAAAGCGTGCAGCACGATAGAAAAAATCATCGAAAAAGATAATCTTGTTCTCAACAGCGGCAAGACTGCCGCTAAACCTGTTTTTGGCCTGGCTTTCAAACAGCGTCCTCTATCGTTGCGACAAAACGCGTTTGCACATTCAGGTCAAGCAGGTCGATCTCGCCGATTGCCAGTTGTACGCGGGTATTAGCTGGCAATTCCGGCAGCGACGGCGCACGGAAGATCAGCGGGATGCCGATGAGTTTCACCAAGTTTTCGCGCAGCACGAGGGCTTCCACCTGTTCGATCTTTTCCTGCTGCAGCCAGCGCAAACACCAGTAACGCTCCATGTTTTTCTGGAATTCGCCATAGATGCCGTACATCGTGTCGAAGTCGCGCATCGTGGCATACAGTGCGGGGTCGTTCTTGGGGTAGGCAGGTTCTTCGTCGCGCAACATCGCGATGATCTGGCGCTGGTTCACCATGTCCACATAGCGTCGCAACGGCGAGCTTGACCACATGTATTGCGCCACACCCAGGCCCTGGTGGGGCGCAGCGACCGTGCTCAATTTCACCTTGCCGTTTTGCTGGGTGCGATAGATACCGACGAAACCATGCTCGGCAAGATGCTTGCCCCATTCGCTGTTCACCAGGATCATCAGCTCGGAAACCACCTTGTCGATCGGCGAACCGCGCCGGCGTTGCGTGATGCTGACCCTGGCATTTTCGCTGCCCCGGCCGTTCTCGCTAACGGCATCGTTCTCGATGTGGAAGTTGTAATCCATTTGCGTGCTGTTATCGGACGGCTTGCCGCGCACCGCTTCCAGTTTCTGCACCAGACTCCACAGTAATGTCAGTTCGCTTGCATAGGGATAATCAAGCTTGCCTGCCGCCAGTGTCTCCTCGTTGAACAGCGGCTCCAAAGTGTCATGGCGCAGATTCGCGGCGATGTGGATGCGCTCGACGCG
>Ga0208079_1001750_pt1 | contig 11108 bp, 6 predicted proteins | sample NGESurdeep092012_5_FD_184474 | JGI IMG/M metagenome (GOLD analysis project Ga0208079, IMG submission 184474) | Arctic peat soil microbial communities from Barrow, Alaska - NGEE Surface sample 210-2 deep-092012 (SPAdes) | ecosystem: Environmental > Terrestrial > Soil > Wetlands > Peat ... | reverse complement strand
GTCAAGAAGCTGGCCGGCCGCTACCTCGAGCAGATGATCGGCGAGCTCACGGTCCTGCCCGACCCCGACGGGGCGAAGGCATCGCTGCTGGAGAGCATCGACCTCATCGTTCCTCACCAGGCCAACAAGACGATGGTGATCGACCTCGCCATGCAGGCGGGGCTGACCGAAGACAGTCTCTACTTCAACGTCGAGACGGTCGGCAACGCGTCGTCGGCGAGCATCCCGTTGGCGATCCACGACGCGGTCCGCGACGGCGTCATCAAGGAGCCCATGCGGATCTTCGCTCCGGGCTTCGGCGCCGGCGCCGTGGCAGGGTACGCCGTGATGCGCATTGACCCGGCCGTGGTGGCGATCTCGCCTGAACTACCGGCACAGGTCAGCCCCTCCTCACCAGCTAGTGCGTACCCGGTTCCCAAGCCGTCCCCGGACGACACCCAGCTGGCCTTCGGGTAGGTCTTCTGCCGCAGGTCTTTGTAGCGGGGTACCCGATAGCGGGTGCCCCGCTACAGATCTGTTCGGCCTCAGATCGCGGCGACCCGTTGGAGGTAGTTCAACGAGGCCCAGCCGAACGGGATGGGCAGCCAATAGGTGCACAACCGGAACAGCAGGACGGACGAGACGGCGACACTGCCTTGCAGCCCCACCGCGTGGAGCCCCGTGAAGAGCGCCAGCTCGACTCCGCCCAGCCCTCCGGGGGTGGGCACCGCCGAGCCGATGATGGCGCCGGCGAAGTAGACCACGGCCACAGCTGCGACCGGCGGCGTTGCCCCGAAGGCACGCGTCGCGCAGGTCAGGGCGGCTACGAACGACATGTCCAGCATCAGTGCCCCTGCGAACAGGGTCACCACCTTGCGGGGGTCCTGGAATATGGCCACGACCCGGGGGACGACCCGGCGCACCACCGGCAGGAATCGTCCGATGACCAAACGGCGCCCGGCTGGGACGGCCAGGGCCAGGAGCAGCAGGGCGACCAGCACGATGAGCCCCATGATGGCCGGTAGTGGTGGTGTGAACGGCGCCCGGGGTCCGGTGCCGGCCAGGACCGTGGAGAGCAGGAGCAGGATGAAGTAGCTGGAGAACTGAGCGAGCTGAGCCAGTCCGATGCTGCCGCCGGCGACCGCAGGGTCGACCCCGGCACGCTGCAGGTAACGCATGTTCAGCGCGATGTTGCCGATGGCCGACGGGGCGACCAATCCCGTGAAAGCCACGGCGAGCTGGGTCAGATAGGTCCGCACGAACCGCAGCCGGGTGGTTACCGCCCCGGTGATCACCAGCGATGCCCCCGTGATGCTCAAAGCGGTGAAGCCGACGACGGCCAGAGCCCAACCACGCTGGGCGGCCAGGACCTGTCCCCAGTTCATCCCCGCCAGCTGGGTCAGGAGCACGTAGGCTGCGACGCCGCCACCGACTACCGTCACCAGGGTGCGGGGGGTCAGCCGCCGTAGCTCGATCGGCTCGGGTGGCTCTTCTTCAGGCGCTAGCGCGAGCACCAGCTCGCGGATCTGCCGCAACAGGCCCTTGTGAGGGCGCAGTGCCGAGCGGGTCGAGGTGCCCATCGCGACGCTCTGGACCACTGGCAGGGCTTTGACCATGGCGTGGCTGCCCAAACAGGACACACCGCTGGCCACGGCTCTGTCCGGCCCCACGATCAGCGCCAGCGTTGTGAGCAGCTGCGCTACGTCCAGGCGCAGCGAGAGATCCGCTGCCGCGATATCCCCGGTTCCCGTCGCGCTCAGGCCCGCCCCCCTACCTTCGTCGAGCAGCAGGTTGTCCAGGCTCAGTCCACGGTGGGCGATCTGGGCCCGTTGCAGGAGGATGAGTAGCTGCCAGAAGGCCGCTAGGTCGGCGTCGCTCAAGGCCCCCGGCTCCACCTGGGCAAGGGTTGAGCCCTCAATCGGACGGTAGGCCAGCACCGCTGCGAACGGGCCTACCTCAGCAGCCGCGAGCAACTCCGGCGCCCGCACACCAGCGTTGGCCACGGCCATCGCCATCAAGGCATGGTGCTCGACCGCGCGGCGCACGGTCAGGGACGGGCTGCGGGCCGATGGCCCGCGAAGCCGCATCCGGCGCAGCAGACGCCGGCTTGCGCCTGCGCCGAAGGAATCGCGGTCCAGGACCCGAATGTCTAGGGGCCCCATTGGCCCCGAGCCGGCATACCGCCGTCCTGTGCTGGGCGCGGGGTCCAGCAGCTCGAGCCTGGTGATGTTGAGCCCACAACCGAGCAGGGCGTCGGCCACTGCCGTGCCCGAGGGGCGGTTCGACACCACGCCCCATGCGAGGTGTGCCACCAGGCCGACGACCCACCCGAGCATGGCGCTGGCGAACAGCGCCAAGGCGGTGACCCCGCCGGAGAGGAACCCCGACAGGATCGCCGATCCGATGACGATGACGGCTGCCCTGCGAAGGATTGACCGTCCGCCGAGCCCTGAGACGGTAAAGAACGCGACGCTTGCCAAGATCAGCGCATCCACTGGCTCGGTACGTCCGTCGTTGGGTAGTCCTTTGGTCAGCGCGGCAAGCACGGCGCCGAGGTGCCCAGCCAGAATCACCGTCTGTAGCAGCAACGCCAGCAAGGCACCCACGCCAGCGGCAATGACCGCCTCGAAAAGCTGCCAGGAGCGCGATCGCACCACCAGATCCACGCCCTTGACCACCAGCAGGACCAGGAGCCCGATTCCGCCGGCCCAGCTGATGAGCTGCAGCAGGACTCTCGGCAGTGCGCCGCCCACGCCGACGAGGTCCTGTTCGAGACCGCTTGCCGTACCGACGGCCACGGTGCCCAGGCCCACCGTGGCCACCAGCAGCACGAGGGCGAACAGCAGCGCGAACAGGTCTATCGGACGCCTCACCCGGCCGCTGGGTGGCTCGATAACTTCGACCGTTTGCCCGTCGACATGCTCGATCGGGGTCTGGTTCACTCCCTCATACTGCCGCTACCGCGCGGTAATGCGGTACTTATGCGGCGCGGCATGTCTTATTTCTTCAGCTGAGCAAGGCCGCGCTCGACCGCCTCAACAAGTCGCGGACGCAGTTCACGTGCACTGATCACCGCATCGACCGAACCGACCCGGACAGCCCGGTCAATGCTGTGAATACCGTCGAACTCCGCGGCGACCTCGCCGAGCTTCTGGGAGCGGACACTGGAGCGCAGCTGCGCCAGGTCTGTGACCAAAGCTGCCCGCTGGGCGCCCTGGGCGCTCGACATCGCAGCCTCGAGATCGGTGACCCGCGGGTCGGAGGCGGTGCGTGAGTCCACCTCGCCGGCGAAGACGACTGCCGCTGCCGGTGCTCCTCCGATGACCGAAGCAAAAGACCCCTCGACCGCCAGCACTGTCAAACCGGCGTTGAGCGCTTTGGAGAACACCACGAACGCGCCGCCGTGGTACCGGGATACGACGCAGAAGACGATGGGCCCTTGGAAGTTCACGATCGCCCGGCCGATCTCGGCGCCATACTCGAGCTGGAGGTGGCGCATCGAGTCCGGCGACCCGTCAAAGCCCGAGAGGTTGGCTAGGACAACGACGGGCCGGTTGCCGCTAGCGGCGTTGATCGCGCGGGCAGTCTTCTTCGACGAGCGTGGGAACAGCGTTCCTGCCGTCCAGGTGTCTGGCCCGTCAGTCGGGGGGAACCCGGGCCGGGGCTGAGGCCGGGACTCGATCCCGATCAATGACACCGGCCACCCCCCGAGGTGCGCGTCGAAGACGACCGATGTCTCGGCTCCGGCCATCCCGGCCCAGCGTTCGAGCACCCTGTGGTCCTGGTCGGTTACCGAGTGCATCAATGTGCGGATGTCGAACGGCTTCTTGCGGTCAGGGTTGGTAGCCGGGGAGAAGATGTCGCCGACCACACGGAACTCGTTGTCAGCCACCTCGTGCGGGTAGCTGCACACGTCGCGGTCCAGGGGGTCGCTGGTGGCGGCCCTGCGGGGTGCCCCTTCCCCGGGTACGACGTAGGTGTGGTCGTAGTGCGAGAGCAGCACGTCGCAGGCACCGGCCAGGTCGGGCGCCCAGTACTGCGCCTGCCCGTTCGGACCCATGACGCGGTCGTAGCCGCCGATACCGAAGTTGTCCTCGGCCGAGACCCCGCCCGAGAAGTCGAGCGAATGCTTGCCGGTGAGCACCATCGCGCTGTCGGGGGTCATCACCAGGATTCCCTTGGTGTGCATCAGCATCGTGGCTTCAGCGTTCCAGTAAGGCTGGGCTCCGACGTTGATCCCAGCTACGACGATGTTGATCTCGCCGCCGGCCTGGGTGAACGTCACGATGCGCCGCAGAGCCAGGGCCACCCAGTCCATGTTCTCGGTGCCCGAATCCAACGAGATCCGCGCGCCCGCCGACAGCGCGAACCATTCGACCGGGACGCCAAGCTGCTCGGCCAGATCGAGCCCGGCGATAACTCTGGCACACTCCGCCTCGGCCACTGCGCCCAGCGCCCGGGTGGGGTCACCCAGCAGAACGACGCGGGTGACCCCTTCGGGGTGGCGCATGGTCAGGGTCCGGGCCAGCCCGACCACCAGTCCGGCGCGGTTGCCGCCCGGGGCACGGTCAACCGGCACGAGCTCCCCGTCGTCGTCAAGGTCGTACTCGACGAAGCTGCCGTACTCGCGGGTGATCAGGCTCACCAGCTCGTAGGGGTAGACAGTGCCACGTCGGCGGGAACGAAGTACCTTCTGCGCGTAGTCGTCCAGCGGATGCAGCCGTTCGGTCGGCGCACCGGTCACGGCGGTGACGACGCCGGCGCCCGGCTGGTAGGAGAAGCGGACGGCGGCGGAATGCACCCGACCGTCCCGAGCCTCGATCCGGCCCTGCACCAGCACTTCCTCAACCCCGGCGCCCCGGGTTAGTGGCGCCATGGTGGCTTGCATCGCGGTGAGCTCATCAAGGGGTGCGTCGATCGCCGGCCAGATGTGCAGGAAGACGTGGTTCATGTCGAGCTTGCGGCCGGCTGCACCACGTGACGCGCGAGCGCGCCGGATTGCCTCGAGGCAGCTGGCGACCGCGCGCTCGGCGTGGGGCAACGACGTGACGTGCCCGTCGGCATCTCGCACGATGGCCATCTGGCGGATTTGTGCCATGGCGACGAGCCGTTGGTCGGCCGGGTTTCCCGGTGCGGTGCAGTGGTACAGCAGCACGTCCGCCGGCGCATCCAGTCGGGTCACCTCGAAGTCACGCAAACGCCACAGGTTGAGACGACGCCCGACCATCGGGTGGACTCCGCGTACCAGGTCGTCCTCGGCGACCCCGCCGGGGCCGGGGCGGAACGTGAAGTACGACACGTGGCGACCGCCGCCAGGACAGACCGCGACCGAGATGCGTCGAACATGCTCAGTGAAGGGCAACGCTCTCAGAATCCCTCGCAGGGCGTCCGACATCTCGGTTACCGCCTTCGGGGCACCGGGCCAGGACAGGTACAAGTCGACAACGACCGCGTGGTCGGCCGGCGCGTCCTTCAGCTGGGCGTCGACCGCGGCGACAAAGTCGGATGACACGACCAGCTCGGAGGACTGTGCGACGGTGGTGACCAGCCGGGTCGGACGTTCGTCCACGACGTAGTCCGCCGCGGCGAAGGGCCTGCCCGCAGCGGTCAGTGCGCGCAGGTCGTGAAGCTCGAACTCGCGATAGTGCCGGCGGATCAGTACCTCCAGCATCGGCTCACGCTGGGGCAGCGTGTGCTCGATTCGCCCGGCCAGGAAGCCTACGATCTGCTCGGGGATCGCAGCCAGGGCATCCAGCCGACTCCGGTAGTCGCCGGCATCAGGGTGGTCGGTTAGGTAGGTGAGCTCGTCGCCCACGCCGGCCAGCACGGCCCTGCGTTCAGCGTCGACCACCGGCTGGTCGAACCAGCGGAACCGGGCGCTGCGGGCCAGGTCGCCCACCATGGGGTAGCGCAGCTGGGTGGCCAGCACCAGCCGGTCAAGAACTTCGCGCGCCTGGTCTGCAACCTCACCGGTCGGCGGCGGCCCAGCCATCCAGTGCTGAAGCAGGGGGATGACGACCAGATCGGAGGCGGTTCGCTGCGCCAGGAAGATCCGGAAGACCGCTTCCTCGAGCGCGGGAGCGCGTTCCAGGTCGGTGACGTCGTAGTGCGCAAGGGCCCGGGCCAGGCGACGGCGGAAACCGTCGGGTAGGTGTTCGCGGTCGACGTCCAGACTGTGCAGGTAGGCGTGGAAGTGCTCACGCGGACTGTGCACCAGCTCGTCGGTCTCCTCTTCGGCGGCTGGTCTGTTGCGGGCGAGCTCAGCCAGGTCGGCAAATGTGCTGAACACGTCGATCTCGCGGTGCAGCGGCGGCTCGCCGGTCGAGGTCAGCTCGGCGCGCGCACGCTGGTAGTCGGCCAGTGCGCGCGTGGCGTCCCTGGGCGCGAGGTCGAACCCGAGGAGCAGGCTGTGGAGGTCGTCCAGGCTGCGTGCCGCGCGGGTGGCCGCGGTGGTTTCCGGCTGCCTGGGCAGGTCCAGGAGCTGCAGCGGGGCGGTCAGACCTGGTGCCTCTGACTCGCCGGCCTTCTCGCCTGCAACCGGCTCCAGCCGGACGACCGGTGTGCCCGTCTCGACCTGACCGCCGGTGCTCACCATCAGCTCGCGTACGCGTGCGGAGTAAGGGGCACGCAGCACGGTCTCCATCTTCATCGACTCCAGCACCAGCACCGGCGCGCCCTCCTCGACCTGGTCACCGACCGCTACCGGCACCACGATCACGAGAGCCGGAGCGGGTGAGCGCACCACGCCGCCCTCGTCACGGGTGACCCTGTGAGTGGTCGAGTTGACCTCGATCAGGTGGACCGGACCGTGGGTTGCGCTAACCATCCGGAACCGGCGGTCCCCGATGATCATGCGGCCCACATACTCGTTGAACTGCTCGAGGTCCGCCTCGACCTCGCGGTCCTGTTGCCTGGCACCGAACCCGACCCGAAAGCGGGCAGGGCCGACCTGCGCAACGGTCACCCGGTACGAGGTGCCACGCAGCTTCAGGTCGATGGCGCGCCCAAGCTCGTGCCGGGCCTGGGGCCGGCCTCCATGCGAGGTCGCGAGGAAGTGCAGCCGTTCGGCTCGTTCCTGCTCCTCGTACGCCTGGATCGCCGCGGCGACCAGCGCGACTCCCGCGTACCGTTCCGGTTGGAGCCGGCCCTGGCTGCGGACACGGTCGATCCATCCGGTATCGGCGCTGCCGTCGATGATCTCGGGCTGGTCGAGCAGGTCGAGCAGGAAGCCCTTGTTCGTGGTCCCGCCCTCGATCAGGACGGTCGTGTCAGCCAGCGCTCGCCGCAGCCGGGCGCAAGCCTCGGCGCGGGTACGACCGTAGGCAATCACCTTGGCGATCATTGAGTCGAAGTCCGCCGGGATCAGGTCACCAGGGCCGACGCCGGTGTCTACCCGGATGCCTGGACCTGAGGGCAGGTTGAGCAAGACGATACGTCCGGGGGAGGGGGAGAAGTCACGGTCTGGGTCCTCGGCGTTCAGGCGCGCTTCGACGGCGTGCCCCACCTCGGTCGGGCGTTCGCCCTTGAGCCGGCCGCCGGCGGCGACGTGCAACTGCGCCTTGACGAGGTCGAAGTCTGTAGTCAGCTCGGTGATCGAGTGCTCGACCTGGAGCCGGGTGTTGACCTCCAGGAAGGCAAAGGTTCGCTCACCGGGGTGGTACAGGAACTCGACCGTGGCCGCGCCGCAGTAGTCGACCGCCAAGGCAAGGCGCTCGGCCGACGCCTTGAGGCCGTCCGTCTGTTCTTCGTCCAGCACGGGGGAGGAAGACTCCTCGATGACCTTCTGATTGCGTCGCTGCACCGAGCAGTCGCGAACGCCAAGAGCCCACGCGGTTCCCTGGCCATCGGCGATCACCTGCACCTCAACGTGCCGGGCACCGGTGACCAGCCGCTCGAGAAACACCACACCGTTGCCGAAGGCGCGTGCAGCCTCGTCGCGCGTGCGTTCGAAGGCATCAGTGAGCTCCTCGTCGGAGGTGACCACACGGATACCCCGCCCACCGCCACCGGCAGTCGCTTTGAGCATCAGCGGGTAGCCGATCTGCTGTGCTGCTGCCCGCGCGGCCTCGATATTGTCGACCGCGCCCCGGCTCCACGGGGCGACCGGGACACCGACCTCCTCGGCCAGCAGCTTCGCGCCGATCTTGTCGCCAAGACGTCTCATGGCGCTTGCGCTCGGGCCGATGAACGTGACGCCGATCCGATCGCACATCTCGGCAAAGGCCGGGTCCTCGGCGACAAAGCCCCAGCCGACCCATGCGGCGTCCGAGCTGGTCGCAGTGAGCGCGCGCTCCAGGACGGTGAGGTCAAGGTAGGGGCGGTCTGCAGCAGGCCCGAGCGCGTACGTCGAGTCCGCCTCCCGCACGAACATGGCCGACCGCTCGCCGTCGGTGTACAGGGCGACGGTCTCGATCGGGGCCCCGCCCTGGGCGTTCAGTTCGCGCACGGCGTGGATCAGCCGCATTGCGGCCTCTCCCCGGTTGACGATGGCGATGCGGCTTATCATGTGCGGCGACTCCCAATACGTTCGGCGGGTCCTTACAATAAGGCTCAGGGTTCGGATCGGGCATGGCGGTCCGGTTGGAGCTGCCAGGGCGACACGTGGCTCGTCATCACGTCGACGCAAGGACGAGACGGATGTAGGCGCTCGCGAAGGTCTGGGTCAGACAGGACCAAGTACACCAGCCCCTGACAGACCTGTCATTCCGGCAGTTGCACACCGACCGCTGTTTCGGGCCCGATGAGCCTGTGGCCGTTGAACCAGCAGACGGCTCGAAGCCAGTCGTCGTCCAGGCGGGGCTCCTTCTCGCGAAGCCGCTCCAGCGCTTCGAGCTGACGGGCGTACGGGTAGGGAATATTCGGGAAGTCGCTACCCAGCACGACCTTCTCGCCCATGGCCGCCAGCCGCGGCAAGAGCTCGCCAGGGAAGGGCGCGCCTTGCTCGAAGAAGTCCGTGAACGCCATCGTCGTGTCCAGGTGCACTCTGGGGTACCGCTCGGCCAGGGTCAGGAACTCGGCGTACTCCGGCGCGCCCAGATGCGCGACCACGGCGGTCAACTGGGGATGGCGACGGAGTACCCCCTCGAGCTTGTCCGGTCCGGTGAAACCCGCTCGCGGAACGGGGCCACTTCCCACATGCACGACCACGGGAGTCCCAGTCTCTGCCAGGAGCGCCCACACCTCGTCCAGTGCCGGTTCCCGCAAGTCGAATCCACCCACCTGCGCGTGGATCTTAAACACCCGCGCGCCTCGCTCCAGTGCCGAACGCACCTGCGCCAGGACACCGTCCTCGGGGAAGAACGTCGCGCTGGGCACACAGTCCGGCTCGGTCGTCGACAGATCAAGGGCGAAGTCGGTGAGGTCGCCGGCCATTCCGGCCTTGTGCGCGTAGGTCAGCGCTGTGAAGTGACGTACCCCCAGCCGCCGAAGATGGGCTAGCCGCCGGTCCTGGTCCCAGCGATACTCGATAGGCCAGGTGCGCCCGATCAGTGGCCCAGCCTCGTCAAAGTGTGTCCATACCCGGCGCATCATCCGCTCGGGTAGGAAGTGGGTGTGGATGTCGACCAGACCCGGCAACCCGAGTCGTTGCCACCACGCCGGTACGTCGGAATCAGACAGTGGCTTCATGAGATCTCCATCTGGACAAGAATCTGGGTGGTCATCGCGCAGCCGCGCCGCCAGCCCCACGAGCTCACGTGCATATTTGCCACGCACGGCCCGTCGTGCGTGGCATCGCCTTGATGTGTGGGGAGCCGGCCGTCGTTGATATCTTCCGGTACGGCCCAGGTGACCCCATCAGCTGGGTCGCAGATCATGACACCGTCAGCGCCTGCCACGAGCGACGCACCGACCGAAGACCGTTCCCCGAGTCGGATTGCTGGCACTCGGGCTGGGTTTGCGCCCTCGAGTCGCATCTTGCTGACACGCCTCAGGGCTGCCCAGGCATGGACCCCCAGAATGAGAGGCTGTTGCTTGCCGCTCGCGATGGCCAGCTACGCGAGTGATTGAGGGACCTTTGACTCTGGCATGAACGGCCCGGGCCTCTTTTCCTTGGGAAATGCTTGTCTATGACTTCATTCGCATCCCTTTGCCCGTCGCACAGGTCCGGCACCGGCTGTTCGTTGCCGTGAACGCGTTGTGGCAGCAGGTAGCCGAAGCCGCCTATGACGAAGGTGAGGAACTTCTCAGCCGGGTGGGCCCCTTCGGGCCGGTTCCTGGGCTGTCGAAGGCCGTCACGGTGCACGTGGGCAAGGTCAGAGATCGCGGCGAGGGGTTCGTGATGCCGCTGCGGTGGTCGGCGACCGGGCCTACCGAGCTGTTCCCGGTGATGGAGGCCGACCTCGAGATTGCGCCGCTGGGGGCAGATGAGTCGCAGCTGAGGCTCTCTGGTAGCTATGACCCACCACTGGGACCCGTCGGCAGGCAGTTGGATCGGTTGCTCCTGCATCAGCTTGCCGAGGCCACCGTGCGCGCACTTCTGAGCCAGCTGGTCACGGCCCTGCTCGTGCCAGTGCCCGATGTCGTGGAGCCAGCACCCCGCGTCGTGGAGCAGCCCCATGGCAGGGAGCCTGACATGCAGCCAGAGCCGGATCGGCCCGCATCACCGAGCTGATCTCCACCGCGTGACCCGTTGTGGGGCTTTGGGTCAGGGTGTTGGCTGTGGTTCGAGGTGTGTCTGGGTGTCGGTGTCGGGCAGATCCGTCGCGATCGCCGCTTCGACCTCGTCGGCCAGGGCGTAATCGCTGGACCGTTCACTGGGCAGGAACGAGGACCGTGAGCGAGATGAAACAGTGACGGCCTGGCTCCCGGGTGCGGAGGTCGGTGAAGTTGAGGTCCGCTGATCGCATTCGGTCGAGCACTGCCACCCGGGCGAGGTCTTCGGCCGGCATTGCGGCGTCAAGCAGAGAGGTCAAGGACTGGGACACCAGCCGGAACCCGGTCACCAGGATGTTCAGACCGACGAGTGCAGCCACGATGGCGTCCAGCCGCTGCCAAATGGGGCAGCGCCACCAGTGTGTCGCACCGTTAATTCATACCATAAGTCGTAGACTGTTGGTATGGCGAGAACCGGGCGACCCAAGACCGAGCTGACCCTGACTGAAGAGGAGCGCGTCCAGCTGGTGCGGTGG
>Ga0208079_1001749_pt1 | contig 11110 bp, 11 predicted proteins | sample NGESurdeep092012_5_FD_184474 | JGI IMG/M metagenome (GOLD analysis project Ga0208079, IMG submission 184474) | Arctic peat soil microbial communities from Barrow, Alaska - NGEE Surface sample 210-2 deep-092012 (SPAdes) | ecosystem: Environmental > Terrestrial > Soil > Wetlands > Peat ... | reverse complement strand
GATCGGCATGGCGCTGATCGCGCGGCAATGGCATTCGGCGACGCAGGGAACGAGCCGTTTCCGCGGCTACGATCTGCACAAGCTGGAGCTGACCCAGCGCGATTTCGTGTGCAAGGCGTGCACCAACCTCTGCGACATGAAGGAATTCGTGATCGAGGGGCAGAAGAGCTTCTGGGGCGACAAGTGCTCCGACAAGTTCCGCAAGCCTTCGGCGACGGGCCGAAAGCCGGTGATCGACGACCTGTTCGCTTACCGGGAGGAGTTGCTGGATGCGCTGCCCACGGCGGTGGGCGGCAAGTTCAAGATCGGTCTGCCGCGCGCCATGTCAATGCTGGAGCGGTTGCCGTTCTGGAAGCGCTATTTCGCGGAACTGGGCCTGGAGGTAGAGCTTTCGCCGGTGACCGATCCGCGGATTTCGGCGGGCGGCATCGAGCTATCGGTGGCCGAGCCCTGTTATCCGGTGCAGGTGGCGCACGGGCATGTGCAAGCGCTGACGAGCGCGGGTGTGGACTACGTCTGGCTGCCGGTGATGGCGGACGCGGAGGCGGGCGAGGATGGCTGCGCGTCGCACTATTGCCCGTGGAACCAGACGCTGCCGTGGGTGCTGAAATCGGCGCCGGGACTGGAGGCGCATGCGCGGACATTCCTGACGCCGACGCTGCATTTCCGCCTGGGACCGGAGCAGATCAAGCAAGCTCTGGCCGAGACCATGCGGCGGGTCGGCGTGACGCGGCGCGCGAGCGACCGCGCGGTGGATGCCGCGTATACCGAGCAGCGCCGGTTCCAGGAACGGCTGATCGAGGCGGGGCGCAAGGCGTTGGCCGCGCTCGACGCCACCGGCGAGCCGGGGATCGTGCTGGCCGGGCGCGGGTACAATATGTACGATCGCGGCGTGAACTGCGACATCCCTCGGAAACTGCGCCACCGCTACGGCGCCAACGTGATCCCACTGGATTTCCTGGTGACCGGGAACGAGCCGCTGAGTGAACTGCACGCCACCATGTTTTGGATCTCCGGCCGCAAGATTCTGGAGGCCGCGCGCATCGCCTCGGAAAAGCCCAACCTGCACATGATCTACCTGACCAACTTCAAGTGCGGGCCGGACAGCTACATCAAGCACTTCGCGCGGGAAGCCGCGGGCGCGCCGCTCTTGATTTTGCAGTTTGACGGCCACGGCAACGACGCCGGCTATATGACGCGGTGCGAAGCGTACCTCGACAGCAAAGGAATTCTGCGATGCTACCAATCTACGACGGAGACGCCGCGAGCGATGCCCCAAACGGCCACTCAGGCAGCGCCCCAAGCAGCGCCTCAAACAGCGCCTCAAACAACCCAGGCGACCATCCACTAAAGGGAAAGCGCATCTACATTCCGCCGATGGCTTATGGCAGCGCGCGCGCTTTCGCCAGCGCGTTCCGGGCGATTGGCCTGGAAGCCGAGCCGACGCCGCCCTCCGACAATCGGACGCGCGAGCTGGGGGCGCGCTACACGTCGGGCGACGAATGCTATCCCGCGAAAGTGACGGTGGGCGACTTCATGAAGGTGGTGGAGAACCCGGGCGTAGACAAGAAACGGATCGCGCTCTTCATGCCGACGGCGCAAGGTCCGTGCCGCTTCGGGCAATACGCGCCGTACCTGCGGCAAATCCTGGACGCCAATGGGTACGCCGAAGTGGAGATTCTTTCTCCCACCAGCCAGAACGCGTACGATGGCCTGGGCACGCTGGCCGGCGCCTTCATACGCACGGGCTGGCGCGCGCTGCTGGCCGCCGACCTGTTGCAGAAGCTGCTGCTGATGTGGCGTCCCTACGAAGAGAAGCGCGGCGATAGCGAGCAGGCGTACGAGGATTCCCTCGCCGACCTCTGCCGCACACTGGAGCAGACGCCCGCCGAGCCGGGCGTGCAGTTACAGGCGCTGCGCGATTGCATGGTGCGTTGCCGCGACCGTTTCCGCAAGCTGGAAGCGCGGCGGGATAAATCGCAGCCGCTGATCGGCATCGTGGGCGAAATTTTCTGCCGGCTGAATACGTTCAGCAACGACAACCTGGTGGCGGCACTGGAACAATACGGCGCCGAGGCGTGGCTGAGCGATATCGTCGAGTGGATCTGGTACACCAATTCGGAGCACTTCCGGAAGCTCAAGCTGGAAGGCCGGCTGTGGACGTTGGAGGCTCTGGGCGCGTGGGTCCGCAAGCGCGTGCAGAAGCACGACGAGCACGTGCTGGTAGATCCTTTTAAGGACGATTTCGTGGGGCGCGAGGAGCCGGATATCTACGAAGTGCTGGAATGCGCGCGTCCGTATCTGCCGCGCGAGGGCGCGTTCGGCGAGATGGTGTTGAATGTCGGCAAGGTGGTGTACCTGGCGAAGAAGGGCGCGGCGGGGATCATCGACATCAGCCCGTTCACGTGCATGAACGGCATCGTGTGCGAAGCGATTTATCCGCGCATCAGCCGCGATCTGGGCGGCCTGCCGATCCGCAATTTCTACTTCGACGGCACGCAGGCGGACTTGGATCGGGATCTCGGGGTGTACATGGAGCTGGCGCGGACGTACCAGAAGAAAGTGGCGTAGCGAGCCGCTCATCGGGGAAGGCCCTTCAACGCAGAGACACAGAGAACGCAGAGGAAGCGCAGAGAACACAAACAAGGCTGGGAACAGCTTGCCCAATCACCGGTCGCGATCTTCGCGCAGCATCTGCTCGGCGGAGGGAAACGGTCCGCCGGATTCAGGCTGGCGGGATCGGATCTCGCGCATCCGGTTCACGATCTCCCGGCGCCGCTCCAACTCCTCAGGGGTGGGCACACTGTCCTCCTCGTGGCAAGAATAGTCGGGCATTTCTTTCCCGTCAAGAGTGGGCATAACCAGTGCCGGCTTACAGCTTTTTAAAGAGCTTGTCGAAGGCGCTGCGGGCGTCGTCGGCGTTGCGCGACGCGGGTGGGCCGGAGTTGGGGTAGGCTGACGGCGGCGGCGGCGCCGCGCCCGCCGTGCCGTCGCGCGCCACGGTTACCCGCGGGTTAAAGGAGATGCAGTCGTTGGCCTTATCCTTCACGGGGATGCGCACCGGGATGGGCTTCAGGCACTGAAAGCGGGTGGAGGGTTCGAAATGCGAGCACTGTTTACAACAGTGGAGCTCGGCGTTGCACTTCGGGCAGTTGCCGGCCAGATCGGTTTCCGGGGGCAAGGTGGTGGCGCAGTTGAAACACCGCGAAGCGGCGACATGCTGCACCAGCCGGGGGAGACGGGGGCCGGTCACGTCCAAGGGAGGACGCGGGCCCTGCGGTTTGGACCGGTCGTCGCGAAAGCTCTTGCTCTCGCCCGAGTCCATGTACCCGTTCTGTCTGTATTTGCGATCGCTATCCATGGGGAAAGTTACTCCGTACTTATGGGGGAAAAAAACGTTGCCTACTCACGATCAGAACTCTTCGCGCCGGTCGTCAAAATGCCGACCGCTCCCACGAGGCCGCAAGACAGACCCCGCGACAACGGTTGGGTCGTGGGATTACCAGAGGGGCTTGACGGGGGTTCCGAAGGTTCAGCAAACAACAGGCCGCAACCCGCCTCCGCTTCAAATACATATGTACCACGGAACGGACATGGTTTGCACGCCCGTTTTGCAACTGCCTACCCGACCGAACTCCATTTCATCAAGGACGAGCAGGGCCGGGTCAGGGGATCGTCATAATGATTGGGGCTCACCCGCAAGGCGTAGCCGAGCCGTCCGGTGCGTTCCAGCATGACTTCCTTGGAGAATACCGCGGCCGGCCCCTGCTGTTCGACGAACGGCAACACGATCACCTCGGTTTCTTCCAGGTGCCCGTTGGAATCCACGCGGCCGATCACCACCTCCGCGCGCACATCATTGGGAGCCAGACCGGCGAGGTCGATGGCGGCACGCACGGTGACGGGCCTGCCGCTGATCAGCGACCCGCTTGGTCCGGGCCCGCCATCGACAAAGCGGACACGGTCCCACACCTCGCGGATGCGTGCGTTCCACTTGGCTTTGTCGCGGCTCAGGGTATAGTCCGCCTGGCGCATGCGCAGGTGAGCGGTGTGGGCGGGCTCGTACGACTCGGTCATGTAGTCGTGCACCATGCGGCGGCAATCGAAGGCCGGGCTGATGTGGCTGAGCGACTGCTTGACGCGGCGCATCCACTCGCGCGGCGTCTGTTCGCGGCGTTCGTAGAACATGGGGACGATTTCATTTTCCAGCAGCGAGTAGATGGCGCTGGCGTGCAGCGCGTCCTGATCGTCGGTGTAGGTCTCGCGTTCTCCGATGGCCCAGCCGCCGGAGGTTTCGTAGGCTTCGTCGAACCAGCCATCCAGAATACTGAGATTCAGCACCCCGTTGATGGCGGCTTTCATGCCGCTGGTGCCGCAAGCCTCTTCGCCGCGGCGTGGATTGTTGAGCCAGACGTCGACGCCCTGCACGAGTTCGCGCCCGACCTTCATGTCGTAGTCTTCCACGAAGACGAGGTGCTTCCAGAGGTCCGGATCGCGTGAAAGCTGCACCACCTCGCGGATGTAAGTCTTGCCCGGCTGGTCTTTCGGATGCGCCTTGCCGGCGATCACGATCTGCACCGGCATATCGTTATTCAGCAGGATGCGTTTCAGGCGCTCGACGTCGCGGAAGAGCAGCGTGGCGCGCTTATAGGTGGCAAAGCGGCGGGCGAAGCCGATGGTAAAGGCGTTCGGATCCAGGACTTCACCGCTGCGCCGCACTTCGAGCGACGACGCCTGGCGGCGAATCGCCGACGAATGCTGGCGGGAGCGCACGAACGCAACCAGGCGCCGCTTGCGCCGGCGGTGCACTTCGAGCAGCTCCTCATCCGGAATCTCCTCGATTTGTGTCCAGATTGCTGGATCGTTGAAGCGGTCCCGCCAGTCCGGATCCAGGTACTGATCGTAGAGCAACGCAAGGGTGCCGTTGAGCCAACTCGGCAGGTGCACGCCATTGGTAATCGAGGTGATTGGCACCTCCCACAGCGGGAGCTGCGGCCACAAGTCGTGGAACATCTCCTGGGAGACCTCGCGGTGCAGACGGCTGACCGCGTTGCGGTAGGAGGAAGTGCTGAGCGCCAGTACGGCCATGGAGAAACGCTCGTCGCGGTTGAAACAGTTGCGGCGCCCCAGCGCCATGAGCTGCTGGAAATCGACGCCGACTTCGGCGCAGTACTCGGAAAAGTAGTGGTACATCATGCCGGGATCGAACAGGTCGATGCCGGCGGGAACCGGGGTATGGGTGGTGAAAACGTTGCTGGCGCGGGCCGCTTCCAGGGCCTCTTCGAAACTGAGCTTTTGGTCGCGCATGTAGAGCCGGACCTGTTCCAGCGCGAGGAAGGCCGAGTGCCCTTCATTCATATGGAACACGGTCGGCTTGAGCCCCAGCGCCCGCAAGGCGCGCATGCCGCCGATGCCGAGCACGATTTCCTGCCGGATCCGCGTGTCCGTGTCGCCGCCGTACAGGGAATCGGTGATGTCGCGATCCTGCGGCAGTACATTGTCGGGAATGTTGGTGTCCAGCAAGTACACGGTGATGCGCCCGACGCCGAGCTTCCAGATCTGAATGAACACCATGCCGGTGGGTAGTTTCACGGAGACCTTGAGATCGTGGCCATCGGCGTCTTTCACGGTTTCCAGCGGCAGCGTGTAAAAGTCGTTCATCGGATAGCGTTCCTGCTGCCATCCGTCGGGATTTAGAAATTGCCGGAAATAACCCTGCTGGTAGAGCAGCCCCAGTCCGATTAGCGGATAGTCCTGGTCGCTGGAAGACTTCAAGTGGTCGCCGGAGAGGATCCCGAGGCCGCCCGAATACACCGGCAGGCACTCGGTCAGACCATATTCCGCGGAGAAGTAGGCGATCAGTTTGCCATCGGCCGGCGCGGGACTCTTGCGCACTCGCGCATCGTACATGGCACAAGCCGAACGATAGAGCGCCAGGTAGCGCGGATCGGTGGAGGCCTTCTGCAGGGTGGCCTGGGAGACGCGGCCCAGCATCAGCACCGGATTGTACCCGCAGTCGCGCCACATCACGGGATCGAGGCGGCGGAACACGGAGCGGATCATGGGTTCCCAACTCCAGACGATGTTGTAGGACAACTCGGTCAAACGAGACAACGAGTCGGGCAGGCTGGGGCGGACTAGAAACTCGCGGAGTGGTTGAATGTGAAACGGCATACCAGGGTAAAGTTAACCCTCCAAGATAGCAGATCGGCTCCTTTGCACTGCGACTGCACGCTTCGGGCCAAAAATACGTCATAATGACATAGGGACGAATGCGTTTACTCGTACTGTTCTTCTTATTGGCCGGCGGCGCCTTGGCGGGTGAGTACGCGGTGTTCGCCAGTGGCGCCCGCTTGCACGTTGACCGGCACGAGGCGGACGGGGCCAAAGTGCGTCTCTACCAAGGTACAGGTTTTGTGGAGTTGAATTCGACCGTGGTTCGCAGCTACGAGGCCGAAGAGTACCAAGCTCCCGTGGCGGATCCGGCGGCCCTTGCGGCGCCGGAAGCGTCCGCCATGGCGATCGCACCACTGCCGCCCACCCCACTGGAACTGGCGGACGCCGCCGCCGACCGCTACGGTCTGCCGCGGGGACTGGTACGCAGTGTGATGGCTGCCGAAAGCGGTTTCCAGCCGCTGGCGATTTCCCCAAAGGGCGCGATCGGCCTCATGCAGCTCATGCCGGGCACGGCTCAGGTGCTCGGCGCGGACCCCCACGACCCGGCTCAAAACGTGGATGCCGGGGCGCGCTACCTGCGCGATCTGCTGGAAAAGTACAACTACGGGCTGCGCCACGCCCTGGCAGCCTACAATGCCGGTCCGGGAGCCGTGGACAAGTACAATGGGGTTCCGCCCTACCGCGAAACCATCAACTACATCTCCCGCATCGAGAAGAAACTCAAGGTGGCAGGAGCCATCAAACCGTAGCCGCTAGCGGGGCCGGTTCGGCGTCAAAGACGGCCGCCAGCGCGTGAATTGTCGAGGCGATCCGCACCGCGGCCAGCACCGTCTCTTCGTTCACACCCTTGTCGCGCAGCACTTTTTCGTGGGAGTCGACGCAGACGCCGCAGCCGTTGATTGCCGAAACCGCCAGGCACCACAACTCGAAGTCGGCCGGATCGCTGCCGTGCCTGCCGATCACCTGCATGCGCAGACGGGCCGGCATGGCGCCGTACTTTGGGTTGCTGCTGAGGTGGTGGAAGCGGTAGAAGATGTTGTTCATCCCCATGATGGCCGCCGCGGCCTTGGCCGCGAACATCGCCGGTTCGTTGAGATGCTTTGCCGCTTCCCCCAGCAGGCTTTCCAACAGTTGCGGATTGCGCGCGGCGATGGCGCAGGCAACCACCGTGCCCCAGGTCTGCTGTTCGGAGAGTTCGGTCTGCCGGGTGACAGAGCCCAGGTTGAGTTTCAGATCCTTGGCGTACTCCGGCACATGATTCAATAATTGTTCGAGTTCCATGGAGATTCCTCGTAGAGCGGGCGTCCCGCCTGCCATGCCGGTATTCGTACCGGCATTCTTCGAAGAACGCTTGAACGGCCGCTCCACCGACGCTAGATCGACACCTTCAGTGGCTCTTCGCCCTTCTGCCAGTTGCAGGGGCAGAGCTCATCGGTCTGCAGCGCATCGAGCACGCGCAGCACTTCCAGCGGATTGCGGCCCACGTTGAGATCGTTTACGGAAACGAAGCGGATTATGTTGTGGGGATCCACGATGAAGGTGGCGCGCTGTGCCACGCCCTCCTGCGGATCCAGAATTCCGAGCGCGGCGCAGAGCTCGCGTTTGACGTCGGCGAGCATGGGGAAGGGCAAGTCGTGCAGGTCGGCATGATGCGTCCGCCAGGCGTGGTGGACGAATTCGCTGTCGGTGCTGCCTCCCAGCACCTGCGCGTCGCGATCCTTAAATTCCTTATTCAGCTTGCCGAAGGCCGCGATCTCGGTGGGGCAGACGAACGTGAAGTCCTTGGGCCAGAAAAAGTACATCTTCCACTTGTCCTTGAAGTCCTGGTCGCCGATGGTCTGAAACGCCTTTCCTTTTTCGAGGCTCACGGTGGCCTGCAGGGAATAAGCGGGGAACTTGTATCCGACACCTAACATGTATGATTCTCCTTTTACCTTTGATGAATTTGTTGGATCTTGGCCGCCAGAATAAAATCGCTTTCGGTCAAGCCGTCGATCTTGTGAGTCCAGATTTTCACCTCGACCTTACCCCATGACAGGAGCAGATCGGGATGGTGTCCCTCGGCTTCGGCGATGGCGCCCGTCCTGTTGACAAAGTCCAGGGCCGTCCGAAAGTCCGGGAAGGTGTAGGCCTTCCACAAATGGTGCCCGTCCACCACCTGCCATCCGGGGACTTGCGCCTTCAGTTTTTCCAGTTCTTCTCCGAGTAAGGCGGGGACGCCCTCACGGCAGGGAATGCAGGTTTTCGCGGAAAGGCTCATAATATTGCTCTTCGTTTAGGCTGGGAATCGCGGCAACGGACGCAAGCGCCGCGGAAGACAATCTCGTAGTTGCTCACGTCGCGGCCACCCAGCGCCGCGCGCCCCGCCGAGGGCGGCAGGTCGAACCACGAGATATCCTCCACCGCGTGACAGCGCTCGCAGATAAAGTGATGATGGCGGCGTAAATTGGCGTCAAAGCGGGCCGCTTTCCCCTCCGACATCACCTCGCGGACCAAGCCCGCCTTGGCCAGCGAGCGCAAGTTGTTATAGACGGTCGCGCGCGAAGCCCGCGGATCGTTGCGGTTCACGGCGCCGAAAATCTGCTCCGCCGTGGCATGGACGGGGTGCTCCGCCAAAAACTCCAGCACGGCATAGCGCTGGGCGGTGGGCCGCAGGGCAGCCGCCAGGAATGCCCGGTCGAGTTGGGCGCTCAATTTAGACACAGTCTATATTTAGACTATATCTAGTTTGTGGGTTTGTCAAGCGGAAGCACGTAGTAGTAGTCGTAGTGTTGATCGAAGCGATCACCGCTTCCCACGCCCGGCGTGACTATCCCTTTCTGATGTGGCCCCACGGAGTCACGTTGCAATGCGTCAGCTTCTCAGACTTACCATCAATCTGGATGATGAAGGCTTTTCCGGCGTCATCCGTCACGTCGTAGTGGAATCCAGGCGGCACTTCAAAGCAGAAGCGATATGACTTCGCCCCTGCCCGGGTAGCGTAAGGTATGCCGTGCTTCGCGGGATCGATCCTATACCTCCATTTCCGCCCATCGATCCATGAGCGACTACCACAGCCATCAGGCTTCCGGTGTTCCCTTTCGACCACTGAGAGCAACTGCTCGGCGTGGAGTATCTGCTCCTTGGAATATATGTCGCACTGATGCCAATAGCGTTGCGTATTTCGGGTCGTCGAAAAGACCGACGGCGGCAAGAGCAGTGCGTCCCTCAAATCGGTAGGGCAAAGTTTCTCGAGCCACAGCACATCAAGTTGTACAGCCGAATGAAGATGCCCTTTCAGGAGCGGCCATGTAATATCTTTCAGCGGCTCCCACAACCGCGCAATATGAACGCGGCAATCGAATTGAAATCGTGACTGGACGATCTTCCAGTCACGGCTTGCCGGAATGACGATGTGAGTGAACCCCTCACCAACGGCATCGCTCAGATCCCGCAGTTCGCCCTCGGTAAACGGGGCATGGGAATTCGTGGAGATAGGAGTCGCTCGAAATATATGTGGGCACGGGACAGCACCCTGCCAGTCGTCGGATTCCGACCTCAAGCGCCGATGGGTACTTAGAGGAAGCCCAAACAGGTGAACCTTCATCGATTTCCTCTGGTGACCTTTAGCACCCATTCAAGCGGGACACGTAGTTGAAGCAAGTCCTCAATCGGGAGTCGGTCGAAGAAATTGTAGAGCTCCGCACGCTGGCTAATATTCTGCGGCTTCGAATGCACAGCATCTGAGATCGAACCCAGAACTTGAATCCCCTGTGCTCCCGCGAGCCAACGCTCCTCCGGAATTTCATTCGCGCTGGCCCATGTTGCCACGTAATCGGTAATTTGCTTTTGAAGATAGCGGTTCCAGGCCCGCATCACAGAGGGATTTTCGCGCAGCCGACGTGCAAACTCGTTGAAGACGGCACTACCCACTCCCTGAAGCGCAGCGAGAAGGCCCTTCTTGATCGTTTCGGGCTGCTCCTCCGCAAAGGTCACGCGCCATTGAAGCTGGGCATCCCGCGGCACGGGCTCGATCAAGACACCCTGTCTTTGGCTGGTCGCCTCCTCATAAAGGATTTTGTCCTCGCCAGGATCATAGAGTCGAACCGTGTTCTCTACCGGGAACTCAATGAACGCGCGCCAGAAGTCTCGCCGCAACCGAGGGAGAGGCGAGGCGTACGCCGAGAGGAGTTCAGTCGCGGTGGCGGGCGCCAAGAGGACATCGCTTCCGGAACGGCCTTGAATCGCAATTTCAGGAATGGTTCGGACGAACTCAATGAATCTCTTGAATCCGAGTTCACGCTCGTTGAACAACGCTCCGTCTTGCTGGGCTTCGACGAGCATCTGCGCCTTCACAAACGCCCCGGGCAAGGGGCTGTGGCGCTCAGCGTAAGACTTCTGGACCACGCGCAGGAGCAGGTCACGGGCACGTGCGGGGTCAAGGGCTGGCATTCCTGTATCTTAGCGTAAAAAAAAGGCCGCCTCGACGGCGGCCCGTTTTTGCCGGTTGTATTGCCAGCGAGAACTTAAAATGCTCGCCTTTGATCTTCGCAGGAGCTTCGACTCCTTTGCAGAAGCCTCACTGGTGTGAGATCCTCAATTCGCTAACGAGTCACGAATTGCAACCCCACTCCCGCTCGATCCCTTCCGCGTGAGTGCAATTAGCGACTCACCGGAATCGACTCCATCATCGCCGATATCGCCGATGCTGTCAAGCTACTGGTTGGATTGCACTGATTACACGGTACTTACTGGTCTTCGGCAAAGGCTGCGGGATTCCTCCCGTGATACGCCGTTCCCGACCCTGATCGGAGCCGCGCGCGTAAGCCAAGCGGTTTCACAAGGTTTGCGAACTCTACCGTCCGCTCAAACTGGCGCGAATGAAGTCGCCGTTCATTCGCGCGATCACTTCGAGCTTGATTTCTTTCGGGCACACGGCTTCGCATTCGCCGAT
>Ga0208079_1001746_pt1 | contig 11123 bp, 13 predicted proteins | sample NGESurdeep092012_5_FD_184474 | JGI IMG/M metagenome (GOLD analysis project Ga0208079, IMG submission 184474) | Arctic peat soil microbial communities from Barrow, Alaska - NGEE Surface sample 210-2 deep-092012 (SPAdes) | ecosystem: Environmental > Terrestrial > Soil > Wetlands > Peat ... | reverse complement strand
TCGGGGGTATTCAGCTGACCGGACTATGATCACGGCGTGGATGTGCGCCAGCCGAGGGCGGGACACCAGTATCCGAGGTCGACCGGGGAGTTCCAGTCGTGGTTCGCCACCGATGCTGACTGCCTGGACTACCTGGAGTGGTTGCGCTGGCCGGACGGCTTCGTCTGCCCGCACTGCGGGCACGCAGGCGGCTGGGCAGCCAGTGACGGCCGGTACAAGTGCGCCGGCTGCGGTGACTGCAGGCGCCCTGTTCGACCGGCGGCGGACGCCGCTGACGGTGTGGTTCACCGCCTGCTGGATGTTCGCTTCGGGTAAGGACGGCGTCTCGGCGCTGAGCCTGCAGCGGACGCTGGAGATCGGCTCGTATGCGACCGCCTGGGCCATGCTGCACCGCTTGCGGTCGGTCCTGGTGCGCCCCGGACGTGACCGCCTGACCGGCACGGTGGAGGTCGACGAGACCTACATCGGCGGCGAGGAACCCGGGCTGCGCGGCGGGCGGGCCAAGGGTAAGAAATCCCTTGTAGCAGTGGCGGTCGAGGTCCACCAGCCCCGTGGCTACGGTCGGACCCGAATGAGCATCATCGCCGACGCCTCGGCCGCATCCCTGCACCCGTTCGTCACCGCGAACGTCGAGCCAGGCGCCACCGTCATCACCGACGCCTGGCAGGGCTACAGCGGGATCGAGCGGCTCGGCTACACCCGTGACCGGCGGAGCCAGCGGGCTGCCCGCGCCCGTGGCGAGGACCCCGGAGCGCTCCTCCCGGGGTACACCGCGTCGCCTCCCTCGCCAAGCGCTGGCTGTTGGGCACCCACCAAGGCTCGGTCGACGAGGCCCACCTGCAGAGCTACCTCGACGAGTTCACCTTCCGCTTCAACCGCCGCGGATCTAACAGCCGCGGCATGGTGTTCTACCGCGTCCTCGAGCTCGCCGTCGGGCACGAGCCGGTCCGCTACCGCGACCTCGTCGTCGACTCGAAGCCCAAGAGGACCAAGCCTGTCCCACCTGGAGGCGGTGGCAACCCACCGAGCCTGGACCGCCCGCGAGCGGCGCGTCCCTGGCGCACCCCTGACCTGCACTAGTCCGGTCAGCTGAATACCCCCGTGACGGGTTATCACCGGAGACCGGACAACTCACAGGAGGTCGCCATGTTTTCCTACCAGATCGACGAGGCGCTGGCCGGTCAGCACATCCGCGACATGCTGGCCGATGCCCGGCGGCGCAACCTGAGCGCCGACGCCCGGCGCCTCGAGCGGTTTGCGGCCACCGGGCGGGCGACCGTGAACCCGCACGCACGTCCATCGCTGCTCAAGAGTTCGGCCACGCGCTTGCTGGCCCTGGTGCACGTTCGTGGCAGTGCCCGCGTCGCGTCGAGGACGCCCTCGAAGCCAGCATCCGGTCCGATGGGCTGCCTCGCATGACCACTCCATCCAAGCGAGTCGCCGTGGGGCGCTTCGACACGGTCGTGCTCGACTGTCCTGATCCATACGCCCTGGCGGAGTTCTACGCCGCTCTGCTGGGCCAGGAGATCGCCGACGATGGAGACGCCTCGTGGCAGAGCCTGCGTGGCGACGGGTCAGGGGTGTGCCTGGCCTTCCAGCGTGCTACCAACTACGTGGCTCCGCACTGGCCGGACGGGCCTCCGCAGCAGATGCACCTGGACCTGACCGTGGACGACTTTGTGTTGGCCCACCAGAGGGCCCTTGCCCTGGGCGCCGCCGCCCTCTCGCCGACGAGTGCACCAGAGCCGGGCAAGACCGGCGGCTTCAGGGTCTATGCGGACCCGGCGGGTCATCCGTTCTGCCTGTGCCGATGACAGTTCCGCAACCGAGGCGACCCGGTCAAGGCAGCGAGACCGGACTCGGGTTAGTGCCGTCATCAGGACGCTGGCCAGCCTCGGCGCGGTCCTGACCGAGGTGTACTGGTCGCAGCTCGGCGACCGGAGGCCAATCAGGGGAGGTCTAACTTATAGACATCTAATGATTAGATATCTAACATAGTCGAATGAGAGTCGGCTTAGACATCACGAACTTCCCGTGCACGAACTTCCCGTGCACGAACTCCCCGTACACGGACGGCCTCTTCGCCACAGATGGCCGGCGCACCGGCACGGCCCGGGCAGCCGAGCACTGCGGGTGGGACATGCTCGAGCCGGGCGAACCCACCAGCCGGTTCGTCGAGTCTCGCGGCAAGCTCAGCAGGCTCGGCCTGCGGAACGTCATCGTCATCCCCCGCCGCAGAGTGTGGACCGACGGCGCCGCGAACACGAGCGGTGCCGCGGCCGCCCAAGGGTGGGAGGTATAGGTGCGGGCCACCCCGATCCCAGGACCGCTTGGCCGGCCGCGCCAGCAGCCCATCGGCATCCTCGTCGCGCGCACCGGCAAGGTGCTCGACCGCGCCTTCGACGACGCCCTCGCCGCGGTTGGGGGTACCCGCCCGACCTGGCTGGTACTTCTGGCGGTCAAGGCCGGCAGTGGCCATACGCAGTCCGGCATCGCCGAACGGGTCGGTATATCCGGGCCGACCGTGACCCACCATCTCGATCACCTCGAGGCGGCCAAGCTCGTCGTCCGCACTCGCGACCCCGGGAACCGGCGTCTCCAGTCAATCTCGCTCACGACCGACGGTGACGCACTGTTCTTGCGACTGCGCGACGCCGCCGTCGCGTTCGACCGCCGCCTGCAGGCCGGCGTCAGCGACACCGAGATCACTGAGCTGCGCAGACTGCTCACCGCGCTCCAGGACAACGTCTCGGCGACCCGACCCACCACCTCAACCCGAGCCGTGCCCACACGTGAGCAGAGCAGCCCATGAATACAGCTGCACACAGCCAGTCGACCGGTCCGCCCGGCGAGCTCTTCGGGCAGCCCGTCCGTGCCGAGCGCGCGGACGGTCCCAGCGACCACAAACCTTGGTCGCCGGCGAATTCGGCACCCACGAACCCAACAAGGAAACTCAAGGAGACGAACATGGCCAAACAGCCACGCCCTTTGCGCCGACGCGTGCAAGCCCGCGTCATGCGCATGCTCAACGTACCCATGCGGTGGATGCTCGTCCTGCCCGTCGCCACGCCGCTGAGCGGCCGGCTGATGTTGCTGAACTACAGCGGGCGTCGCACAGGCAAGCAGTACCGCCAGCCGTTGAGCTACGTCCGCCACGGTGACACCCTGCTGACACCCGGCGGCGGCACCTGGACTCTCAGCCTCATGGCCGGCCGGGCCGAGCACGTACGCCTTGGCGGCCACGACGTCATGCTGAGCCCCGAACTGGTCAGCTCTTTGGACGAGGTTCAGCAGCTGATCCAGATCATAGCTGAGACCAACCCCGCGGTCAGGCGATTCATCGGCATCCCTCAGCGACCGGACGGCCGGCTCGACGGCACCAAGCTGCAGGCCGCCATCGAGCACGGGTTCCGCATCGTGCGTTGGCACCAAGGGCCCGCCACGAGGCCCCGGGCAGCTGAATCAGCCCGGCCCCAATCTGGCTAGGCAGACAGACGTTCATCGGCACCCTCATATCCTGGAGGTGTGGGGCGACCGCTAGAGCCGCCCCAGGCATCCTGCTGCTGCGTCCTCAGCGCCCATGTCAGGCGCATGTGTCCACCCCGGGTCTCGGCCTGAACCGGCCGGCGTGTCACGATGTCGACAGTGAAAAGCCTCTGGTGCGCGAAGGCCCCCGGCATCGTGCTGCGGTACAGCCCGATGGCTCCCCGCCACGTTGACCGGTGGACTGCTGCGCCGCTTCACGATGCACGGTCTGGTTGGCTGCCTTGGACCCGCCCCACGCACGCCAAGGTTTGCCCCCGCGGCCTGCACGCCCAGGAATGCTCACGGCCCGTCCGGCTCACCGTCGATCCTGATGGTCGCGGCGCGCGATGCCTGCCCGGCGAGGGTAACCTGCCACATCACGTGGGTATCGTCACCGGGGTCGCCCGGATGCCTCACACCCCCGGGGCTGGGTCGGTGGTCATGTCGGCACTACTGATCCCAGCCGGGAAATGCGCCCCTGTCGGCGCCGGCCGGCTGCCCTTGTCGCCATCGCCCACCCGGGGCACCCGGTGACCCGGCGGGTCCCCGCACCCCTGCTGGTGCTGGCGGCCATCGTCTCGGTCCAGTTCGGCGCGGCGATGGCGGCCACGTTGATCCCGCTGGTCGGCGTGTTCGGTGCGGTGACGTTACGATTCACCTTTGCGGCCACCGTTCTGCTGGTCGTCGTCCGGCCCCGGCTGCGAGGCCGGACCAACGCGGACTGGCTGGTGGTCGGTGCGTTCGGCGCGATCCTGGCGATGATGAACCTCTGCTTCTACGGCGCGCTGGCCCGGATACCCATCGGCGTCGCGGTCACCATCGAGTTCACCGGCCCCCTGGTGCTGACCACCGTCTTGTCGCACCGTCGCAAGGATCTGCTCGCCGTTGCCGGTGCCGGCCTCGGGGTCGTCCTGATCTCTGGGATCACCAGCACGCCATGGGCGCAGATTGACCTGGCCGGCCTGGGACTTGCCTTGGCAGCAGGCGCCGCGTGGGCCGCGTACATCGTCTTCAGTGCTCGCACCGGGGTGCGGTTCGCCCAGCTGGACGGGCTGGCGATCGCCATGACGATCGCGGCCTTACTGGTCGCCCCGGTCGGGGTGGCGATCACGGGCTCAGCGCTGTGGGCCCCCAACGCGCTCTGGCGGGGCGCCACCATCGCAGTGCTGTCGTCGGTCCTGCCGTACTCCCTGGAGCTGATCGCCCTGCGCCGGCTGGCTGCCCACGTCTTCGGCATCCTGCTCAGCCTCGAACCAGCCGTGGCCGCCCTGGCCGGGCTCGTCGTCCTTGGCCAGCAGCTCAGCGCGCCGCAGCTGCTCGGTATGGGGTGCGTGGTTGCGGCCAGTGGACTGGTGATGGGCAGAAAGTCCGTGCCCTCCACGCCCGAAGCCTTGGCCGAGACCACCAACCAGTGAGATCCGTAGGGCGTCATCTCCTGGGCGCGCACCACGGGGCCTGCTTCAGGCCACTGTGCTGGCCGCGGGCAGGGCGTCGAAGGACCGGTGGGCTGGAACACTCCACCTTGGTAGGGCGCGCGCAACTCGTCGTGGATGACACCGTTGTCGCGCTGCGCGAGGCCGGCGACCTGATCATCGCGATCGGCCAGGCAGCGATCGGCCAGGCAGTGATCACCCCCGCTTCGCTGGTGCCGATGCGCGACATCATCACCGGTCAGACGCCGGTCGACCACCACCGACCGAGAGTTTTCAACAGCTCAGGGATGTCCTGGGAAGACCTGGTCATCGCGGCGGAGGTATACCGCGCGGGCTGAGCGTCGAGGCCGCCGACGCGGCAGTACTCAGGCCTGGGTCAGGGACCTGCCTCGGCAGCGTTGTCCTTACGGCTCTTGAGCAGGCTGGCGGTCGTCGTGATGGCCAGGATGGTGACGATGACCGCCAGCGACTGACCGATCGAGATATCCGGGGCGCCGGACACAGGGCGACCACCGTTGATGAACGGCACCGCGTTGACATGCGCCGCGTGCAGGACCAGCTTGACGCCGATGAAGGAGAGCAGGATGGCCAGGCCGATGCCCAGATAGACAAGGCGCCTGAGCAGGCCCCCGATGAGGAAGTAGAGCTGGCGCAGACCCATCAGAGCGAAGATGTTAGCGGTCAGTACCAGGAAGGGCTCCTGGGTCAGGCCGAAGATCGCGGGGATTGAGTCCAGGGCGAAGAACAAGTCGGTCGTGCCCAAGGCCAGGATGACGATGAACATCGGCGTGATGAGGCGACTGCGCTGCGACCTGACGAAGACCTTCGTGCCGTGCCACTGGTCGGTGGCCGGGAATCGGGCCTCGACCCACTTCAGCACCCGGTTCTGCTCGAACTCGTCGCCGTCGCTGTCACCTTCTGTGGCCAGCTTGACGGCGGTGAAGATAAGGAACGCCCCAAAGACGTAGAAGATCCAGGAGAACTCGTTGATGGCTGCGGCTCCGACCGCAATGAAGACGCCACGCAGAATCAGTGCGATGACGATACCGACCATCAGGGCGGTCTGCTGGAGCTTCTCGGGGACGCCGAACTTGGTCATCACGATCAGGAAGACGAAGAGGTTGTCGACGCTGAGGCTGTACTCGGTCAACCAGCCGGCGTAGTACTGGGCGGCGTAATCGGCGCCGGAGAAATGCCACACACCAAGCCCGAACAGGAGGGCGAGCCCCACGTACATCGCGAGGTAGCGACCGGCTTCGGCCATTGACGGGACGTGGGGCTTGTGGCCGATGATCACCACATCTACCAGCAGGAGCACGGTGGTCACGCCGATCGTGAGCATCCAGACCCATGGCTGAACATTCATCTTGGGGAACGCCTTCCGGTCACGCTGCATCAGCAAGTGGCCGAAGGTCTCTCCCGCCCTGTGGCAGACCGGCTCCCCGGGAGCAGACAAGGCTCAAGGCCCGCTGATCCGTGCTGACGAGGACACCGCGTTGGGGATACTCCCCTTCGTGGAACTCACTCTATCGCAAGGCCAGCAGGCAGCGACCAGCGGCAGAGCGACCGCTTACCGGGTCGCCTCCGTCATCTGCCGCAGCTCCTTCTTGAGATCGCCCAGCTCATCGCGCAAGCGGGCAGCCAGCTCGAAGTGCAGGTCAGAGGCTGCCTGGTGCATCTGCACCGTCAGCTCCTGGATGAGATTGGCGAGGTCTGCTGCCGGCATCTCGGCCAGTCGTCCGCTGGACACCCCTATGTCGGCAACCAGGGCACCTCGCCCGCCGCCACCACGGGCCTTGCCGCGCGACTGGGATCGACCGCTGCCCAGCAGAGCCTCGGTGTCGGCATCCTCACGCTCGAGCAGGTCGGTGATGTCAGCGATCTTCTTGCGCAGAGGCTGGGGGTCAAGACCCCTTTCCAGGTTGTAGGCCACCTGGATGGCGCGTCGCCGGGTTGTCTCGTCGATGGCCTGCTCCATGGAGGGTGTCACCTTGTCGGCATACATGTGGACCTCCCCTGAGACGTTGCGAGCGGCACGGCCGATGGTCTGGATCAGGCTTCGAGCCGAGCGCAGGAACCCCTCCTTGTCGGCGTCCAGAATGCTCACCAGCGAGACCTCAGGCAGGTCGAGGCCCTCACGCAACAAGTTGATGCCGACCAGTACGTCGTACTCCCCCATCCGTAGCTCGCGCAGCAGCTCCACCCGGCGCAGGGTGTCAACCTCGGAGTGAAGGTAGCGAACCCGCACGCCCTTGTCCATCAGGTAGTCGGTCAGGTCCTCGGCCATCTTCTTGGTCAACGTCGTGACCAGAACCCGTTCGTGTCTGGCAGTGCGTTCGCCGATCTCGTGCAGCAGGTCGTCGATCTGGCCCTTGGTCGGTTTGAGGACGATCTGGGGGTCGACCAGCCCGGTCGGACGGATGATCTGCTCGACGACGCCGTCGCCCTTAGCCAGCTCATAAGGCCCAGGAGTCGCAGACATGTACACCGTCTGCCCGGTACGCCCCAGGAACTCATCCCAGCGCAACGGCCGGTTGTCCATCGCGCTGGGCAACCGGAACCCGAAGTCGACCAGGTTGCGCTTGCGGGACATGTCGCCCTCGTACATGGCTCCGATCTGCGGCACGGTGACGTGCGACTCGTCAATGACGAGCAGGAAGTCCTCGGGGAAGTAGTCGAGCAGGCAGTTCGGCGCGGACCCGCGCGCCCGGCCGTCGATGTGCAACGAGTAGTTCTCGATGCCGGAGCAGGAGCCGACCTGACGCATCATCTCCAGGTCATAGGTCGTGCGCATCCTCAGCCGCTGGGCCTCGAGCAGCTTGCCCTGCTTCTCAAAGGCTGCCAGCTGTTCCCCGAGCTCGGCCTCGATGCCGCGGACCGCCCGGTCCATGCGTTCAGGGCCGGCCACGTAGTGGGTCGCGGGGAAGACGTACATCTCCTCTTCCTCACGCACGATCTCACCGGTGAGCGGGTGCAGTGTGTAGATGCGCTCGATCTCGTCTCCGAAGAACTCGATCCGGATCGCGAGCTGCTCGTAGACCGGGATGATCTCCACGGTGTCACCGCGCACCCGAAAGGTGCCACGGGTGAACGCAATGTCGTTTCGGGTGTACTGCATCTGGACGAACCGCCGCAGCAGGTCGTCGCGCTCCATCTGTGCGCCGACCTTGAGCCGGACCATCCGGTCGACGTACTCCTGCGGGGTGCCCAGGCCGTAGATGCACGACACGGAGGCCACCACGATGACGTCGCGCCGGGTCAGCAGAGAGTTGGTGGCGCTATGCCGCAGCCGCTCCACCTCGTCGTTGATCGAGGAGTCCTTCTCGATGTAGGTGTCAGTCTGGGCGATGTACGCCTCTGGCTGGTAGTAGTCGTAGTAGCTGACGAAGTACTCGACCGCGTTGTCCGGCAGCAGCTCGCGGAACTCGTTGGCCAGCTGCGCCGCCAGGGTCTTGTTCGGCGCCATGACCAGCGTCGGGCGTTGGACCTTCTCAATCAGCCAGGCAGCGGTGGCCGACTTGCCCGTGCCGGTGGCACCCAGCAGCACGACGTCCTGCTCACCCGCCTGGATCCGCCTGGTCAGGTCAGCGATTGCGGTCGGCTGGTCGCCGCTGGGCTCGAAGTCTGCGACCACATGAAATGGGGCAACCGTGCGCTGAAGATCCGTGGTGGGACGCATACCTCAACCGTAGAGGTCGCCACCGACTGCGGTCACCTGGTGCGGTCAGCCACCGAAGAGGGTCAGCGCAGTTGCCAGGCCGATCACCGCCGCCAGGGCCGTCACCGCGGCGACGCAGACCATCGGGGCAAACGGCGACAACGGTGCCTGTGCCGTGCCCAGCTGTGCGAACCTTCGCGCCATCACGACGACCAGCACAACTGCCGCCGCGGCGCCCACCGACCCCAGAGCCGTCGTGAGGTAGAACCCCAGTCGCAGGTTGGCCACGACCAGCGGCACCATGATGACCGTTGCCGCGATGGCAGTGCGCTGCCAGGCCAGCGACGTAGGCTCCAGCTGGAGGCCGCCGCGGTCCGAAGAGGCGCTCATCGGCGCGACAGCTCGAACACGCTAAGGACAAGCATCAGGGTGGCCAGCACGATGACGGCGCCGGCGAGGATGGCCAGGGCGTGCGGCGGCGGCAGCGGCTCCTTGCGCCGCAGGGCCCGCTCGACCCGCTCCCACCTGGCGACAGCCCACCACGCCAGCACCGCTCCGCCGACGCACGACGCCGCCCCGATCAGGGCCGTCCACCGGAGCATGATGGCCAGCCCCGAGATTGAGATGATGGCGATACCCGCGGCGACCAGCGCCAGGGCGGTGCGCATCCTCGCCAAGGCTGTGCGTTCGTTGGCCAACGAGAACCGCGGGTCGGGCTCGTCGCCCTGACCGTAGACGCTCTGCAGCGTGCGCTGATCGCTCACGTAGCGCCCCATCCGATGTGCCCGGCCCACGCATCCGCCCGCACGAATGCCTTCTCCAACCATGGCCCTTTGGCCTGGACGTACTCCGAAGTGGTGGTGGATGACTGCGCCAGCTGAACCTTGAGGGCGCCGTAGGTATCACGCTCAGCGCCCTCCGCGCGGAGCCAGTCACGCAACAGCAGCGCCCCGCGCCAAGCCGGCCCATCGACCTCGCGTACCTGCAGGCGCGCGGTCCGGCCCGGGTCCGCACTGCCGTGGGAACGCTCGCGCCAGCGCGTCTTATCCCCGATCCGTGCCAAGTCGCCCCGCGACGTGTGCCCGCTGGCCTCGAGTCGGGGAAAACCCTTGCCCGCCAGGGTGCGCACGAGTTCGTCCTCGTCAGCATCCGAGAGCGCCCTCACCCCGACCTGAAGGTCGATCACATCCCGGGCGAACAGACCCGGAACGCTGGTCGACCCGATGTGCTGCACATCCACCGCCCGCTCCCCCAGTGCCAGTGCCACCCGCGCGATCAGCCGGGCCGCTGTCCCCGGCCACCGATCGTCATATGCCACAACGGTTGCAGACTCCGGTAGACAGCTCGACGAGCCACTCATCAGGTTGTCGTTGAAGCCCACAATCCTGTCCCGCCACAGAGCGTCGACCTGGGCCAGCAGCGCTTCGACGGTCCCGTTGTTGTCCAGCCACGCATCGGCAGCCGCGCGCCGCGCGCGGTCGCTGACCTGCACCGCGATGCGGGCTCGCGCATCGGCCGGCCTGAAGCCGCGCCCGCCGGTCAGGCGTCCCATGCGGATGTCGTCGTCAGCACCGACGACCACGGTGAGGTGATACGCCGCGGCCATGTCCAGCTCGGCGAGCAGCGGCACCTCATGGACCACGATCTGCCCAGGAGCTGCCGACTCCAGCAGCGATCGGGTCCTCGCACTGATCAGCGGGTGGGTGATGGCCTCCAGGTCCTTGCGCGCCACCTCATCGGCGAAGACGATCCCGCCCAAGGCGCCACGATCCAGGGAACCATCGGGGGCCATGGCCACATCACCGAAGCGTTGGCGGATCGCGGCCAGGCCAGCCGAGTCGACGGCGACGACCTCACGCGCCAGCTGGTCGGCGTCGATGACGAAAGCCCCTAGTTCCCGAAGCCGCTGTGCCACAGTCGATTTGCCCGAGCCTATCCCGCCCGTGAGGCCTACGCGCAGCATCGCCTCAGCCTAGTGCCTGCCATACCGGTGCGATCCCAGAGCAATCGAGCGGTCCCCTCATGGGTTCGACACTATTGTCATCAATTCGTTGCATTGGCCCTGGCTCCGGACCAGCCGTTTGGCAATACGCTGCCACAAGGCGGCATCCGCCATACGATGTCCATATTCCTCTCAGTGATACGTTCCCGTTGACACGTTTGCGAGAACGGTGTCGGCGAGGTTTATCGGGTCGGCATGACGCCGATCCGCCGCATCAGGAAGAGACCATCCGCGAAGGAGTACTCGATGTCTGGCAGGACCAGTCGGCTCACCGCCGTCGCCACCCTCTGCACTGTCGGGTTGGCGGTCACCGCGTGTAGCGGCACCATCAAGCCAGCGACCACCGCATCCGGCACCGCGGCACCGGCCGCCGTCTCCGGGGGCACGCTGAACATGCTCGGGACCGGCGACGTGGACTACATGGATCCCAATATCAGCTACTACTCCATCGGCTATCTGGGCCTGCGCATGTGGACCCGTCAACTGTTCACCAACCCTGCCATCG
>Ga0208079_1001744_pt1 | contig 11130 bp, 10 predicted proteins | sample NGESurdeep092012_5_FD_184474 | JGI IMG/M metagenome (GOLD analysis project Ga0208079, IMG submission 184474) | Arctic peat soil microbial communities from Barrow, Alaska - NGEE Surface sample 210-2 deep-092012 (SPAdes) | ecosystem: Environmental > Terrestrial > Soil > Wetlands > Peat ... | reverse complement strand
GGCACGGTCACCAATGCGACCACGGGCAAGCCTTCCGCCGGAGACGAGGTCACTCTTCTCTCCTTGTCGCAGGGTATGCAGGAGGTGGCGAATACCAAGAGCGACGCGCAGGGGCACTTCTCCTTGCCTGCCCCCGCTGGTGATCCTGCGCCGCACATGGTGCGTGTCACCCACGAGGGCGTGAATTATTTCCCGCCCAGTGGCCCGTTGATGCCGGGTACGGCCACCGCCGAGCTTACGGTGTACGACTCCGCCAAGAAGGTGGACGGCGTCAGCCAGACAGTCGAGGTCGACCGCTACCAGAGCGACGGCAAACAGTTACAGGGGATCGCGCTGTACGCGATTCGCAACCAGTCCCAGCCGCCACGCACTGTGGCCGACGACAAGCGTACGTTTGAATTCGTTTTGCCCGATGGCGCTGAAATGGAATCGGCGCAGGCCAAAGGCCCCGGTGGGCAGCCCATCGCGGTCGAGGCTTCGCCGGGCTCGCAAAAGCACCACTACGCCTTCAACTATCCGCTACGCCCCGGTGAGACGCAGTTCCAAGTGTCGTACCACATGCCTTACAGCGGCGAGGCCAGCATCTCGCCCAAGCCGCTCGGCGAGGTGCAGCACTTCGTCGTGATGACTCCCAAGGGCATGACGTTCACGCCCAAAAATCAGCAGCAGTTTCAATCCATGCCCGATGAAACGGGCGCTGGCATCATGGTGGTCACCAACGTCAAGCCCGGGCAGGACCTCAGCTTCCGGGTTGCGGGCACGGGAGAGTTTCAGGCCGAAGGCCAGCAGGGTGCACAGGCTACGGGCGGAGGTGACGCGAAAAGCGGGGGAGCCATGGGCGGATCGCAAGCCGCCGCCAATGACAATCGTCCAGGTGGTGGACTCGGCGCGCCGATTGACGTACCCGACCCCCTGCACGAGTACCGCGCCTACATCCTCGGTGCGTTCGCGCTGGTGCTGGTCATGGGCGGGGCGTACGTAGTTTCGAAGTCAAACGTCCATCCGCATCCCGCACCGGCCGCCGCCGGAGCGTCAGGCCGCGGCGCAGTCGACTCCGGAGAGGCAGCCGCCGATTTCGTCGACTTCATGGAACCGGCCGCGCCAACTCGCGACCGTAATGCGCTGCTGCTGGAGGCGATGAAAGAGGAACTCTTCCAGCTTGAGATTGATCGCCAGCAGGCCAAGATCAGCCCTGAGGAATACGCCAAGGCCAAGGCCGCGCTCGACGAGACGATCAGGCGCGCCCTGGCGCGTAGCACCAAGAGTTAAGAAGAACCAAAATCAACCACGGATTCCACGGATTTGATTTTGAGTTCTTGACTGAACCAAATCCGTGTTCATCCGTGAAAATCCGCGGTTAGGAACCTGCCGTCCTGTCCTTTGCGTGCAGCCTTGGTCGCGGAGGGTTGGGGACTCCCGCCTTGTTTTTTCACGACCTACTTTCGGCAGCGCTCGTTTTTATCGCAATCGGCAGCATCGAACCGAGCGGGCAAATCTCACACTTGGGTTGTTGTTTCAGGCAATAGTGCTTTCCCACCTGCACCAGCAATCCATGCATTTCGTTGTAAACCTGCGCCCGCGGACTGCGTTGCGCGGTGCTCATCGCCGATGCCTCGTGCGCCCGCGGCCGTGCTTGTTTGCCCGGCTGGTACGACTCCACCGGCACTTCCCGTTGCAAGGCGCGCTCGATGAGGCTGCGAATCTCGTCGTATTTCGCGCTCCTGGATACCGCCAGATGTCGCTCGAGGATGCGGCGAGTGTAGGCGTCAACCACAAAGGTTTCGTGATTGCCCGCATATAGCAGGATCGAGTCTGCGGTCTCCGGTCCGATACCGTTCTGGGTGAGCAGCTCGGCGCGCAGCTGTTCGGTAGGAGCAGCGAACATCCGCTCCAGCGAGCCGCCGTAGCGCGCATCAAGGAACGCGACGAAGTTCTTCAGCCGCTGTGCTTTCTGCCGAAAGTAGCCCGAGGGGCGGACCAGCGCTTGCAGCTTCGGCAGCGGCAATTCGCGAATGCTCTCGACGTTGAGCACTGCCGCCGAGCGCAGGTTGGCCATAGCGCGCTCGACGTTGGTCCACGAGGTGTTCTGAGTGAGAACCGCTCCAACGATCACTTCAAACGGAGTTTCTGCCGGCCACCAATGCTGCTGTCCCCAGGCGCGCGAAAGCTTGCGATAGATCGCACGCACCGTGGCTTCCGGCTTCCTGGCTGATCGGGGTTTCACTCCGGCGACTGCTTACCTTGTTTCAGTTGTTGCTTCCATCCCAGGATGCGCGCCTTGTTGGCTTCGGCCTCCGCTTCCGGAACCATCCCCTTGCGCTGATACAAAATGGAGAGGCTGGTATGTGCCAGCACATCGTCAGGGTCGAGCTCAGCGATGCGATTAGCGACCGCAATCGCTTTGTCGAGCTGCTCCGTGTCCTGGTAAACGCGCGCCAGCCCGTGCATGGCGTCGAGGAAAGAAGGATCGGCGGCGATGGCCGCCTCATATTGGCCAATAGCTTCCTCGTGGTGCCCCTCCGCGTAAAAATCGAGCGCCGCGTAGTAATGGTCTTCCGCAGTTTGTCGGGATTGGTGGTTGGTCATCCGGCGTTTCGCGGCTCCGGCCTGAGTTTAGCAGGATGCTCCATGCTTGGCGAAGTACGGACTCCTGGGCAAGCTGATTCAGTATGATCGTTAAACCAACTTCTTTTGGAGATAAACCGGTGCACCGAATCACGTTGGGCGACTTTGAACTGACAGTTCTTTCCGACGGGACCTATCGCATGGACGGCGGCGCCATGTTCGGCGTCATTCCCAAGGTGATGTGGGAAAAACGCATCCAGCCCGACGAGCGCAACACCATTCCGCTGGCGCTCAATTCGCTGCTGGTTCGCACCGGCAAGCAAAACATCCTCATCGAGACCGGCATTGGCAGCAAGCTCAGCGAAAAAAGCAAGTCCATCTATAAGAACCAGCCGCGCCTGCTGCAGAGTTTTGAGGAGGCCGGCGTTTCGCCCGACGAGATTGACGTGGTCATTAACACCCACCTGCACTTCGACCACTGCGGCTGGAACACCTATTACAAAGACGGCAAGCCCGTGCCCACCTTCCCGCGCGCCAAATACTACGTGCAGGAGGGCGAGTGGCGGCACGCCCGCGAACAGCACGAGCGCGACCGCGTCAGCTACATGACCGACAACTACGATCCCCTGGTCGCAAGCGGGCAGATGCAGTTGCTCAACGGCGACGCCGAGATCGCGCCCGGCATCTCGGTGAAGGTTTATCCCGGCCACACTCGCGACTTGCAGGCGGTGGTGGTGCGCAGCGGCGGCCAGGTGGCTTGCTATCCCAGCGACCTGGTGTCGGACGCAAAACACGTCGATCCCGTTTGGGTGCTGGGTTACGACCTCTATCCGCTGGACAGTATCGCCAACAAGCACCGCTTCTATGAGGTAGCCATTCCGGAACAGTGGCTGGTGGTTTTTACCCACGACCATGAGACCCCATGGGCCTACCTGGAAATCGGCGAGAAGGGACGGCCCGTAGCCAAGCCAGTGGGGAAAAAGCCGGTTTCGGTCGATCCTCCAAAGCCATGAATTTGCTGGCAACGGGCGCGCTTTCCGAGCTCCAAGCATTCAGCACTCATCCGTCTGTCGAGTCCCCGGTTGTCATCCTGAGCGCAGCACGAGTCCGCCGTGGCGGACGCGTACGGAGTCGAAGGATCCCTATAGTGGCACCAATCCTGCGGGCGGCACAGCTTAGCGGGGCGTGCCTACACCTAAGAGCTATTTACAGTGCATCCGCTAATATCCTACATTGTCCGATGTATCACATTGTCGTACTTAAGGGGGGCCATGAGCAAGAAGAGCAAGAAGAAAGACAAGAAAAACAAGCACAAGAAAGTTGCGGTATTGCCTGAAAACGTATCGACTAGCCTGGACCTGCGCTCGGTCGAGATACCGCCTCGTCCCAAGCCGCTGAAGCCGGTCGAAATCCAGGCCATGCGTGCGGCCATGAACGCCAGCCAGGCGCTGTTCGCGCGGCTATTGAACGTCAGTTCCAATGCGGTCGAGAGCTGGGAGCAGGGTATCCGCCAGCCGCGTCAGGCCACGCTCAAGCTGTTGCACGTCGCCCGCAAGAATCCCAGCGCGCTGCTCAGCTAGAGCAGTCCAGATTGGCTGTACCTTGGGTAGAGCGGCGCTGAGCCAGATTTACAGGCGGCTGGAAAACTCCGAAAAATCTGTTTCGGTAGCTGAAGACAGCAGCCTCTGAAGCCGTGCCCTTTCAAAGCATGAGATCGTCCCGAATAATGCAGGTGAAGATCCGCACGACCTGAACGTCCCGTTTAACACCCTCTTGGATCCCGGTTTTGAAGCATCCGTCACGATTCATGAGATCGATGGTCAACGCTTTTCACCGCCCAGCCACGTTCTGTGCGATCTCTCCCGCGATCGGCACCATGAAACGCGAACCTTGCGCTGCCTTGATCATGCAGACGATCCACAGAATGAAAGTGACGATCCCCAGCAGGCTCAGCAGCGCCAGGCCCAGTCCGAATCCACCCAGAGTCCCGTATCCCCAGTGCCTGTAGCCATGCCCGAAGAAAAAGCCGACGCCAAAAATCATGGCCAGAACCACACGAATAATGTGCAGCCCGCCGAACGTCACGATGGACTACGCGGCGTGGAAGCGCACAGAGGGCCGCTTGTCGATCAGGAAAAAGATGATGCCCGTTAGCCAGCCGAGCACATAGCTCAAGGTTGCGGCCGTGTTTTCCGACATGCCAGCGCCCGCGGTGGTTGCCGGAGGTTGCCACGGCGTCGTTGGGTGAATCGGAGCCGCGGGTTGGGTTTGACCGCAGTTGGGACAGAACTGCGCAGTGGCGGGAACTTCGGTGCCGCATTTGGTACAGTGAGCCATTTCAACCTCCTCGCTGACGCACGTCATGCTACACCAAAATCGCCACTTTATTCGCCCTTAACTCCCCTGCGCCGCCGGCTTGCTCCACATCGCGGGCTCGGCGCGATGTAACTTCACGATCCTCCACAGGAAGAAGAGCGCCGCGACCAGGCAGACCGCGACGGCCACAACCGAGGCTTCCGGGCCGAATTCGCCGCCCGTCAGAACTCGCGGTCCGCTGAGCGATCCGCGCAGCAGGCCCTCGCTCATGGTGTTGCCGGAGAGCGTCATGCCAAACAGCGAGCCTTCGGTAAAATTCCAGCCGACGTGCAGGCCGATCGGCAGCCACAGCCGTTGCGTCGCGGCGTAAGCCGCGCCCAGCAGTACGCCAGCTTCCAGCGCAATTGCAACCGAACTGCTCACGGTCGCTCCGCGATTGGCCAGGTGCGCCAGGCCGAACAGTGCCGACGTAAAGATCAAGGCGCCCCAGGTCCCGACGATCTTGGCACTCAAGCGGAACAGTAGTCCGCGAAACAGGATCTCTTCCATCACGCCTGCCATCGCCGCGAAGAAGAATCCGTTGGCGAGCCCGCTGGTCGCGCCCCATCCCGCGGGATGATAGACGCCTGCGGCCAGCAGGACCGCCATCACCCAGGCGAACAGCAAAAAGCCGATAGCGACTCCGGCCAGCCCTTCGGGCAAAGCGCGATTGGCGGCCAACTCCGTGGGAATGCGCCGCTCGATCAGTCGCGCCGCCGCGATGTAGGTGGCGAGACAGAGCACGGCCAGCACGGCCGCTCCCGCCGAGCCCATGTGCTTCCGCAGTACCGGCTGGACGAGAGCTATGACCAGAGCGACGGCGAGCAGGTTCAGCAGGCCAAGGCCCACGGCTTTCCATTTCTTGCGCAGGATGTCCTCCAGGAATCACGAGGTAGTACGTCCGCTTGTCCAACGAGGTTCCAGAATTGTACAGAATTGCGGTAGTGTGCTGGCTCAAACTCCTGGACCGCAGATTTGCGTGTTTTGCCAAGCCGCCGATCCGACTTCACAGCAAGAAGAAATCGGCCAGCCTTCCGCGCAGTTCCAGGAGGACTGCAACCCTAAGGCCCTCATCCTCCGATCCGCGCTGCCGACAGCGGATGAGAACAATGCTGAGAGCTGAGAGCCGAGAGTTGACAGCCGATCAGAACTTCGCCTTCAGTCGTCGATACGTGGTTTCCAAGAGCTCAGGCAACATACGCGTCTCGCCCACCACGGTCATAAAGTTCGCATCGGCCACCCAGCGGGGCAGAACGTGCATGTGAATATGGTCCGCGATGCCGGCGCCGGCAGCTTTGCCAATATTCATTCCGACATTCACTCCATCGGGGCGGTAGAGTTCGAGGAGAGCGGTTTCCAGGCGCTGCGACAGGGCCATCATCTCGGTTGCGGCCGGGGATGAGAGCTTATGCAAGCGGTTGAGATGCTCGTAAGGCACAATCATGGAGTGTCCCGAGGTGTACGGAAAGGCATTCAGGATGACGAAGTTATGCTCGCCACGGTACACAATCAGCGACTTCTCGTCGTCGCCGGAGCGTAACAGTTCGCAGAAGATGCAAGCGAGCACCTCGCCGGCAGTGATGTACGTGTAACGCCAGGGGGTCCACAGATAATCCATATCATGAGCAGAGTACCAAACCGTCTTAACGTTTCCCAACGGTCCGCGCATCGCCGTCACAGTGCCCGGTGTCCAACGGACTTGACAGGAGAGTTAGAAATCATGAAGAGCTTGTAAATTCAGTGCGATTATTGAACTTACAGGTTTGACACTGCTCCAGCACGGTTGTTATATTCGAAGAAGTTCCATGGAAGCGGAGTTCGCTCCATAGGATCCGGCCGCTGGGTTGTCCAAACCCGCCTTGTAGGCGGGTAATCACACCTGAAGATTCAAACCAGCAGTCCGTTTTATAAGGCTCTCTGCGCGTTTTCAAAGCGCGCGAGTGTACAAACGCAACCACATGTCTTTTGAAGAAACCTTAAACGCTCCGACCACCCAGACCCAAGACTCCGGCGCTTCCGAGCAGCCGCAAACCCAGCAGGCATCCGAGACCAGTACTCCTTCCGAGCAGCCTCGCGTTGAGCAAGTCTCTGAGACCAGCACTCCTTCCGAGCAGCTTCACGTCGAGCAAGTCTCCGAGACCAGCACTCCTTCCGAGCAGCTTCATGTCGAGCAAGTCTCCGAGACCAGCACTCCTTCTCAGCCTCGCATCGAGCAAGCCTCTGAGCCCGGTTCTCAACCTGCCGAGACGGCCGCTCCTCGGCCCGAAGCTCCCCGGCCTGAAAAAGAACCGACCATGGAAGATTTTGCCAGCGCTCTCGAGACCTTCGAGCAGGAACAAGCTCAGACCGAAGCCGCGCTGAACGAAGAACAGATCGTTACCGGCACGGTGCTGAAGGTCACGGCGCAGTACGTGGTCGTGGACATTGGCTACAAATCCGAGGGCGTGGTTCAAGTCGCGGAGTTTACCGACCACGAAGGCAACGTTACCGTTAAACGCGGCGACGAGATCGCGGTCATGCGCGAGCCCGGCCACACCGAAGAAGGCTACATCCATCTGTCGCACGAGAAGGCACAGCGTTTGCATGTGTGGGACGAGATTGAGAAGGCGTATAACGACAAAGCTTCAGTCAAGGCACGCGTCATCGATCGCATCAAGGGAGGCCTGACGGTTGACATTCTGGGGGCTCGCGCCTTCCTGCCTGGTTCGCAGGTTGATCTTCGGCCGGTGCGTAACCTCGACGGCTTGAAGGGCCATGAAATCGAAGTCCGCATCATCAAGCTGAACAAGAAGCGCGGCAACATCGTCGCCTCACGCAAGCAGTTGCTGGAAGAAGAGCAATCCGAGAAGCGGACCAAGACCCTGGAACAGTTGCACGAAGACGGAATTCTAACCGGCACGGTCAAGAACCTGACGGACTACGGCGCCTTCGTTGACTTGGGAGGCATTGACGGACTGCTGCACATCACCGACATGTCCTGGGGCCGCCTGACCCACCCGCGCGACCTGGTGCAGGTGGGCGACCAGATCCAGGTGAAGGTGCTGAAGTTCGACCGCGAAAAGCAGCGCGTGTCGCTGGGCTTCAAGCAGCTCACGCCGGATCCCTGGCTGGACGCAGCGGAGCGTTATCCCATCGGGGCGCATGTCCATGGCCGCGTCATTAGCGTGACCGACTACGGCGCGTTCGTCGAACTGGAGCAGGGCATCGAAGGGCTGGTACACGTCAGCGAGATGACTTGGTCCAAGCGGATGAAGCACCCCTCCAAGCTGGTCAATGTTAGCGACCAGGTCGAGGCCGTGGTGCTGAACGTAAATCCGCAGGAGCGTCGCATCAGCCTGGGCCTGAAGCAACTGGAATTGAATCCCTGGGAGAGTCTGCACGAGAAGTTCCCGGTGGGCGCAGTGGTGGAAGGCAAAGTACGCAACTTGACCGACTTCGGCGCGTTCATCGAAATCGAAGACGGAATCGACGGACTGGTCCACGTCAGCAACCTGAGCTGGACCAAGCGCGTGAAGCATCCTTCCGAGGTGCTGAAGAAGGGCGACAAGGTGAAGGCCATCGTATTGGCAATTGAGCCGGACCAGCGTCGCCTGTCACTGGGCGTGAAACAGCTGCAGCCCGATGTCTGGGATACCTTCTTCGACCAGCACCGCGTGGGTGATGTCATTCACGGCAAGGTGCTACGCCTGGCGAGCTTCGGCGCGTTCGTCGAGATTGCCGAAGGGGTCGAAGGCCTATGCCACAACTCCGAAGCGGCAGACGCTCACGGCGCTCCCATCAAACTGGAGAGCGGCCAGGAGTTCGAGTTCAAGATCATTAAGATGAACCCCGCCGAAAAGAAAGTGGGACTCAGCATTCGTGCCGTGGGTGGCGAAGAAGCCACGCGCCACGATGTCGAGTCCTACAAGGCGCCCGCTGCCGCCTCTTCCGGCACTGGCTCGACGATTGGCGAGTTCATGTCGTGGAAGCGCGCCAGCAACGAAAACAACTAGCCTGATCGAGAACACTGTTATGCGAAGTGCTGGGTTTAGCCCAGCGCTTTCGCGTCTGTGTGATCGCCATCTGAGGGATCACGAATTGTGATGTTCGCCACTTGCGCGTACGCGGAACAGAAAATCCAGCGCTGTAGGCGCGGCTCAGTTTAGCCCAGCACGCAGCCGCAGGCGAAGTGCTGGGTAAGGGGAAAATCGATCCGAGTCCCGTAGGGACGGCAGACGTTCTCACACCCGCTCTAAAGCCCTGATCTTTCCTGCGCTTCGTTCGGCACGACTGAAAGTGGGGCCCTGATACGCCTCAGAACGATTAATGAGATGAGTTCTGGTTTTCGCCGTGATCCCCGTGGTTAATCTTCATTCCTATGGGTGGGCCGAGGCCCATGTAACACTCGGGATGACAGGTGAAATTCAGTTCATCGTTAAGCGAAGGGCAAAAAGCGAAAGCGAAGAGCGAAAAGCGAATCGCGAAGTTCACCGGCAGCTGACAGCTTCTCCCTACTTGATCCGCAAAACGATGTTGGCCGCCTGGCGATCGTCGAACTGGCTCAAGGTTTTCGTGTCACTCTTCTTGCCTTCGCGCTGCGCATAGATCTGATAATCCACATTGGGCGAGAGTTCGGGGAAGCGATAGGTGCCGTCATTCGCGGCGATGACGGTCTTAACCGCTAGTGACTTCATGTTCTTGAGATAGACCACGGCGTTGCTCACGGGAGCATCGCTCTTGTCGAGAACTACGCCGGTAAGTGTACGTGAGGTGACGCGAGTGGCCTTGCGCCCGTCCGAAGAGGACGATCCCGATCCCCCTATGGGCAGTGTTACTTGCCAGGCAAGACAATTCAGTGCAATCAGCAGAACTGCGACTGTGCCGAGTGTCCTCTTCATGCGGTTTCCCTTTGGCAGTCTCACCTTACGAGAGTGTCTACTTGCTTAGACGCAGGCTGACCGTCTTTCCGCTCATTATCGTCCAAGTTTTTTATGCGCCTTCTGCCGCTCCGGATCGGCCCTTGGATCGCCGTCACGCAGCCCTGCCAAGCCTTCTTCCGCCCCTCGGCAAGAGTTCAAAGGCCAAATTGCCTGGCTCCGCTGCGAACGCTGCCGGGATGGTAGGCTGCGAGAAACCCGATAAGTCGCAGTATCGGACAACGGTGTACGATCAAGACCGTCATCCCAGGTCGGAAGGTTTAGGATTGCCTCTCTGTTTCTTCGTCACGGATCTTCACGGTCACGCGGATCGGTACGCAAAGCTATTCGCTTCCATCGTCACCGAGCGCCCCGATGCGGTGTTCCTTGGTGGCGACTTACTGCCTAACGGATCGTCGCGCTTGATGGGAGGTGGCGCCGAGCATGCTGACTTCGTGAACGACTACCTGGTCCCGAGTTTCATGAAGCTCCGCGATGCATTGGACACAGAGTATCCTTCGCTCTTCGTGATCCTGGGGAATGACGATCCGCGCTATGAGGAGCCTGAAATCCTCAAGGCCGCAAAGAACGGATTATGGAGCTACATGCATGGGCAGAAGGCCGTGTTCGCGGGCTTCAATGTCTATGGCTACGCTTGTGTCCCGCCAACTCCGTTCTTGCTGAAGGATTGGGAGCGTTACGACGTGTCCCGTTACGTCGATCCGGGCTGTATCTCTCCCGAAGAAGGACGGCGGAGCGTAGCCACCGAAGGTAATGACGTTAAGTGGGGAACGATCGCGAAGGATCTCGACATGTTCGTTAATGACGATTCCATGCACCGTACCATTTTCCTGTTTCACACTCCGCCGTACGATACCCCGCTGGATCGTGCCGCCCTTGACGGAAAGATGTATGAGCACGTGGCATTGGACGTGCACGTCGGGAGCATCGCGGTGAGGCGGTTCATCGAGCGGCGCCAGCCGCTGCTCACATTGCACGGGCATGTACATGAAGCTGCTCGTCTGACCGGCGAATGGAAAACCAGGCTGGGTCGCACAGTATGCATCAATGGCGCTCACGACGGGCCCGAGTTAGCCCTTGTGCGGTTCGATCCAGAATCGCCTGCCGATGCTTCGCGCCAGTTGCTTTAGGGAAACTCTGATTAAAGTCAGTCGGAAGTCCCTCAGGGGCTAGAGCAGTTTAAGAATTACTGTAGTTCGAGCGAGCACGGGTAGAGCGGCGCTTCAGCGCCGCGTTCCCGCTGATCCTTCACCTCCGAGCCGGCTTCAGCCGGCGGCACCTAGACTACACAAAT
>Ga0208079_1001742_pt1 | contig 11138 bp, 10 predicted proteins | sample NGESurdeep092012_5_FD_184474 | JGI IMG/M metagenome (GOLD analysis project Ga0208079, IMG submission 184474) | Arctic peat soil microbial communities from Barrow, Alaska - NGEE Surface sample 210-2 deep-092012 (SPAdes) | ecosystem: Environmental > Terrestrial > Soil > Wetlands > Peat ... | reverse complement strand
AGCTCGCCGCCCGAAACCGCTGGCGCGAGGTCGATTCCCCGGTCGGACCGATCAAGGCGCTGGTCCCGCCCGCCACGCTGGACGGCGACGAGCCCGTGATGGGTCCGATCCCCGCGCCCGGCCAACACACCGAACAGATCCTGACCGAACTCGGCCTGACCAGCACAGACCTGAACAGCGCAGACCTGAACAGCGCACGGAAGGACTCATGAGCTTTGAAAGGCATGACGGGCCGAGCGTCACCAGCGGCTGCTCCGTCAGGCCGAGGGCACCGGCTTCGCCCAGATGATGCGTGGGCTCGAGCTCGGCCGGCTGCGGGTGGCGGGTCGCGCCCTCGGAGTGCGGCGTGCCTTGGGCGAGGACTCTCAGCAGTACTCCCAGGATCAGGAGAGTTTCGGGTGCCGATCTGGAAGCACCAGTCGAGCGGCAACTGCCTGGCCGAGATGCTCACCAAGCTCACCGCCGCCCGTCAACTGAAGCATCGAGCCAGAGCGCCTAGAAAGTGGTCGGGACAGAACTGGTCACTCCGGGCCTTTCTTGCCCGGGCAAACTCGCTGGGCACCGACATGACCAGCGATGAGTTACCAACACCGTGGCACTGGATCCATTTGGCGGAGGAATGCTCCCACGTCGACCTCGGTCCTGACGGGCACCCCACCTTCGCCGGCAGGCTACGCGGGACCCTGCTAGCGAGGGGGCTGAAGTACTCGCAGACGCTGACCGACGGGGACGTCCTGGCCCGCCGGCGAAACAGCCGGTGCTTCGGCGCTACTACCTCGCCGACACGCCGAGCAGAGCGACGAAACGCTGAACGTCGATGTTGCCACCGGAGATCACCAGTCCGACGCGCGTGCCAGGCAACGCCACCTGACCCGAGAGAAGGGCGGCGACCGTGGCCGCGCCGCTCGGCTCGACTACGAGTTTCATGCGGTCGAATAGGAATCGCATCGCGTCGAGTATCTGCGCGTCGCTGACCAGAACGATTTCGCTGACCAGCCGCCGGTTGACGGAGAACGTGAGCTCCCCCGGGATGTCGACCGCGAGCCCGTCGGCGATGGTCCGCGGCATCGGGATTCGGACCCGGTCGCCGGCCAGCAGCGATCGCCGCTGGTCGTCCCCGACCTCGGGCTCGACGCCGATCATCGTGATGCCTGGTTGAAGCCCTGTCGCCGCGGTGGCCACCCCGGCCATAAGCCCGCCGCCACCGATCGGCACGATGATGGCGTCGAGCGGCCCCACCTCTTCCAGCAACTCAAGGCCCACGGTTCCCTGTCCGGCCATTACGTCCGGGTGCTCGTACGGCGGCACGAGTGCGAGCCCCCGGTCCCGCGCCAGCGCCTCCCCGAGCAAGACGCGGTCCTGGGTGTACCGGTCGTAGCTGACCACTTCCGCGCCGTAAGCCTTCACCGCAGCCACCTTGCTCGCCGGCGCGTCCTCGGGCATGAGGATCACCGCACGGGTACCCAGCTCACGGGCGGCGAGCGCCACGGCCTGGGCGTGGTTGCCGGAGGAGTACGCCGCGACCCCCCGCGCGAGCTGATCCAGCGGCAGTGCCGAGACGGCGTTGTATGCGCCACGGAACTTGAACGCTCCGACCCGCTGGAAGTTCTCACACTTAAGAAACACCTGTGCGCCGGTGAGCGCGTCAAGAGTCCGCGAGGTCAGCACAGGCGTGCGGGTCGCGTGGCCGGTGAGTCGCACGGCGGCGGCACGCACGTCTTCGAGCCCGATCACGGGAGCATCCTGCCGCACGGACTCCCCCGTCACGTGCGGCCGGTCCCGCGGGCGAGGCCCAGCAGCAGGCCGTCGGCGAGAACCGCGGGACTGGTCGTCAGGAACAGGGGCACTCCCGCCTCGGGTGCGTGTACCTCCGCCAGGACGCCGCCGCAGATCTCGCTCACGGTCCCAAGCAGGTCGCCTGCCGCCACCTCGACGCCGACCGGAACCGCCGGCTCCCACCAGCCGGCCACGGGTGTACGCAGCCAGTGCCAGCCGTCGTGTTCACGCACGACCGGAGGGGGCAGGGTGTCACCGGGCAGCACGCCGATCGAGCGGGCGACGTTCGTAAGGCCGGCCAGGTGCCGGTCCACGGCAGACCGGTCCATCAGGCCGTTCTGCCCGGACTCGGCCACGATGGCCGGGATCCCCAGGTCCGCAGCGGCCGCGCATGTGCTTCCGGCGACCGTGCGCTCCGCAGTGCTCTGCCGCACGACGTGACCGAGCCCGTACGCCAGCGCGAGACCGCGTGACGCGGCCTGCACCGCGGACTCCTCGTACATCGCGAAGGGCTCGAGCGCCTCCGGGAGGTCGCCGGCATGCAGGTCAAGCAGGTAGTCCGAGCCCGTGAGAAACGCCTGCAAGAGGTGGTGCGCCAGCACCTCCGCGTAGCTGCCGTCCGGGTCACCAGGGAAGCTGCGGTTGAGGTTCTTGCCGTCGGCGGGTACGACAAACGGCGAGCGGGCCCAAAACGCCGGCAGGTTGACGACCGGAACCGCGGTGATTCGGCCGGACACCTGCTGCGGGTCGAGACTGAGGGCGAATTCGCGGACGGCGGCGATCGAGGTGTACTCGGTCCCGTGCACGCCGGCCACCACGGTCAGGTGCGGGCCGTCCCTCGCGCCGCGGACGTCGACGTAGGGGATCTCGAGCCCACCGTCGGGCAACTCGTCGATAGCTAGCCAACGCACGGTGCTGCTGCTCATCGCGCGCTGCTCACGGCGGGGATGGCCTCGTCGAGGAACTCCCGCATGACCTGTTGGAAGAGCTCGGCCTCCTCGATCTGGGGGGAGTGCCCGGACTTCTCGAAGACAACCAATTTGGAGCCCGGGATCAGCGAGGCGATCGTCTCCGCCGACGACACAGGGGTCACCCAGTCCCGCCGCCCGACCGTGACAAGTGTGGGGCAGTGGAGGCTCGGCAGGGCGGGCTTCACGTCGTAATTGCCCCAGTTGTGTTTAAAGCACCAGTTGTGCGCCTCGTGCCGATAGATGCCGGCCTCGACGCTCTTCGCCGACTTCTCGGCGTCGTACTCGTAGTCGTAGAGGGGGATCAACTCGGCCCAGCTCGCCTTGAGATCCTCGTCGTCGCGGATGTTGCCGCTCCAGTAGCGGTTGAAGTTGTCCCAGTTGATCTCGACGCGGTCTTGGTTGCGCGCGTTCTCGAATGCGAGCTCGAGGTTGGAGCCGTCGGCGGAGGTGTCGCGAAGGATCATGGCGCGAACCCGGTCCGGGTAACGGACCGCGTACTCCAATGCGATGAACCCACCGTACGAACCGCCAGCGACGATGACCTGATCCGCGCCGATCCACTCGCGCAGACCGTCGACGTCGGCCGCCCACCGTTCGTGGGAGAAGGGCGGCTTGCCTTCGCTCAGGCCGCAGCCGAAGGCGTCGAAGACGACGACGCGGAACCGGTCTGCCAGCGGGCCGAAGGTCGCCTTCGGCTCGGCGAGGGAACCGATCCCCCCGCCACCGTGGTGGGCGATCAAGACCGGAGCCCCTTCGGGGCCGGTCACCTCGACGTTCAGTTGGTTGCCGTTAATCTCGACGAACATGTGTACTCCTCGGGTGTCGGAAAGGGTAGGGACGATCTGACAGGTCACACGGAAGCCGTGTCGACCCACCGCAGGACGTTCTGCTCGAGCACGCCGAGCGGCACGGCGCCGTTGCCGAGCACCGCTCCGTGAAAAGCTCGGATGTCGAATTTCGGACCGAGACGTCGCTCGGCGATCCTGCGCAGCCGGACGATCTCGCGGCGACCGATCATGTAGGCGAGCGCCTGGCCGGGCCAGGTGATGTAGCGGTCGATCTCGTTGGCGACGTTGGTCTTGGTGGTCGCGGTGTTTTCCCACATGTAGTCCATTGCCTGCTGGCGTGTCCACCCAAGCAGGTGCAACCCGGTGTCTACGACGAGCCGGCAGGCGCGGAGGGCATCGAAGGACAGCATCCCGAGCCGCTGCACGTCCGAGGTGTACAGCCCCATCTCATCGGCCAGACGCTCGCTGTAGAGCCCCCAGCCCTCGACGTATCCGCACACTTCCGCATCGAGAAAACGCCGGTATGCGGGGAGTCCCGGCAGCCGCTGCGCGGATGCGATCTGCAGGTGGTGACCGGGAGTGCTCTCGTGGAACGCGAGGGCCTCGTACTCGTAGGTGAACCGTTCCTGTGGGTTCGCGGTCAGCACACAGTGCGCTCCTGGTCGCGAGCCGTCGCCTGCCGGCGGCCGGTAGTACGCGAGGGCGGCGTTACCCGCCTCGATGGGGTTGATCTGCTCAATGACGCAGTCTGCGATCTCGTACGCGGGGAACCAGTCGTCGCGCGCGGCTTCTGCCCGGCGCAGCGCGTCACCTACCACATCGACGATCTGCGACGTGTCGGTGAACCGCAGGGAAGGGTCCTCGCGCAGGCGGCGCAGGATCTCGGGGACCTCGCTCGTCCCCAGCGTCCGTGCGCCGAGTTCGGCCCACTCAGCCTGCAGGTCACGGATGCAGTCGAGCCCGATCTGGTGGATTTCTTCGGCCGCGAGGTCGGTGGTGGTATGCCGGCGTACTGCGGCGCGGTAGCCCTCCTCGCCGCCTGGAGCGAACCGCACGCCCACCTCGTCGTCGCCACGCGCCCCGGGTAGCAACTCGTCCTGCAGCCCCGCCGCAAGGCGTCGCATCGCCGGCCGCACCTGCTCCTGGACGATCGTGGCGGCTTTGTCGCGGACGGCGCTGTGGTTGACGTCGGCCGGCAGCGGCAGGTTCAGGAAGGTGTCGTCGGCGGGGCTTAGGGCTAGGTGGCCGGCGAGCTGATCGATGGCCTGCTGCACGCCCACCCTCGTTGAGACCCGACCGTCCTTCGTGGCCTCGCGGTAGCGGTCCATGATCGCGTCGAAGTAGCTGCCCAGGGCTCCCAGCCGGGTCAAGTAGCCGTCAACCGCCTCCCCATCGCGCAGCGGTGCCGTCGGCACGGCTTGGAAGGCCATCGCCTGCGGCGAGGCGTAGCCGGCCGCGGACGCGCTGGTCTCCCACAGTCCGTGCTCGAGATCAGATCGCGCACCCCAGGCGAGACTACCCAGGACGGCGGCGTTGATGCGGTCGGCCTCGTTGAGGGTCTCAACGTCGATGCGGCCTAGCTGTTCCTCGATTGCCGCGAACCGCTCGGCGTTGGCGCGGGCGCCGGCACGGCTGGGGTCGGGGACGAGCGAGTCGAACCCGGACACACCGAGCAGCGTCGCGCTGAACGGGTCGGTGGAGTGCTGCACCTGGAAGAACTCGTCGCTGAGGCGGGCGAGATCGCTGTTCGGTTGAGGGTTGACCACGGCTTCTCCTTGTGCTTGGCAGGCTGCGGGAAGGAATGAGGGCGCGGGGGCCTACGGGGCGGCGGCGATCCGTCGGGCGCGGCGCACCATAGCCTCGTCGACGAGCTCGCCTCGAACCCGCAGCGCCCCGGCCCCGCCGTCAGCCTGTTCGTCCCACTGCGCGAGCACGTTCGCCGCCCAAGCCCGCTGCTCGGGATCGATGCGGAACGCCGCGTGCACGAGAGCCACCTGGCGCGGGTGGATGCACAGCTTGCCCCCGTAGCCCAGGGCGGCGGAGCGGCCGGCGGCCGCCGACAGCCCCGCGTTGTCGTCGATCGCGAAGTGCGGTGTGTCTAGGGGCGCAGCGATCCGCGCTGCCGCCGAAGCCCAGACCAGCATGGCCAAGGCTAGTTCGGCGTGCGCTCCCTTGACCGTGTACGCAGTCCCCAGGTCCGCGTGGAAGTCCGCCGCGCCGAAGGCCAGCCGCCGGAGCCGGCGCGGAAAGTCGGGCGTGCAGGACAGGCTCAGCATCCCGGCTGCGGTCTCGACGAGCCCGACCAGCGCCAGCTCCTGCGTCGCCCCGTTCAGCGACTCCAGGGCCGACAGGGACCTGTCTAGGTCCGCTGCGTCGCGGGCGTCGAACTTCGGGACCACGATCCCGGCGACTCGTCCCTCAATCGCGGCTCGTACGTCGTCAGGGAAGTCGTCCGAGCCGAACGCGTTGACCCGCACGAGAACCAGTGCATCGCCACCGTCCGCAGCCTGGTAGGCGAGTGCCGCCACAGTATGCCGGGCCGCCGGTCGGTGCGCGGCGCGTACCGCGTCCTCAAGGTCCACGATGACGCCGTCGGCGCCAGCGGCCAACGCTTTGCCGACGCGGTCGGGCCGGTCAGCCGGGACGAACAGCAGCGAGCGCGCGGTATCGATGCGGCGCACCACCTCGGCGGGGACCGGCACGTCAGACCCAGATGGCCGCGAGAGCGTGCAGGATGTTTCCCCCCAGGACGGCCCTTATCTCGTCATCGCTGAAGCCTTCCTTGACCAGCCAGGTGCAGATGTTGGCGAAGTTCTCGGTCGGGTTCTCGAGTCCGTCGACGTACGGGACCTTCTCGTGGGCCGGCCCAGTGCGGGTGCCGAGGTTGAGCAGGTCGGCGAAGACGGTGTGCAGCTGTACGTGGTCGCCGTAGAGGGTGTCCGGTCCGAAGGCGACGTGCTCGATGCCGACCAAGTCGACGCAGTAGCGGAAGTGGTCCATCACCGAGTTGATGGTGTGCAGGGGATGCGCGGCTGACAGCGTGGTGTGCGGCGCTGCTGACATGCCGATGACGCCGCCGGTGTCGGCGATCGCCCGCAGCACGTCGTCTGGCTTCATGCGGGGCGTGTCCCAGACGCCTCGTGCGCCGGCATGAGTCAGGAGTACGGGCTTGCTGCTCGTCCGGCACGCGTCGAGGCTGGTCCGGTCCGAGGAGTGCGACACGTCGATCGCGAGTCCGAGCTTGTTCATCCGCTCGACCGCCCGCCGGCCGAACCCTGTGAGTCCGCCGTCCACTGTCTCGTTCAGTCCGCTGCCGAGGGCGTTGGAGTCCGAGTAGGCGATTCCGATCTGGCGGACGCCCAGGCCATAGAGGACGTCGAGCCGGTCGATCTCGTTCTCGATCGGGGTGGCCGCCTCGAGCCCAAAGACGATCCCAACCCGTCCGGTGCTGTGGACCTCTTCGATGTCCCTCAGGCGACGGATCACGACCACGTTGTCCTGGTGGTCGATATCGGCTTGCCGCATGCCGAGGTCGGTGATGACGTCCGTCCACCGCCACGGCGCGTTGCCGGTGACGCAGGCCGTGCCGTCCATCATGTTGTCGAACACCACGGTCATGCCGGAGCCCGCGAGACCGGCGAACGCGGTGTGCTGGCGTCCGGTCCGGTTGTAGTCCGGCGTCTGTTCCATGCGGGCAGGGAAGCGGACCGGGTGGTCGTGCAGGCTGATCACGATGCTCTCGTCGAGCAGCCTGTCGGCCCGCTCCCGCTGACCGGGGCTCGCGCCGTCGGCGTAGGGGGGGACCCGCCCAAACTCTGGTGTGAGGTCGAACTGCCGGTAGTCCACACCCGGAGTGAGGTAGTCGTAGGCGTGGTACTGCCCGGTGCTGACCGTTTCCCGGTCGCGCGAGGGACGCTGCACGTCGGTCATGGCGCGATCAGCTCCCGTTCGTGCTGTCGGAGAGCCGGTGCGGACCGTCGGCGAGCAGCCGCCAGAGCTGCTCCCATGCGCGCATGCCCTCGCGCAGGCGACGGATGCGCATGAACTCGTTCGGCGCGTGTAGCTTCTCGTCGGCTGTGGAGAACGAGAAGAAAAGGGTTTTGGCGGTGAGCACCTGCTCGAACAGGACGGTCGCCGGCAGTGTCCCGGCGATGATCGCGAGCAGAACGTCCTGGCCCGGGTAGACGTGCTCGAGCGCCGCAGTGGCGGCGCGGATGGCCGGGTGATCGGGGGTGATGGTGTAGGCGGGGACACCGCCGTGGTCACCGCGGACCGTCACCCGCACGCCGGCTGCGTTCTGAGCAGTCACGTGCTCGGTGATGGCTTGCAGGACCACGTCGGGGTCCTGGCCCGGGACCAGGCGGCAGGACACGTGGCCGATGGCGACTCGGGGGATGACGGTGTACTTGCCGCCACCCTCCACCCCGTTGATCTCCAGGGTCGGGCGCTCCCACAGCCGCTCGAGCGTCGTGTAACCGGGCTCACCGTGGGCCTCGTCCAGCCCCAGCCCACTTAGGTAGCCCTCGGCGTCGAACGCGACAGCCGCGATCTCCGCGCGGCGGGAGTCCGGAAGCGCCGGAATGCCGTCGTAGAAACCCTCGACCGCGACGGCGCCATCGACGGTGTGCAGGCTCGCGAGGATCTGGCTGAGCGCGTGCAGCGGGTTCGCAACCGTGCCGCCGAAGCGCCCGGAGTGCAAGTCGTCACGAGCGCCGGTGACCTCGATGTCCATGGTCACCAAGCCCTTGGAACCGACCGAGAGGGACGGCTCGCTCGGGCGCCACATCGCCCCGTCAGCGGAGATGACAAGGTCGGCGGACAGTTCCTCGGCGTGGGCCCGCACGAAGGCCGGTAGGTGCGGGCTGCCGATCTCCTCCTCCCCTTCGAACAGGAACTTCACGTTGAGCGGGAGCCCGCCCTCCTGCGCGAGAAATGCCTGAGCGACCTTGAGCACGACGTAGACCGGTCCCTTGTCGTCCGTCGCGCCACGGCCGCGCATGACGTCGCCGTCCACGGTCAACTCGAACGGCGGCGTCGTCCACTCGGCCAGGTCGCCGGTGGGCTGCACGTCGTAGTGCCCGTAGACGAGGATCGTCGGCGCTCCGGGAGCGCCCAACCACTCCCCACGCACGACGGGGTGACCGTCGGTCTCGACGACGCGGCCGCCCGCGAACTGCAGCTGCGCTGAGAGCCAGTCGGCCGCGGCCCGCATAGTTTCCCGTGTGGCGTCGCGGCTCACACTGGGGACAGCCACGTAGTCCGCGAGCTCGGCGATGTATTCGGCATCAGTCGAGTTAAAAGAGAGCATGTCCACCATCGATCGAGAGCGTCTGGCCCGTGACCCAGGACGAATCGTCCGAGACGAAGAACCGGACCCCGTTGGCAATGTCCTCGGACTTGCCGAGCCGGCGGACGGCGATGCCCTCGACGAGTTTGGCCTGACCCTCGTCGCCGTAGCTCTCCCACTGCTTCTGCGTGGTGGGGTTGGAGAGCACGAAGCCGGGGGCGATGCAGTTGACGGTAATACCGAAGCGGCCGAGCTCGTGAGCCATTTGCCGGGTAAAACCGATCTGACCAGCCTTTGCGCTCGCGTAGGCCTGGATCCCGGTGAGGCTGACACTGCGGCCCGCGCCTGATGAGATGTTGACGATCCTGCCCCAACCGCGTTGCCTCATCACTGGAGCGACCGCGCGGATGCAGTTGAAGGTGCTCGTTAGGTTGGCGTCCACGACTGCCCGCCAGCTTTCGTCGGTGATCTCATCGATTGGGTGGTGAACCTGCCCACACACACCGCCGGCGTTGTTCACAAGGATGTCGACCGGTCCCACGTTTTCAACGAAGGCGTTGACCGCCGCGGAGTCCGTGACGTCCACGGTGTCCTTGTCGACGCCATGAACCGTCACGCCGTCGGCCGCAAGCGCAGCGGCGATCGCGGCGCCGATGCCGTGCGCCGTACCGGTGACGATCGCCACCCTGCCGAGTCCAGTTCCCATCACTTCAACCATCCGTTCTCGAGCAGGTCCCGGACCTCCGCGACGCCGGCGTCCCACACCTGCCGCATGTCCTCGTCCGGCCGCTGGTAGGCGCCGCCCATGTTCCCGTCGGGGGCCAGCGCCTTGATCTCTGCAGACGTCAGGTTGTTGACGAGCTCCCTCGGGATTACCGACCTCGGTTCGGTCGGCGGCTGCCCACCGTCGACGCGGGTCCACGGGAAGCTCTCCACCCATCCTGCGTGGAACTGGTCCTCGTCGAACTTGTTGCCGGCAGCGGCGGTCTTCGGCGCGTTCCACCAACTGTGGAATAGCACCTGGACGCGGTCCGGCCGAGGCTGGCACACCCACTCCCGGATTAGACCTGCGGCCGGGATGTTTCCGCCGTGCCCGTTGACGACGGCGATGCGGCGAAAGCCTTGTCCCGCAAGGCAGTCCAGCAGGTCGCGGATCACCTCGAGGTAGGTGCTGATCCGCAAGGTCATGCTGCCGGGATAGGCCGAGAAGTATGGCGCAAGGCCGAACGGCAATGCTGGCAGGACCGGCACGCCAAGCGGCTCCGCTGCCTCGACGGAGACACGCTCCGCGAGGATGGCGTCCGTCCCCAGGGACAGGAAGCCGTGTTGTTCGGTGGAGCCGACCGGCAGCACGATGCGGTCATCGTGTTTTAGGTTCTCCGCCACCTGCATCCAGTTCTCGTCGAAAATCCGCACCGCGAGCGCTCCATTCCATGGTCGATTTGTAAGGCTGTCATATAGGTTATCGATCGTCTGAAAGGTCCACTAGTGCTCTGCTTGCGCGACCATTAGATTTCCAGCGCTCGTAACGATACACGTGTAACGATACGGTGCAACCAGTAGGTTTCCTTGCGAAGTCCGCGAACTCGCCTCGCGGCTGAGGTAGCCTCACGCATCGTGACATCACAACCGCGTTCGGACGCTTCGCATGGGTCATCGACGCCACTGGGCAGCCTCGCCGACACTGCGGCCATCCGTGCACGGCCGGTTCCCCTGGACGACACCGACCGCCGTATCCTGGTGTTGCTCAGCGAGGACTCCCGCCGCTCGAAGCGGGGTCTCGCCCGCGAGCTCGGCATGTCGGCTCCGGCGATCGGCGACCGAATCGCCCGGATGGAACGGCTCGGTGTCATCCGCGGCTACGGGGTGCAGCTCGGCTGGAGCGCAGCCGGTTTCCCGATGACCGTCTACCTGACGATCTCGGCCGTGCCCGGTTTCCAGCAGGGCCGCGTGGTGGAGGAGCTCTGGCACCTTCCGGAGCTGGAGGAGCTCATGATCGTCACCGGCGCCAACGACCTGTTGGCCCGCCTCCGAGTCCGGGACCATGTCCACCTCCGCGAGCTACTCATGGACCACGTGTGGCGGATCGAGGGTATCCAGCGGACTGAGACGTCGCTGAGCATCGCCGAGCTGGAGCCAAAGAATGTGGTGGGCGAGCTGCTGTCCCGAGAGATCGGCGCCAGGGAAGACTGAGACCGGACACGCTGAGCTCGCCGGAGCCCGTTCCGCGGGAGGTGTGCCGAAGCCCGACTCAGCGTGGCCGCTCCCCCCCGGGACCGGGAACGGGCCCCTTCCCCCTGCGATAGACCATCACCG
>Ga0208079_1001738_pt1 | contig 11157 bp, 10 predicted proteins | sample NGESurdeep092012_5_FD_184474 | JGI IMG/M metagenome (GOLD analysis project Ga0208079, IMG submission 184474) | Arctic peat soil microbial communities from Barrow, Alaska - NGEE Surface sample 210-2 deep-092012 (SPAdes) | ecosystem: Environmental > Terrestrial > Soil > Wetlands > Peat ... | reverse complement strand
AGGAAGGCCGGAATTAAACTCCCGAACATTCCGATAATTATGATGGACATTATATTATTCCGGTTCAGATGGCGAATATGCTTTAATGCTATAGGCAAGAGGCATATAAAAGTTATCACTATCCTCAGGGCCCCCACCTGAAGAGGGGAGAAAGATTCAAGCCCTTTTTTCATTAATGTGTAACTGGTTCCCCAGATCAATGACAAAATCAAAAGAGCAAGCCAATGCCAGATTTTCCTTTTTTCAGCCATAAAAATTAAACTTCCAAAAATAGCAGAAGAATTGCAGAGTGTATCTAATTCCATGGACTAAATATTATATTTGCTTCTCATTATCAGGAAAGATGATTCCGGCTATTGAGATACTTCTGAAGGGAATAATTCTTGGACTGGCAGTATCAATGCCTCCCGGTCCTATTGGCATTGTATTGATTAACAGAACTATAAAAAGAGGTTGGCTCTCCGGTTTTTTTTCCGGACTTGGTATGGCGAGTGCTGACACATTGTTGGCAATTCTGGCGGGTCTGGGATTTACTTTCATAATCAGTTTTATCAAAGAAGAAAGGTTTATTCTTACCATTGCAGCTGCCATAATAATAATAGGAGTAGGTTTGAAAGTGTTCTTCTCAGACCTGGTTAAAGAATTCAGAAACAGGGAAAAGGCAAATAAATCATTGTGGCGCGATTATTATTCGGTATTTGTTATTTCAATATCCAATCCGTATACGATTTTTATTTTTGTTGCATTCTTTTCAGGTGTACATATCAATGGAAATGTAAGACCTGAGATGGTACCTTTTTTCCTTATTCCGGGGGTATTAATCGGGACTATTGCCTGGTGGTTTTTCCTGAGTTATTTTGTCAGCAGGTTCAAGGAGAAGATCAGGTTAAGAATGATTGTAAGGATAAATAAGGTGGCTGGAATTGTAATTATTTTTATTGGTATAATTGTACTTTTAAGTGTGTTTACCCCACTTAAACTTTAAAGTCATTATCAATCGCTCTTTTTGATTGAAATTGTTAATCAGCCAAAAGGCCTTTTATAGATTGAATTTACTAAATGAAGCAGAATCAATAAAATAGTAGTATTTTTAACAGTAAGTTGAAGTTTTTGAAAAGGCGAGAATGACAAACTAGAAATCAATGAGAGCAAGTTACATTGCACCAAATGATGTAGAATCATTAGAAAGCCACCTGATCTAATTTGAGATTGATAAGAACAACAAATCGTTGCTTTTATTGATGGCTTATGAAGAAAGGTACTCTGAGGAACTGCTTATCCCTTTGCTTCAAAAATGCTCAAAACCTATTATTGGTGGGGTCTTTCCAGAATTGATCTTTAGTGGAGAACGCAAAAAAAGTGGTGTCCTGTTGATACCTTTGTCTTTTGAATTGAACAGACAGCTTTTTGATCTGTCGGAATCTTCTGAAGATTTCCTCAAACAACTTGAGCTACATCAAAAAGACTCTTTGGATTCCTCAAGTACATTATTTGTTTTTATTAATGCTTTAAGTACTAATAAAGAGTCGTTCATCGAGTCACTTTTCAACTTTTTTGGTATTAATCCTACCTACATAGGCGGAGGTGCAGGTTCCTTGAAATTTGAGCCATTCTCTTGTATTATTACTAATAATGGATTGTATTCAAATGAGGCTGTAATAGGTTTGGGTAAGAAAAAAATTGCCATTGGAGTGGCTCACGGCTGGCAACCTATATCAAAACCCTTAAAAGTTACAAAAGCCGATAGAAACAGGCTATTGAGTATCAATTGGAAACCAGCTTTTGAAGTTTATAAAGAAATTGTGGAAGCACATTCCGGGATGAAATTTACTAGTGATAATTTTTTCAGTATTGCCAAGTCATATCCATTGGGAATTTCAAAAATAGATGCTGAAATGGTTGTAAGAGACCCTTTTACGGTTGTCGATAATGCACTTCACCTTGTGGATAATGTACTACAGGGAGAATATGTAGAAATACTTCATGGTAATCTGGATTCACTTTTAGCGGGCGCATTAAAAGCAAGGGAGATAGCATTTTCAAAAAATTGAAAATTATATGGACAAAAAGTCCATTTTTTGTATAGATTGCATATCAAGGGTACTGTATATGGAAAATGATTTCAATAAAGAATTGGAAACTATTGGCAATGACGTTGATGTTTCAGGAATTCTGACCATTGGCGAAATTGCAAATTCCGAAGAGTCTTTTCTTGAGATTTATAATAAAACAATTGTGATTGGACTATGGTAGAGAAAGATGTCCAGGCAGAAATATTATTGGAACTTGTATTTAGCGCCAGTGGTGAAACTGATGAACACCTGATTATTAAAAAAAGCATCCCTCTTTATTTGCGAAAGCTGAATTGTTTTCAAGCCGGAATATTAAAGAATAAAGAAAACTACCTGGAAGAGTTAATGCTGATACCCATAGTTGCAAGCAAGTCTTCAGACTGGGGAAAAGTGAAATCATACTTCTCAAATCAGGAGTCCTTATCCAATGAACCCTGCTCTCAGCTCCTTTTAGAAGGGTCTTACTATTATGCATATAGTTTAAATACCTATGGAGTATTAATATTAGGCAGGAAAAAACCGTTTGATATTACTTTTACATATGAGCTTGAACCGATAATTGATCATTTGGGAATTATTCTTATCCAGGCAAATGATACTGCCAAACGCATACAAGCGCAGGAAGATTTAGTTAAAGCCAAAGAAAAAGCAGAAGAAAGTGACCGTCTGAAATCAGCCTTCCTTTCAAATATGAGCCATGAGATCCGGACTCCAATGAATGGAATTCTCGGTTTTGCCGAACTTTTAAAAGAACCCAACTTAACTCTTGATGAACGACAAGATTTTATCAGAATCATTGAAAAAAGCGGTGAACGCATGCTCAGCACTCTAAACGATATTATTGATGTTTCCAAGATAGAATCGGGAATGATGAAAGTGAATATTTCGGAATCAAATATAAATAAGCAGATCGAATTCGTTTATAAGTTCTTCAAACCCGAGGTTGAGAGTAAAGGAATTAAGTTAACCTTTAAAAACAGCCTGATATCAAATGAAGCCATAATCAATACCGATATTGAAAAGGTCTATGCATTACTGACAAACCTTATAAAAAATGCTGTAAAGTTTACGGATGAAGGTTCAATTGATTTTGGATATGTTTTAAAATCAGACAGTAAACCTGTTGAACTGGAATTCTTTGTAAAAGATACGGGAACAGGAATTTCACAGAAACTAAAGGAACAAATTTTTGAGAGATTCAGGCAGGGCAGTGAATCGCTTGACCGAAAATATGAAGGTTCTGGTTTGGGATTATCAATATGCAAATCTTACGTGGAAATGTTGAATGGGAAAATTTGGGTGGAAACCGAGGAGAGGAAAGGTTCCACATTTTATTTTACAATTCCTTATAGTCCGGTATCAGAAGAAAAAAAGGTGATAATAAACCTTGATCCAGTAAAGAGCACAGATGTTCACCAAAGAAAGCTGAAAATATTAGTGGCTGAAGATGATGAAATATCCTTTTCATTTTTGGCGATAGCTCTCCATAAAATATCTAAAGAGGTCCTATGTGCCAAAACAGGTGTTGAAACCGTAATAATTTGCAGGAATAACCCGGATATCGATTTGATTTTGATGGATATTAAGATGCCAGATATGGATGGGTATGAAGCCACTCAGCAAATACGTCAGTTTAATAAAAGTATCATAATAGTTGCACAAACAGCTTATGCACTTTCAGGAGACAATGAACATGCAATTGCTGTGGGATGTAATAACTATCTTACAAAACCCATTAATAAAGATGAATTACTATCGTTAATACAACAATATTTCAGAAATTAAGAAAAGAACAATTTATCCGTTAAAAGAAAATTAATAATCCTTCTATGGTATATATTCAGTCATAATTTACACCATCTCTATTTTTATTGTGTTATAAGTTTTACCACTGCTATTTGGCTGGATTGAAAAACCTTTTCACCGGCCAATGGTTTTTTTGCCGGCAGTACAACCTCTATAGAATTCCATTATGAATACCTTAGTTTGGTTGAATATAAAACCCTGATCGGTTTTGCTTGAGTTCCGAATCTTATCCTTTTATCTTGAATTTTTTTCAATTTTTACACCTGTACCAATATAAATCGGGGTTACTTGCATTGTTAAAATAGGTTAAAGTGACAAAAAATCGAAAACCCCGGATGCATTTTAATTATATTGCGATATAATTCAACCAACAACATGAAATTATTTATCAATTTTCTGCTTGCAACCTTTTTTCTTACCGGTTGCAGAAACAATGAAGAAAAACTGGTCAGACAGGCAGATAAAATCCATGCATCTATTCTTACAGTAGATACCCATTGCGATACTCCAATGGAATTTTCAGATCCGGCTTTTGATTTGGGAGTCAGGCATGAAGAGGGATGTGTCGATTTTCCTAAAATGGTTCAAGGTGGACTTCATGCGGAGTTTTTTGCCGTATTTACAGGTCAGGGTCCAAGAAATGATTCAACCTACAATATCGTGCATCAGAAAGCACTGGAGATTTTCAATGCAATACATAAAAATGTTGAGAAAAACTCTTCAATGGCTGAGATTGCAACAACACCCGATGATGCATACAGATTAAGAAAAGCTGGTAAAATAGCTGCATTCATAGGAATGGAGAATGGTTATCCGATAGGGAAAGATCTAACAAGAATTAAACAATACTATGACCTTGGCGCAAGGTATATAACCCTTGCACATACTAAAAATAATGATATCTGTGATTCCTCTACCGATCCTGCAGGAGCGGAAAATGATGGTCTTTCCCCGTTCGGGACAGAGGTCGTTAAAGAGATGAATAGACTCGGTATGATGGTTGATATTTCGCATATTTCGGATAAATCCTTCTTTGATGTTCTTAAAATTACAAAGGCACCTGTTTTAGCTTCTCATTCATCGTGCAGGGCACTGTGTGGAAGTCCGAGAAATCTTTCTGATGATATGTTGCTGGCGCTGAAAGAAAATGGAGGAGTTATCCAGATCTGTATTCTCGGAAATTACCTTAAAACACCTGAACCCAATCCGGAATTGGATGCCAGACTTAAAGATCTCAAGAATAAGTATGGAGATTATAACACTCTTCCCGATTCAACCAAAAAACTTGTCAGAAAGGAATATAATGACATTCAGAAAACCTATGAAAAATCTGCTACTGTAAAGGATGTTGTTGATCATATAGATCATGTCGTTCAGGTGATCGGAATAGATTATGTTGGAATAGGCACCGATTTCGACGGGGGAGGGGGAGTAGATGGTTGCAGAACAGCTTCCGAAATGAAAAATATTACTATCGAACTTCTGCGTCGGGGATACTCTAAGTCAGATATAACAAAAATCTGGGGAGGAAATGTTATGAGAGTACTGCAGAAAGTTGAGGATGTTGCCAAGAATTCTGGAACCAGGCTCTAGTTTAGGCCTCACCCCCTCCTGTCCCCCGCTCCCAGGATAGCGTGGGATGATAAATACAAACACAATATTTCAGAGCCCCTCTCCCTTGAGAGAGGGATTGGGGTGAGGTACTCTAGAAAATCTTAAAGTACTGACTATCCAGTCGGGTAGTGATTTCTCCGGATCTCTTTTTCGCAGATCGAGGTACCATCCAAACTTCTTGAGGATTGGCACTTTATGAGTTTCAACAAACTCGATAAGTGTTCCATCAGGATCGGCTATATATGAAAAATATCCGGCTGCTTCGCCCATATCGAAACTGCTACCCTCATGGCTCTTTTTACTATCAACGGTAAATGGGAATCCTTTGGTTTCGCAGAAGTTTTTCAGTTCATCCATGCCGTGCATGTCGTAACACAGGTGAATAAAACCCGGATCGCCCCAGAACCGGTTCTCATATATCTTTTTACCGGGATTTCCGGCAACAGAGATTAGTTCAATTACACTATTCCCAAGGACTTTACTGAATGCACCTGAGAAAGGATTTGATCTCCTGAGAAGCACTCTCCGGCACTGATTACCTCCTCCGGGCAGATATGCAAAGTCGGCAAAAACAGATATTGTATCATAGATAACTTCATCGTAGCCAAGTATTTCGGAGTAGACAACCCTTGCTTTATCTATATCAGACACGCCAATAATAGCTCCGTAGCAGCCGCCGGTCGGTTTCTTTTCATTCCTGAACCAGTCAGTTGCTTGCACAAGCTGAAATAAATTCCCGAATGGATCTTTCATGAAAAAATTCAGTTTACCCGCTGGGTCTTCATTTGCTTCCGACAGGAAAGAAATTCCTTTCTTCTGGTATGAAGCAAGTGTCTCTTTGATGTTTTTTGCTTTGATCTTACAGGCAATGATCCCAAGATCTCCTATTTTAATTTCTTCTTTAATTTTAACAGGCTCTCTTTCTATGTATTGCCATATCTCAAATCCTCCTCCACTCTGAAGATTCATTGCCAGGATCGCATGTTTATTCCTGGGCATTCCCCCCGTGTATGGGAGCATCAGTTTTGCCGGGGCGTTATCGTCAAATATACGGCAATCCATGCCAAACTGGTCGATGTACCATTTCCAGGCTTCTTCAACATTTACCACGCCAATTCCCATCTGTTGTATTCCGCTTATTATATAGCCTTTCATTTTATATACTATTAATTATTCAAAGAATCTATATCTCTTTTTCCCTTAGTGTTACTTTGTGTTTTCCTTTGTGTTCCTTTGTGTTTAATGGATTTTTTTTACCACAAAGGATCTCAAAGGTTTGCACTAAGGATCACAAAGGATATATACACTATTATATACTCAACTCATTCAACTTTTTACATTGATTTTATTTTATCGGCAATCCTGAAGAAAAGCCAAGGGCAATATCTCCGTATATGAAGCAACATTAACTCATTTTTCCCGACCAGAATTTCGCGCCTGTTCCTGACCATACCCCTTATGATTATTTGTGCTGCCCGCTGAGACGATAATCCACTTGCCTGCCCCTCATCAAGTTTTCCATGTTCCTTACCCTCGGCATTTAGTGCATGCACTGAAATTGATGTCCTGACTCTGCCGGGGATAATTACAGACGCTCTTATATTATACTTTTTATTTTCAAGATAGAGCGTTTCGAAGAATCCGTGTAGTGCCTGTTTTGATGCTGAGTAAGCTGAACGAAGCGGAAATCCGAATCTGCCTGAAATACTGCTTGTTGCAAGAACATGTCCCGATTGTTGTTTTACCATGAAAGGCAATATTGCTTTGGTAAGAGCTATTGTGCCGAAATAGTTGATCTCAAATATTTTTCTGTCGAGCCACATGGGAGTCTCATTAATTCTTGCTCTCTGGCTGATCCCGCCGATGTTAAGTAAAAAATCAATTTTCCCAAATGATTTGACCTGCTGTTCAACTATTGCTTCAATTCCGATCGTGTCGGAGAGATCAAAAGGGATGCAATGAACCATTTCTGAATTATTGCCACATTCAGCCTTTACCCTTTGAAGCTCCTTGGGATCATTTGAAGATGCTATAACCGTTGCACCTCTTCTCACAAATTCGTGAACCAACGATTCCCCTATACCTGAGGATGCTCCGGTGACCCAGGCAACTTTGCCCGCAAACTGTATAGCTTTCTTCATTTTATAATTGGGCAATAAGGTTAACCAGTTCAGTATGATTTTTTCTCAGCAAACTGAATGCTTTGTTTTTTTGTTTAATAAGGCTTCTGATTCTGAAACCTCCTATTATTCTATGAAATTGCAGGTAATAATTCCATGCAAAAAGACCCGAAATGGGGAGTGTAAGAAAAATCAGTAATCCCAACCCCCAGGAGGAAAAAATGAAAAGGGAAATGATTAGGTAAGCTGGCAGAAATACAAACGCAAGTGCCAGTGAAATTGCATAACGGATTGATGAATGAAACTGAGGATCCTTTATCTTTCTTATCTGGAGATTAGGAATTTCAAGGAAGGTCAGATTGAAGATATTTCCATAAATAAATAATGGAAATGTAAGCACAATACCAATCATCCCTGCAATCAGCCATCCTAAGGGGTGTTTCTTTTTTTCGAGTAACCTATAATCGGTCTTAAGTTCCTTTGCATTCTTTTTAACATTAATACTCAGGGAGCATAGTTTACTGTAAAGATCAGGATCAGATGTTTTAAGCAGGTTTATTTTATTTATCAGGATCCTGTCTCTGAATAGTTTTGGGAACCTAATATCATCGCTGAATCGGCCATTAATCATGCTTCTTAGTTCATCTATAGCCTCATAATCCTCTTCTTCAATGTGTACCATTATTCCTTTCATCTCATTTGAAAGTCTTGATCTCAATTCATTTAAAGCTCTCTCAGGACTCACTTTGTATAAATCGAAGAATTCTGAGACCTCAATAGGTTTTCCATATGCTACAGTCAGCACCTGTCTGAACCTGCTGTAGTTCGAGAATTCAAGAGCTACTGGAATGATCTTTATCTTAAGAGTAAAACCTATTGCTTCACTTGACTGAAAAGCTACCCTGCAAATACCCTTTTTAAGTTGTCTGAGCCTTCTGAAACCGGCATGGTCTCCCTCAGGAAGGATTACGAGGCCATTTTTGTTTTTAAGTACATCAATGGTTTTTGTGAATATTTCATCGTTTCCTTTAAGGCTGCTGAATCCATCCCGTATTCTGTAAACAGGTAGGATCTTAAGAAAATAAAGGATTGCCGCAATTGACTTTCTTTTAAAAATATCGGCTCTTGCAAGAAATACATTCTGGCCTTTGTTTGTAAAAAGAACTGCAAGTGCATCCATTAAGGCATTCTGGTGGTTTGGGGCAAAGATCACCGGATCATCCGGATTAATGTTTTCACGACCAAGAACTATAACTTTTCTATAAAAGACATTATTATGCCAAAAACCTGCCACTGACTTTAAAAGCGCGTATCTGGCTGAGTACTTTTCAATGTTTTCTTTCCCCATTTTTTGAATAATATGCACCTCTACCACATCTTTTAGCTGATGCTAAGTATTTGTTGAGTGCAAGATAAAAAAAAGTGAAATGCCGCTATAAGAGCTGATCTACTTTTAAGCCAATTTTTGAAATATTACGTCTTTATACTACCATTTGAAGTGCCTAGAGTGCCTAAAGTGAGCTAAAGTGTCTAAAGTGTGACAAAAGTTGAGTTAGCCCCCCCTTGGGGGGGTTGGGGGGTCAGACAAAGGTAAGGCTAAGGTTAGTCCTGATCTTTGATCCTGTCTATCAGCCGCCTTTCTTTTTTTGTTGGACGACCAGCGCCTTTGTCGCGGTAAACAATACCCATAGCCTGGCGGATATTCAGTTTAGCCTTTTCCTCTTCGGGTGTAAGATCTACAACAAATTGTTCAACAAGTTTTGCCGAAACACGGTTTTCTATGGGCTCAATCACCCTGTAAGAATAAATGACAGGTGGTTTCTTAACTATGATTATTTCGTTCTTAATTACTGGCCTTGAGGGCTTTACCTGTATATCGTTTATGATTATTCTTCCTTTCCGGCATTCATCGGAAGCGATGCTACGGGTCTTATAAATTCTTACTGACCAGAGGAATTTATCTATTCGTATGTGTTTATTATCAGGCATTTAGAAAAAGGATTATTCAATTGCAAAAACAAAAATATTTAACCACAAAGGATCACAAAGGAATACACAAAATAACACAAAGGTTTTAATCCTTTTTTGCGAAAGATGGGGGGGACTTCTCCGGAGGAGGTACCTTCCCTGCTTTATTAAAAGCAGTCATAGTTAGTTCAACACCGGCAAATGCAAATGATCTGATCATATCAATTACAATTGAGGCTCTTTCTTCCATAAACTTTTTTTCTTCAGGATCCCATTTGCCGAGTACAAAACCGATCTGGGCACCTTTCCGGAAACTGTTACCGATTCCTATTCTGATCCTTGCGTATTCGTTGGTAGCCAGAATAGCACTTATGTGAGCAAGACCATTATGTCCTCCGTCGCTGCCTTTAGATCTCAATCTGATGCTGCCTAGCGGAAGGGCAATGTCGTCGACAATGACAAGAAGATTTTCGATGGGAATGTTCTCTTTTTTGAGCCAGTAACTGACAGCATTCCCGCTCAGATTCATATATGTGGATGGTTTAAGGAGAATAAGATCGCGTCCTTTATATCTGATCTGGCAGAGACTACCATATCGTTTGTCCTTAAAAGAAATATTGGATGCCAGGGCCATGGCATCCAATACAGTAAATCCTATGTTATGTCGGGTATCTTTATACCCGTCACCTATGTTTCCCAGGCCAACTATCAGATATTTCATCAAGCCTGAATGTTGTTTAAAGGACCAGAAAGTTTATTTCTCTTCAGCTGGAGCTGTGGCAGCTGTAGCAGCTGTAGCAGCTGCAGTAGCTGCATTTGTAGCTTCTGTAGCAGCTTCGGCAGCAACCTCTTCATCACTCTTTTGTGCAACCCTGGAGGTAGCTATTGTGAGAACCATTGATTTTTTCGGGTCGAGTAATTCTATCTTGTCATATGCTAATTCACCCACCTTAATACCTTCATGAATTTTCAGATTCGTTATATCAATAGGCAGACCTTCCGGAAGATCCTTAGCTAATCCTTTTACCTTGAGGGTTCTTCTCTTTATACTTAGTTTTCCACCGGCAATAACACCTACTGAATCGCCTGAAACCTTGATAGGAATATTGATCACAACAGGTTTGTTATCATGAATTTCAATAAAATCAGCATGAAGGATATTATCTTTTACAGGATGGAACTGCATATCCTTAAGTACAACCTGATACTCCTTGTCTTCAATACTAAGTTTTACCAGATGTGCGTCGGGTGTATATACGAGGTTTTTAAAGCTGTTCTCATGAGCAAAAAAGTGAATATTCTTTTCTTTCCCGTAGATAACACATGGCACATTTCCTGATTTTCTGAGTTCTTTAGAACTTTTTTTACCTAACTCTGTTCTGAAAGATCCTTTAATTTCGATTGTCTTCATTTGTCTAAAAGTTATTGTGCTACTAAGAGTTACCAATCCGATAACTCCCCATTACACGTTTGACATTAAATAAAAAATTGGCCTGCAAATATAGAACAAAGGAATCAGAATACAAAATTTGTACTAATTGACTGATTTTCTGTAACAGCCTTAATGGTTTTAGCAA
>Ga0208079_1001737_pt1 | contig 11167 bp, 9 predicted proteins | sample NGESurdeep092012_5_FD_184474 | JGI IMG/M metagenome (GOLD analysis project Ga0208079, IMG submission 184474) | Arctic peat soil microbial communities from Barrow, Alaska - NGEE Surface sample 210-2 deep-092012 (SPAdes) | ecosystem: Environmental > Terrestrial > Soil > Wetlands > Peat ... | reverse complement strand
TGCGGAGGCCCCCCTCACGGCGCGCGACCGTCGTAGGCAAGCTCTCCGCAGCGCGGCTGCACCCAGGCCAGGTATTCCGCCGATCGCTCGATGACCTGCGCCGGTGACAGCCCGAATTGCTCGAGCGAATAGCTATGCCGCGGCCTCACCGCGGCCCGTTCGCTCTCGATGTAGCGCGCCATATCCTGTTCGAACGCTGCGCTATAGCGATAGCCGAATTGCGCGTAGATGCGGCCAACCACGGCAATCGGAGAGGCTACCAGGTCGTCGTAACTGATATCGATGATTTGCGCCTCATCGCGTTGTGGCGCGACGGCCATCGATCGCCTCATACCATCAGCGAACATATCGAGGATGGTTGCTCCGATCTCGCGAGAGTCGACTCGCTTCGAGAACAGCCCACGGTAGCGTGCGACGAGGCTGCAAAAGGAAGGCACCGCATAACAGGGATGCCTATGCAGCCTGATCACGTTTGCGTCGGGAAATACATCGAACAGTACCGGCATAAAATGCGGATGCGAAGGTGCCTTGCTCAGCCAGTGTTCGCGACGGGAAAACAGCTGCAGATGCTGCACCTGCAGCCGGTAGTGGGAATAGAGTTCGCCAAGCTCAGAAACGCCCAATTGCCTCAACCACGCCCAGTATTCCGGGACCTGATAGAGCATGGCGGTCAGCGCGCGCGCCTGCATCGGATGGATTTGCAGGATCAGCGGGTCGGCCCGGGTAAAGGCGTCGAGGCGACGTTGCGCGATCTCGATTCGCGGATCGGTGGCATCGGTCGCCGGATGCGGCGGCGGCGACGGCGTCCACAGCTCCCACAGCGACGGCGCCCGCGCATTCGCGTCCAGCGCCAGCAAATTGTGCAGCAGCGTGCTTCCGGTGCGGCCAAACCCCGCCACCAAAAGCGGCCGATGCACCGGCACATCGGCAATTCCGGGGTGCAGGATCAGGTCCCCGGAAAAATTCTGATCTGCGAGGATCCGGGCGAATATCTCCCGCTGCAGCAGCCGCAATGCGTCGGCATCGTAGCGGCCTTCGCTCTCCAGCGCCGCCGCGAGGCAGCGCAAGCCCTCGATATGAAGATCATTTGGAGGTAGCGGCGAACTCCGCGATTTCCTCGCAGCGATGCGCCAGAGGTCATCGATATCGATCGAGCGATTCATGGACGCCACAAACCTTGCGAAAACCAGCACATCATCGCCTGCGAGGCCTTTAAGGGTCAACCGTCGAAGCGGCGAGGCGGGTGCGATATATCACCTCGCCGAACTCAAATCGCAAAGCCCCATTGGCGGGCGGTCTGCAGGATCCAGTCCCGGTAGCGCGTCAGCGGCGTGACGCCGGTCAAACCGCCGCAGCCGGCGCTGCCGTTCGGCCCGGTCGACCAGCTGATGACGCCAATGATGGCCGGGCCGCCTTGCCGGTCCTCGAACACGGGTCCGCCGGAATCCCCGGTACAGGCGCCAAGCCCGTCCCGAATGCCCTTTGCGACCGGATCGACCAGCCTGATCTGCAACGTCCCTGGCTGGCCGGTCGCGACCAGGCCGGCAACGCGAGTGGTGCCTCCACTAGAGCCTTCGCCGCGGATGGTCACGCCAATGCCGGCGATGGTGAACCGGCTGCCGACGACAATCGGCACCTGCGGCACGCCGAGCGCCGCTGGATTGTTCGCCCTCGGCGGTGCTTCGAGCTGCAGCAACGCCACGTCGGCGGTGGCGCGATGGGCCAATATCGCCTGCATGCTGAACGCGGGGTGAATGCTGACGGTTCTTACGTCCTGCAGTTGCGGCTGCCTGTCGGCGCCATATTCGACGATCTTGTAGACCGCGCCCGGCTGCACGCAATGCGCTGCCGTCAACACCAGGCTGGCTGCAATCAAGGCGCCGGTACAGAAATTGCCGCGCGAGCCGACAATGGTGACGACGGAGCGACCGATGCCTTCGGCGGACGGCGTCCCGCCGCCGACGATAGCGTAAGCGGGCGCGGAGACAAGCAGCGCCAGGCCCGCAATCATCAGGGTTAAGATTTTCATCGGATCAGAAATAGCCCGCAACCCGCTCATCGCCAAGGCCCGGCCCCAGCGAGCCGAATTGGATGTCGAAAGGTTCGATCAGCTGCCCGCGGCCGAATTCTTGTGAAGAACCCGACTTTGTGAGGCTTTACACGACCAATGAACAAACAAATTCATGGGCATTTTAGCGAATTTTTAGAAGCAATACTTATCCGCCACCTTTACCGAAAACTTGCGTGTGCCGGGTATGTTTCAACCCGGATATCGTTTGTCCGCGTTTGCTGCGATTTAAGGTTTGCCAAATGAGTGAGGTAAAATCGTTCCTAAGGGACCTCGACGACGCCGTCTTGCGAGGAACGGCTGAAAGCCGCTTGCGAGCGTTGTGGCATACGACCGATTTATTGATGGCCGGCCGGTATAGTGACGACGAGATATGGACCTTTGGCGAGGTAATCGGGCGACTCGCGGATGAGATTGAAGTTGCGGCCCGGGCGCAGCTTGCAAGGCGGCTGGCCTGCTTCGACAATGCCCCGATCAATATCATCCATAAACTTGCCTTTGACGATTCGATCGATGTCGCCGGTCCCATCCTCCGGGAGTCCGAGCGGCTCGAGGCTTACGCCCTGGTCGCCAACGTCTGCACCAAAAGCCAGCCGCACCTGCTTGCGATCTCGCAACGACGATCCATCGAGGAGATCGTCACAGACGTGCTCGTGACGCGCGGCAATCGGGACGTTGTGAACTCGGTCGCGAATAACACTGGTGCGCGTTTTTCAGACTTCGGCTTTCTGCACATGATCCAACGCGCTGAAGGCGATGCCATTCTCGCCGAGCAACTCGGTCTTCGCAAGGACATCCCCAGGCATCTTTTCCAGCAGCTGATCGCAAAAGCGTCGGACGACGTGAAAAAGCGGCTGGAACGCGAGCGTCCAGACATGGCTGACCAAATTCAGACTTCGGTGACCGATGTCGCGGGCGCGCTGCAGTCCAAGTTCGGCCCGGTATCGAGAAAGTATCTTGTCGCAAAACGGGTGGTGGCGACGCAGTATCAGCAGGGCAACCTGAACGAGAGCAGCATATCTGGATACGCTCGATCCCATAGGTTCAACGAGGTCACGATCGGACTGTCCCTGTTGTGCAAATTGCCGGCCGATGTGATCGAACGCGCCTTGTTGGACAAGAACAGGGAAATGGCGCTGGTTCTGACCAAAGCCCTCGACTTTTCGTGGGCGACTACAATGTCGTTGCTTTTTCTTGGCGCAAAAGATCACCGCCCGCACAAGACTTAAGTGAACATGGAAAGCGAGTTCGCTCGTCTCAACATCGAGACATCCCGGAGCGTTCTGAAATTCTATCAGTCTCGCAAGAATGGCGAAGGTGCTGATTCTGGCCTCAGGAGCCTGGCCCCGCTTCATATGCACTGATATTACCGATCCGAGATTGGCCGGGGAAAATCGGCAATTAATGCAATCTCATTCGGTGCCGTCACACGCGGGCGCCCCGGTATAATTTCCGATGAGCCGAAGTCTGACAAACCCTCTGAGGCGGCCTGGATCGTTCTGGAAGCGGCGAACGATCTCGGGGACGATGCGAACCTAAACGGCACGCTTGCCTCGGCGGTCTGGCTGAAGGAGCCCTTCTCCGCGACTTTCGCGAAGATTCCCCAGGCTTCGAGGTCGGGCATTTGCGGCATCGCGCACCTCCGACGCAGCGGGTCCTGCACTCTAGGCGACGGGCGCCTCGAGGCGATCATCTCAGGGGCCATGTCGGCCATCAAGGTGGTATTTCATGCAAAACGCAGGGGAACGCCAACGTCAGGCGATCAAAATCGGACTACCCCACCTCCAGGCTGGCCCGGGTCAGCAGGCCGTGTTAGCCGTTTTTCCAAATCGGCGATCGCAATGGCAGGGATTGATGTTCGAGGCAGTGATCTGGGATTTCGGCGGTGTGCTCACCACCTCGCCGTTCGAGGCTTTTGCGCGTTTTGAGACCGAACGCGGGCTGCCCGCCGATATTATCCGGCGCTCCAACGCCAACAATCACTGGGAGAATGCCTGGGCGAAATTCGAGCGCGCCGAAGTGGATCTCGAAACCTTCGATCAACTGTTCGCGGCGGAATCGCTGGCGCTGGGCGCGGAGGTTCGCGGCAAGGACGTCTTGCCGCTGCTGTCGGGAGATCTGCGGCCTGACATGGTCGAGGCGCTCAGGCTTGCAGGGACCCGGCTCAAGACCGGGTGCATCACCAACAACCTTCCCGCCAACGCCATCGGAAGCATCGGTGGCCGATCGCTCTACGTCGCGGAGGTGATGGCGCTGTTCGATCATGTCATCGAGTCGGCAAAGATCGGGTTGAGGAAGCCTGACCCGCGCATCTATCGGATGATGGTCGAGGCGCTCGGCGTCGATCCCAAACGCTGCGTCTACCTTGACGATCTGGGCGTCAATCTGAAACCGGCGCGCGACATGGGCATGACCACCATCAAGGTCGTCAATGCGCCGCAAGCCATCACCGAGCTCGAAGCGGCGACGGGATTATCGCTATCGCTCCGCAATCCCTAGCTCTCCAGTTGCTGGATCGTCATGTTGGCGTAGCGAAGCCGCACGCTCAGTTCACGTCCGAGCGCAGACAAGAGCTTGATCGCAATATCCGGCTGCTCGTGGCACAGCTCGGTAAACGACGCCTCGCTCAGGCCGAAGCCTGTGAGGTCTTCGTCAGCCGTTATTGTGGCCGAGCGCGGCCCGCGGTCGAGAAGCGCGAGCTCACCAAAAACTGCGCCGGCGGCAAAGGTCACGAGCCGAATGCCCCCGTCGTCGCGCCGAAGATGGACACTCGCGCGGCCTCGGGTGACGAGATAGAGCGATGAGCCCGGATCGCCGTGCCGAAACACGACATGTCCGGCCGGCCAGGCCACCGGCTCGAGCCAGCTGCGCAGCCGCTCGACCTGATCGGCCGTGAAGTCGCGCAGCAGCGGGACCCGATCGAGCGACAATTCCAGAGACTGTCCGGTTCCGGCCTTTCGCAGCAGGTCATCTTCGGCCCATTCTATCGCCCGATCGATGTCAGGGAAAAAACGGTCGCGCTGGAAGATATCGGCAAGGCGCGCAGCGGTCTCGGTGCGGCCGGACAAGACAAGCGCGAGCTTGACGCCTCGCGCGCCGAGTGCCGCGTCAATATCGCCAAGGATGCGGGCGCCCGTCGAATCGATTTCGGTAATGCGCCGCAGTTCCAGCAACAAGGCGGTTGTTCCTTTGAAGGTCTCGCTATCGACGATCTGCGCGAGTCGCTCGGCACTGCCGAAAAACAGCGCGCCCTGCAGCTCGATGACAAGCACCGACGCGCTTTGCACATGCAGCACTTCCAATTCGGCCGGATCGCGGTAACGCCGCGAACGCACGGCGTCGCATCGATAAAGCCGGCGAATATTGGACCTGCTCATGCGGACCACGAACAGCAGTACCGCAAGCACGATACCGATGAACACCGCTGACACGACGTTGATCGCAATCGACAGCAGCGAGACGAACACCGAAACGCCGAGATCGAGCGCGATGGCGCCGCGCTGCGGCGTACCGGGCTTGATCAAACGCGCGGCTAGTTGTTTGGTCCAGGGATCGATGTGCTGGATAGCTATCACCATGATCGCCGCCGACAGCACCGCACGCGGCATATAGGCGAGAGCCGGAAACAGCAGCGTCGCGGCCGCCAGCACCGCCGCGGCATTGACGATGACCGAAAGCCAACTGCGCCCGCCAAAGGCACGGTTGGTCAGGCTGGGCCCGATGTTGATGCCGTTGGTGATGCCGCCAAAGCTCGCTGAAACCGCATTGGCGATGCCGAGACGGATCAGCAGACGATCATCGCCGGCGCGAAGCTCGCCCGGCTGGCTGGTCAGCTTGGCGCACAGCAGCGCATCGATCGAAGCGATGATCGCTAGCGCGAGCGCGCTCGGCATGATCACGGACACCGAACTCTCCAGCGGCACGGCCATCGGGAGTCCGGAAAAGTCGACCAGCACGGTGCGCATCGCGGCGCTTGCCGTCAGCGGACCGATATTTGGACCCAGCATGTCGGCGAAGCCCGAGAGCACGATTCCATAGTAGGCAATAATACCGCAGCCGAGGCCGATCAGGACCGGGGGCACCTTCGTCGTGATCCGGCGCGCGTTCCACATCGCCGCAAAGGTCAGTGCGGCGACCAGCGCGCTCAACGGCCGCGCTTGCCCTATCGCGCCGAAGACGCGGGTGAAACGGATGTTATGCTCGAAGCCGAGGACATTGCCGAGCTGTACCAGAAACAGCAGCACCGCGGCCATGTTCTGGAAACCGGCCATCACCGGATGCGGCGCGAACTTGATCAGAGAGCCCAATCGCATCAGCCCGAACAGCGCCTGGAACAAGCCGCCGAGCAGGATGATGGCGAAGAATACCAGCAGCGTGGCAGCGACGTCGGGTTCAGCGTCCACCGTGGTGGCGCGATGCAGCAAGGAATAGAGCAGCAGCCCAAGAAAGAATGTCGTGGTGATGCGCGGCGCGTAGACGCGCGTCGAGCGGTCGCCGAGCAGCACGCAGACGAAACCGGCGATGACAGCCGAGATAAGGCCGGCCATCGCGCCATAGGCGAAGTATTCGTCGCCCAGTGTTACGAAGGCAAACATGCCAAACGCCATCGCGAGCGGGATCGCGACGGTCGACGAAACCAGGCCGGCGATAATGTCGATGCGCGTCATCTTCACCGCAGCGCGGCCGCGATGTTGCCGCCATCGACGGTGGTCACGTCGGCGGTGGTCTTGAGCGCCAGCGCCTGGGCTAGAAATGCCTGCGCCACATCCTCGGCCGCCACTTCCCGGCCGAGCAGGTTGCCCCGCATATAGGCTTGTTCGCTGACGCCGCGGACCTTGGAGCGTGACGCGATCATCGCTTCGGTAAGCAGACCCGAGCGGATCCGATCGGCATTGACGGCGTTGGCGCGAATGCCTTCGCTGCCGTAGTCGACCGCGTATTGCCGCACCAGAAACAGGGTCGCCGCCTTCGGCAGGCCATATGGGCCGAAGTTTGGTCCGGGATTGACGGCCTGTTTGGAAACATTGAACAGCAGGCAGCCTCCGGTGCCCTGGGCCTGCATAATCTTGACGGCGGCCTGCGCCACGCGCTGGTGGCCGTAGAAATTCAGCTCAAAACTCTGCCGCAGCACCGCCTCGTCGACCTCGCCGATCCGGCCTTGCCAGGCGGCGCCGGCATTCGACACCACGATATCCGCCCCGCCGAATGCGGATGCCACGCGGGCGAAGGCGTCCCGCACCGACGCGGCATCGGTGACGTCGCATTTGAGCCCAAAAGCCGCGCCGCCGATCGCTTGCGCTTTCGCCTGTGCGGCTGCCTCGTCGATATCCAGCAGGGCGACTTCCGCGCCGGCCGCCGCGAACGCTCTGGCGGTTGCAGATCCGATGGCGCCGGCGGCGCCGGTGATGACAGCCACCTGTCCTGCAAGCGGCGGCTCCCTGGCGCCACTCAGTTTCGCCTGTTCGAGTGACCAGTATTCGACGTCAAACAGATCGGACTCCGGCAGCGGCTCAAAACGGCCGACCGCCTCGGCATCGGTGATGGTAGCAATCGCAGCCTCGGCAAGATCGGCGGCGACCTTCGCGTCCTTCTTGCTCCGGCCGAGCCCGAACAGGCCGACGCCGGGCACCAGCATCACGCGCGGCATCGGATCGAGCATGGTCTTGGTGCCGCCGACGCGCGCATTATTGTGCGCAAAATAGCTTTGGTAGCGGCCGATGAATGCAGCGACGGCGCCACGGACCTGGTCCTTGAAACCGGCGAGGTCTCTGTCCTCGGGTGCGGCAACAACGAGCGGCCAATTCTTGATGCGGATGTTGTGGTCAGGCGTCACCACGCCGGCCTGACCGTAGCGCGCGACCTCGGCGCCGTTGACGAAATTCATCACCGCATCGTTGCCGCGGAAATCGAGCACGAAGCGCTTCCAGGCCCCGTCGATCTTGCTATCCGGCAAGCTGCAGGCGCCACGGACGATCGGCGCGACGTCCGCTACCCGCGCCGGGCGGGCCGGCAGCTTTGCGCTTGATAATGCCGGCTTGCGATTCCTGGCCAACCGCTGCTCGGCTGAGGTCACCAGCGCGATCATGCGCTCGTAGGATTCCCGCGCATCGGCGCCGAAGCTGAAGATGCCGTGCTTCACCAGAATCAAACCTTCGACCGATGGGTCCAGATCGAACACCTGCGCCGCAGCCTTGGCGAGGCCGAAGCCCGGCTTGACGTAAGGTACATAGCCAACTTTGGTGCCGTAGACCTCACGGCACAGCGCTTCGCCGTCGGGCTGGTCGGTGAGCGCGAGTACTGCCGTCGAATGGGTGTGATCGATGAATTTGTGCGGGATGAAGGCGTGCAGCAGCGCCTCGACCGACGGGTTAGGGGCGGCGGGATCGATCAGGTTGGCGCGCTGCAGGCGCACCATTTCTTCGTCGGAAAGCGCCTCGCGGGCGCGAAGCTTCAGCAGCGGCGCGAGCCGCACCGCCGGCAGGCCCGCGGGCTCGATCGAGCCCATGTCCCAGCCGGAACCCTTGACGCAAAGGACTTCGACGGCGTCGCCGTTGAGGTCGGCGATGCGCGTCTTCACCGAGGTGTTGCCACCGCCGTGCAGCACCAGGCGCGGATCCTGGCCGAGCAGACGCGTGGTGTAGACCCGGAGCGCCAGATCGCGGCCGAGGCTTGCATAGCGGGCAACCGCCGCATCGGCGTCGCGATCGATCCAGGCACTCTGCATAGGCTGTCTTCCTTCGCTATTCTGCCGCTGCCGCTATCCGCTCCGGAAATGCGGCTGATAGCGCGGCGCGATCGGCCTTGAGCACGCCACGCTCGGTAATCAACCCCGTCACCAGTCGCGCCGGCGTGACATCGAAGCCATAATTCGCGACCGGCGAGCCGTCGGGCACAATCCGCACGGTCTCAATCCGTCCATCGGCGGTCCGCCCTGTCATGGTCGTCACCTCTTCGCCAGCACGCTGCTCGATTGGAATCTGTCTGATCCCATCATCAACGCTGAAATCGATAGTCGGCGAAGGCAGCGCCACATAGAACGGCACAGCATTATCATGCGCGGCAAGCGCCTTAAGATAGGTGCCGATCTTGTTGCAGACGTCGCCATTCGCGGTGACCCGGTCGGTGCCGACGATCACGAGATCGACCATGCCGTGCTGCATCAGATGGCCGCCGGTGTTATCGGGGATTACGGTGTGAGGCACGCCGTGATGGCCGAGCTCCCAGGCGGTGAGCGAGGCTCCCTGGTTGCGCGGCCGGGTCTCGTCGACCCATACGTGGACTGCACGGCCGCAGTCATGCGCCAGATAGATCGCGGCGGTGGCGGTGCCCCAGTCGACCGTCGCCAGCCAGCCGGCATTGCAATGGGTCAGCACGTTGACGCGCTCGCCCGACTTTTTCGTTGCCGCGATGGCCTCGATCAGGGCAAGGCCGTGCCGGCCGATAGCCTTGTTGATGGCGATGTCCTGTTCGGCAATTTCGCCGGCGCGAGAATAGGCTGCGGCGGCGCGCGCCGCGGGTGGCAGAAGCCGTAGCGTCGACCGCATCTCGTCGAGCGCCCATTTCAGGTTGATCGCCGTCGGTCGGGTCGCGAACAAGGTCTTGTAGGCATGATCGAGCGCGGCATCCGAGTTGTCGGCACGCATCGCCAGTGCCATCCCGTAGGCGGCGGTCGCGCCGATCAGTGGCGCGCCACGCACCAGCATTGACCGGATCGCGTCAACAGCGGAATCACAGGTCGTTAGCCGCGCAACGACAAAATCGTGCGGCAGCCGCCTCTGATCGATCGCGCTGACCGACCAGCCGTCTGGCTCGAGCCAGATACTGCGGATGTGCCTGCCCTCGACCTTCATTGCGTACCCATCGACAGTGTAAGCTTCACGCCCGCAGAATCCGCCCCGCCACCGCATCGAGCTTCCTGAGCAGTTCCGGATCGCGCGCCTCCGGTGCGGTAATCAAAGCAGTGTCGAGCGCGCGGTCCGAACCGATCGGACATGGTTCGTGCTCCTTGGGGAAATCTCGGGCGAGGCGCGCCACCAGACCCTTCGCCTTGTCAGCGTTCGAGGTCAACACCCGGATGATGTCCTGGACAGTGACGGCGTCATGGTCGGGATGCCAGCAATCAAAATCGGTGACCATGGCAACGGTCGCGTAGCAGATCTCCGCCTCGCGGGCGAGCTTGGCCTCCGGCATATTGGTCATGCCGATTACCGAATAGCCGAGGCCCTTGTACGTCATGCTCTCGGCGTAGCTTGAGAACTGCGGACCTTCCATGCAGACATAGGTGCCGCCGCGCGCGATCGCGATATCCTCGGCCTCGGCGGCCGCGGCCAGATGGATGCGCAGCCGCGGAGACACTGGGTGCGCCATCGATACGTGCGCGACACAGCCCTTGCCGAAGAACGAACTCTCGCGCCTGTAAGTGCGGTCGATAAACTGGTCGACCAGCACGAAGGTGCCCGGCGGCAATTCCTCCCTGAACGAGCCGCAGGCCGACAATGAGACGAGGTCGGTGACGCCCGCGCGCTTCAGCACGTCGATGTTGGCGCGGTAGTTGATGTCGGATGGCGACAGCCGGTGGCCCTTGTCGTGGCGCGGCAGAAACACGATCGGCAGGCCGGCGATGGTGCCGCGCCGTACCGGCGCCGAGGGCTCGCCCCATGGGCTCTGGATTGCCTCCTCGCGCGCGTTCTCCAGCCCCGGCAGGTCGTAGATGCCGGAGCCGCCGATAATGCCAAGAACCGCCTTCGTCATGGTTTTTCCTTCGCCCATTCGTACCGCGATTCAGCCTGTCGACGAAGCGCGCACAACTGTATTTCAGGGCTGCCCTGCTGGCGGCGCAAATGTGGAGAAAGGACGCTGGCGGAGGGAGTGTCCGGCTAACTATCGGTTCTTGTCGTTCGCCACCGTCCGCAATTGATTTGGAAACGTCAAGGTCAGGACTCAAGCGGCAATCCTGCGCGGCCAATATTTCGCAATTCATGCGCCTGCAATATCGAGCATTTTGAGGGGCTTGTCGACCTAGCACTACAGTTGCCTTTTCTGCAGGTTTCTGAATCCATGGGCAACCATGATTCGAAGATCGTGGACGCGGCCAGCGTC
>Ga0208079_1001734_pt1 | contig 11188 bp, 9 predicted proteins | sample NGESurdeep092012_5_FD_184474 | JGI IMG/M metagenome (GOLD analysis project Ga0208079, IMG submission 184474) | Arctic peat soil microbial communities from Barrow, Alaska - NGEE Surface sample 210-2 deep-092012 (SPAdes) | ecosystem: Environmental > Terrestrial > Soil > Wetlands > Peat ... | reverse complement strand
CCGGTGATCGCCACCCTCGACCTTGCCCCCGGCATCACGGTCGGCGCGCAGCGGCACAACGGCTTCCTGCAGGGCATGGGCCTCGTGTCGGGCATCGCCAGCACCGCCACCGACCTGGCGACCTCCAAGGAGATCGTCTGTGCGCAGGACACCCATGGTGACCAGACCGAGGGACAGACCGCGATGGAGAACTGCCTGAGCAAGAACTCCAACATCAACCTCGTGTACACCATCAACGAGCCTGCAGCCTTCGGCGCCTACACCGCACTGAAGAACGCCGGCAAGGAGAAGGACGTCACCATCGTTTCCGTTGACGGCGGCTGCCAGGGCGTGCAGGGTGTCGTTGACGGCAAGATCGCGGCCACGTCGCAGCAGTACCCGCTAAAGATGGCTTCGATGGGTGTCGAGGCGATCGTGAAGTACGCCAAGGACGGCACCAAGCCCACGGGCTACACCGACACCGGCGTGACCCTGATCACCGATAAGGCGCAGAGCAGCGTCACCAGCAAGGACTCCACCTTCGGCCTGGCGAACTGCTGGGGCACCAAGTAGTCCCAACCCGGATGGGCGGCGGCAACTCCGTTGCCGCCGCCCACTTCAGAAAGGTCAACAGTTCATGAGCTCAGAGCAGAGCGCAGCGCTAGATCAGCGACCCGGTATCGTCAAGGTCCTGCTCGCCTCGCCGATCCTCGGGCCGGTAGTGGCACTTCTATTGGCCTGCATCTTCTTCGCCGTGATGAGCCCTCGGTTCCTCAGCGGCCCCAACTTCTCTCTGATCCTGCAGCAAGTCATGGTGGTGGGGGTGCTCGCCATCGGCCAGACGCTAGTCATCATCACTACCGGTATCGACCTGTCGAACGGCATGGTGATGGCACTCTCGGGCGTCCTGATCGCGAGCTTCGCGTCCCAGAAGGGCCTTAACCCGTTCCTGGCGATCACGATCGGACTATTGGTGGCAATGGGCCTCGGCCTGCTGAACGGCGGTCTGGTGACCGGCATCGGGCTGCCGGCCTTCATCGTCACCCTTGGCACGCTGAACATCGCGTATGCGCTGACGCGGATCTACACCACGTCGACCATCACCAATCTGCCGAGTGCGCTGACCTTCTTGGGAAACACGTTCAGCCTCGGTGGCACGGCGATCGCCAACGGCACCATCCTGATGCTGGTGCTCTATGGGATCACCTGGTTCATGCTGAAGTACACCCCGGCGGGCCGCTCGGTGTACGCGGTGGGGGACAACGTCGAAGCCGCCCGACTGGCCGGCATCAACACCAGGCGCGTCCTGCTCGGGGTCTACACGATCGCGGGTCTTACCTACGGCATCGCAGCTGTGCTGCAGCTGGCTCGTACCGGCGTCGGTGACCCGCAGGCCGGCCAGACCTCCAACCTGGACAGCATCACTGCCGTGGTGCTGGGTGGCACCAGCCTCTTCGGTGGCCGCGGCAGCATCGTCGGGACCCTGCTAGGGGCCCTGATCGTCGGTGTCTTCCGGAACGGCCTGCAGCTCCTCGGAGTCGAGTCGACCTACCAAGTGCTGATCACGGGCATCCTGGTGATCGCTGCCGTCTCGGTCGACCAACTCACGCACCGCAAGTGAGGTGGGCCAGATGACCGATGAGCCCCAGGGCCGTGTGCTCTTGGAGATGAAGGGGATAGGCAAGACCTTTCCCGGTGTCAAGGCACTGCAAGGAGTGAACCTCGCCGTACGGGAGGGACAGGTGCACGCCCTTCTCGGGGAGAACGGCGCTGGCAAGTCGACCCTCATCAAGATCCTGTCCGGCGCGTACACCCGTGACGAGGGAGAGATCGTGTTCGACGGGGCGGTGGCAGACATCAAGACGCCCGCCGATGCCGAGAACCTGGGGATCTCGACGATCTACCAGGAGTTCAACCTCACCTCCAACATGACGATCGCCGAGAACATCTTTCTCGGCCACCTGCCTACCAAGGCGGGCAGGGTCGACTGGGCGACGGTGAAGCGGCGCTCCCGGGAACTGCTCGACAGCCTGGACGTCCACCTGCCCGTGGACACCCTCACCGGGGGCCTCTCGGTGGCTCAGCAGCAGATGGTCGAAATCGCCAAGGCGCTGAACCGCAACACCAAGATCCTGATCATGGACGAGCCCTCCGCGGTGCTCGGCGAGAAGGACATCGACAACTTGTTCGCAGTGGTGCGCCGACTCCAAGCCACCGGGATCGGCATCATCTACATCTCGCACAGGCTCAAGGAGATCTTCCAGCTCGCCGACGAGGTCACGGTGCTCAAGGACGGGCGCTACATCGACACCCGGCAGGTGGCCGACGTGACCATGGACGACCTGGTCCGGCTCATGATCGGCCGCGACCTCGAGGACGTCTACCCAAGGCGCAAAGCGGAGCCAGGCGAGGTGGTTCTCGACGTCTCGCACCTGGCCCAAGCGCACCTGGCCAAGGACGTCAGCTTCCAGCTGCGTGCCGGCGAGATCATCGGTTTCGCCGGCATCACCGGCTCCGGACGCACCGAGGCGGCGCGGGTGATCTTCGGGGCTGACCGGGCAACGTCGGGTGAGATGACCCTTCACGGCAAGCCCTACCGCCCACGGTCGCCGCGGGACGCCATCAACCAGGGAATAGCCCTCGTCACCGAGGACCGCAAGCGCCAAGGCCTGCTGCTGAAGCTCCAGGTCTACTTCAACACCACCGTCTCCGGCCTTGACCGGCTGACGAGTTTCGGGGTCTTGCGGCTGAAGGATGAGATGACCCTGGTTCGGAAGTGGATCCAGGACCTGCGGATCAAGACGCCCTCTCCGGAGTTCATGGTCGTCAACATGAGCGGCGGCAACCAGCAGAAGGTCGTCCTGGCCCGATGGCTGAGCCTGGGCATCAAGGTGTTCATCCTGGATGAGCCGACTCGCGGCATCGACGTGGGAAGCAAGGCCGAGATCTACCGGATCATGACCGACCTGGCCAACGAGGGAGCGGCCATCATCATGATCTCCTCGGAACTGCCCGAGGTCCTCGGCATGAGCGATCGAGTGATGGTCATGCGGGATGGCAGGATCGTCAAGGAGCTCGCCCGAGCGGACGCGTCGGAAGAGGTCGTCATGCAGTACGCCGTTGGTCACGAGGAGGCTGCCCGTTGACGATGAAACAGGTCGAGCCAGCAATCCCGGCCACGCTCGCCGCACGATTGCTGGCCCGGTCGATGGCCACCCGCGTGATCGTCGGTATCTGTGGGGCTCCGGGCGCCGGCAAGTCTACCCTCGCCGCGCTGCTGGCCGCCGAGCTCAACGCTGTCGAGCCAGGGACGGCGGTGGTGGTGCCCATGGACGGGTTCCACCTCGCCGCCTCAGCGATCGCCGTCGACGACCGTGCGACTCGGCGCGGCGCGCCGGACACGTTCGACCCCGGCGGCTACGCAGCCCTTCTGCGCCGGCTTCGGGAGGACGTCGAGCCCGTGGTGTACGCACCGGAGTACCGGCGTGAGATCGAGGACCCGGTAGCGGGGGCGATCCCGGTGCCGAGCCAGTGCCGAATAGTGATCACGGAAGGCAACTACTTGCTCCACCCCGAGCCAGCCTGGCGACGAGTGAGAGCGTGCTTGGACGAGGTCTGGTTCCTTGAGGCGCCCAGCGAGGAATTGCGGGTGTCTCGCCTGATCGAGCGCCACCAGCACTTCGGCAAGACTCACGAGCATGCCTTGACGCACGTCCTTGAAACGGATGAGGGCAATGCCCTCCTGGTGGCCAGCCACCGCGAGGGTGCCGACCTCATCCTGCGTCGGGACTCTTGGTAGCCGATGGCGCTCCGCTCGCGCCGTTGCCCGGGTGCGTGGAGTGCCGTCTGCTTGGCTGTAGGGTCGCAGCGGCTGTTTGAGCTTGGGCCGGTCAGAACGGGGGGTTCTGGTTCGATGAGCGACCGGTATCGGTTCGCTTGAATGGATCAGACGTCAGCGATTGTGACAGCCAAGGAACGGAAGTGTCTCGCATCGAGACTGCCGCCTGAAGGGGCGGATTGTCTTTCGGTGCGAACGATGAGTCGCTAGGCGAACGAGGAGGTTGCATGGTCACAATGAGCGACGTCGCGCGGGTCGCCAAGGTGTCAACGACAACCGTGTCGCACGTCATCAACAAGAGCCGAAAGGTCAACCCCGAGACCGAGAAGGCGGTCCGCGAGGCGATAGAGGCCACCGGATACGCAGCCGATGGCATCGCGCGGTCCCTGCGAACCGGGCGGTCGCACACCATCGGGCTCGCGATGACGGCCATCTCCAATACGTACTTCGGAGATGTCGTGCACGCGCTGGAGCGGGCGGTCACCAGCCGCGGCTACTCCTTGATCTTGACCGACACCCATGACACACCCGAGCAGGAATTGCGCGCGATCCACGACTTGCTCTCCCACCGTGTCGATGGGATCCTTCTCGCCCCTTCAGCGTCCCCGGAGGCGGCTTATGCGCAACTTGCCCGACGCAAAGGCCCCCTTGTCCTGATCGACCGCGTACCCGAGAAGCTGCTGCCCCGAGTTGATGCCGTCGGCGTTCGCAACATTGAGCCGATTGCTCGTATGGTCGAACACCTCGGGGTTGCTCATGGGCACACGCGGATCGCAATGTTGGCGCCGAAACAGGGAATCCTCACGACTCAGGAACGCATTGCGGGGTTCCGTCTCGGACTGGAGAGGATCGGCCTGGACCCGAGCGAGGCTCCCGTCGAGCACGCCGGGGAAAGCCCCGAGCAGACCACCGCCGTCCTCACGCGGATGCTGGAGCTCCCCAACCCGCCGACGGCGCTGGTGCTGGGGAACAACCTCGTCACGGTGGCGACGATCCTGGCTTTACGAAGACGTGGCATCACGCCCCCCCACGGAATGGCGACCGTCTCGTTCGACGATTTTCCCTGGGCAGACTCATTCGAGCCTCGACTCACTACCATGTCACAGCCGGTTGAGGAGCTCGGGGCGGTAGCGGTCCGACTCCTCTTCGAGCGCATGGCGACGCCCGATCTCGAAGCGCGGAGCGTGCGCCTCGAGCCGACGTTCGAGCTCCGCGAATCCTGTGGCTGCCCACGTGGTCCCGGGGTCTAGCGCGACATAGCAGTCCATGGGCGGAACACGTCGGGAGGCAGACGCCCCTACTGCGCGAGAGCCGGGCGGGCGAGGGCTGGGACGTGGGCGAGCTCGACGGCGACCCGTTCGCCGGGGACCAGCCCGTCACGGGTCGAGCCGCGGAGCTGGACGAGGACGAGCGTCCCGTCTGTGAGCGCCACCGTCACACGTGAGGTCGCGCCCATGAAGCCGGTGCTGATGACCGTGCCGGCTCCGTCGGCGGTCGGCCTGAGCGTGATGCTCTCGGGACGGATGAGCACCGAGACCGGACCGGTCGGCCACCCGGGTAGCAGGGGAACGCTCTGCCCGAGCACGTCCGCCACGCCGTCTTTCGCGTCACCGTGGAGGGCGTTGGTCGTACCGATGAAGTCGGCGACGAATGGTGTCGCGGGCCGGCTATAGATCTCGCGAGGATCGCCGACCTGTACGAGTCGGCCTGACTCCATCACGCCGATCCGGTCAGCGATGACGAGGGCCTCCTCCTGGTCGTGCGTGACGAACAGCGTCGTGATGCCCACCTCGGTCTGGATCCGCCGGATCTCGTCCCTGAGCTGGACACGGACCTTCGCGTCGAGGGCGGACAACGGCTCGTCGAGCAGCAGCACCTGAGGCCGTACAGCCAGCGCTCTCGCGAGGGCCACCCTCTGCTGCTGTCCGCCGGACAGCTGGTGCGGGTAGCGGTCCCCGTGACCGCCGAGCCCGACGAGCTCGAGGTTGTGCGCGACGGCCTCGGCGCGGCGCCGCGACGGGACCTTCCGCAGCCCGAGTGCGAACTCGATGTTGCCCGCGACCGTGAGGTGGGGGAACAGCGAGTACGACTGGAAGACCATCGCCATGTCCCGCCGGTTCGCGGGGAGCCGAGTCACGTCGCGGCCGCCGACGACGACGGCGCCCGAGTCGACGCCCTCGAGCCCGGCGAGCGCGCGGAGGGCCGTTGTCTTGCCGCACCCGGAGGGGCCGAGCAGGGCCACCAGCTCGCCGGGGGCGAGATCGAGGCTGAAGTCGTCGAGGGCCTTGACCTTCCCGAACGTACGGGTCAGGTGAGACAAGGTGACGGCGGCGGATGTCACGGATTCGGTCATGAGACGTCCGATCGGGTCGAGGGACGGATGCGCCGCTCCTGGAGAGCGACGATGAGGTCGAGGGTCACCATGAGGAGGATGGTGCCGCCGAGGATGAGGAGAGAGACCGCAGCAGCGATCTGTCCGTCGGAGAGGTTGATCTCGAAGAGGGCCGTCTGGAGGTTCGTCCGGGCGAGCATGCGTGCGATGGTGAACTCGCCGAGCACGACCGCCAGGGTCACGAACACCGAGGAGACGAGGGCGCTGCGCAGGTTCGGCACGAGTACCCGCAACAGGACCGTCGGCCACGAGGCGCCGAACGACCGCGCGGTCTCGGACAGCGTCTTCAGGTCGATCGCGCGGAGCCCCGAGTCGAGGGCGCGGTAGACGTACGGGAGGCACAGGATCACGTACGCGAACGCGAGCCAGATCGTGTTCGAGTCGAGGATCTTCGTCGAGATCACGAGGTAGACCGGGGCCAGTCCCACGACGAGCACCACCGCGGGGACCGTGAGCGGCAAGAGGCACACGAACTCGATGACCTTGATCATCCGCGGCAGTCTCAGCCGTACGAGCACCATCGTCGGAAGCAGCAGCCCGAGCGAGATGACGACCGCCATGACCGCCATGATCAGCGAGTTCGTCAGGCCCTCGCGAAGCAGGCTCAGCTTGTCGGACTCCCCACCACCGAACAGCGCCTGCCACGCGGCTGCGTCCACCTTTCCCGTGAGCGGGAACCGGACGGAGAAGTCAGCGAGGGACGCGAGCGGTACGAGGAAGTAGACCAGCGCCAACCCGAGGACGATGCGCCTGAACCAGGCTCCCCGCGGCTTCACTGGGCCCACCTGGCGGCCCGCCTCATGAGGAGCGCGTAAGCCCCCATCACGAGGGCGACCACGACGATCATCCCGAAGGCCAAGGCCTGCGCGTACGCGTCCATGCCCAGGTCGTTCTCGTTCCGCAGCGCGGACTCGATCTCGAGCGGCACGATGACCGACTGCTGGCTGATGAGCGCGGCGGCGGTGGCGAACGCGCTGAACGCGTTGGCGAACAGGAGCAGGAAGCTGCCCAGGAGGCTCGGCAGGAGGATGGGTCCGGCGACGCGCGTCCAGTACGTCCAGCTCGTACCACCGAGGTTCTCCGTCGCTTCGCGCCACTGCGGACGCAGTCCCTCGACGGCCGGCAGGAAGACGATCACCATGAGCGGGATCTGGAAGTAGCAGTAGACGACGGCGACCCCGCCGAGCGACGACAGGAACCCCGGATCGGGCGTCAGTGCGGGGAACGCTGAGAGCAGGCGGGTGACGAGGCCGTTGATGCCGATCGTCGCGATGAACGCGAACGCGAGCATGACGCCGCCGAACTGAGCCGTGACGGACATGAGGGCCGTGAACACGCGGCGGCCGAGCGACCCTTCCGGGCTCAGCGACAGGGCGTACGCGATGACCCCGCCGGCGATCGCCCCGACCAGTGCCGTGAGCAGCGAGATCCACAGCGAGGTGCCGAAGATGTTGACCGTACGGGGGCTGAGCACCTGGGTGAAGCCGTTGAGCGTGAATCCTCCACCGCGCGACTGGAAGGCGCCGATGACCACGAGGACCGTGGGGAGGACGAGGAAGATCGCGGTGTACGCGAAGAACGGGACCGTCCCGAGCGCGTTCACGACACCGGGAGAAACCGGGCGGGACGCGCTGACAGCGTCCCGCCCGGCGGTAGTGGTGGTCGCTGTCACGCGACCGCCGCGTCCCAGTTCGCCTTGAGGAAGGCCGTGGCCGCCGTCGCCTGAGCGCTGGTCGGTGTGGCCGGCGTGCCGGAGACCGTCGGCAGGTTGGCCGCCGCGGCGCTGTCCAGCGTGCCGGCAGCCTTCATCGAGTCGAACAGGATCGGGCGCGCCGCACCGGCGAGCCACATGTTCTGGGCGTCTGCGGAGTACAGGTACTCCTCCCACAGGCGAGCTGCCGCCGGGTGCGGGGCGTCCTTGCTGACCGCCTGGTTGTAGTACGACGCGATCTCGCCGCCCTGGGGCACGAAGACCTTCCAGTCGACGCCCTTGGCCTTGAGCCGCGTGATCGTCGAGGCCTGGTTGTAGGTCCAGTCGAAGACCACTCCGTGCGTCCCGGAGTCGATCGTGCCGGACGTGACGTCCTGCAGGTTGAGGGTTCCGGCTGCCTTGAGCTTCTTCACGTAGTCGATGCCAGGCTGGAGGTTCTCGAACGTGCCACCGTACGCACCGTTGACCATGAGGAAGCCGTTGAACGCGGCGCCCGCCTCAGCCGGCTTGCCGTTGAAGGCGACCTGGCCCTTGAACTTCGCATCGGTGAGCTGGTCTAGGGACGTGATCTCCCCGAACTTCGTGGCGTTGTAGCCGACGGTCATGACACCCGTGTAGTCGTTGAGCCACAGGCCGGTCGACTCCTTGTTGCCAGCCGCGATCTTGTCCCACGCAGCGACCTTGTACGGAGCGAAGCGATCGGTCGAGCTCAGCGCCACGTTCGCGCCCACGTCGAACACGTCGGGTGCCTTGTCGGTGCCCTTGTTCTTGTCGGCGGCGTCGATCTCCTCCTTCGACGACGCGTCGGGCAGGATCGAGTTCACGGTGATCCCGTACTTCTGGCTGAAGGCCTTCTTGATCGCTCCGTAGTTGGCCCAGTCGTCAGGGAGGGCGACGACGTTGATCGAGCCCTCGGCCTTGGCGGCATTGACGAGGGCATCCATCCCTCCGAAGTTGGTGAGTGACGTCGCGGTGCCCGCCTTGACTCCCGCGGCTGAGCCCCCCGAGGTCGCCGCTGACGAGCCGGTCGTGGACGAACAAGCCGGAATGAGCAGCATGAGTGCTGCGATACCGGCGACGAGCGTGAGCTGCTTGCGCACGAGGTACTCCTCTTCTGTGGTCGATTCGGGTTCAGCCTGCTCATGGCGCATTCAACGGCGGTGAATGACAGGTGGATCCACGGTGAACCGGTGACGTCGATTCGACGCGGATGACGGGTAATGACAGTGACTCGTTGCGTCTCGTACGACGCACTACCGTCGCCGGTATGGAACCTGAGTCCCCGCCCACCGGGGCGCTGGCACCCTTCCGTAGCCGCGTCTTCTTGTGGCTATGGCTCGGCGTGGTGATCAGCAGCATCGGGTCGTGGTCGCAGACCGTCGGCGCGCAGTGGTTGTTCATCAACGACCCGAACGCGGCGACGATCGTGTCGCTCGTGCAGACCGCGTCGGCGCTGCCGATGGTGCTGCTCGCGCTGGTCGGGGGAGTCCTGTCCGACGCGTTCGACCGGCGCCGGCTGATGATCTGGGTACAGGTCTACTTCGTCGTGGTCGCGTCCATGCTGTCGCTGCTGTCGTCGATGCATCTCGTACCGCCGCTGCTGCTGCTCGCGTTCACGTTCGCGATCGGGGTCGGCAACGCGATCCAGCTGCCTGCCTGGCAGCCGCTCATCACCGAGCTGGTACCGCGATCGCAGATCGCCGCGGCGACCCGTCTCGACATGGTCAGCGTCAACGTGGCGCGCGCGGTGGGCCCGGCGATCGCCGGCCTGGTGATCGCCGCGTTCGGCGTACCGCCCGTGTTCGCGTTCAACGCCGCCTGCACGCTGTTCCTCATCCTCGCCCTGCTCGCCTGGCGCCGGGAGCCGAAGATCGAGGTACGCGCCAGGGAGCGGTTCCTGCCCGCGCTCCGAGCCGGCGGCCGGTACGTACGGCACGAGCCCGTCGTACGGCTCATCCTCGTCCGTCTCGCGATGTTCATCGCTCCCGCCACGGCGATGTGGGCGCTCCTCCCCCTGATCGCCCACCAGAAGCTCGGCCTCGGCGCCGACGGCTACGGCGTACTCTTCGCGGCCCTGGGCGTCGGCGCGATCACGGCGGCGTTCACCATGGGCCGGATCAGCAAACGCATCTCGGCGAACATCGTGCTCAGCATCGTCGCGCTGGCGTACGCGATCGCGTTCGCGCTCACGATGGTCGTGCCCGGGCTGCTCGGCGCCTTGCCCTTGCTGCTCGTCATGGGCTTCGGCTGGACCGCGACGGTATCGACGCTCAACGCCGAGCTCCAGCTGTACCTCCCCGGCTGGGTACGGGCCCGGGCGATCGCCGTCTACCTCATGACCTTCACGGGTGCGCAGGCCGTGGCCGCTCCGATCTGGGGCCAGATCGCGCAGCACGTCAGCCTCGCCGCAGCCGTGTGGATCGCCTCCGGCGTGCTCGTCGTGGTCGGGCTCGTGGGCTTCGCCTGGCACTTCCCCGAGAGCGAGCAGCTCGACCGTGCGCCGCTGTCGTACTGGAGCGAGACGGACCTGCTCGAGGAGCCGGACCCCGATGCGGGCCCGATCCAGGTCGTCGTGGAGTACGTCGTGCCTCAGGAGCGCCAGTCAGAGTGGCTCAGCGCGATGACGGACATGCGGCTGTCGAGGCTGCGCAGCGGCGCGTTCCGCTGGGAGCTGTACCGGGTCGGCGAGCGAGCCGACACGTTCATGGAGATCTTCGCGGTGCCGTCCTGGGCCGAGCACCAGAGACAGCACGACATCCGCCTCACGGCACAGGACCAGGCCATCGAGGAGCTGGCGTTCTCCTTCGTGAGCAAGCCCGCGGAGGCTGTTCACCTGTTGCCCGCGACTGCACCGATCGTCCCGACTAAAACGAAGGAGATATCGCATGACCGCACTCACTGTGCTGGCGGTGGGCGCCACCGGCAGCATCGGACGCCACGTCGTCACCGAGGCCGCCGCCGCAGGACATCGGGTGAGGGCCCTCGTACGCAGCCGTGAACGGGCGGCGCTGCTCCCGGCCGGCACCGACGTGGTGATCGGCGATGTCACCCGTCCGGAGACGCTGACCGCCGCGCTCGAAGGGGTCGACGCCGTCGTCTTCACCCTCGGCACCGACGGTCAGGGCAAGGTCGGGGCTCGTACGGTCGACTACGAGGGCGTACGCAACGTGCTGGACGCCATCGGCGACCGACCCGTACGGATCGCGCTGATGACCGCCATCGGCGTCACCGACAGGGTGGGCCACTACAACCAGACGACCCGTGCCCA
>Ga0208079_1001733_pt1 | contig 11189 bp, 7 predicted proteins | sample NGESurdeep092012_5_FD_184474 | JGI IMG/M metagenome (GOLD analysis project Ga0208079, IMG submission 184474) | Arctic peat soil microbial communities from Barrow, Alaska - NGEE Surface sample 210-2 deep-092012 (SPAdes) | ecosystem: Environmental > Terrestrial > Soil > Wetlands > Peat ... | reverse complement strand
CCGTCCACCGTGGTCAAGGTGTCCGGCCTGACGGCGGAGTCCGCCGGCCGGGAGGCGTTCGACCGCCACACCGACGACTCCATCGCTCACGCGGTCGACGCGGTCGGCGCCGATCGCTGCGTCCTGGGCCGCGACTGGCCGGTGAGCGCGAGGTGAACACGACGATGTTCGAGACGGCGACCGGGGCGCCCACGTGGGAGCACGGCCTGGTGGTCGGCAGCGGCAGCGTGGGGGCCGTCGTGTTCGGGCCGGCGGACCGGCAGGTCGTCTCGCTGTCGCACGAGCGCTTCTTCCTTCCGATCAACCCCCGCCCGGCCGCCCCGGACGTGGCGCCGGTGCTCGACGAGCTGCGCCGCGCTGTGCTCGCGGGCGACACCGCGCGGGCGAGCCGCCTCATGGCGCAGGCGGCGCACGCGAGCGGCTACGCCGATGGGCTTGTCTGGACCGATCCGCTCGGCATCTGCGCGACGCTGGTGATCACCAGCTCGGGGGGCACCGTGCAGACGCGCCGAGCCGTGGACCTGCTCCACGGCGAGGTCTCGGTGCGCTGGCGGGACCGGGCGGGCGGGAGCAACGCCCTGCGGGTGCTGACCCCACGGGGCGAGCAGACGGTGTGGATCGGCCTCGAGTCCGAGCTCGGGATGCAGACCGTTCTCGAGTTGGGGCTCGACGGCAGCGCCGACACCGCGCTGGACTCCGGAGGACCGGACGCGTCCACCGCGGTGCGTGCTGCCCTGACGGGCGGATCCCACGGACGGGTCGTCGCCGACACCGGCGGCCCGGCCACGTCATCGGTCGTCACCGCGACCTCCGGCAGCCCTTGGAGCACTGAGACCGGGGCGCTCCGCTGCCGGGTGGCGGTCACGGCCGGCGAGCGCACGACGATCCGCCTCGACGTCGCCGTCGGTTCGGCGAGCACCTCTGACGCGGCCCTGGCCGACTGGGACGCCCTGCGCGAACGGCAGGCTCAGACCCATGGCCACCTGGTCGGTGTCTCGACCCTCGACCTGGGCGCCGGCCGCTCCGCGGAGACCACCGAGCAGCTGTGGGAGGCCGCGCGGCAGGGCGAGCCGGGTGCCAGGCGCCGCGTCGTCGAGGTCGCGTACCTGTCCGGCCGGGCCAACGTCGTCGCGTCGACGGGCGAGCTGCCGCCGACCCTCCAGGGCGTCTGGCAGGGCACGTGGCGACCCGCGTGGTCTGCCGACTACACGATGAACGGCAACGTCCAGAACGGCGGGATCGCCGGGCTGATCCCCACCGGGACGCCCGAGCTCGCGCGGTCACTGCTGGCCCTCGTGCTGCCCTTCGTGGACGACTACCGCGAAAACGCACGCCGGGTCTTCGGCGCCGAGGGGATGCTGCTCCCCTCCCGGATGTCGACGCACGGACGCGCCAACCACTTTGCCGAGGCGTACCCCCACCTCTTCTGGGTCGGGTGCGGCGGCTGGGTGCTGCGGTTCGCGGCGGACCTGGTCTCGACGACGGGCGATCGCACGATCGTCGACGACGAGCTGTGGGCGCTCGTCGAGGGCGTGCTCCGCTTCGCCGAGACCTCGACGGTGTGGATCGAGGGACGACGCCACCTGGTGCCGGACTACTCGCCCGAGAACGCGCCGGACGCGGACGCCAGCCCCATCGTGGCGGATGCCACCATGGACGTCGCCATCCTGCGCGACGCCGCGCGCGCGGCGTCGGTGCTCGCACGGGCGCGCGGTGACCGCAGCCTCGACGACCGGTGGGCTGGCCTCGCCGCGAGCCTGCCGCCCTACCGCGTGGCCGACGACGGGACGCTGGCCGAGTGGATCTCGGACCTGTGGCCGGAGAACGTCGCGCACCGCCACACCTCGCAGCTGTACCCGTTGTGGTACGAGCCCGACCCGGCGTTCGTCGGGTCGACTGCGAGCGCGGCACGGCTGCGCGACGCGGCGGCCGCCACCGTCGCCGCGAAGATCGCGTGGCGGGCGCAGGACCCGACTGCGCCGCCGGGCCGGATGGAGATGGCGTTCGGCCTGGTCCAGCTGGGGCTCGCCGCCGCCGCGCTCGGCGACGCGCGCTCGGCGCTCACGTGCGCGCAGTGGCTCGCGATCGACCACTGGCGCCCGGCGTTGACCACGACCCACGATGCCGGCCGGATCTTCAACCTCGATGCCAGCGGCGGTCTCCCGGCACTCGTGGCCGCAATGCTCGTCGGCTCGACTTCCGACACCCTGACCGTGCTGCCCGCGCTGCCCGCCGAGTGGGAGCGCGGCTGCGTGACGGGGCTGCGCGCCCGCGGCGGCCTCGTCGTCGACCGCCTCGCGTGGGACCCCTCCGGGTGCATGCTCACCCTGCGTCGGCTGCCCGAGGCGTCCTGGCTCGCTCCCGCGGACGGAACCCTCCTGGCCGCGGGACGCACGTTCACGGCGTCGGTCGACGGCCCGGGCGCGACGCTCGACGGTCGCCGGCTGCAGCTGGACGAGCAGGCTGTCACCGTGCGCCTGGACTGGACCGCCGACGGCGCGACCTGAGGGGCGCTCGGCCCGCCGGACCGCTCAGCCGACCGCCACGCCGACACCGAGCTCGTGGCGCACGCCCTCGACGACGGCCGCGACCGCCACCGCGACACGGCCCGACGGCGTCTCAGCCGGCACGACCAGCCACTCCCCCGCGACGCGCTCGCGCGGGCCCACCTCACCCGGCAGCGGTCGCGAGGTGCGATGTGACCATCCCGTGGGCACTTCGACCGCCAGCACCTCCAGGGCCGTGATCGCCCGGTCGCCGAAGTTCTCCACGACGAGGGCGAGCCGACGCCCGCCCGCCCCGGGGTCGTCGACGACGTCGAGCCCCGCACCGAACGGCACCGGCACCGTGGCCTGCGCGAACGTGCGGAAAGCCGGCTCGAGCCCGGCGCGGGCGATGACCCGCTGCGCGTCGAGAGGCCAGTCGTGGCCATCGACGAGCACGTTCCCGACGAGCAGGTTCTGGTGAGCCGCCGGCTCGGGCATGTGCGTCCAGCCGCCGTTGTACCAGTTGTGCGCGACGACGTTGTCGTTCGTGTAGTTCTCGCCGTAGGTGTTGGTGAACACCCAGACCGGGCAGTCCTGCACCACGTTGCGCTCGAGGACCACGAAGCGCGACCCCTCGTCGAGGTAGAGCCCGACCGAGCTGCTGTTGTCGCGCAGGTAGTTCTCGACGACTCGCGACCCGGGGTTGGCCGAGAGGTTGTAGATCGCACCGCCGTCGGTGAAGGCCCGCTTCGTCGCGTGGACGAGGTTGCCGGCGACGACGGTGCACCGCAGGGTCGTCGGTGTGGTGTACACCGGCTGCGAGGCGTACAGACCGCGTGCGCGGTAGTCGGGGCCGCCATCGGGGTCGTTCGCCCCCCACCCGAACCCGACGTCGATCCCGTCGTAGGGGAGGTCGCAGACCTCGTTGTGGGTGATGGTCGCCCCGTCCACGTAGGTGGACAGGATGCCCGGCATGTCCATGTAGTCGACCGCGACCGCCGTCACGAGGTTGTTGTCGATCACGACGTCGCGGACGGTCATCCGGGGATCGGTCGGGTGATGGGCGTCGGGACGGACCCCACCGACGACGACGGCACCCCCGGCGAGCTGGGTGAACAGGTTGTGCTGGACGAGGACGTCCGCGACGGCGAGCCCGATGCCCGCGCCATGGGCGCCGGCGTCGTTGCCGATGCCGAGCCCGACCTGCCCGAGCTGCGTGAAGGTGTTGTCGACGACGTCCACGCGGGTCGCGGCTGACACCTGCACCGCCGCGGGCATCTGGTCCCAGTCGTTGCGGGTCGCCTCGAACTCGGGACAGCTCCGCTGGCAGGTCAGGAGGTAGTCGGGCGGCTGGCGGTACTCACGGGCCAGGAACGTGCCGGCCTGCTGACTTGCGTAGCCGGCCGGGGTGCTCGGGCCGAGCCAGCTGGTGTGCGCGAACTCGATGCCGCGGACGTGGAGGTCGTGGACGGGCTCGTCGAGGGTGCCGGCAATCTGCAGCAGGGAGTCCAGGCGTGGCACGACGAACCGGTGCGCTTCGGGGTGGTCGCCCTCGGCGGCACGGTAGAAGAGCGCGGCGCCCTGCGGGTCGAGGTACCACTGGCCCGGTTGCAGGAGCTCGTAGGCGTTCACCAGCCGCAGCGCCCCGCCCTCGACGGGGTCCGCCAGCGTGTCCCACCCCCAGGTGTTGTTCCGCCAGGCCGGTTGCTGCATGACGATGCGGTCACGCTCGATGTGCGCGACGGGCGCGTAGCGGTGGGTGAACGACGCGACGCACACGACCTCGATGCGGTGGTGCGAGGCGAGCTCGGCGAGACGCCCGAGCGCGGGGTCCCGGAAGGTCAGGCCCTCCTCCGTCACCTGGTCACGATCGAGCGGTATCCACGGGCGTTCGGCCAGGCGACCGTCGATCGAGACCTGACGTGTGTCGGCGAACCCGGGAACCGGGGCGCGGAAGACCCGCTTCGCCTCGTCGTGCAGGTCCCAGCCACTGACCGGCACGCCGCCCGAGATCACCGCGTGCGACCCCGGCGCGGCCGTCCACCGCCGCGGAGCGCCCGGCTCTCCCGAGTCACGGGCGGTGAACCGAAGAGGTCGGTCCAGGTGCCAGGTCCCGTCGGTGAGCACCACGGTCCCGCCGGGCAGCTCGCGCAGCCGGCGCTGCGCCTCGTGCAGCGTGGCGATCGGCGCCTCCTGCGTCCCGGGGCCGGCGTCGTCACCGTCCGGCGCGACGACGAGAGCCCGGTCGCCGACGGCAGCGGGCACCGCGCGCCCTCGCGCTCGCGTGGCGCGCGTCGCGGCCTCGCGTGCCTCGTGCCTCTCGTCGTCCTTCGGCAGGTCAACCATGAACCAGGCCTTCCGTCTCGGGCTCGCGCCGCTGTGCCTCTGCGGGTGGAGGCGGTGCCACGGCGACCGCTCAGCCGTGGATGAAGTCGGTCCAGGGCCGCTGCGGCTCCGGCTCGAGGAAGAGCTTGACGACCGGGCCGCCGTGCTCGCTCACCAGCCCGCTCGGGAGCACGACGTCCAGGCTGTCCCCCGTGCGCTCCCACGTGACGTCGGCCGTGGAGCCGAGCACGCTGACCGCCCGGACACCGCGTTCGAGCAGCCCCGACGTGCCGGCGAAGCTGCGCACGCGGGCCACCCGGTCCGAGGGCTCCGCGAGCAGGATCGCGTACACGTAGTCGCCGGTCACGTCGGTCCTACGGGTGAACCGGATGTCGGTGGGTCCGAAGTCGGTCGGGGCGCCGTCGGTGAACGAGCCCGTCGCGACACGGGTCGGGCCCTCCGCCGCAACGGTCCAGGGGCGGGTGCCGTAGATCGCCTCGCCGTTGCGCACGAGCCAGGCTTCCAGGTCCTCGAGGATGCGGCGTTCCTCGTCGGGGATGGTGCCGTCCGGCTTGGGACCCACGTTCAGCTGCAGGACCCCGTTGCGCGCGACGACGTCCGCGAGCTCCGCGACGATGTCCTCTAGGAACCGCTCGTTCGGCGCCGTCTCCTCGCGCTGCGCCGGGCCGTAGAAGTCCTGTAGCTCCGGCTCGCGCACGTCGGAGTCGAAGCGCATGCCTCCGTTCATGAAGAACCAGTGCTCGGCGCGGTGTGTAGAGGCTCCGCGCACCATCCACGCCTCGTCGACGGCGTCGAGCAGGTCCCCCAGCACGTCCCGGCCCGGACCCAGCTTCGCCGCGATCCAGCGCGAGCGGTCGCTGTCGTACATCGCGAAGCCGTCGTGGTGCTCTGCGACCGGGACCACGAACTGCGCCCCGGCTCGGCGGAAGAGCGCCGTCCACTCGTGCGGGTCGAACCGCTCCATCCGGAAGCTGGGGATGAAGTCCTTGTACCCGAACTCGCTCTGCGGGCCGTACGCCGCGACGTGGTGCGCGAAGGAGGGCGAGGCCCCCAGGTACATCGAGCGCGAGTACCACTCATTGTCGAACGCCGGCACCGAGTAGATGCCCCAGTGCACGAAGATGCCGAGTTTCGCGTCCCGGTACCACAGGGGCGGGGTGTACCGCCGGAGCGAGCCCCAGTCGGCCGAGTACGGCCCTGCCGCGACCACGGCGGCGACCTCGGCGAGCGCCTCCCGGTTGTCGCTGACGTCGACGGGCGCCGGCAGAGCCGAGACGTCGAGCCTCGGGAGGTCCTGTGCTGCCATCGGTCTTGCTTCCTCTCGGTGTGCTGGCTGGTCGACGTCAAGATCGACGACGCCGTGAGCTGTCCCGGTCATGGCTTCCGCCATTGCGCCTCGGTGGTCAGGGGGACGAGCGACGGACGTTCCACGCTCGTGCTGAGCGGTACCCGCACCCCGTCGCTCGCGGACGCGAGCAGAGCCGTCATGATCTCGAGCACGTGCAGAGCCAGGTCACCGCCGGCTCGGCGTCCGCCGTGCACGAAGTCCAGGAGCCCGATGCCCCGTTCGGCACCCTGGTAGCCGGCGGACGGCGCCACCGCGGTCCAGTCCTGCTCGCCCAGCAGGCGCAACCGCACCGTGCCGTCGAATGTGTTGGGGTCCGGCACCGACAGGCTGCCCCGCTCGCCGTGGACCTCGATCGGCGCTGCCCCGGTGGCGACGGCGTCGAAGCTCAGCACCACGGTCGACAGCGCGCCACCGGCGTGCTCGAGGATGCCGGTGACATGGGTGTCGACCTCGACGGGGATCCGCTCGCCGGCCCGCGGTCCAGAGCCGATCGTCCGCGTGTCGCGGCCGCGCGACGAGGCACCGGTGACCCGCGTGACGGGGCCGAGCAGCTGGACGAGCGCGGTCAGGTAGTAGGGGCCCATGTCGAGCAGCGGGCCGCCTCCGGCCCGGTAGTAGAAGTCCGGGTTGGGGTGCCAGCGCTCGTGACCCGGCGCGACCCACGTGGCGAACGCCGCGATCGGCCGGCCGATGCTCCCGGAGTCCACTGCCGCGCGCGCGGTCTGGATGCCGGCGCCGAGCACCGTGTCGGGCGCGCCACCGACCCACGCGTCCCCACGCGCGCGGATCACCGACAGAGCGTCGAGGAACGTGGCCGCGAGCGGCTTCTCGCCGTAGACGTTCTTGCCGTGGGCCAGCGCCGCCAGCGCGATCTCGGCGTGGGCGTCGGGGGTCGTGAGGTTCAGCACCGTGTCGACGGCTCGGTCGGCGACCAGGTCGGCGACCGGCAGCGCGCGGCACCCGGGGATGCCCGACGCCACGTCGGCCGCCCGTCCTTGGTCGAGGTCGGCGACGGCCCTGACGGCGACGTCGAGGTGCCCGACCAGGGTCCCCAGGTAGCGCGCCGCGATGACGCCGAGCCCGACTACTCCGATGCCGTGCGGCTCGCCCACAGCATCCCCCTCTCGACGATCGTCCGGACGCTCGTGTCGCGCAGCACGTCGAGGCTGTGCCCCGGGGTGGCGACGACGATGCGGCCGTCACCCCACAGCCGGGTCCACACGACCGGGGAGGTGATCGGGCGGTGCCACGGGTGGTACGGCTGAACCGGGTGCGTCGTGGTCGCCAGCACGTCGATGAGGTCGTCGTGCAGCACCCAGTACTGCTCGGTGGTGAGGGTGAAGTCCTCGACGCCAGCCGTGATCTCGTGGACCCGGCCGAGGTCCGTGACGTGCACGGTGTAGGGCAGGAAGTTGTCCGTCTCGTCGCCAACGCACTGCGCCGGGGCCTTCGACGGATGCGTCGCGAACTGCCCACCGATCAGCTGCAGGTAGTCGGAGCTGGCACGGTAGGAGTCGGCGATCCCGCCGTGCCACCCCGCCAGGCCCGTGCCCCGGCGGACGGCCGCGGCCAGCCCCCTGAAAGCCTCACGCGAGATCTCCGACATGGTCACGCTCTGCACGACCAGGTCGGTGCACCGCATGAGCGGCTCGTCGGCGTAGACCTCGTTGGACTCCTCGATCCGGACCTCGAAACCGTGCTCCTCGAGGAACGGCACGAAGAGGTTCGTCGCGTCGACGGGGCGGTGCCCGTCCCAACCACCGCGAACGACGAGAGCGGTGCGAGCCGTCATGAGGGGCTTCCTTCCACGGTGACGTAGGTGCTGTCCGCGTGGGCGCTCGCCTCGACCGACGCGAGCACCCGCTGGACCTGGGCGGCCTCGGCGAAGCTCGGTGCTGCGACGCCGTCGCCCGCGATGGCGCGCACGAGGTCGACGACCTGGTGCGTGAACAGGTGCTCGTAGCCCAGACCGTGCCCGGCCGGCCACCACGCCCCCGCGTAGGGATGGGTCGGCTCGGTGGCCTGGATGCGGCGGAAGCCCTGCCCGCCGGCGGGATCGGCCGCGTCGTAGAGCTCGAGCTCGTTCATGCGCTCGAAGTCGAAGGCCAGGGACCCACGGTCCCCGTTGAGCTCGATGCGGTTCGCGTTGCGGCGGCCGGTCGCCATCCGGGTCGCCTCGAAGACGCCGAGCGCCCCCATGGCGAACTGCGCCGTGAACGCCACGGCGTCATCGACGGTGACCTGCTCGCGGGGCCCGTCGTGCTCGGCGCGGCAGCCGAGGCCGACCTGCTCGCCCAGCAGGGGCCGGGTGTCGACGAACGTCCGCATCGTGGCCGACACGCCCTCGATGTGGTCGCCGGTCAGCCACTGCGCGGTGTCGATGCTGTGCGCACCGATGTCGCCCAGAGCGCCCGAGCCGGCGCGGTTGCTGTCCAGCCGCCAGGTGAACGGCGCGTCGGGGTCGCTCAGCCAGTCCTGCAGGTACTGCGCGCGGACGTGCCGGACCTGGCCGATCCGGCCCTCCGCGACGAGCCGGCGGGCGAGCGCCAACGCAGGGGTCCGGCGATAGCTGAAGCCGCACATGCTGACGACACCGCGGTCGAGGGCACGGCCCGCCGCCTGTGCCATGCGCTCGGCCTCGGCGACGTCGTTGGCGAGCGGCTTCTCGCACAGCACGTGAAGGCCCGCCTCGAGGGCGGCCACCGCGATCGCCGCATGCGTGTCGCCGGGTGTGCAGATGTCCACGAGGTCGACGTCGGCCCGCCCGATCACCTCGGACCAGTCGGTGGACTGCTCGGCGGCGCCGAGCGTCCGGGCGGCCCGCGCGGTCCGATCCGCGTCGCGCCCGACGACGACCGTCAGCTCGGGCTCGAGGGGGAGGTCGAAGAACCGGTGCGCGGTACGCCACGCCTGCGCGTGCATCCGCCCCATGAAGCCGGTTCCGATGAGGGCTATCCGCAGGGGGTTCGCCACGCGTGTCGTCCTTCCTGGCAGCGCTGCCGTCGTGGTGCGGGTCGATCCTGGTCGCTACGACCGGGGACGTTCGTGGTGAGGGGCTGCGTCGACGGGGTCACGGTGCCGTCGCGGGGATGATCGGGAAGTAGACCGAGTACCTCTCGTCGACGACCTCGTGCAGGGGACGCAGCCGGATGGTCGTCGGCTGCCCGACGCTGCGGTAGCGGGTGAGCCACTGCGACCACTGCCGCTCGTCGTCGGCCACGAGCAGCGAGATCGGCGCCTGCGCGTCGCCGTGCAGCGCGACCTCCCCGTCGACGATGCCGGCGAGCACCACGGGACCCTCGACGAACGCCACGGTGGCGGGCTCGTCGGGGATCGGGATCGCTCGCAGCGCGAACGGGAAGGCGACGTCGGCGCGGGTCCGGCCACCCGCGTGGTCGAACGTGAGGAAGCCGTCGACCACCGGCACGGCGCCGTCCGCGGCCACGACGGGCTCACCGTCGGTCCATCCGGGGACGCGCAGGCGGACCCGCAGCGGCACGCCGTCGTCCGAGTCGATCGTCACGCGCACCCGCGAGGCGTGCGGGCGGTGCGTGTCGCCGGCGTCGCCCGCGTTCGAGTCGGGCCCCACGCCCCTCGCGTCGTCGAGCAGCCCGACGTCCACCAGCACCTCCCCGGCGGGCGTCGGCACGTGCGCCTGCGCAGCGATGTGCTGGGCGATCGTCAGGCTCCCGTCGTCGCCGTCGTAGAACACGAGCGACGAGTGGCGGGTGTGCGCCTGGACGAGCGTGCCGTGACAGCACCAGAAGTCCTCGGTGGGGCTCCCCCACACCTTGCGCGCGCCGCCCTCGAGCGGCAGGAAGTAGGTGACCATCCCGGACACGGGGTTCTGCTGGGCGAGGATGCCGTTGACCAGGTTGCGCTCGATGTAGTCGAGGTAGGCCACCTGCCCCGTCCAGCGGAACAGGACGTCGGCCAGGCGGATCATGTTGTAGACGGTGCAGTGCTCCTGGGTCTTCGCGCCGCGCCGCGCGGCGAAGGCGAACGGCGGGGTCCAGATCTCGCCCGAGGTCTGGCCCCCGGTGCAGAACGTGCCGCGACGCACGACCGCCGACTCCCAGTACGCCTCGACGATCCGGCACCATCTCTCCTCACCCGTCACCTCGTAGGCGCGGGCGGCCCCGAGGACCTCGGGGATCGTCGTGTTCGCATGCCTGTTGGTCAGCACGTCGCGGCCCTCGAGCAGGCCGTCGAACAGTGAGCGGTGGTAGTAGAGGTCGAGGAGCTCGCGGTACGTCGCGTCACCGGTCGCGGCGAGCAGGTCGGCCCAGACCTCCAGCATCCCTCCGGTCTCGACCTCGAGGACGGTCTGGAACTCGTCCGTCCCGACGCCGCGCGCCCAGCGCGCCAGGGGCTGAGCGGCACGGTGAGCGACACGCAGCGCACGCTCGTCGCCGAGGTCCAGGTACACGTCGACCAGGCCCATGAGCGTCTTGTGCAGGTCGTACTGCGGCGCCCAGACCTCGCGCCCCTGCTCGAGGCGGCGCAGGAAGGTCGGGGGGATGGCGAAGGCCCACTCCCCGTCGCCCTCGCGCTGGCAGCGCTCCAGCCCTTCGACGACCGCGTCGAGCCCGGCGCGCAGGTGGGCGTCGCCAGTGACCGCGATCTCCCGCGCTGCGGCCGACATCCAGTGCCCGACGAAGTGGCCCCGCAGCAGCGACCCGGGCGTCTCCCAGCCCCAGTGCCTGTCGAGCCCGCGATCAGCGGGGGTGTCGCCCGAGGGACGCAGGTGCCAGGCCTGCTCGCCGATGCCGGCCTCGATGAGGTGGTTCTGGAGCAGGGCCGTCCCCCGCAGCGAGGCGAGGTACTCCCGGTTGAGCCGGCGACGGTCGTCGAACACCCCTGGGGCCAGCCGGACCTGGGAGTGCCCCAGGTGCGTCCACGTCATGCCCGGCCCTTCTTCTCGGAGATCGATCTCCCTGTAGTCTAGGAGCATCCGCCGCAGGATCGACACCCTGCGGCCCGCTCGACGAAACGGGACCATGAACGCC
>Ga0208079_1001731_pt1 | contig 11191 bp, 8 predicted proteins | sample NGESurdeep092012_5_FD_184474 | JGI IMG/M metagenome (GOLD analysis project Ga0208079, IMG submission 184474) | Arctic peat soil microbial communities from Barrow, Alaska - NGEE Surface sample 210-2 deep-092012 (SPAdes) | ecosystem: Environmental > Terrestrial > Soil > Wetlands > Peat ... | reverse complement strand
CGCTCGTGGATCACTCCGTTCGTGTCGGTCCACGATCGCGTGCGCAATCGGCCCTGCACGATGATCGGCTCTCCCTTGCCCAGGCTCGAGGACACGTTGTCGGCCAGGCCCCGGAAGCACTCGACCCCGATCCAGGTCGTCGTCTGGTCGTGCCACTCCCCCTCCCGGTACACGCGTGGCGTGCACGCCATCCGGAACGACGCGGTCGCCAGCCCCGTACGCGTCACGCGATGCTCGACGTCGCTGCCGACGTTGCCGGTCATCGTCACTGCCATCTCCATGGTGAATCCCTTCTCGTCGATTCACCCTGACCATGTGCCGCCGGACAGCGGATCCGTCACCGAATTCCTCGGCTGTGGACAGCACTCGCGCCTGTGGACAGATCCGCGCGCGCCGCGAGATCACCGCAGCCGCTTCAGCGCCTCACGAGCCCGGTCGCGGCGCTGCAGCTGCGCGTCGACCGGCCGGATGACGTACCTGCTCGTCACCTGTCCGATCGCACGCGTCAGCTCCCGCTCGGCCCGCGCCGCATGGCTGCGAGCACCGACCTCGACGCCGACCCGGCTCAGCAGGGCGACCAGGATCCCGGCGCCCACGCCGCCCAGCGCCAGCACGGTCGGAAGGCCGACGTTGCCGACCTTCGGTACGGGGAGGGCGGGCAGTGCGAGGTAGGAGACCAGCACGAAGTTCACCAGCAGCCAGCCGGCACCCACCAGCGTCGTCAGCAGCACCAGCCACTGCAGCACCCGCACCACGGTCCACCAGCCGTTGCCGCGATCGGTCGCAAGGTCGGTCGTGGCGATCGCGCGATCCAGGTGGTCGGTAAGCAGCGTCTCCTCCGACCTCGCGGCCGCCAGCACCGCGTCCTGCCACCCACGCGGCAGACCTTCGGAGGTCTCCGTCGCCAGGGCCCGTACGGCGCTGTCGACCCGCGCCTTCGCCACGCCATGCGCTACCGGGACTGACGTCCGGTTCACCCGGCCGGGCTCGATCGCCTTGCTCTTCTTCGTCGAGGTCACGTCGAGGTGCAGGGCGCGCAGTGGATCCGGGCGGAAGCGCGCCAGCCACGCCACGACCGGCCACCCTGTCGCGATGCCGCCGCGAAGTCGCCAGGACTTCTTCACGGCCTCGACGACCACGGGTACACCGGCAGCGACGGCCAGCGTGTGGATGAGGTGGGCCGCACGCTTCTTCGGCACCCCGTTCGCGTCGGCGTCGCCGAGCTGCGGCGCCAGTGACCCCATGGCGCCCGTCACGTCGCCCGACAAGCGCTTCGCCGCCGTCTGCTTCCCCTTGATCAGCGTCACCAGCTCCGCGCGCAGGTCGCTGAGACCCTCACCGGTCACGGCCGACACGGCCAAGAGCCGGGCGTCCGACAGCCCCTCCGCGTCCAGGAGCCGTCGCAGGTCGGCGATCATGCCCTGCCGGTGCGCCTCGGCGACACGGTCGATCTGGTTCAGCGCGACCACCATGACGTCCGCGTGCGCGGCGAGCGGCTTGAGGTAGCGGTCGTGCAGCGCCGCGTCCGCGTACTTCTGCGGATCCACGACCCACACGAACTGGTCGACGAGCTCGACGAGTCTGTCGACGATCTCCCGATGCGACTGCTGCGTCGAGTCATGGTCGGGCAGGTCGAGGAGGATGAGCCCGGACAGGTCCTCAGCACCAGTCACGAGGTGTCGGCGCGGCACCTCCAGCCAGTCGAGCAGCTCGCTCTGGTCCTCGCCGAACACGGCCGCCATCGCCGCGGCGGTCGTCGGTCGCCGCACGCCGGGTTCGGCCAATGTCGTACCGGACACCGCGTTGAACAGGGACGACTTGCCTGAGCCGGTCGCACCGGCCAAGGCCACGATCGTCACGTCCCCCGAGAACGCGAGCCTCCCGTCGACGCGGGCAAGGATCGCGTCGATGCCGGCCTCGACGTCGGAGTCGATGCGTCCGCGCGCGGCATCCATCGCCTCTCGGAGCGCTGCCAGGCGGTCGGGCAGCCCTGAGCGCTTCTTCACGGCAGCACCTCGCCGTCGACCACCTCGGCGGTCGGCGCGTCCACCTGCCGCAGGTCGACCTGCTCCCGCTCGTACGGCGCGATCACCGGCGTGTCCCCTGCCCCAACGGCCGTGAGCCCGAGCTGGTGCATCTCCAGCGCCCGGCCTTCGTCGGCTGCGACAGCGGCCGTACGGATCCGCTCGGCCACCGGCGGGTCGATGCCCACAGCATCGAGCGCGGCGTGGAACCGGGACAGCTCGCCGGCGAGCAGACCTTCGACGCGGGCGTCGAGATCGTCCTTGGCCTTCTTGGCCAGTCGCCGTACGGCGTCGTCGCCGAACACTGCCTCTAGTACGCGCTGGGCGAGGACGGCAGTACCACCCGCGACACCCACCTCGGCACCCACGAGCCCGCCGGTGTGCGCGAAGGCGACGAGCATCAGTGCCACGCCAACGCCGTTGACGCCGAACGCGGCGATGCGCGCCTTGGTCCGGCGACCGGAGCCTTCGTCGCTCACAAGCTCCATCACGTCGCCCTGCCACGCCCTGATCGCCCGAGCCGCACGGGACGGGTAGTCCTCAGAGACCCGCCGGAGATCGGCGCCGGCACGGTCGAGGAGCATCCGGCCAGCGGGATTCGCTCGCCAGGCCGCCTCAGCACGTTCAGCCGCCTTCTCCCCCTCCTCGCGCAGCAACGCCTCGAGCCCTGACTCGACCGCTACAGCGACATCGGACGCGCCCTTCGGCTCGCCCTTGATCGCGGCCCAGATCCGGTCGCGCAGCCAGCCGATCTTCTGCTCCAAAGCCCGGAAGAACTCCCCCGTACCGACGAAGTCGTGCCAGCGGGCCAGCACCTCACCACGCAACAGGGTGCCGTCGGCCGACTGGACGTTCACCGTCCGTACAGCCTCCTGGTACGACGCATTCGCATCCGAGCGCAGCTGCTCCAATGCCTCGAGCTGATCGTCGACGGCCTGGGCGATGTCCGGCGCCTGGCGGGTGAGCGACCCGATCGCCCCGTCGAGCGTCTGCATGACGACCCTGGCTCGGGTGTTCTGGTCGGCCGCCAACGCAGCCAGCCAGCCACGGATCGGAGCCACCGCCGCGTCGGGCAGCAGGCCGTCGGCGTCGGTCGTGGTCTCCGGTACGGCGAACAGCGGCGACGACGCCAGCCCGCGCTCGGTCATCATCTGGCCCAGATGGGGCGGGACCTCGGCCATGGCTGCCGGCGGCACCCGGTCCACGACGACCGCCACCGCGGCGCTGCGGTCCACGGCGCTCGCGAGGTAGTCCCACGGCACCGCGTCCGCGTACCGCGCCGCGCTCGTCACGAACAGCCATAGGTCGGCCGCCGACAGCAGCTGCGCCGCGAGTCGCCGGTTCTCCACGACGACCGAGTCGATGTCAGGCGCGTCGAGAACCGCGAGTCCTCGCGGCAACGTCGGCTCCGGTACGAGGTGAAGCGAACGTGTGTCGTCGCTCGACGCGTTGGAACGGATCAGGCCGGGAAGGATCCGCTCGTCGGCGAACCAGCGCGCGTCGTCCGGGTGGTACACGAGCACCGGCGACCTCGTGGTGGGCCGGATCACGCCCGGCTTCGTCACGACCCGGCCGATGAGGGAGTTCACGAGCGTCGACTTGCCGGCACCCGTGGAGCCGCCGACGACGGCCAGCAGTGGCGCTTCGATCCGCTGCAGCCTGGGCAGGACGTAGTCGTCGAGCTGTTTCGAGAAGTCCCTGGACAGTCCGGTGAGCTCCGCGGCGCGTGGGAGGGGTAACGGCAGCCTGACAGATGCCAACGCGTCCCGAAGATCGGTCAACGCGATGGTCAGAGGACTGGCCATGGCCCTCCTAGGCCTTCGGTGGCCCCCACCGCGGGTCCACGACCGACTGGGTCGGAGCCGATCCTAGTGGCGGTGAAACCATTGCGGGGGCGGGGAGCTGGCCACCGATTCCGGCAGGTCCGGGATAGACGGGAGGCGCCCATGACGTGAGGTACGCGGGCTGCGGCTTCTTCCAGTACGGCTTCAGGCCGCGGGCGTCATCGAGCGCCCCGGCAGCGTGAAAGTCGCGGATCGCGTACAGCAGTTCCCGCTCGCGCCACAGCCCCGCGGCATCGACGGTGCCGCGCGTGATCTGGTCGCGCAGGTAGGCGAGCTCGGACACCGCCCGCTGCAGCTTGTACGTGGCGAGCGGGTTCCCCCACCACGGCGACAGCACCAGCATCCGCAGGCGCTGGAAGATCTTCGAGAACAGGAGCGGGTACGTGTCGGGGACCCAGCCGGCCATCACGTAGTCCGAGAGCCGGTACCGGATCACTCGTCCCTCGCGGAACACCTGCACGACCGCGTACATCACGACGCCCGCCAGGATGGGCAGCGCGATCGAGAAGTAGATCGTCTTCTGGTAGTTGTCGGGGAACAGGCTGGCGACTGTGTTGAACGTCATGTGCAGCAGCGCAGCGAGCAGGTAGCCGGCGATCGGCGAGAGCACCCTGACCACCTTGGCCCGGCTCCGAAGCCCGATCGCGAGCCCCATCGCCGTCATCGACGTGAACAGGGGATGGCCGAAGCTCGTCCACAGCCCGCGCATCTGCACGAGCTGCGCGACGGCAGCGGCGACATCGCCCGTACTCGCCTGCATGCTTCCGTACACGATCGCCCGCGCGAAGTAGACGATGTTCTCGCTGAACGCGAAGCCGATCGCGGACAGACCCGCGAGGCTCACGAGGCTGAGCTTGCTCGTGAGGCGGCGGCGATCGAGGAACGCGACGAGGAACAGCACGGTCGCCTTGAAGAACTCCTCGACGAAAGGCGCGACGTAGATGGCGGCTCTCGCTCCGGCGAGCTGGTTGCCGTTCTGGTCGATCGACAGACGCTCGGCGGCCCAGGAGTTGACCACGATCGACCCGTACGCGGCGATCGAGGATCCCCAGAACAGCGCCAACGCCCACAGCAACCACCGTTGAGGCCGCCAGCGGTCGACGGCGAGGAACAGGATCGACCAGACCGCCAGGGTCGGGAACGCATAGTTCGCCGACTGCCACATCGCATCGCTGTTGAGGCCCGGGACGGTTCCGGTGTCGGTCTTGATGTCGGCGGTGAGGATGACGTTCAACCTCACCAGCGAGAAGACGCCCAGGAGGAACACCACGACGCTCGCCCACAACCACCGGCTCCGCGTGAACTGCTCGACGACAGTGAGCCTCGGATCAAGCACGTCGACGGACGCCAGTCTCCGGTACCGACCGATCCCACCCATGTCGGTACGGAGTGCGTCAGCCATGACGACAAGGGTAGCGGCGCATGAGCCCGTACCGTCCGTACGCTCAGCGGGTGCTCGGGTAGGCGACGCCCATCGCCACCGGGGTGCCCCGGCGCACGGTGTTGGACACCGTACACAGCCGGTCATGAGACAGGCGGACGGCCTCGGGGAGCAGCGCACGCGCCTTGTCGGCGCCCTCGCCCTCGCCGAACTCCAGGTCGAACGTCACGTTGAGGTCTGTCGCGTACGAGGCACCGGCCTCGTCGCGGTCGCGCTCACCCGTCGCGGTCGCGACGAAAGAGAGAGGCTCGGCGCGGCGCGTGACGAGGGTGTCGACATCGATGGACGAGCAGCCGGCGATCGCGGCGAGCAGCAGCTCGACCGGCGCGAAACCGCCGTCCTCACCGGTCGAGAACCTGACCTCGCCGCCCCGGCGGTTGCGGGCTACGAACGTCCCGGCGGATGTCCGCTCGACCGTCACCTGGTACCGGGGCTCGGGCTTCTCGGTCATCGTTCTCCTCCGCATCGGCGTGCCCCACAACCTAGTAGTCACGACGATCTTGAAGGTCTATCGGCCGTCGCCTCTAGTAAAGGTAAGGAATTGGCTGCAAAGTGACGTATCACAGACGTGATCTGGGCCTCTTCGGAGTCGTAGTGCCTATGAAAGGACGTCGATGATCAAGCCCGTCGCCCGACCCGAACAGCTGCCGAGCCTCGACATCCGAGTCCTCGACCCTTCATCCGCACCCCGTGGCAGCGCACTGCAGCCCACTGCGTACGTCGCGGACAGCCTCATCGTGTTCGCGCGCGATCCCGCCGCCGTCCAGGCGGTGATCGCTCGGCTCGTTGGACCCGGCGTCGGAGTCAGCGTCGCCCCCTTGTTCCGCGCGGATCTCAAGCCGCTCAGCGAGACCGCCGTACTGGCGCTGCACAAAGTGACGCTCACGTACGAGGCCGAGGCGGTCCCGAGCGTCGACCTCGTGTCGTTGGTCGCACAGCTTCGTACGATCCTTGGCCCGTACGCCGTTGGCCTCGACCACGTGGTGACAACCGCTCCGTACCTGGCCGGCGTCCCCTATCTCGCCGGCGTTCCCTACCTCGCGGGTGTCCCCTACTTGGCAGGCGTCCCGTACCTCGCAGGCGTCCCGTACCTCGCGGGTGTCTCGGCGATGCAGCAGTACGGGATGCCAGGCTTCGGCGGACGCTCGCCCGTGGCCGTGCTCATCGCCGATCCTGCGTGCACCGCGCCCACGCCCGCGCGCCGCCCGGTCGTCGCCATGCTCGACACCGGGCTTGGCAAGCACCCCTGGTTCGCCGACGCGGCGCTGGCGACCTCTCACGTCACGTACGGTCCGTACCTGCTCGGTATGTACGGGAACCTGCCCGGGGCCGAGTGGCACCAGGCGCCGGTCAACCCGCTCGACGGTTCCGTCGGGAGCGACGCGGGACACGGCACGTTCATCTGCGGCATCATCCGGCAGGTCTGCCCCTCGGCCAGGTTGCTCGCCATCCCCGTCATGGCCGACGACGGCGTCGTCGCGGAGTCCGGCCTCATGGTCACGCTCTCGGCCCTGCTCTACCGGCACATCGACGGAGTGCTCAACGGCCGACCGGACCTCGTCATCGACGTCCTCAACCTGTCCCTCGGCTACTACCACGAGGACCCGACCGACATCGCGTTCGACGGACCGTTCGCGGCCATCCTCGCTGACTTCGGCCGGTGGGGCGTGGCCGTCGTCGCGTCGGCCGGCAACAGCGGTACGACGCGTCCCATGTACCCAGCCGCCTTCGCTGCCGCGCCCGACGACCCGAGCCGCGTCCCACAGGTGACCGTCGGCGCGCTCAACGCGGACGGAACCTCGGTCGCGTACTTCTCCAACGCCGGCGACTGGGTCACCGCCCTCCGGGTCGGCGCCTCACTGGTGAGCACCGTGCCGACCACGCTGTCGGGCGACGCGCAGCCGGCCGCCGGCCTCACGTACCAGGGCTTCCACCGCACCACCCCGGATCCGGACGCGTACGCGTCCGGCTTCGCCACCTGGTCGGGCACGTCGTTCGCCGGACCGGTACTGGCCGCCGAGATCGCCAGGGCGCTGGTCCACGACCCCGACCTTGCGACGATCGACAAGGCGACGAGCATCGCCCGTGGCCGCCGCGCGGTGGAGCTCGTACACGGGAGGACGCCATGACGATGCCGGATGTCGAGGCCTCGCTCACGACACGGGCCGCCGCCGCGTTCTCGGACTATCGCGACGGCGATCTCCAGGCGCTGCACACGCTCGTGACCGTGGTGACGCCGGTGCTGTGGCACGTAGCCCGCTCCTGCGGCCTGACCCACCAGTCCGCCGAGGACACCGTACAAACCACCTGGCTGCGCCTCGTCGAGCACGCCGCGAGCATCGAGGCGCCACAGGCCGTACTGGGCTGGTTGTGCACGACGACGAAGCGTGAGGCCTGGCGGGTACAACGCATCACGCGCAAGACCGACCCGGTCGAGGACGTGGAGCTGGATCTCGACAGCCAGACCCCGCACGACCCGGCTCAGGTGGCGGCGATGAAGGACGAGGCCATGAGGTTGTGGCGGCACTTCGTCACCTTGTCGCCCAAGTGCCAGCAGATCCTGCGTGTCGTGTGCATGGGGGGCGCACCCGACTACGCCGGCCTCGCCGAGGCCATGGGCGTCCCGATCGGCTCGATCGGACCCACCCGCGGCAGATGCCTCACCGCCCTCCGCCGCGCACTTCTCGACGATCCCAACTGGAGCCTGACATGACCGAGCATCCCGACGAGCCCATGGACGACATCGACCTCGCCATCCTCGACGCACTGCACCAGACGCTGACCCTGGCCGACCCGGTACCGCCCCACCTCGTCGACGACATCGAGTTCAGCCTCTCCCTGGCGGCGATGAACGCCGAGTTCGCTCTGCTCGCCGATGAGCCGTTGGGAGTCCGGGCACAGACCGCCGAGAGCGCCGACTCCGTGACGTTCACGAGCAGCACGATGACACTGATGGTCGTCATCGGACGCGACGACGGCCAGCTGCGGATCGACGCCTGGGTCTCCGGCGGTGGCATCACGGTCGAGCTCATCCAGGGGGCGGAACGCACGGCCCAGGTGAGCGACGTCAACGGACGCGTGAGCTGGTTCCCGGTACAGCCTGGACTCGCGCGGTTCCTCATCGCGCCCATCACCTCTGGCGGCCGACCGGTCATCACGCCGGCGATCGAGCTCTAGGGCCGCTTTGCCGAGGAGCGCGCAGCCCACGAGCGCCGGGACCTCCCCGGCGCTGGCGCGCGCGACCGAGCTGTACGAGCAGGCGCGGGGCGAGATCGCCGCGTACGCCATCGAAGCGGCCATGTCCCGGCTCGACCAGGCGGTGTCCGCTCTCGCCGACGACGACTCGGAGGGGGCTGTCGAGCTGCGTCTGCGCGTCGCGATGTCGCGCACGTGGGGCACGTTCGCGAGCGATCCGGAGGGTACGCAGGGTGAGCTGGACCGCGTCGCGGGCGAGGCGAATCGGCTCGGGTTGGCCCACCTCGTGCCGCTGGCGATGCTGCAGCAAGGCGTGCTGTGGACCCGGCTGGGCGAGCACGCGCGGGCGTTGTCAGCGCTGGAACGGATCGCGCCGTACGAATCGCTGCTGAGCGTCGACGACCGCGTACGGCTGCTCATCAACAGGGGTACGACCGCGTCGTTGCTGCTCAAGACCGAGGAGGCGTCGGCCGACCTCGGGGAGGCGGCAGCGCTGGCTCAGGAGGCGGGGCTCGACCGGTTCGCGTACATGGCCCTGCACAACCGCGGCTTCGTCGAGTTCCTGCGCGGCGACCTGCCCGCGGCGCTGCGGCTCATGGACGAGGCAGACCGTCTCGACGCGCCCGTGGACCGTGGCATCGCGCACCTCGATAGGGCGCGCGTGCTCATCGAGGCCGGCCTCGTCACCGATGCCTGGGAGACGCTGCAGACCGCCCGTACGAGCCTGGCCGAGGCGGGGCTGGAGACCGAGGCGGACGAGGTCGAGCTGGATCTCGCGCGCTGCGAAGTGCTGCTGGCAAGGGGCGATGATGCTTCCGCGCGCCTGACGCCGCTCATCGAGCGGTTCGCCGCACGGGCCGCGCGGTTCCGCGAGATCGAGGCACGGGTGCTGCGCTGCGAGGCGGTGGCGTTCAGTGCCGAGGTCGCTCCACGGGTCGGCGAAGCGGAGGCGTTGGCGCGGGATGCTGTCGCCGTCGATCCGCGGCTGGCGGACGTGGCCGGCGCTCTGTACGCGGAGAGCCTTGTCCGTACAGGTCGGGCCGGCGACGCGTCCGTACGGGCGGTGCAGTCCCTGGCACGCTCGACCCAGCTCGCGCGGCGCTGCCTGGCGCGGCGCGTGGCGGTGGACCTCGCTCTCGCGAAGGGGAACGAGCCCGCGGCTCGGCGCACGCTGCGGGCAGTCGCAGACGACCTGCGTAGCGCCCGCCGGGGGGTTTCCAGCCTCGACCTCAAGACCGGAATGGCGCTCCACGCGTCGCCGCTCGCGGTGACCGATGTGGCGCTCGCGGCGCGATCGGGCTCGGGGGCACGGGTGCTGGCGGTGACCGAAAGGTGGCGTACGGCGACCGGGTCCATGCCCCAGGTCCGGCCCAGCGACGATCCGCCCGAGCAGGCGTTGTGGACCATGCTGCGCAAGCTCCGCTCCGACCAGCGCGACGCCGAGCCGGGCGCGGACCTCGCCGAGAACCGGCGAGCGGTCAGCCGTACGGTCAGGGCGCTCCGAGAGACTTCCTGGGCGCGGGATCTGGGCGAGACAGCCGACGACATGGCCTCATCTACCGCCGAGATCCGGGCTGTACTGGCCGAGCGGCACACCGCGTTGACCAGCATGGCGATCACGGGCGACAGCCTCGTCGCCGTCGTCGTCCGACCCGGACGACGCTTCGAGCTCGTCAGCGTTGCCGGCGCGCGGGACATCCTCGAGCTGGGACGCCAGGCGTCCGCGGATGTCGAGGCGCTAGCTCGTATCACCTCGTCGGTGCAGGGTTCCTCGCTGCGAGCCGGGATCACGGGCTCGCTGATGGGCACGCTCGGGGCGCTCGGCCGTGCGCTGTCATCGGCGCTGCCGACGGGTGGCGACCCGCTCCTTCTCGTACCACCCGCTCAGCTCGCCGCGCTCCCCTGGGCGATGCTGCCGGCTCTGCGAGGACGGAGCCTCACGGTGTCGCTGTCCGCGACCCACTGGGTACGGCATGACGTGAGCGTTGCGAACCCGTTGGTACGGGCGGTGGCAGGGCCCGACCTGCGGTCGGCGCGCCCGGAGCAGACGGCGGTTGCATCGATCTGGCGCCAGCCCGGCGAGTCCTGGTCGACCGGTCGCGACTTCCGGGACGGGCTGGTGACGAGCGACCTCGTCCATGTCGCCGCGCACGGCCAGCACGAACCCGACAACCCCCTGTTCAGCTCGCTGCTGCTCGCCGACGGGCCGACGTTCGTCCACGAGGTCGAGGGCCTCCGCGTGAGGGCGCGCCACGTGGTGCTGTCGGCGTGCCGCGCGGGGAGGGTGAACGTACGACCGGGCGACGAGGCCCTCGGCCTCACCGCGTGCCTGCTGGCCTTCGGCGTCTCCACCGTCGTCGCGCCCGTGAGCGTCGTCGACGACGAGCTCGCGCTCGCGACGATGACCGCGTACCACGAGGGCCTCAGCGCTGGCCTCGACGCGGCGGCGGCCCTGGCTGCTGCCACGTCCGATGGCCCCCTGCTGGCCGCGTCGTTCACGTGCTTCGGGGCGGGCTGGCGGGCCGACTGACCGTACTCTTCAATCAATGGTACTGCCGTCATCCTCTTGCTTCGTTGATACATCGCGAGTATAATCAGACGTATGTACGTATCCCCTAGGCACTTCGTGGTCTCTGACCCGGCGCCTGTGGTCGTGCCCGCGAACGCTAGGGAGCTGTTCGCGAAGT
>Ga0208079_1001728_pt1 | contig 11196 bp, 7 predicted proteins | sample NGESurdeep092012_5_FD_184474 | JGI IMG/M metagenome (GOLD analysis project Ga0208079, IMG submission 184474) | Arctic peat soil microbial communities from Barrow, Alaska - NGEE Surface sample 210-2 deep-092012 (SPAdes) | ecosystem: Environmental > Terrestrial > Soil > Wetlands > Peat ... | reverse complement strand
CCCGGATGGTCAAATACTTTTATCTCTTCCCATTCTATTGCCGGAGTTCCTTTCGACACTTTCCTGACCAATTCCAGAATCCAGGCAGAATAAACATCAATTACTAAATATTTATGAGCCTTTTTACAAGTTTTAAAAACTGAAATGAAACGGTCAATATTCTGTGCGGAGCTAATTACAAATGTTATATTCTTCTGGTCTTTAATTATATTGAAAACAGCTTGTTCTACACTTTTTTCAGTCGGATAAAGGTGATTAGTCCTGTCTGCCATAGTGCCTTCTATCAATAACAAGTCTACGTTTTCAGGAGGGTTTTCAATCAGTTTTGTGTAAACAATACTTTTCCTCCCAGTTGCTCTGAAATCTCCGCTGTAAAACACACGCTTCCCATCTGCCTCAATTAAAAAAGCAAATGCTTCAGGTGCTGAATGATCAACCAAAAATGCTTTAACCCGGAATGTATCAGCAACAGTAAACCATACCCAGGATTTAATTATTGTAAAGTTTCTGTTTAACGATTCAATATTCCTGAATATTTTAGTCGCATTTATCAAGTCGAGAGATAATTGTCCGATATAAATAGGAACCTCAGTTCCGATTATCTCCATCAGGCCAAAATGGTCCTGGTGCGGATGTGAAATTAAAAGTGCATCCACTTTATTTTTTGCATATTCAATATCAGGATTCTTTTTGTCAAGAGGTGATCCAAGGTCAATCCATAGAATTTTTCCATTATTGGCAGTCAATTCCACACAAGTTCCTCCGATCTCTTTTGTGCCCCTGTAAATTTTGACTTTCATATTTACCAGATAACCACTTTTTTAGGTAAACTTTCAAAGTTACAAATTTGTAGTCACTAAGTAGTAGTGAAAATCAGAATTCATTTAGCCGCAAAGTTCGCAAAGAAGAACTTACACGGAGAGACACAGAGAAGCACAGAGGGACACAGAGGAGGAAGATGTGAGATATGAGATGTGAGCGGAGAGTAGAAAGCGTAAAGCGTGTACCTTAGTGCCTTAGTGTCCTGGTAACAAAAAAAGATGGCGCTCAAATCATTCTTCGGGATCCTCTTCGAAACCATGAAAGGGTATATCATCGTCCGGGTCTTTATCGAATGGGCCGACACCCGGAGGATTAAACAGCCCCCAACGATCAATTATATAATCCCATTTATCAAATCCCGCCACCCAGTCTATGAACAGGAGACGGTATTCTTCAATAAGGTCTCTTACTATCTGATAATATTCAACATATTCAAAGCCAAACGCATCGAGAGAATGATTCTGGATCATCAGGTCGCGTGCTGCTTTACGAATTATGGCAGCATTTTCCATTTTGAGATCGTATAATCCAGCTGCCTCAGCACCCGATACTTTTACATACAGAAGTGCTGCATCACACAGCATCTGACCTTTAACCTCCATGAGGTATTCATTGTTTTCAGGGATAAGAGCAGCAATTTTATTCACCATATCAAAAATCTCTTTTCCTTTCCGGTAAATTGGAAGTTTTTCAGGCTTAGGGATATAATCTTCGTCTTCTGAATTCATATTAATTTAAACTAATTAGTTTTAAACCCGATCCTTTTTCGTTTGCTAAAATCAGTTTCTTCTTTTTTTGTTTGTTCTAATTCTTTAAGGTATTCGAAGATAAGTGACACTTTTTCATCGAGCTCAATATCTTTCTTTTCAAGCATTTCAAGTTTCTTAAGAATTTCCTTATGTGACTCAATCATTGCTCTCATCCTTGTAAACACTCGGATAATCTGAATATTAACGGAAATAGCTCTTTCACTGTTTAAGACACTGGAGAGCATAGCTACTCCTTGTTCAGTAAATACCATTGGTCTGAATCGTGAACCACCCCAACTTGATGTCACAATTTGTGATCTCAAGTTTCTAAACTCCTCATCTGTAAGCTGAAACATAAAATCGTCAGGAAACCGTTTGAGATTTCTTTTTACTGTCTGATTAAGAACCCTTGTATCAACACCATATAACTCAGCAAGATCACGATCAATCATTACCTTCTTATCTCTGATAATATAAATTTTATTTATTATCATTTCGTCCGGAAGTATTTGCAGTTCTTTCATAAAAACTATTTATAAACCTGGTTAATTGGATATCACAATTTGTGATTTCCAATTCAAGTGCAAAACCATTTGATATAAACTAACGCAGCGAGCGTTTCAAATCAAATTTAAGAATATTTAAGACAAAAAAGAAAATCCTAACCACAAAGTGCACAAAGGTTTACACAAAGGACACAAAGGTTCTCACCGATTTCCCTTTTCTACTCGCTAATTCCAATTTATTCCATCGTCGTTGCGAGAATCCCGATAAAATCGGGAGACGAAGCAATTCCCTGAGCAGGCAGTAATTAATTTTGTGGTTACTCTGGGCGATTGCTTCTCCCGCTTCGCGGGATCGCAATGACCGACCCAGCAACAAGCAACCAGCACCTAGCAACAAGTTAACATCTCTTGTTGATAATTTTTCTATCCCGTAAACAGTGGAATCCGATAACAAAGAGGAATAATAACTATTTTTGAAATTGCGGATTGCGGATTTTGGATTGCGGATTTAAAAATCCGAAATCGACAATCCGAACTCCGAAATATCATAATTACAACATAATAAGTTTAACCTGACAAAATCTGAATAAAAAATGGCGCAACAATATCTTGATCATTCAAAAGCAATTTTAACTTCCAAACGTTCAAATTTTAAAGGAGGAAGCAAAGAATCCGGTATCATCTCTTTATTTGGGTATCAGGACGAATATGATCTCAGAGAAGGATATCCGTTACTGACTACTAAAAAGATGGCTACAAAATCTATGTTTCATGAAACAATATGGTTCTTAAGAGGGGATACAAATATTAAATATCTTGAAGACAATAATGCCCCTGTCTGGAGACCTGATGCATTTCAGGGCAACCTTCCCGGAATGCAGAAAGCAGGAATTTTTTCTGAAAGGCTTGCAAAGTATTCTCCTGATTGGGACAAAGCTATGGAAGAATATGGCCAGAGAATAAAAGAAGATCCTGAATTTGCAGAAAGATGGGGCGATGCCGGACCAATTTACGGGAAACAATGGAGAAAATGGGAATATTTTGATCATGATAAAGACAGGTTTATTGAAATAGATCAACTGTCAAATTTGATAGATGGTCTGAGAAAGAAACCAACCGGGAAGAAACATATTGTTGATTCATGGAATCCCGGAGACACTCCAAAAATGTCCTTACCTCCATGTCATGTTTTATATCAGGCAACTGCAAATGAAGAAGGCGAGTTAGAATTGCAACTCTACCAGAGAAGTTGTGATCAGTTTCTGGGTGTTCCTTTTAATATAGCCAGTTATGCCGCTCTCACCCAGGTAATTGCCCAGGAAGCAGGGATGGTTCCTAAAACATTTATCCATACTTTTGGAGATTCACATTTTTATGCCGGTATCGGGAAGAGAACTGAATGGCACAAAGATAATTTCAAGGAACTACAAAAAAGAATAAGAAATGTTTCTGCAAAAGCAGAATACTTAGAAGTTGTTGAGTGGATTAATAAAAATGCTCCCAGTGATGGCAATGAAGAAAAATATGATCACGTAACTGCAATTCTTGAACAAATGTCAAGAGAACCAAAACCTTTACCAAAGCTGCACATTACAAAAAAACCCTTTGATCAGCTGACTATTGATGATTTTGTTGTAGAAGATTATAATCCTCATCCAGCAATCAGAAGGAGTATGGCTGTATAAATGCGGCATGGGGCATGGGGCATGGGGCGTGGGGCATGAATGAGATCCTGCATAAAAAAGTTTCCCCCCGCCAAAAGCGGGGCAGGCTCTCCTTTTGAAGGAGGGGAAATGTATCAGGCTTAATTTCAATGCTTTCAAAGCCCTCTATGATAGGGTCTTTATCTTACCAGAAAAAACTTTAATAATTAACCGTTACCTTTATTGTGAAGAATTACATATATGATGGAATATGGAGGAGTTAGTATTTGCTTTCCCGGCTGACAAGCTTTGGAAATTATTGACCTTCGAGAAAAAGGGTTTAATAAGGGAAAATAGTGAAGTATTAAAAAAGATTGTTCAAAATGGTCTGTTTCTCAGAAGAAGTGAATTAGAAGAAGACCCTTCTTTTAAACAGATTATTCCATATGCAATTATCTCTAATAATGAATCATTTTATTTATTCAGGAGGACATCCGGGCAGACAGAAAAAAGATTACACAATAAATTCTCTTTAGGAGTAGGAGGTCATATGAACCCTGACGACTCTATGGAATCGAAAGAACAATATTTAATTGATGAATTAAAAAGAGAATTGTTTGAAGAAGTTAAATTACTAAATGGATGTTTGATAGAGGATATTGAATTTATTGGCTTTATAAATGATGATACAATTCCGGTCGGCAGCGTTCATATCGGACTTTTGTATAACATCCATGTATCAAATAAAGAGGTATATATTAATGAAACGGATAAAATGACGGCAGATTGGAAAGATAAATCCAATTTAGATGAATTTTATGGAGGAATGGAAACATGGAGTAAAATAGCATACGAATTCTATATCAAATAGTCTTGCTGTCCTGCTTCCACTTCGCGGAACTACGTCGCTTCGCTTCTTGAGTCGTGCAGTCTTGCGGTCTCATTGTTTTTTATCTTGAGGACGCAAATTGCGATCTCAAAACGAGTTCAAAACAATTAAGTAGTAAGCTAACGCAGCGAATGTTTCAAATCAAATTTACAAAGTAAAACACGGAAATCAAAAGAAATGTGATGTTGAAGGCGTGAGGAAAAGCCCAGAGCGCAGGGGAAGAAAACATGAAACTTGAGGCGATGTCTTTTCCTGAATTCATCTTTATTCCTGTGGAATTGGATTTTGAGCTTTACACGGCTCTGAATTAATTCATTTTCTGATATGCTTTTTTCAGGGATTTTGGAAGTTCCCCGCTGTAAACGATTTTGTAGAATGAAAAACCATTGTAAGGTATTTCGTTTTCATCTTTATAAATTTTTACACGGCTTTCCAAACCTTCTTTCTTAAATTGCATCAGAAACGCATCTTCTCTTTTTTTGCTTAATTGTTCAAATCTGGCGTTGATAACAGATAATCCAACAAACCTTTTGCATTTTTCCTGTATGGTATATAGCATGCTATCGTGTACCTGTGCGTTTAAAAACTTAACGAACAATGAATTTTTTACAGGCATGTTTTCAACTTTCATGGAATCCTCTTTACTGAGAACCATTGCATTTATCTTTCCGGATAACAAATAATATTTCTTCCTGGCTTCAAAAAAACCTATATATTCTTTTTCTTTTTCAGCATACTGATCCGGATAAACACCAATCGTTGCCTCAGGATTCTTTTTCAGAAAGTCTGCTAATCTGTCTACAAATTTTTCCTGCCCGCGCGTAAGAGAATTCTGTCGTATTTCCCACTGCATTATAAGTGCTTTATCAATTTCTTTTCCCGGTTTCTTCTCCAGCAATCTGAAAGGAATTAAAGCCGGATTAACAAATATTTTCCCAAAAATATGAAAAACAACCTGGCGCAGATGAAATGTCGGATCCTTCATATTGCCGGTTATAGGAATCTGGTAATCAATGACATTTCCGTGCTGGCGGATTAAGAACATTATTAAAGGTGAAGAAATCAGTTTTATGGTTTTGGAACTTTGTTGTCTGAGTACATGCGGATCAATTACCGTCAGGTGATTATCGCTTTTGATAATTCCGTGCCTTACTTTCCAGTTGCCGGTAATTTCTATTGTACCCCTGTCTAACGGGAAAGAAGTGTAGGTAATAAGATAAGGGTTAAAAATTGAAACAGGCAATCTCTGAAGATGATATTGCATGTCAAAATCTCCACTGTCTTTTGGACTTATCTTCAGAGCTAATTCAATATTGCCATAAGGCTTAATACCCGATTTCAGGGATACCTTAACCCACTTGCCGTTTTTATTAACAGAATCAGCAACAACAGTAAGCGGATTTGCTTCAATTGAAAATTTTTCCTTCGAAGAATAGTCATTGAATATGAAACGAGCTCTGTGAATCGCCAGCCTGTTAATCTTGTAATCGCTCTGGAAAAAATTTTTCACAAGGACCTTTATGTATTTCCCGATTATAAAGATAAGGTTAAACCGCGCGGGTTCTGCCTTATTTCCAGAAGTGCTGGTCCCGTATTTTCCAAAGATCTTTTGCACGTTATCCAGATAATCATATAGCTCATATCTGATAAAAGGATTGCTTAGCGATAATGAATCGAAAAGATATTTATGGTTAACGGGGCCTAATTCATCTATTTTTAATACCAGTTTGCTGAAGGATGCAAAGTCATCCTTAGCTTTTATACCAAAATGAAAGTTATTCAGTGCCAGCAGTCCTCTGGCATTTATTTTTTCTTTATCACTGAAATTTCCTGTTGCAATTACATCTGCATCAAGCTTGGCGCTGAAAGTGCCATAGTTGACAAGGTTTTTGAGGTATTGGTCCAAAATATTTAAATCATACCTGTGAACTACAGCAGCCAGCCGGTAATCGAGATTTTTCAAGTTTATGGTAAAATTGCCCCGCAAGCTGCCGGTATCAATTCCCGACAGGAAAGAAATATTAGCCCTTATGGTATCCGCATTCCAATACTTCCCCTTGCTTTCAATATTAACTTCTTTAATAAAATAATTTATAGGGATTACTGTTTCACGGTAATGGAATTCACCGTTTTGAATTTTTATTTTCAGGATATTAAAGTGAAATGGTAATGAAGTTGCCTTAGTTTTATCGCCAGCGATTTTTTTTACCAGATCGTTGAAATTAAAGTCATTTTTGTTTTGAATTATTATCCCCACCGGATGATCCAGTGTGATGTCCTTTATTTCTATAGTTCTCGATAAAAGTTTAAGCAACGCAAAATGAGCACCGATCCCTTTCGCTGAAAAAAATATGCTGTCGGTTCCAATTGAATCAGCCTGGGTTTTCGATTCATAAATTTTCAGGTTGCTGATATGAATATACCCGGTAAACAGATTTACATAAACCCGTCCCGCTTTAATTTCCCTTCCAATGTATTTTACGTCATTTTTCTCAATCAGATATTTTGTGACCGGCGAGGTCAATAAAATAACAGCTATCACTATAACTACGATTGAACTGATTACGGTAATTAATGGTTTTTTATATCTGGAGGTTGGAATTTTCATTTTCGGAATATTATAATCAGACTTCAGTTCCATCCCAAAAATGTGAAATAGCGGAAAAATGAATGGTTGAAAAACTGAGAATCCTCTCTGGTTCGATTATTAATCTGGCAAAACCCATTTCTAAAAAGACAAATTTAATACTTTTCTCACATGTAATCAGATAATTGCAGAAAATAATCTCCATTTCAATTATAAAAACGAGGAAGAAGGGGTGAGTCTCCTTCGCTGACATTGTATGCCGAAGCTTTAGCGGAGGCATAAGCTTCGGAGCCTGAAAGGAGTGAGGCGTCAGGCGTGAGGCTATTTTTTGGATTTCAAATAATCTGCCAGCCTTGATTTTTCTTTGTTACTTTCTTTGCATCAAGACAAAGAAAGTAAGAAATCACTGCTCTTCTATCCTTTCATTTATTTCATCAATAACCGGTTTTACATCTATATGTCTGTGACCGCCTCTTAAATGATGCACTGTAATGTTATGTTTTGTAAATTCTTTTTTCTCAAACTTATTTTCATCTACTCCCCAGAACACGATGACCTTTTTTTTCTCAATTTTCATTATTTCATGCAGCACATCATATGGCCAGCGCTTAAGAGTAAAACCCAACATGTCCAAAAAATGAATTTTAAAATCGGAGTTGTATGACGGAGATAGCAGTACTATAAACTCCACTTTGTCTTTCCATTCATCACTCATTAAATTGTAAAGAAAGGGCACTATTTCAGATCCGAACGAATAACCGGAAAATATAAATTTCTGCCGGTTATATTTTTTTAAATTCATATCAATGTAAGGCAATATATTATCCAGGGTCTGCTGTGGCGTTTTGCGCCTGCGGAAATATTTATATGAATTTAAACACATTAACGGGATATTATTTGCACATAAGCTATCGGTTAATTTTTTATCAAAATGGCTTCTGCCTGAATCTCCCGTAAAAAAAATCACTAATGGCTTATCGCTGGTAATGGTATCACTGCATTCCGGATGTATAATATAATTTGTTTGCGCCTGTGCTTTGCAACAAAATATAACTATTAAAAAAAACAGATACTTTCTGAACATGACGGATAAAACAAAAGATAAAAGACAAAAGTATAAAAATAAAATAAACGCAAAGCGCACGACGCACGACTCAAGGCACTGGGCTCAGAACACAGGGAAAGAACGAATCAAACCATCTTCGCCATCTGTCAACTCAGAATGGCATTTCACTTTAAAAAAAATACTGAATGTGATATTTATCATTTGAATTTTGATTATAGATTCCAGGAGTTGCATAAATTTACATACAGGTGATCTAACTTAATCCTCCCCGTTATGGAAAATAAACAACCTTCTTTTTATGAAGAAGTCAGAGGGAACGGTATATCCCGTAAAGAATTTCTAAAGTTTTGCACAGCAATGGCTGCATGGCTGGGACTCGAAACCAGCGGTGTGGGTCAGATCGTCAAAGCTCTTGAAACCAAACCCAGGCTTCCGGTGATCTGGTTCCATTTTCAGGAATGCACATGCTGCAGTGAATCATTTATAAGGGCTTCACATCCGATCGTAGCAAGTATTATTCTTGACAAGATCTCGCTCGACTACACGGAGACGCTTATGGCAGCTTCTGGCGTTCAGGCTGAAGATGCTTACAAGACAGTAATGGCGAAGAATCCCGGTCAATACCTCGTTATAGTCGAGGGTTCAATACCAACTGAAAATGAAGCTTATTGCTGTATAGGAGGCAGAAGCGCTCTTCAGATCCTTAAAGAGGCCGCAGCAAATGCGAAAGCTGTTGTAGCGTGGGGTAACTGTGCTTCAGCCGGATGCGTCCAGGCTGCAAGTCCAAACCCTACAGGTGCAAAACCTGTCCATAAAGTTATCAGCGGGAAACCTGTAATAAACGTTCAGGGTTGTCCACCGATTGCCGATGTAATGGCTGGTGTGGTTGTTCACCTGCTTACTTTCGACCGCATTCCTCAGCTCGACGGACTGGGCAGGCCAAAAGCATTCTATTCGCGCAGGGTACACGACACCTGTTACAGACGGGCTAATTTTGATGCAGGTTTATTTGTTGAAGCCTTCGATGATGAAGGTGCAAAACGGGGATATTGTCTTTATAAGATGGGATGCAAAGGTCCTGTAACATACAACTCATGCGGTATAATTAAATGGAACGACGGTATCAGCTATCCTATTCAGTCGGGTCATCCGTGCATAGGATGCGCAGAGGCGGGGTTCTGGGATAATGGTCCTTTCTACAAACATCTGCCTCAGATTGCAGGTTTTGGAATTGAAACCACAGCCGATAAGATCGGTGTGGCAGTAGGTCTTTCAGCAGCAGCCGGTGTTGCCGGTCATGCTATCCTTACAAATATCCGCAAACACCGCGAGATAGCAAATGCCCCTGAAACAACTTCCGGAATTGAAACACCTAAAGAAAAATAGTCATGGCAGAGAGAATAGTTATAGATCCGATAACCCGTATAGAAGGTCATCTCCGGGTTGAAATAGAAGTTAAAAACGGAATAATTACCGATGCCTACAGTGCCGGAACAATGGTCAGAGGTATTGAAACAATACTCAAAGGCCGCGATCCGCGCGACGCCTGGGCTTTTGTCGGACGTGTATGCGGAGTTTGTACTTCCACTCATTCTCTTTGTTCTGTAAGAACTGTTGAGAACGCCCTGGGCATTTCAGCCCCTCCGAATGCCGAGCTTATCCGTAACCTTATGGCAAATGCCCTGTATATTCAGGATCACGTTGTACATTTCTATGTGCTTCATGCTCTCGACTGGGTTGATGTGGTTTCGGCACTTAAGGCCGATCCTGCCGAGGCTTCAAAAATTGCTCAAAGCATTTCTCCCTGGCCAAAAAGCTCTGTAGGATATTTTTCCGACATCCAGAAACGGTTTAGAAACTTTGTTGAAAGTGGCCAGCTGGGGATATTTGCCAATGGTTACTGGGGACATCCTGCATATAAGCTTCCTCCCGCAGTGAATCTTATAGCTGTTGCGCATTACCTCGAAGCTCTCGAATGGCAGAAAGAACTGGTCAAGGTCCATACAATATTCGGAGGCAAGAATCCACATCCGAATTACCTGGTTGGAGGAGTGCCATGTTCAATAAATATTGAGGAAGCCAATGCAGTCAATGCAGAGAGGCTTGCAATGGTTGGAAAACTTTTTGAGGATGCTAAAACTTTTGTCAACCAGGTTTATATTCCTGATCTCCTTGCGGTAGCATCTTTCTACAAAAGCGACTGGGGAGCCATCGGTGGAGGCCTTTCTAACTATATGTCGTTTGGCGACTTCCCTACAAACGGTTATAATAATCCTGATAGCTTTAAAATGCCACGGGGAGTTATCCTGAACCGCGACCTGAGCAAGATACACGAGATAAAGGCCGATGATCCTGAGCAGATACAGGAGTATGTAAATAATTCGTGGTATGAATATTCCAAAGGAGACAGCGTCGGGCTTCATCCCTGGGATGGTGAAACAAAGCTAAAATATACAGGGCCAAAGCCTCCATATGATCAGCTCGATGTTTCAAAAAAATACAGCTGGGTGAAGACACCCCGCTGGAAAGGCTACCCGATGGAAGTAGGTCCGTTATCGAGGATGCTCGTTGGATATGCGTCGGGAAGAGCCGATTACAAAGAGGTGATTGAGAGCACGCTTAAAGCTCTGGATGTACCGGTTACGGCACTATTCTCAACGCTGGGACGTACAGCAGCCAGGGGGCTGGAAACCAAGCTTACCTGCGACTGGGCGCTGGAGTTCTATCAACAGCTCCTAGCCAATATTAAAAATGGGGACACCCGTACCCAGAATAACGATAAATGGGATCCTGAATCGTGGCCAAAAACTGCAAAAGGTATTGGAATGGTTGAAGCGCCCCGCGGAGCATTATCGCATTTTATTGTTATCGATAATAAGAAAATCGGCAATTACCAGCTCGTTGTTCCCACAACATGGAACGCCTCACCAAGAG
>Ga0208079_1001726_pt1 | contig 11212 bp, 10 predicted proteins | sample NGESurdeep092012_5_FD_184474 | JGI IMG/M metagenome (GOLD analysis project Ga0208079, IMG submission 184474) | Arctic peat soil microbial communities from Barrow, Alaska - NGEE Surface sample 210-2 deep-092012 (SPAdes) | ecosystem: Environmental > Terrestrial > Soil > Wetlands > Peat ... | reverse complement strand
GCGCGCGGCCAGGTACGCGGCCCGTGGACGGATCAGCTCCCGCAGGATCGCGGCGATGCCGGCGTTCTCGCCCATGACGAAGACCGGCTGCGGCGCGAGCCCGGCATACTCGAGGACCACCGCGACGGGATCCGACCCGGCGAATGCAACCCCCCAGCGCGTCCGTCCGAACTCGCGATCGTCGAGGTCGCACAGCGCGTAGGCGGCGTAGATGCGGTCGCGCTCCAGGACGTCGCGGAGAAGCCCGCGGTCCGTCGACGGGCGCACGACGAGGCCACGCGGCGCGTCCTGGCGTACCGCGGGGGCGGCCACCTCAGGCCTCCGCCCCGGCCTGGTCCGTCGGTCCCGTGACCACGCCTGCAGAATCCGCGCTCGCGGCAGCGGGTGCCTCGGGCGCAGCCGCCGCGGCCGCGAGCGCCGTCCCATAGGGCGCCCGGAGCACGCCGGCCTCCGTCACGATGGCCGTCACGAGCTCTGCCGGGACGACGTCGACGGACGGGTTGACCGCGGACGTGCCCTCCGGCGCGATCCGCCGACCGCCGAGCGAGAGCAGCTCCGCGGCCGGGCGCGGCTCGGCCCGCAGCGCGCGGCCGTCGGCCGCCTCGCGGTCGTACGTGCTCACCGGGGCGGCGACCAGGAACGGAATGGCGTGCCGTTCGGCGACGACGGCCAGCCCGTAGCTGCCCGGATCGCACGCGACGTCGCCGTTGCGGGCGATCGCCTCCGGGCCGACGATGACGGCGTCCACTTCGCCGCGCGCCAGCAGGCCGGCCGCCGCCCCGTCGCCGACGAGCGTGAACGGGATCCCGGCCAGCGCAAGCTCCCAGGCGACCAGTCGAGCACCTGCCAGCCAGGGCCGGGTTTCGGCGACCAGGATGTTGACGTCGCGGCCCTCGTCGCGGACCGCACGCACGACCGCGAGCGCGGTGCCCACCTGCCCGCCGGCGAGCGCGCCGGTGCTGCCGATCGTCAGGATCCGGAGCGTGCCGCCGGCGCCCGTGTGCGGGTCCGACGCGAAGAACGTCGCGCCGCAGGCTGCCAGGCGGGCGTGACCCATGACCGCCTCGCCGATGATCGCGTCGGCCTCGTCACGCAGGGCCGAGGCCACGGTTGGGCCGTCCCGCTCCAGGTCCCCGATTGCCGCGAACCGCGCCAGCATCCGGTCCATCGCGTTGCGCACGGGCGCCGCGGTCGGGGCGGCGTTCCGGAGGGCATTCGCGGTCCCGAATAGGATCGCGCGCCGGGCGTGCGGCGACGCGACGAGCGAGCGCCCGGCCGTCAGGGCCAGGCCGCACGCGGCCACCTGGCCGAGCAACGGCGCGCCGCGGACGACGGACTCGCGGATCGCCTGCGCGACGTCCGCCCCGGAAACACAGGCGACCTCGACAAGCTCGTCGGGAAGGCGCCGCTGGTCCAGCAGGACCACCTGCTCCGGCTCGAGGCGGAAGGGGGTCCGAAACCCGGTCGACCATTCGGTCGTTGCCGCGGCGCTCGCTCCGACCGGCGTGATCGCCGTGTCGGCGGACCCAAGGAATGCACTCGCCATCTCGGCCGAGCCCTCGCGCAGCGCACCGGCCGCCCCGACGACCGTGGCCGCGGTCTTCATCGCGTCGGCCGCGAGGGATCGGAAGAACTGCCGCCGGCCGAGCCGCCGTGCCTCGTCGGGATCGGCCGGCCCGCCACCCAGGGGCGCGACCGTCCCGGTCGCGATCGTCCCGGGCTCGGGCGCAGGGCGCCGCTCGTCGGTCATGGACCCGCCCCCGCCCCGGCCCGCCTCAGTACGTGATGACCGAGGAGACCGTGTGGCCGGCGAGCCGGTCGCGGCCCTTGAGGAACCCGAGCTCGACGAGGAACGCCAGTCCGACGATCTCGCCCTTGAGTCGCTGGACCAGCTCCACCGTCCCGTTGACGGTCCCGCCCGTTGCGAGCAGGTCGTCCACGATGAGGACCTTCTGGCCCGGCTGGATCGCGTCGCGGTGGACCTCCAGCGTGTTGGATCCGTATTCGAGCGCGTACTCGACGCTGATGGTCTCCGCCGGCAGCTTGCCGAGCTTGCGTACGGGTACGAGGCCGGCGCCCAGCTGGTAGGCCATCGGGGCTGAGAAGATGAAGCCGCGTGACTCCATCCCGACCACGATGTCGATCGCCATGCCGGCGTACGGCGCGAGCATCGCGTCGATCGCCGCCCGGTAGGCCACGGGATCCTTGAGGAGCGTGGTGATGTCGTAGAAGAGAATGCCCGGCTTCGGGAAGTCCGGGATCTCGCGGATCTTCGCGCGGAGCTCGTCCGGCGTCATTGCTGCTGCGAACCTCCGAGGGCGCGGCGCGGGCGCGGTCGCGCATGCGGGTCGAACGAGGTGGGCGCCCGGCGAGAGTTTACCGCAGCGCGGCACCCTCCCGATCGGCGAGCCTGGCGGCGAGCGCGCTGAGCCCCGCGCGGACATCGTCGGCGGTCGGTCCGGCAAGCGCGATCTGGGCCGCCTCGTCAAGCGCGGCCGTGTCCGCGGATCGGATCGCCCTGCGCACCCCGGCCAGGCTCGACGCGGCCATGCTCAGCTTTCGGACGCCCAGCCCGACGAGCGCGAGCGCCGCGACGGCGTCGCCACCCATCTCGCCGCAGACGGAGAGCGAGGCGCCGGCAGCGTCGCACGCCTCCACCGCCTGGCGGACGAGGCGAAGCACGGCCGGATGGAGCGACTCCTGGTACCGGGCCAGGGCCCGGTTGCCGCGATCGACGGCCGCCGTGTACTGGAGCAGGTCGTTGGTCCCGATGCTCGCGAACGCGAGGCGCGGGAGATACGTGTCCCCGACGAGGATGGCGGCGGGGATCTCCAGCATCACGCCCAGCGCGAGCTCGCCGTGGGCGACCCCCGCCACGACGAGGCTCTCCCGGGCCTCCGCGGCGAGCCGGAGCAGGAGGTCCGCGTCCCGGGCATCCGCGATCATCGGCGCCATCACCCCGACTGTGCCGGGCGGCGTGCCGACGGCGGCGCGCATGGCCGCGCGCAGCTGGGTCAGGAAGATCCCCGGCTGGTCCCACGCCAGGCGGAGTGCGCGGACGCCGAGGAACGGGTTTGCCTCCGGCGCGATCGGCAGGTACGGGATGGGTTTGTCGCCGCCGACGTCGAGCAGGCGGATGGTGACCGGATGCGGCGCGAATGCCTCCACGACCGCCCGGTAGGCCGTCAGCTGCTCCTCCTCGGACGGCGGCGCCGTGCGCTCGAGGAAGAGGAACTCCGTGCGAAAGAGCCCGACGCCGCGGGCGCCGAGCTCCACCGCGCGCGCGGATTCGCCGGGTCCGCCGATATTCGCCAGGAGCGTGACGTCCAGGCCGTCACGGGTCACGGCGGGGAGGGCCGCCTCTGTGAGCGCCCGGGCGGCCGCGTCCCCGGCCGCCACGCGGGCTTGCTCGAACCGGGCGAGCGTCGCGGCGTCCGGGTCCAGCACGACCTCCCCCGTGGCGCCGTCAAGGGCGACGACCGTACCCGCATCCGAGGCCACGCCAACAGCCGCCTCCATCGCCTCCGGGAGGCCCCAGATCCCGACCACGGCCGGGATCCCGTACGCCCGCGCCAGGATCGCCGCGTGCGCCGTGGCCGAGCCCTCGGCAAGGGCGATGCCCAGCAGCCGCTCTCGCGGAAGCGTCGCGGTGAGCGACGGCGTGAGGTCGACGGCGGCGATGATCGACGGGCGCTCCAGCGCCGGGCCGGCCGGGCCGGCCCCCGTCAACCGGTCGACGATCCGCCCGGCCACGTCGAGGATGTCCGTCGCGCGCGCCGCGATCAGCTCGTCGTCCATCGCCCGGTACTCCGCGGCAAATCGCTCGCCCGCGGCGCGGATTGCCGCGACCGCGTCGTCACCGGCGCGGATCCGATCCTCGGCCGCCTCTGCGAGCGCCGGGTCCTGGGCGAGCATGGCGTGGGCGAAGAAGATCTCGGCCTCCGCCGGGTGCTCCGCGCCCACGCGCTCGGCCAGCGCCTCGAGCTCCGACCCCGCGGCTTCCATCGCCGTCGCGAGCCGGGCAACCTCCGCGTCCGCCTGCTCGGGCGCGATGCGGCCACCCGCGACGACGGGTGCCGGTCCGATGACGACCAGCGGGCCGATGGCAACGCCGGCGGACGCCGGCGTTCCGGTGAGCGTGTGCATGGCCAACCTCTGATCAGGAACCCGGGTCGATTCTGCGCTCGGTGCCGCGGAGAAGGCGTGCGATGTTGTCGTGATGGAAGAGCCAGATCAGCGCGACCGAGCCGACCGCGTAGATGTCGTAGACCGGCGGCAGGCCCTGCAGCCAGACCAGCGCGATCATGAGGAGGCCGCCGAAGAGCGAGCCGGCGAGCGAGCCGAGCGACGAGATCCTGGTCGCGAGGATCACGCCCGCGAAGACCGGGATGATCGCAGCCGCGACCAGCGGGTGGATGACGACGAGCGTCCCCCAGGCGACCGAGACGCCGCGTCCGCCGCCGAACCCGATGTACGGCGAGCGGCTGTGCCCGACGATCGCGACGAGCGCGCCGAGCACCTCGAAGGCGGGCCCGAAGCCCAGGAGCCGCGGGATCAGGACGGCAACGCTCCCCTTCGCGGCGTCGAGGAGCCCGGCCACGAGCGCCCACCGTGGCCCGATGGCGCGCAGCGTGTTCGCGCCGCCGGTCCGGCCACTGCCGATGCTGCGCGGATCCCGCCCACCAACGAGACGCGCCACCACGATGCCGAACGGGATGCCGCCGATGAAGTAGGCGGCAGCGGCGGTAACGACGGCGGCAAGGAAGGATCCGGACTCCACGCCGGCATTATCGGGGCGCACGACCTCCCGCGAGACGGCGCTGCGCGGCGGAGCCGGCAGCCTGCCGTGCGCCCGCCCGATCCAGCGCGGCCGCGGACCCTCAGGCGAGGGCCTCGCCGAGCCCGCTCTCCACGGCCGCGCGCAGCGTCTCGAGTGTCATGTCCTCGTCGGGCCCGTCCGCCGTCACCTCGATCTCGTGATCGTGCTTGATCTTCAGGGCCGTCACCGAGAGCATGCTCCGTGCATCGGCGTCCGCGGACCCAGTCGTGAGGTTGCGGACGCGGACGGTCGTCCCGCGATGGGCGGCCGCGGCCCGCACGAAGGCCGCACCGGGACGCAGGTGGATGCCGGATGGGTTGCTGACCGTGAGCCGGATCGTCTTCATGGGTCCCTCTTCGTGATCGTCGCATGGTTGATCGCGGCCAGGAGCGCCGTGGGCCGGTCCCGGGTGCGACCCCAGGCCGACGGATCGGCGGCGGCCGCCTCCATCAGGGCCGCGAGCGCCGCGTTGACCGGCGTCGGCACGCCCGCCGCCGCGCCCGCCCGCGCGACGCCGCCGTTGAGCCACGCCGACTCCGACGGCCCACCCCCGGCGCGCAGGTGGAGCAGGAGCGACGGGGCCTTGCCGCCCCGCGCGCCGCCCACCACCCGTTGCATGACGGGGTGCGCGAGCGCGGCTGGCACCCGGAATCCGAGCGCCAGCCATCGGACGTCGGCACCCGGCAGCCGCATCGGCGAGAGGCCGAGCGCGCGCATCACCCCAAGCGCCTCGCGGACCTGCGCCCGCTCCACGGCGAAGAGCCGCCGGTCCGCGTAGACCGCGGCCGCATCGCGGTCCAGCAATGCCGGTACCGCGTTGGCGACGAGATTCGTGAGCAGCTTGGACCACTTCATGGCGCGCCAGTCGCGCACGGCCGCGACGGGCAGCCCGCCCGACTCGAGCGCATCCCGGATCGCGGCCCGGACCGCGGTCGTGTCGCCGCGGACCGAGCCGAAGGCGATTCCGCGGCGCTTCCTCCATGCCAGCGTCCCATCCGCCTCTCGGTCGATCGGGGCGGTGAGCGACCCAGCCAGCAGGGGCGCGTCGGGGCGGGCGGCCGCGACGAGCTCCTCGGCGCCGATTCCGTTCTGGAGGGTGACCACCGCGACGTCGGGCCACGCTCCGCACGCCTCGATGGCCGCGGCGAGATCGGGCATCTTCACGGCCAGGACGATGTACGCCGGGCGGTCCACGCCGGCGATCCCGTCCGCCCGCTCCAGGCTGACTCGCCGAACCCGCCCGTCGGGCGCGCGGATGACGATCTCCGCCGGACCCCGGGCGCCGGTCCCGGGCCTGCCCGCGAGCACGACGCGCGTGCCCGAGCCCGCGATCAGCGCGGCCACGAACGAGCCGACGGCGCCGCCCCCGATGACGATCACCCCCGTGCCCGGGTCGCGCGAGTCGGGTTGGGGCACGGTCACCCCGCGAGCTTGTCCTGGGTGAGCATCGCATCGGCGGCGTCGCAGACCGCCTGGAGATCATCCCCGATGCTGGCCTGGATCGCCGCGATGATCGCGCCCTCGACCACCGGGCCGCGGCTCAGCCGGACGCGAGCGGCCTGCGCCGGGTCGAGCAGCTCCAGGGCCGTGGATGCCGAGAGGACGGCGCTGCCGAGGTCGGTCATGACGACAACGCCGGCGCCCACGTCCGCCGCCTGGATGGCGGCCATGATCCGGGTGGCGTCCGTGCCGATGGCGCCGTCCTCCATGCCGCCGGCGGCCACGATTCGCACCTCGTCGCCGGCCATCTGCGCGGCAAGCTCCAGGGCGCCCTCCGCGACCTTCGCCGAGTGCGACACGATGACGAGCCCAACGAGCGCCTCGGCACCGTCGGTGCCCCCCACCGTGCTCACGTCCCTGCGGCCGCGAGCGGCCCGCGCTTCGTCCCGCCCGCCGCATCCCCGACGCGGTAGGCCCGGAGCAGGATCTCGATCGGATGCCGGGTTCGGGTCCCCGTCGCCTTCTCGATCTGCCAGCGGCACGTCTCCGAGTCGCAGGCGGCCTCGGGGGCGCCGCTGGCCTTGATCTTGTCGAAGAGCGGGGCGCCGACCGCCATGCCGATCGGGTACTTCTCCTTCTTCATGCCGTAGGTGCCCGCGATGCCGCAACAGTCGTGGTCCATGTCGGCCGCACGGAGCCCGGGCACGAGGGCGAAGAGATCCATTGCCGGCAGGCCGATCCCGTGGGAGCGGAGCTGGCACGGGGCGTGGTACGGCAGGTCCTCATCGAGCCGGCCGAACCCCGTATCGAGCTTGCCCTGCTCGTGGAGATCGAGGAGGAACTCGCAGATATCCCAGGTCGCGTTTGCGACCACCGTCGCGTCGTCATCGTGGATATCGAGCATCTCGCGATACTCGGCCTTGATCGTGTGCGTACAGGAGGTGGAGGTCCCGATGATCCGGTAGCCCTGCCGGGCGTATCGGGCGAGCACGTCGAGGTTCTTGTGCGCCCGCTGGCGGGCCTCCGTGTAGATCCCGTTGCTGATGAGCGGCAGCCCGCAGCAGACCTGCTCGGGGATGATCGTCTCGAAGCCGTTGCGCTTCAGGATCTCGATCGCGGCATCGGCCACGTGCTGCTCGTAGTAGTTGGCCGAACAGCCGTGGAAGTAGACGATGGCCCGGTCCGGCCCGGGAACGGCGGCCGTCCCGCGCCGCTGCTGGCGGCGCTTCCAGGTGGACTGGAGCGTTCGCCGGCCGAACTTCGGGAACGGCGCTTCGCGATGAATGCCGACCGTGGTCTCCATGATGGCCCGGATCGGCCGGTTGGCCAGCGCCCAGTTGGAGATTGGCGAGAAGAGCACGCCGACCCGGCCGACCAGGTCCGTCTGGCCCAGGCCCCAGTCGCGGAGCTTCGGGCGCCTGCCGGCCTTCATCCGCGCGCGAGACTGGCTGTTCATCTCGGCGATCTTCACGCCGGCCGGGCACGCGGAGGTACACCAGCCGCAGCCCGAGCAGTAGTCGACCGTGACGTCCGGGGACAGCGCGAACGGGATCCCGGGAACCTGGACGGGCAGGGCCCGACCCGTCCGGAATCGCTGCGCCTGCGGACCGACGTACTTCGGTCCCGGGAACAGGTCCGTGACCCGGGCGACCGGGCAGACCGTGAGGCAGACGTTGCACTTGAGGCACTCGTCGGCCGAGTACCCCACGGCCTCTTCCGAGGCATCCATGATCAGCTCGGCGATCGTCACGCTCGCTCGCTCCCCGGCTCTGCGGCGTGCCCGGCCGGGACCGCGGTCAGCGATCGCGCGGCCCGCCATCCGCTGGTGAGCGCGACGCCGTCGCCGCAACGCTCCCGGATATACCGCTGGCCGGCGAGCAGGCTGCCGGCCACGCGGACATTGTCGAACAGGGACGCCCCGTCCGCGGCCACCGGTCGCAACTCGGCGTCGGTGCGGATCCCCGCCTTCTCCAGCGGATGACCCGCCGGGTCGAACGCATCGACGGCGAGCCACTCGTCCGCCGGCGGGGCCTCCACGGGGAGTCCCAGGAGGGGCTCCCGGAGACGGCCATCGCGCTCGGCGACGAGCCCGCCGCCCGCGATCCCGCCCGTAGCGATGACCAGCGCGCCGGTCCGAACTGTGTAGGTCCGGGCGGCGGCCGCTGACACGACCGCGGTCACGAGGCGCCCGTCGCATTCGACCCGCTCGATCATCTCGCCGATCTGGACGCGCCCGCCGGCCCGGACGAGCGCCGCGCGGAGTGCCGCGTAGAGGCGCATCCCAGGCACGCTGGGGGGGACGAGCGGCATCTCGAACGGTGCCGCGGGGAGGCGCTGCTGCACGGCCGCGAGGACAGCCGCGTGCTCCCGGATCCCGAGGACGGCGGGCAGGGCCACGCGGCCGCCCGAGCCGGGCACCGAGGCGATCACCCGTGCCATTGCCTCGATCGCGGTGGCGCGCCACGCCGGATCGTCGAAGCGACGGGCGATCTCGAGCGCATTGAGGTTGTGCCGGGCGGCGAGGCCGGGCAGGGCGACGCTGACCGGGATCACCGAGGCCGGCCGGTTCCCGCCCTCCCAGATGCGCTCCCTGGAGAGGCTGGCCGCGATCGCTTCGGGCCAGAAGTCCTTGAAGCCCGCGACGCCGCAGATGACCAGGCGCTCGCCGGCCGCCCACGGCGAGAGCGCCGCGGCCTGGCCGGCCGGCAGGATCGCGGCGCGGCGCGTCCCGCCGATGGACGTGGGGGCGAGCTGAAGTGGCGTGTCGAGGTCGCCGACGTACTCGACGCCCCCGGCCGCAAGGTGCGGACGGATCCACTCGAGTGCCGCGGCAACGTCGTCGCCCAGGAACGCGTAGGGATGGCCGATCTGGCCGGCCAGCCGGCGGATGCCGTCGCGCGGCGTCGACGCGGCCGGGATCCCGGCGACATCGATTCCGCCGGGCCCCCAGTGCGTGGCGGCGTGGCCCTTGGCCAGGACGTGGACGCGCGCCCCGGACTCCGCCGCGGCGATGGCGGCCGTCAGCCCGGCGAGGCCCGCTCCGATGACGACGACGTCAGCGCTGGGCACCGACCACCTCCCGGGACGCTTCGGGCGTCTCGTGCTCGATCAGCGATTCGACCCCCAGCCCACCTTCGTAGACGCCGGCGATCATCCATTGCTCCTGCAGCTGACGGCCGGCCGCGATGGGTCGCGTTCCCTTGAAGCGCTCCCGGAGGAACCCGAGGATCGCCCGATCCGCCAGCTCGGCGACGTCCACCGCACCGGCATGCCCCGCCCGTTCGCCTACGACGCCGGCGGCCCGGAACGTGCAGAAGCCACCCTGGCACGGCCCCATCCCGAGGCGTGTGCCGCGCCGGACGTCATCGAGCGAGCAGCCCGGATGCCGGTCGAGGAAGTCGTCCAGCATGGGCCGGGTGACGAACTCGCACTCGCACAGGAGGTCGGCATCCCCGCCGCCCTCCGCCTCGTGGTCGGCCAACCGATGGCCCAGCCAGTACGTCTTCCCGGGGACCTGGTTCGGCAGGATCTCGTCCGCGGTCGTGCACGGCTCGGTGACGCCCAGCTTCGCGCACACCATGTCGACGGTGTCCTCGGCCATCCTGCGGAACGTCGTGAGCTTGCCGCCGACGATCGTGACGAAGTTCTCCACGCCGTCCCTGGCACCGTGGTCGAGGACCGTGTGCGCACGGGAGATCTGGCGGCCGTCCTTCATTGCGGCAGCGGTCGCCTCGGCGGGTGGCTGGTAGAGCGGCCGAACGCCCGCGTAGGCACGCAGGAGCCGCATCTTGCCAAGGTCGGGGAAGAGCTTCTCGCCCTCGCGAATCAGCGCTGCCACCTCGTCGCGGGTGATCTCGTACTGATCCGGGTCCTCCACGCGTTGCTCGGTCGTGCCGAGGATGGCGACCGTGTGGACGGGCACCATGATGTCGCCGTCAGAGGACTTGTGGCAGCGGTTGATCACCGTGTCGGTCATGCGCTGGTTGAAGATGAGCATCGTGCCCTTGCCGGGGTGCATCGTGACCGTGACGTTCACCATCGCGGCGATCTGGCCCGCCCAGGCGCCTGCGCACGAGACGACGAAGCGGGGCGTGATGCGCGTCAGGCTCCCCGACCGTTCGTCGTGGAGCGTCGCCGCCACGATCCGGTCGCCGTCGCGCTCCATCCCCACCAGCCGCTGGTAGGACCAGGCGTCGCTGCCGTGGGCGCGCGCGTCGGCAATGTTGGATTCGATGAGCTGCCAGGGCTCCACGGAGCCGTCCGGCAGCTTGAAGACGCGGCGAATGCCCGGGTTGAGGGCCGGCTCGCGCCGCAATGCCTCGACGACCGGGATCTCCTCGCAGTCGACGTCGGCGGCGATGCACGCCGCCTGGAAGCCGTCGACGTAGTCGTCGGGATCGTCCGGCGTGGCGACGAAGTAGCCGCCCGTATCCTCGATGCTGGCCGGCGCGATACGACGGAGGATGCGATTCTCGGCAATGCACTCGCGCGCCGCGAGTGCATCCTTGGCGACGTACCGGCCGCCCGAGTGCAGCAGGCCGTGATAGCGCCCCGTGGTGCCGGAGCCGTAGTCGCCGCGCTCGACGAGCAGGGTGCACAGGCCCCGTCGCGCCAGGTCCCGGAGCACCCCTGCCCCGGTCGCACCCCCGCCGACGACGAGGACGTCGTAGGCGTGCGACTCACCCATGCTGCTCACCTCGATCTGTCGTATCCCGTGTGTGGCGTGACCCCGGCGGGCCGCGTCCGCCTGACGTGTTCCGGGGCCCCTCGGCACAGCCGAGGGGCCCCGGATTGCGAGGCGAGGGAGACTACTCAGCCCAGTCGAAGGTCCGCGTGACGGCCTTCTTCCAGAGCTTGTACTCCTTGTCGCGGAGTGCCGCGTCCATCTTCGGCTCCCACGTCTTGTCCTTCGCCCAGTTGGCGCGAAGGTCCTCGACCTCGGCCCAGTAGCCG
>Ga0208079_1001724_pt1 | contig 11217 bp, 14 predicted proteins | sample NGESurdeep092012_5_FD_184474 | JGI IMG/M metagenome (GOLD analysis project Ga0208079, IMG submission 184474) | Arctic peat soil microbial communities from Barrow, Alaska - NGEE Surface sample 210-2 deep-092012 (SPAdes) | ecosystem: Environmental > Terrestrial > Soil > Wetlands > Peat ... | reverse complement strand
ACTCCCCGCCGGGCAACGGGCAAGACGGCGGGCGTCGACCGCCTGACCGGAGACACGTGGTGGGAGCCAAGGGCCCGGCTCGCTAGCCGTCGCCGCCGCCGACTGCGGCCTCCGACGTCAACACGCCTCCGCCGTTGTCCTGGGAGTAATCTGCGACGTTGGCGAAGATGGTGCCCGCGAGCTCCTCCGCCGTGGGGCCAGGTGCAATCGTCGTTGTCTCATCGTCAGGCATGTCTGGAGGATGCGCCGCGATCCCACTCTTGTCAACGCTCCCGAGCGACCCAACTGGACCTCACTTCGAGACCTACGCGACGAAGTGGATCGCCAAGCGACGTACGGTCAAGGGCGAGCCACTGAGGGCGGGCAGCTCCACCCGGTCCCCAGCGTCGGGTCAGGACTCGCTACAGATGCGGCCATGTGCGTGTGCCTGCGCCACAGGGTCCGGCGTGGCGCGGCGGCGCTCAGTCGTCGACGAGCATGCCGGCGGCGTCGAACCGTACGGGCTCGGGCTCGCCCAGCTGCTCGACGCGTCCGGTGGCGAGCAGGTCGGGCAGGAGCGGCTCGGAGGCCCACAGGTGGTCGACGTGCTTGGTGCTCTCGATGCGGGCGATCCGCGCCGTCTCCGGGCGGGTGCCGAAGCAGCAGGCCAGGGCCCAGTACAGCGCCTGGCGGTCGTTGTCGGCAGTGAGAGGGACGCGGGCGCCCTCGGGGTTCTTCGAGGTGATGGCGTTCATGTACGTGCGCGTGACGTCGACCCGGTCGACGAGCCGCCGGGTGACGACGTCGGCGAGGGCGATGCCGGTGGCGTTGCCCTCGCTGTCGTCGGTGAGGTCGCGGAAGACAACTCGCTGGATGCGGGGACGGTCGAGGCTCCGGTCGACGATGCCGAGGAAGTCGCGGTTGAGCACGTTGGGGTCGGCGCCCACGCCGCTCACGTCCTTGCCGATGCGGTCGACGATCAGCACGTCGATGGGCGGCTCGGGCAGCCGGCCGAGGCGCTCGCGGGCGAGCGCCAGGAGCTCCGGCTCACGGTCCGCCAGGCGAGCAGCCGGCACGGCCTCCACGAGCGCGCAGCGCGAGAAGGCGTTCTCGACCAGCGCCACGCCGAACGGGATCGGCACCTTCGCCAGGGTGGACGCGACGACCGCCGGGATCAGCCGCGGGAACTCTCCGTACCCGCGCGAGTGGAAGGCGTCTGCTCCCTTCTGCTTCCCCAACCCGATGGCCAACATCTTGGCCAGGCCCGACTCGACCGGGCCGGCGAAGTCGGTGTGCGGCTTCACGCGGTTCACCGGGATGACCAGGTCGGCCTCCTCGTACGCGAGGCGGTCGACGTACACGGGTACGTCGCCCAGCACGTCGCCGAGGTAGACCGTGTCCATGCAGCTCCGGACCGGACAGCCCATCGAGGCCTCGGTGATGCCGTAGTGGGCGAGAATGGCCGCCTGGCCCTCCGCGGTGGCGCCGCCGTGGCTGCCCATGGCCGGTACGACGAACGGGACCCCGCCGCGGCTCCGGACGCCGTCTGCGAGCGCGCGGATGACCTCAGCCACGCGGTCGACGCCGCGGGAGCCGGCGAGGATCGCGACCCGCGCCCCGGGCGTGATGGCGTCGCCGGTCCCCGGCCTGGTGAGCTCGTCGGCGACCGCCTGCGCCATGTCGGCGACCTCGTCAGCATCGAACAGCTGCCGGACTGGCGCCCACCGCGGCAGCGTGCCCTGTTCGAAGACGTCCAACCCGGTCAGCGGCACAGTGTCCTCCCGCCTCGACAGCGCCTGTCCCGCCATTGTATGGCGGCTCGCAGCGAGCGGGGCGGCTATCTACAGCACCGTGCCCATGACCTCCTCAGCGGGCAAGGCGAGGAGGCGCGGCTAGCGCTTCCGCGGAAACGTCGTTGACTCTCCGCAAGCTCCCCGTCGGCGCCCGGGTCTGGGCGTGCGTCCCCGCTCGGGCTACGTGGTCGATCTGGCCGTGATCGGAATCGCTGCCAGCTTCAGCCACCGGGCCGACGTGTTCAGCGACATGCTGACGTCCAAGGTCGTCCGCGACATCCACAAATACGGAGCCGTCGGGCACGTGCTGGGTCGCTTCATCGACTACCGCAGCAGGCCCGTTCCCAACCCACTGAACGACCTCGTCGTGGGTGTCACCTTCAACCAGTTGCGGCGGATCCCCCTTGGCACTAGGGGTCGCATCGGGGCTGCTCCAAGGCGACGGCGATCGCCGCAGGGCTGCGCGGTGGTCTGGTGAACTCCCTGATCCTCGACGTCGAGGCTGCGCAGTCGCTCGCCTACCTGCCAGAACGGCCAGCCGTCACCGAACTGCTGTGGTCGATGGAGGGGCCGCATGCCCGCCTCCGCGCCAACGGCGACCATACGCTCGCCCTGTGTCCGCAGTAGTTCCTGAAGGCCTCTGTACGGTCACTCGGGTGGCCAGGAGAGACGCGAATTCGCCGCGGGTGAGGTCGGAGATCCAGCGTCCCCAGCGTGAACGCTTGGCCCCGGAAGGGGCACCAATCACGATTGCTCGGTCGTCAATCACTCGGACGACTATATCTTCGGGCTCTCCCTCAGCTCCCGGGCGTCCGGCGGAGTTGCTGAAGGCTCCGAAGCCCCCATCGGACGTCTGGCGAGTTGGTACCGCAGGCCTTCGGCTAGCACTTGCATGAAGTGGTCGAAGTGGCCTCGATCCTGCCCATACCCCCTACCCTCGCAGCAGTACCCCATACCCGTATTTGATCACCCAGGGATACTGCATCGAAATAGTCGTACGAAATCTCGCGCACTAGCGTCTGCCCTAGTCGTTAGGCTCAGACGCAGGGATCTTTCGTGCATCGGCGGCGTTTTGGGGTCTGAATCCTTGGGTGATGGGGTCTCAACGCCAGCTTGGCTTCGAGCCTCGGCGATGCTGCCCAACCGGAGCTTGAGCGCCATACCCGACCGGCCATCTTCCGTTGTCAGACTCAACTTCCGGCACCATGAGGTAGCCTGCGATCACTGACCGATCCTCGCCGGATACGTACGGGGGTATGGGCAGAAATGGCCAGGATCCTGCACAGGTTGCGTCCTTGTTGCACGTTTCGTGCAATAGCTGTGCAATATGGCCTCGTCAGAGGCACTTCGGGTGGCCTCATAGTCCCTGGGTCGTGGGTTCGAGCCCCACCCGCCCCACCACTTCGCCACGGACCACGGCACTGATCAGGCACTCGCGGCGTCATGGACCACAGCAGCCAACTCCACCGTGACCAACGGATCCTCGTAGAAGGGTGCGAGCTGCTCGGTGGTCGCCCCGTCGTCGGTGATGAGCGTCCACGGGCCCCCGATCCGGAGCCACACGTGGCTCCCATCCCGACTTCCCAGCTTGCGCGAGTCCGCCAGCACGAAGACGTTGTCGCTCCGTTCGACCATGAGTCGTTTGAGTGCGATCTGTTCAGGCGCACGCTCGCACAGGCCGAGCTGGCCGACCACACCGTCAGCACTCAGGAAGACGCTGGTCGCCGTGAGGGACCCCACCATCTGCTCGGCGAACGGCCCGACGGTTCCCTGACTCAGGTGCCGGATCAACCCACCCACGAACATCGTCTGAATGTGCTGACACGGGAGGAGCGCCCTCAGCGCCGTGATGCCATTCGTGGCGACGGTGACCGGCATCGCTCCTTGGGCCAGGACTTTCGCGAGAGCGCCCACGGTCGTCCCTGCGTCGAAGAACAGGAAGTCGCCCTCGCCGACATGTTGCGCCGCCGCCCGCCCGATCGCGTGCTTCTCGCGGACTGCCTCGCGAGTGCGCTCGGCGACACCCTGCTCAGTGCTCGCCGCCACGTCGAGTGCACCGCCATAGGTGCGAAGGATCCGGCCCTGGCCGCTCAGGGCGGCGAGGTCACGTCGGATGGTTGAGGTCGAGATCTCGAAGCGAGACGCGAGCTCGGTCACGCTCAGGTGACCGCTCTGGAGCAGCATTCCGATCTCACGGCGCCTTGCGGCTGCGCTGGTCGTCACTGCGTCGGACCGGTCACTCATCGGACCTGGGGGCCATGGTGACCGCCTGTCGCATGGCTTCGTACATGCTTTCCGGATCGACCCGACCTGTGCCGGCGATGTCGAAGGCGGTGCCATGGTCGACGCTGGTCCGGACCACGGGCAGGCCGACGGTGATGTTCACCCCGTGCTCGATCCCCAGAGCCTTGATGGGACCGTGGCCCTGGTCGTGGTACATGGCCACCACCAGATCGAAGTCGCCTCGAGTAGCCAGGAAGAATGCCGAGTCCGCAGGCAGGGCGCCCACCGCGTCGATCCCCCGGAGCCGAACCTTCTCCACGGCCGGGTTGATCTTCGTCTCTTCCTCGCCCCGTCCGAAGAGTCCATGTTCACCGGCGTGAGGGTTGATACCGCAGACCGCGATGCGTGGGTGCGGGATCCCGGAACGCACCAGAACGTCGTGACCGCGCTGAATCGTGCGTTCGACCAAGTCGACGTTGATGAGCTCCACTGCGTCCAGGAGCCCGACATGGGTCGTCACGTGGATGACCCGCAGCTTCGGCGCGGTGAGCAACATGGACACCTCGGGAGTACCGGTGAGATGGGCCAACATCTCCGTGTGCCCAGGGAAGTTGTGGCCTCCCGCGTGGAGGGCTTCCTTGTTGAGCGGGGCGGTACAGATCGCTCCCACGCGTCGCTCCACCGCGTACTGCGTGGCACGCTCGATGAAGCGATACGCGGCGTCGCCCGCGGCGGCCGACACCTCACCCCAGGGAAGATCCTCGGGTACGCAGTCGAGGTCGATCACGTCGACCGTCCCGAGCTGGTACCGGCCGTCCTCGGGTCGGTCGATGACGTTGAAGCTCACGTCATCCCGGCCGTAGATCCGGGCCGCCTGCTGCAGGCGTCGAAGATCCCCGATGATCACCGGCCGGCAGATCCCCTGGATCTCGGCCGAGAGACAAGCCAACAGGCTGATCTCGGGGCCGACCCCGGCGGGATCACCCATAGTGATCGCAATGATGGGTCTGGACGTCATCTGATTCCTCCGTGGTTCTTGACAGCTTCGATACATCGGACGAGGACCTCGGAGTCCCCGAAAGCGCCTGCCTTCGTGACGACAGACAAGGCGCGCCCCGGCACTGTGGACCACACGACGCCGGGCTCCAGCTCTCCACAGACAACCAACTGGTCGACTCCCGCATGCATGAGGACGGCCCGCGCGGTCTCTCCGCCCGTCACCACGAGGGTGCCGACGCCGGCCAGTGCGGGGAGGGCGACATGCGCCAGCAGGGACGCCGCCTCCTGACTTCGAGCGAGATCCACAGGAGCGTCGGGATCAGGCATCAGCAGGGCTGCTCCGCCCTCAGCGAGCCCCGCGGCAAGTTGTGCTTCTGCGCTCGCGGAATCACACACGACAAGCGGTACGCCGCTAGCTTGGAGTTGCTCCGCTTGGCTCCTCGCGAGCGGTGAGTGGCTACCCAGAACAACGAGCGCCGGCCCGGCCAAGGCGCCATGGTCGGTTGTCGAGCCACCCCGGATGGCGTCGTCGTAGTGTCGCGCCAGACCTCCCGAGCCGACCAGGAGGACGGGAACATCGACCTGGAGAGAAGCCTGGAGGACCGCCTTCAGGTCATCGTCGGACTCGGCGTCGACGACGACGGCGGCTGTGCCGCGCTCGTACGCACTCACCAACGCCGAGCCAAGGCCCCCGCCGGGGCGTTCGACAGCGACCGACGGGATTCCGTCCCGCATCAGGCGTCGGGGAAGGCTGCCACCGCAGTCATCGTCCAGAGGTACGCCATCGACCAGCACGACACCGTCGGTCATGGTGCGCCCCACCGCGGGGAAGGCGGGAGAGGCGACAATGAGCGCCGGCCTCTCCCCCGTACCCAGCATCGCGGCGGCGGCCTTGAGCTCCGGACCAACGTTCCCACGCAGGGTCGAGTCGATCTTCTTGAACACGGGGATGCCAGCAGCTACCGCACGCCCCACAGCAGCCACGATGCGGTGCGCCGCATCATCAGGACTGGCGTAGCGCGTGTCCGTATCCACTGCGATCACGTCGCACTCAGGCCACGCGGTGTCGCTGTTGAGGAGCAGTCGCACGTCACAGAGCTGAGCCCGGTGGGCGGCAGCGTCGGCTGCTCCTGTCAGGTCGTCGGCGAGGATGACCAAGCGGGTCATCGGTTGACCAGGGATCTGAGTGGAATGCTCACGAGGACTCTCTTGTACGCGAGTAGCAGGACGGATACTCTCACATCCAGCGCGATTCGCGCAATGCTTCTGCGCTTTCCGCGCAGTGGCTGGGCTAGGGTACCGGGTCAGAACTGGTGAGCGCCCGGTGGGCTCCACTCCTCGGCCAGCGTGGTGTAGGGGTAGGGGTCGTGCCAGATCGTCGACATCGGACCGCACTGGTCAGCCCCGCGCAGGGCGGGCCACCACAGATGGTGCCGAATCGTCGATACGCGGGCCCCATAGTCATCAGCAGCGGTATAACCAGAGCATGCTAAGCAACCGCAAGTTCGGCGACACAAGGCTCACTGTGTCGATCGTGGGACTCGGCGCGGGCCAGATCGGCATGACCGACGTCACCGAAACCTCTGCGGCCGACGTGCTCAACGGCGCACTGGACCTAGGCATCACGTTGATCGATACCGCAGCGAGCTACGGAGTGAGTGAAGAGCGGATTGGCCGACACCTTGCCCACCGGCGCGACGAGTTCGTACTGTCGACCAAGGGCGGACAGGCCATCGACGGTCACCCCGATTGGTCAACCGCCAGCGTGTCGGCAAGCATCGAGCAGTCACTGCGCCGGACCCGGTCGGAACGCCTCGACATCTTCTTCCTCCACTCCTGCCCGGTCGAGGTGCTGCGACGCGGAGATCTGCAGGACACCCTGGACCAAGCCGTCGTCGCCGGAAAGATCGGGATGGCTGGCTACAGCGGAGACAACGAACACCTGGCGTTCGCGGTGGACTCACGTCGTTTCGCCGTCATCGAGACCAGCATCAACATCGCCGACCAGTGGAACCTCCGCAACGTCGTCGGTCACCGGCCCGAACTCGGCGTGATCGCGAAACGGCCCATCGCCAACGCGCCGTGGCGGTTCGCCGAAAGGCCGAGCGGGGACTACGCCGAGCTGTACTGGCAACGGCTGCGGGAGCTGCAGCTCGACCCGAAGGACCTCGACTGGGCCGAGCTCGCACTCCGCTTCAGCGCATACGCCCCCGGTGTGCACAGCGCCATCGTCGGCACCGCCAAGCTCGCGAACCTGCGCCGGAACGTCGAGGCCGCGGGCCACGGGCCATTACCCCCTGCCATGCTGGCGGACATCGACCATGCGTGGCAGCGCGTCGGATCCGAATGGCCCAGCTCAACCTGACCCCCGGGTTGGCCGGACGACGACATCACAGTCCAGAAGATGGGCCACCGCAGACCAGCACACGGGACCCGACTTAGGCGCAATCGCTCCACCGTGTCGATGTAGGGGGTGGCCGGAAGATGCAGCTGAGAGGGGAAAGATGGCCGAGATCGCGCTGTTCACGACGCTGGGGGGGCTGCGTCGGCAGGACCTTGGAATGGTCCTGCCGCATGAGCATGTGTTCGTCGATCTGCGGACGCCCGATCAGCCCGGGTACGCCAGCGGCGACGTCGACGACGTCGTGCGCCTGATGGCACCTGAGATCGAGCGCATCAAGACGCTCGGCGTCACTGCGCTGGTCGAGTGTGCCACCGGGGGTGTGGGACGGCGGGCCGACCTGGACCTCGCGGTATCGCGAGAGACGCAGTTCCCGATCGTCGTGCCCACCGGCAACTACCGCGAGCCATGGATCCCGGAGTGGGTGCGCACGGCCAGCGAAGTCGAACTCGAAGCCTGGATGCTGCGCGAGCTGACCGAGCGTTTCGACGAGGCCGACTACAGGGCGGGCTGGATCAAGCTCAGTGCCGGCGATGACGGCATCACGCCGCTCGAGACGAAGATCCTGCGGGCGGCCACACGGGCATCGTGCGCGACGGGCGCGGTGATCGGCAGCCACACGGTCAAGGGCCGGGTGGTGATGGACCAGCTGGACATCATCGAGGCCGAGGGCGGGCGGGCCGACCGCTTCATCTCGATCCACGCTCAGGAGGAGCGCGACTTCGGGCTCAACCTCGCGGTCGCCGAACGCGGCGCCTGGGTCGAGTACGACCATGTGGGAAGGGCCGAAGATGCCGGGATCATCACGCTGATCGAGGACATGCTGGCGGCGGGGCGCGGCAGCCAGCTGCTGATCAGCCACGATCTCGGCTGGTTCGACCCGGCAAAGCCGGGCGGCGGGGTGCCGCGACCGTACACGCACCTGAGCGAGGTGCTGCTGCCCAAGCTCCGAGAAAGGGGCATCGACGAGACGACGCTGACAGGGCTGACGCACGACAACCCGTTCAACGCCTTCGCGCGACCGCTCTAGGACTCAGCCGAGCGCCGAGAAGTCCGTCGGCTCGAGGAACGATGAGGTGACGGACTGTACGACCGGTCCGTCCTTCTCCGACTCAGCCCTGACCTTCAACCACTCGGGATCGGCCCTGAATGCCGCCCACGACGCTGCCGCGGACGGCGCGTCATCGTGGGACAGGACGTAGACGAGCGTGTCCGGGTGCTCGGTCATCACCCAGTAGCCGATGCTCGTCATCCCGTGCCGTACGAAGAGATCCACCGTGTGGTTCCGGAACCGGTCGAGCAGGACGCTCATCCGTCCAGGCTCCGCCACGTACGTCCGCAGCTCGTACATCTTCGCCATGCCGTCCACCCCATCGTCCCGACCGATCCTGCCTGGGGACCGAGCCTATCTCCGCGAGCATCACGCCATGACTCCGCATCTGCGGAGTAGGCATCTCGATTGATCCGCGCATGCGGTTGCTCAGAGAGCTAGTGCGCCTAAGGTGGCGCTCATGGGACAGATCAAGATCGGCGATGCGGCCGCGCTGCTGGGCGTCAGCGACGACACCGTACGGCGCTGGGTGGAGCAGGGTCGCCTGTCGGACCTGCGAGACGAAGCGGGCGCTCGCGTCGTGGACGGGACCGAGCTGGCCGCGACGCTGGTCGACTCGGGCAAGGAGCTGGAGCGGCTCGACACGGGCACCGGCCGCCGGAGCGCCCGGAACCACCTCACGGGGATCGTCACCCGAGTCGTCTCCGACACCGTCATGAGCCAGGTCGACATCCAGTGCGGCCCGTACCGCGTCGTCAGCCTCATCTCGACCGAGGCCGTACGAGAGCTGGGTCTCGAACCCGGCTCGGTCGCCACCGCCGTCATCAAGGCGACGAACGTCTCGATCGAAGCCCCGGCGTGATCCGTACAGTCATCGCCCTCACCGCGCTGGCAGTCCTCAGCGGCTGCGCCCCTGCGACAACGCCAAGAATAGAACTCGTCGTGTACGCCGCGTCCTCGCTCAGCGACTCGTACGCGAGCCTTGGCGCGTCCTTCGAAGCCACCCATTCCGGAGTGACGGTGAAGTTCTCGTTCGACGGGTCGTCGACCCTGGTCGACCAGCTGAAGCAGGGCGCGCCAGCGGACGTCTTCGCTTCCGCGGACCGACCGAACATGGACAAGGCCACGAGCGCGAAGCTCATGTCGGGGACGCCCGTTGTGTTCGCGACGAACACCCTGACCCTCATCGTGCCGAAGGGGAACCCGGCAGCGATCACAGGGCTCGACTCGTCACTCAACGGCAAGAAGCTGGTCGTCTGCGGGGGCGGCGTGCCCTGCGGCGCCGCCACGACGAGGCTCGCCACGCTCCTCGGAGTGACGTTGAAGCCGGTCTCCCAGGAGACCAAGGTCAGCGACGTCCGCGCCAAGGTCGAGTCGGGTCAGGCCGACGCCGGCGTGGTGTACGTCACCGACGCCAGGGCTTCCGGCAGCAAGGTCGACACGATCGCCATACCGAAGGCCGACCAGGTGAAGAACGAGTACCTCGTCGGCGTCGTGGCCACCTCGAAGAACTCAGCCCTGGCGAGCCAGTTCGCCGCCCTGGTAACGGGCCCCGAGGGGCAAAGGGTTCTGTCCGGCGCAGGGTTCACTCTCCCGTGATCAGACCTGCGCTCCCCCGCTGGCTGGCGGTTCCCACGGGCTTCGCTGTGGCCTTCCTGGCCGTGCCACTGATCGCGATGCTCGGTCGCGTCGACTGGCTCCGGCTGCCAACCCTCCTGTCGTCCCCGGCCGCCCTTGACGCGCTCTCACTGAGCCTGCGCACCTGCCTGGCCAGCACCGCGCTCTGCCTCGTCCTCGGCCTACCGCTCGCGCTCGTCCTCTCGGTCGTCAGCTGTCCGCCCTCGGCATGGATCTCGCCTTCACCACGGCAGCCGTGATCGTCGCCCAGACGTTCGTCGCGATGCCGTACCTCGTGGTCTCCGTCGAGGGTGCGCTGCGTTCGGCCCAGGAGCAGTACGAGATCGTCGCCGCGACCCTCGGGGCCTCGCCCACGACCGTCCTGCGACGGGTGATCCTTCCCCTCGCGGCACCCGCGATCGCGTCCGGCACGGCGCTCGCGTTCGCACGGGCTCTGGGCGAGTTCGGGGCGACGCTGACCTTCGCGGGATCGCTGCAAGGTACGACCCGGACCTTGCCGCTCGAGATCTACCTCGCCCGCGAGTCGGACACGGACTCCGCCATCGCGTTGTCCGTGGTGCGAGAGGTGCAACGGTCGGCGGAGTAGCTCGCGCCGGCTTGGCCTCTGGATCACGCTCCCTTGGCATATACCCCCCACCCCGATCCAGATACCCCAATAGGGTATTTTGTCACCCAGGGATACTGCATCGGAATAATCGTACGAAATCTCGTGCAATAGCGTCTTCCCTAGTCGCCAGGCTCAAATGCAGGGATCTTTCGTGCATCGGCGGTGATTTGGGGCCTGAATCCCTGGGTGATCGGGTCTCAGCGCCGGCTTCGGCCCGAGCCTCGGCGAGGCCGCCCAACGCCAGCTCGTGTCCACCACCCAACCAGCCATCTTCCGTTGTCAGTCACGACTTCCAGCGTCCTGAGGTAGCCTGGAGTCAGTGACCGATCCTCGGCGGATACGTATGGGGGTATGGGCAGAAATGGCCAGAATCCTGCACAGGGTGCGTCCTTGTTGCACGTTTCGTGCAATAGCCGTGCAATATGGCCTAGTCAGAGGCACTTCGGGGACCCTCATAATCCCTGGGTCGTGGGTTCGAGCCCCACCCGCCCCACCAGCGGTTTACCGCGCTCTCACTAGGAATTTT
>Ga0208079_1001722_pt1 | contig 11229 bp, 9 predicted proteins | sample NGESurdeep092012_5_FD_184474 | JGI IMG/M metagenome (GOLD analysis project Ga0208079, IMG submission 184474) | Arctic peat soil microbial communities from Barrow, Alaska - NGEE Surface sample 210-2 deep-092012 (SPAdes) | ecosystem: Environmental > Terrestrial > Soil > Wetlands > Peat ... | reverse complement strand
TGCGGCCTGGAAGGCGGAGCTGTTGTCGGCCGCCGGCGCGCGCGTGGAGGTCTATGCCGAAACGCCGTCCGATGAGCTGTTGCAGATTGCCGGCGATCCTCCGCGCGGTGCGATCGCGGTGAACCGGCGCGCCTGGACGGCGGAGGACTTGGCCGGCGCGGCGGTCGCGATTGGCGCTTTCGACGACGACGAAAGTGCCGCGATGTTCGCCGAGGCTGCGCGCACTTGGGGAGTTCCGGTCAATGTGATCGACAAGCCGGCGTTTTGCGACTTCGCCTTCGGCGCCATCGTCAATCGTTCTCCCTTAGTCATCGGCATTTCGACCGACGGCGCCGCGCCGGTATTCGCGCAGGCGATCCGGGCCAAGCTGGAAGCGCTGCTGCCGAAGGGATTTGCCGATTGGGCCGCCGCCGCCGCGCGCTGGCGCTCGGCGCTGAAGGCATCCGGCCTGCCGTTCTCCGGGCGGCGCAAGTTCTGGCAATTGTTCACGGCGCACGCGATCAGCAATCCCGACAGTGAACCGACGCAGAATGATTTCGAACGCTTTGTCGCCGAGGTGAAAGGCCTCGGCGTCGCGGTCGAAAACGGCTCGGTCACTTTGGTCGGCGCCGGTCCCGGCGATCCCGAACTACTGACGCTGCGCGCCGTGCGCGCGCTGCAATCGGCCGACGTGATCCTGTTCGACGATCTGGTGTCGCGCGACGTGCTCGACTTTGCCCGCCGCGAGGCGCGCAAGATGCTGGTCGGCAAGACCGGCTTCGGGCCGTCCTGTAAACAAGACGACATCAATTCGCTGATGGTGAGCCTCGCCAAGCAGGGCAAGCGCGTGGTGCGCTTGAAGGGCGGCGATCCGCTGATCTTCGGCCGCGCGGCCGAGGAGATGGCGGCCTGCAAGGCGGGCAACATCGCGGTCGACGTGGTGCCCGGCATCACCGCGGCGCAGGGCGCGGCCGCTAAGCTCGGGCTCCCGCTCACCGACCGCAAGCACGCCCGCCGGCTGCAATACGTCACCGGCCACGCCAAGGATGGCGCGCTGCCGGGTGATCTCGATTGGCAGAGCCTTGCCGATCCGGCCACCACCACGGCGATCTACATGCCGACGCGCACGTTGGCCGCGCTGGTCGCGAAAGCCACCGCCGAAGGGCTCGATCCGCAAACGCCCGCGTTGGCCATCGCGCGCGCCACGCGGCCCGACCAAGCCGTGGTTGCAGCCCCGATCGGCGAATTGCCGGCCCGCCTCGCGCAAGCCGCGCTGCCGGGCCCGCTGCTGGTGATGCTGGGACGCGTGTTCAGCGAACAGGCCGGCGCGCAGAATGTTGCGCGCGCGGATCAGAAAGCCGGCTGAAGCGCCGGCGTCAACGCATATTGTAACGGATCGGCACGACGATCGCGATCTGCGCGCCGGAAATCTCCGGCGGCGGCGGCGGCAATGGCGCGGCGCGTTCCACCAGCGCCAAGGTCTCGCGGTCGAGCAGGCTGGAACCGGAGCTGCGCACGATGCGTGCGTTGTGCACGCCGCCGCTGCGATCGACGCTGAAGGCCAGTTGTGCCACGCCTTGCTCGTCGCGCGACTGCGCTTGCGACGGATAGCGCTTGTAGCGTTCGAGCCGGGCGACCAATTGTGATTTCCAGTTCGGCAGCGCGTCGGGATTGCGCGAGGAGGCGCCTGGCATCGGCGCCGCGGCACGCTCGGCTTTGTTTTCGGCGGTGCTCGGCGCGCTGGCGACGCTGGCATGCTTTTGCCGGAGTTTCTTTTCGACCGGCTTTTCCACCTGTTTCGGGGGCGGCGTGACGGCCAGCCGCAGTTCGGCCTGCGGCTCGACCGGTAGCTCGACGGTCTTCTCGACCGGCTTTTGTTGCTCGGGCTCCGGCTGCGTTTGCGTCTGTTGCGGACCGGGCGGGATTTCGGTCGGCGTGATGTCGGGCGCGACCGGCAAGGCTGCGAGCTCGATCATGATCAGCGGCGCGTTTGCCACCAGATCGCGATCCTCGCCCCAGCCCAGCAGCACCGCTGCGCCGGCCGCATGGATGCCGAGCGCCAACGCCAGACAGCCGCCCCAGCGCAGCGTCTCCGGCCAGCGGTGCACCGCGACGCGCGTCGCGTTCATCGCCGCTTTATCCACTGCGATCACAAGGGCCGGCATCTTGGGACTCTCGCTCATTCCAGCACTGCCGCCTCTGTCGGGCCTGCCCGCAATTGTAGCTTTGCGGTGCCAGAGCGTCATCCCGTTGAACCGCGGGCCAAGGCCATGTCAAGGTCCGCAGCCCGGGCATCCGCCGGGCAAGCCTTTAGCCTCATAAGGACCCTATCCCCATGCCGTTTTCAATGTCTCAGGCTTCTCTGCCGGTCTTCGAGATCGGTCTCAATGCGCTGTCGGGCGTGCTCGACAAGGCCGCGGCATACGCTGCGGCGAAGAAAGTCGATCCCGCGGTGCTGCTCGGCTGGCGCTTGGCGCCCGACATGTTCGCGCTCGCCCGCCAGGTGCAGGTCGCCTGCGACCAGGCCAAGAACGGCGCCGCCCGCCTGGCCGGCGCCGAGCCGCCGAAATTCGAGGACACCGAAACGAGCCTCGACCAGCTCAAGCAGCGCATCGCCAGGACCGTGACCTATATCAAGACGCTCGATGCCAAGGCGATCGACGCCTCAGCCGACCGCGAAATCACCTTCCCGCTCGGGCCGACCAAGGGCCAGATGAAGGGCGGCGACTTCCTCAATCATTTCGTGCTGCCGAATTTCTATTTCCACCTCACCGCTGCCTACGCCATCGTGCGCCATTGCGGCGTGGAGCTCGGCAAGCGCGACTTCCTGGGCGCCATTCCGATCAAGCGGCTCTAGCGCATGATCCCGAAAAGTGGGTACCGGTTTTCGGATAAGATCATGCGCAGCTAAAACGCGCAGCCGAAAATTCAGCGCCCAATTAAAAGCCGCCCCGCCAGTTTCCCGGCGAGGCGGCTTTATCTTGCCTGGTTTCTATTTGAGACGCTTGGCCGCTTCCTGCGCCAAACTCAAATCGACGTACTTTTTGATGTCGATCTTCTTCTTCACGAAGCCGAGATCCTGGGTGGTATCGACGTTGCGTTGTAGCGCCTCGACGTTCGGGATCAGGTTCGGATCGCGGTAGGTATCGGCCTTGGTGAACAGCCAGCCGAACCGCTCCGGCGGCGCCTTGGTGATCTTGGAGGCGATCTGGGCGACCTCGTCGTGGTTTTTCGGATCGAGGTACCAGTGCACGATGCGCAGCATGTCCTCCATGAAATCGACCATGGCGGCGCGGTTCTTGTCGATGAACGACTTGCGCGCGGTAAACATGATCATCTGGGTGACGCCCAGTACGTCGCGTTGCTCAAACAGGACCTTGCCTTCTTCCCTGAGCTTGGGATTGAACGAGAACGGGAGCACCGCCGGAATGAGGTCCACCTTCTTCTCCAGCAGCATGGCCGGCATCGCCGGCAGCGGGCCTTCCAGCATGGTGTAGTCGCGCTTCTCCTCGAGGCCGTGTTTGTGCAGCATGGCGCGGATGGCGACGTCGATGGCGCTGCCGCCGCCATTGGTGCCGATCACCTTGCCCTTGAGGTCCTCGACCTTGTTGATGCCGCTGTCCTTGCGCACGTAAAACTGCCCGCTGTAGTAGCCGGGCACGCCATCCTGAAATTCATCGGCAATGACGCGGATGTCGTCGAGCCCGGCGTTTTCGATGGCGATGGCGAGCGAGGAATAGGCCAGGCTGGCGACCTCCAGCTCGTTGTTGGCGATCGCCGTGATCGTTTGCGGCGTGCCTTGGTAGTGTACCGACTCGAGCGTGTAAGACTTGCCCAAATGCTGGGCCAGGTCCTTCTTCTCGAGAACGATCGAGCCCCAGTTGGCGATCGGGGCCACCCACGACATGCGGATTTTCACCGGCTCGGCGCTGTTGGCGGTGCCGGCACTGAGCAGGCCGAGCGCGCACACGCCGGCCAGCGCGAGTTTCAGTAAGCGCATCGTTTCCTCCCAGGTTCGCCAGACTTGCGTGCTTAATGGGCAAGCTTCACGCCGCGAATGCAAAGATTGTCGGGGGTCCAACTGATTTTGGCAAGCCTCATGGATGCGGCGTTTTACCCGCCATGCCGTACAGATTACTGGTCGCGCGCGGAGCCCTGGTCGCGATAGGCCCAGAGCGCGTCGCGCGGCAGCGTGGCCTGCGTGTCGGCGCCGATACCGTGACGCGCGGCGGTGCCGAGTTCGAGCGCTTCCAGGCGGTGGCCGGCGAGATCGATGTCGTAGACGGTCTGCGTGCCCTGATAGCGGCGATCGAGCACGCGCGCACGAAACGCGTTGCTGCCGTTATGCGCGCCGAGCGCGATATTTTCCGGCCGTAACGCGATGCGCACCTTCTCGCCCGGCCCGATCCCGTGCACGAGCGACGCCTCGACGCGATTGCCGCCGCCGATATCGACCACCCCGAACGCGCCGTTGCGCTCGAGCAGGGTCCCGACGATCTCGTTAGTGGCGCCGGTGAAGTTGGCGACGAACAAATCGGCCGGCCGGTTGTAGATTTCGTCCGGCGTGCCCATTTGCAGCAGCTTGCCGTCGCGCATCACGCCGATACGGTCGCCGAGCACGACCGCCTCGGCCTGGTCGTGCGTGACGTAGAGCGCGGTCATGCCGGTTTGCTTGAGGATGCGCCGCAGATCGTCGCGCAGCCGCAGGCGCAGCTTGGCATCGAGATTGGACAAGGGCTCATCGAGCAGCAGCAGTTGCGGGCGGTAGACGATGCTGCGCGCCAGCGCCACGCGCTGCATCTGGCCGCCCGACAACGCGACCACCGGCCGGTCGGCATATTCGGACAGGCCGACCAACTCCAGCACCTCGTCCACCATGCGGCCGGCGTCGGCGCGCCGGATTTTGCGGTGCTTGAGTGGATAGACCACGTTCTGCCGTACCGTCATGTGCGGCCATACCGCGTAGGATTGAAACACCATGCCGATGTCGCGCAGCCGCGGCGGCAGCAGAATGCCGTGCGCGGGCGACGACACCACGCGGCCGGCGATGCTGATGGTGCCGGCGGTCGGGTGCTCGAGCCCGGCGACGCAGCGCAAGGTCGTGGTCTTGCCGCAGCCCGAGGGGCCGAGCAGGACCACGATCTCGCCAGCCGGCACGGCGAAGCTCACGCCGTCGATTGCCGGCCGGCCGACCGAGAACTGCTTGCGCAGATCAGTGACGTCAAGCGTCGCCGTCATGGTTTCACTTTGGCTTCACGTGCGCCGCGATCACTGGCGATAGCCGAAGGTCTTGTCCCATTCCGCGACCCACGGTCCGTGCAGCTTCACGTACTCATCGAAGTTCGGGAACCAGACCTTGACCACCTTGGGATCGAAGCCTTCCGGATAGACCGGCGCCACCTTGAGCGAGGTGAGATTGCCCAGCTCCTTGATCATGAAGGTCTGGCCCTCGACTGACAGATTCCAGTTGAGGAACAGCTTGGCGGCGTTGGGATGGGCGGCGGTCTTCGGAATGCCGCTGGCATAGGGATTGACCGGCACGCCCTCGGGCGGGAAGAAAATCTTGATCGGCGCGCCGTCTTTCTGCTTCGGATAGATCGCATTGTGGAGCAGCGGTCCCATGGCGACCTCGCCGCGCACCATCGAGTCCGCCATCGGCGCGCCGGAGGGATAAAGAATGGGGTGGGTCGCGGCCTGCTTTTTCCAGTAATCCTCGCCGAGCACTTGGCGCTCGAACATGATGCGGGTCCAGGTGGTGCCGCCGGACTGGGCGAATACCTGGCCGGTCATCTTGTCGTATTCCGGCTTGGTCAGATCCATCCAGGTCTTGGGCGGATTTTTCACCAGCTCGGTGTTGTAGGCGATCGACCACACCAGCGTGGCGCGCGGCCACAGCTTGGGCGAGATCTGCGCGTCCGGCCGGTAGTCAGCGGCGTTGGGCGGCGCGTAGTCCTGGAACATGTCGACCAGCGGCAGCATGAGCGCGCGGTCGGAATGATCGACCACGTCGGCGATCAGTTTGCCGGCCGCGGCTTCCGTCTTCACGCGGGTGATCAACTGGCCGCCTGGCGCGCGCACCATCTCGACCTTGATCTCGGGAAAGCGCTTGTTGAACGCGTTGATAACCTGCTGTTCCACCTCGGCGAAATTCGCCGTGTAGTAGACCAGCTTACCTTCCTTCTTGGCCGCCGCGATCAGCTCGGGCGAGCCGAATTCCTGCTGCGCCATGGCCGGCGCCGCCAGCGCGATGGCAACGCCGGCGATGCCAGCCATCATTACGATTTTTTTCTTCATAGCCAATCCTCCCTTGGTTTTCGTTTTCGTCATCCGGTGCGGGCAACACTGCCCTGCGCCGCACCTCTCGATAGCCAGTTCGCGCCCCCAATCAGCACGCCAAGCAAGACCGTCTGCACCAGACTGAAGGCAGCCGTCTTTCCGAGATTGCCGCCTTCGTAATAATCGAGCAGCAGCACCGACATTACCATGGTGTTGCTGGTGTAGAGAAACAGCGACGAGCCCAATTCGCGGATCGCCAGCACGAACAGCAGCGTCATCGCCGCGATCACGCCGGGGCTGGCGAGCGGCAACACGATGGTGCGGATGGTGCGGAGCATCCCGGTGCCGCAGACCCAGGCCGCTTCTTCCAATTCGCGATGAATCTGCAGGAATGAAGTCGACAACGCCTTGACCGTATCCGGCATGAAGCGGGCGATGAAGGCAAGCGCGAGAATCCAGAGGGTGCCGTAAAGCCCGCCCGGAATGCCGATCCAGGCCCACAGATAGGCGACGCCGATCACCAGGCCGGGAATGGCGACCGGCAAGGTCGACAACAGGTCGATCGAGCGGCGGCCCGGCACGTGCGTGCGGTGAATCGTGTAGCCGATGGCGAAGGCGAGCGCGCCGCCCGCCAGCGCGGTGATGACGCCGACCTCGACCGCGTTGTAGATCGAATTCAGCGTGAGCGGATTGTCGAAGATGCTGTGGAAGTGCATCAGCGAGTATTGCTTCATGTCGAACAGGCTGGCGGCATCGCGGATGAACATGAATTTGCGGAACGCCGCCACGATCAGCGCCAGCGTCGGCAGCACGGCGACGACGATCAGATAGGTGATGCCGAAGCCGAAGGTGAGCCAGCGCCACGGCCCGAGATCGAGATTGCGCGGGCGGTAAGCCTTGCCGGCGACGGTGACGTAGCTGCGCCCGCTGACCACCCTCTGCTGCAGAAAAACCAGCGCCCCGGTCACCACCATGAGGATGATCGCGACCGCCGCCGCGGTGTTGTAGAGCGGCGGCGACCAGTTGGTGAGCTTGAAGATGTAGGTGGTGAGCACGTTGATGTTGGTCGGCGCGCCGAGCACCGCCGGAATACCGTAGATGCCGAGCATCACGATGAACGACAGCAGCATGCCGGAGATGATCGCCGGCATGATCAGCGGGAACGTCACCGAAAACAGCGTGGCGAAGGCGCTGGCGCCGGAAATTTCGGCGGCCTCTTCCAGGCTCGGGTCCATGTTGCGCAAGGCCGAGGCGGTGAACATGTAGACGTAGGGCGCGTAATAAATGCCGAACACGAAGACCAAGCCCGGCAGCGAATAAAAATCGACGTGCAAATCGAGATGCAGCCACTTGAACATGGTGTTGATCAAGCCGGTCTTGGGCGAGCCGAGAATGGTCCAGGCGACGCCGGCGACCAGCGGCGGCGCGAACAGCGGCAGGATGCTGGCCGCCGCGATGAAGCGCTTGAACGGCGTGTTGGTGCGCACCACGATCCAGGAAAACATCAGTCCGATCGCCACCGCGATCAAAGTTCCGCCGCCGCAGGCGACCAGGGTATTGAACAGCGCCTCGCCGACATTCGGATTGCTCAGCACGGTGAGGAAGTTGGTGATCGAGAGGTGGGCCAGGCTGAAGCCCTCGACCACCGGATTGGTGTCGGTGAGCGCGCCGAGCAGCAAAGTGAGAAGCGGGTAAACGACCAGGAACGTCAGGATCGCGAGCAGCGACAAAACCCAAGCCGCGGCCAGAACGCCGCGGCGGCGACCGGCACGCGTCTCTTGCAGCGCGCCTTGCAGCGGCGTTGCCAGCTCGGTCAAAGCGCTCCCCTTAGGCGACGATTGGCTCTTTTTTGCCCTTGGGCAGTATCCCACACCATCGGCGGGCGGTCTGCAATAATTTCAATCACGCCGTGGTCGGCTCATTGGCTTCCTGGTGCCAGATCAACAGCCGCCGGCGGATTAGCGCCATCGCCTTGACCAGGCCGTAGCCGACCACGGCGATCTCGACGATACCGGCGAACACGCCGGTGGAATTGGCGAAGCGCGAGGCCGTCATCATGGCGCCGCCCAGCCCGTAGCCGCCCATCAGCATTTCGGCCACCACCGCCACGATCAGCGACAGCGGCAGCGCCACCTGCAGGCCGGTCATGATCTGCGGGGCCGCCGCCGGCAGCACGATCTGCGTCAGCAGTTCGCGGTTATTGGCCCCCATGTTGCGCGCCGACCAGAGCAGTTCGCGTTCCACGCCCTGGATGGCGATGACGGTGGCGGCGATCACCGGGAAGATGGCGTCGATGACGATGATGGTGATCTTGGACACGTCGTAGACGCCGAGCCACAGGATCACCACCGGCAGGAAGGCGATCTTCGGCATCGGAAAGCCGACCGAAATGATCGGATCGAAGAACCAGTTGGCGATCACGTTGCGCGACATCGCCATGCCGATGATGACGCCGAACACCGCGCAGATCAGGAACGCGGCCAGCGCGCGATAGAGCGTGAGCGCGGTGTTGATCCAGAGATCGCCGGTCCAGGCGTCGCTCCCGATGCGTTCGACGACTTCACTGAACGCCGGCAGCTGAAAATGCGTGAAGGTGCCGCTGCGCGCCAGGATTTCCCAAGTCGCCAATAACAGCACGATCGAGAACACGCGCATGAATGCCCAGAACAGCATGTAGACGAACCGGGCGGCTTTCTCAGGCACCCCTTTCGGCACGTCGCTCGGCATGGTTTGTGTTACTCGCGCCATGCCAGCGTCCGTTTGGTGATCACGAGATAAACCCGGTCGGCGGCAAAGCCGAGGAACGCCACGGTGAGCACCACGGCGTACATCGCATCGTAGGAGCCATTGGCGCCGAGCGAGCCGATCAGATAGCCGAAGCCCTTCTGCGCCACGATCAATTCGGACGACACCAGCAGAATGAAGGCGAGCGCCAGCGCGGTGCGGATGCCGTTGAGCAGTTCCGGCATGGCGCTCGGCACCACCACGTCCCACAGCATGCGCAGCCGGTTGGCGCCCATGCTGCGCGCCGACCAGACCAGCGCCTGCTCGCTCGAACGCGCGCCGTTGAAGGCGCCGATGGTGACCGGCAGCATGCAGCCGAGGAAGATCAGCAGGATCTTGGAGCCGTCGCCGTAACCGAGCCAGATCACGGTGACCGGGATCAGCGCCGATTTCGGCAGCGGATAGAACATCTCGACGAGGGGCGCGAGCAACACATTCACCGGTTTCCACCAGGCCATGACGATACCGAGCGTGGCTCCGATCAGGATCGCCAGCGCCAGCCCGGCGCCGGCGCGGTAGAGCGAGGACGCCGCGTTGCTGATGAGATCGCCGTCCTTGAGCAGCTCGATCCAGGCCCTGATCACGTCGGACAGTGGCGGCAGCGCGGACGTCGACACCAGTTCGAAACGCGCCGCCAGCTCCCAGGCGATCGCCAGCAGCAGGAGCGGGAGATAGCGCGTGACCTGTTTCATGGCGCGCGTTTTCCCTGCGCCTTGATGGCCTCGACTTTCACTAGGTTCCAGATCTCGTCCACCTTCTCGACGAAGGCCGGCGCTTTGTGGATGTTGGGATCGTTCTTGTCGAACTTGGTATCGACGATGGTCTTGATGTGCCCCGGCCGCGCCGACATCACCGCCACCCGGTCGGCGAGATAGACCGCCTCCTGCACGTCGTGGGTGACGAAGATGACCGTCTTCGGCGTGCGTTGCCAGATGCGCAAAAGCTCGCTCTGCATCAGGCCGCGGGTCTGCGCGTCGAGCGCGCCGAACGGCTCGTCCATCAGCAGGATCTTCGGATCGAAGGCGAGCGTGCGTGCGATCGCGGTGCGCTGCTTCATGCCGCCGGAGAGTTGCGAGGGGTAGCTGTCCTCGAAGCCGGTGAGGCCGACCAGCTCGATGAAATCTTGCGCGCGCTTTTCGCGTTCCTGCTTCGGCATGCCTTGCCGTTCCAGCCCGTAAAGGATGTTGCCGCGCACCGTCTTCCACGGGAACAGCGCGAAGTGTTGGAACACGATGCCGCGGTCGGGGCCGGGGCCGGCGACCGCCTTGCCGTCGATCGCGATGGTGCCGGTCTCAACCGGCAGAAAGCCGCCGATCAGGTAGAGCAGCGTCGACTTGCCGCATCCGGACGGCCCCAGCAGGGCGACGAATTCGCGATTTCCCACCGCAAGCGAGACCTGGTCGAGCGCCAGCACCTCGCGTCCGCGCGGCGGGCGATACAGGTGGCTGACGCCGTCGATGACGATTTGCGCAGGAACGGCCATGGCGGCATGAAGCCTCCCCAATGGCCGCCATCTGTCAAGCGCCGTCGGCGCTGTTGCAGCAATATCGTTGGCCTATAATGTGGGACACCAAACCATCAGAACCGTAAGAGGAAACGTCAGTGGCCAATACGCTCAAGGAAGCCCGCGCCGAGCTCGCGCTTGCCAACCGCATGGTCGCCAACGAAGGCGTCATCGATGCTTTCGGGCATGTCAGCATGCGTCATCCCGACAATCCGGGCCGCTATTTGCTGTCGCGCTCGCGCGCGCCCGAACTGGTGACGCCGGAGGACTTCGTCGAATACGACCTCGACTCCCAGCCGCTGCGCGACCCCGGCGTCGGGCAATATTCCGAGCGGGTGATCCACGGCGAAATCTACAAAGCGCGGCCGGACGTGATGTCGGTGTGCCATCACCATTGCCCGGCCTTCATGCCGCTGCTCGCCACCGGCACCGATTATGTGCCGATCTTTCATCTCGGCGCGGTCGGCGGCATCAAGCCGCCCTATTGGGATCAGCACGACGAGTTCGGCGACACCAACATGCTGGTGGTCAAGCCGGAGGAGGGCGCCTCGCTCGCCCGCGCGCTCGGCAGCCAATGGATGGTGCTGATGAAGCGGCACGGCGTCACCGTGGCCGGCACCAGCGTGCGCGACTGCGTATTCCGCTCGATTTATTCGGCGCGCAACGCCGAATACCAGGTACGCGCC
>Ga0208079_1001721_pt1 | contig 11251 bp, 9 predicted proteins | sample NGESurdeep092012_5_FD_184474 | JGI IMG/M metagenome (GOLD analysis project Ga0208079, IMG submission 184474) | Arctic peat soil microbial communities from Barrow, Alaska - NGEE Surface sample 210-2 deep-092012 (SPAdes) | ecosystem: Environmental > Terrestrial > Soil > Wetlands > Peat ... | reverse complement strand
GCGGGCGAGTCGGTCGAGTCGGTCGAGTGCGGCGACGATCGACGGTCGCCAGGACGCGCGGGCAAGACGGCGGGCACCCGGGCACTACCCACGCCTTGACCTGCGTCCGTGCGGCGTCCGAGGGGGACTTGGCCACGCAAACGCGAGCACCCTCGCGAGGAACGGGTGCTCATGCAGTCGAAGGTAGCCAGCTTGCGGGGGAGAGGTCAACGTTCGGCAGGTGGGCCGAGCCCGCTCTGGGAGTTCGCCGGATGGCCGCCCTGCCCGGGCACGATCGGGGACGACGAACTGCGGCGCATCGCCGAACTGTTGCACCAATACGCCGAACTGCACGGCGGGCAGGGCCTCAGCCTCGCCGATGCATCCGTGATCGCTGTGGCCGAGCACCGAGGCATCCGCGAGATCGCCACCCTCGACGTCACCGACTTCAGCCTCGTCCGCCCGCGCCACGTCCCGCGCCACGTCCCGCACTTCCTCCTGCTGCCGTAGCAACCGCCGGCGGACCACGACCGCTGCAGACCTCAGGAACGCCGTATGTTGTCCGTCGTGGTCAAGGGGAAGCAGCCGACCAGTTCCGAGCGGGCGAGGCCGGTGTACGGGCCGGAACCGTGGCAGACCGTGGCCGGCGTGGTCTGGTCGTGGTGGGATCTGTGGTTAGCGGTGGTGTGCGTCGTGGATCATGGCGGCGACTGGGACGCGCTGGACGCCGCCCTCGCGGGTGGGGGCGGGCCGAGTCGATCCGGTCAGGAAGCGAGGTGGAGCCATCTGCTCGACCTCACCCAGCGTCTGGCAGAGGCCGGGCTTACCGCGGCCGAACTGGTCGGCGAACTGGCCACCGATCGTGCGCTACGGACCAGGGCCCGAACCAAGGTGCTGCGGTCGACGCTGTACGGCCGCGACCTGACACCGGCGATGAGCAACCCGCCCTCGGCGCGGGTGACGCACCGGGCCTTGTTCGGGTCGTGGCCGCAGTTCCCCCGAACACCCCAGCCCTGGTACGAGCAGCTTGCCGCCCGGTTCCCGGTGCTCGACCGGTACGCCTTCGACGGCCTGGCCGCTCAGAAGTTCGCCTACCGGATCGGTGCCGCGGTCTCCAGGCTCGGCTCTCGGGTCACCACGGCGGCCGAGGCATTGGCGCTACGCCGGGGTGCGCTGACGTTCTACTACCAGGTGATGGAAGGCTGTGACGATTCCTACGGCGGCGTTGGTGACGTCATCCAGGAGGCGGTCATCGACTACGTCCGTACGGACTGGCGCGCCGCAGGCGTGCGCCCCGAGGTGTTCTGGCGGGATCTGCTGGAGTGGGCCGTCCTCGCCTCCAACTACGGCCTGCTGGGCCGGGACGAGTCGCTGTTCCTGCGCAAGGCAGGCGTGCCTCGGGAACTCGACCTGGTCGAGCAGATCCTGGCCGAACTGACCATCGGCTACACCGCGGCCCGGATGTCCTGGCACGCCGGGCAGGCCCTCCAACTGCATGCCCAGGCCGTCGCCACAGCCGGTGCCCTCCACCGGTTCATGCCGGTGGCCGAACTGCTGGGGTCCGGCAGTTGGGTTGCGCTGGAGGCGATGGTCGCCGTTACGGTCCGGCGCCATCGGCCTGATCTGGGCATCGCCGTCCTCGACGCCGCTGATGTCCCCGGCTTCCACCAGGGGTGGGTGCAGCGTCGGCGCGCCGAACTCGCCGGCCAGAGCGGGCAGGTCACCACCGCGGCGAGCTCGGGCGGCCGCTGAGCATCGACCGGTAGCGTGTCGGCGATGGAACGGATGAACCGGGACCAGTTCTACGCCGCGATGGCCGGCCTGGACGAGGACCGGCTCCGCAAGGCCCTGTGGATGCTGTACTGGCGCTCGGCCGGACCGGTGCGGCAACGCATCGAGGCTGAACTCGCCCCCGAGCCGGCCAAGCCCCGCACCCGCGAGACAGGCTCCGAGGTCGACCCGGACGCAGTGCTGGACCAGGCGCAGCAGTTCGTCGCGCTGGCCCGTGCCGGCTCCTACCTGGCCGGGGATCGCCGGGTGAGCCCCAAGGAACGCACCCGGTGGCGGTTCACGTTCCGGCGTCTGGTCGCCGACGCACGGCAGGCGTTGCAGGCCGACGACATCCGCCCCGGGGTCACCGCGGCCACGGCGATGATCGACCTGGCGTGCGAGGTGCACGACTACGACTACTTCCGCTCCGAGGACCCGGTGGAGGCGGCCGGGGTCGTCGTGTCCGACGAGGTCGGGGTGCTCTGGCAGCGCATGCGGGACGTCAACGGGTTCCCGGCCTTCGCCGCAGCTGCCGCCCGACAATTCGTCCGATGGGAAGCGCCCTACGGGTGGACCCGGGGCGGCTACGGCCGGGTCAGCGAGAAGGAGACCACGCTGACCACCGTGCTGACCCGGATGCTGCCGGTACCGGATGCCTGGACCACCTTCACCACCTGCTACCTGACCGCGCTGGACGAGGCCGCGACCACTCCGGCCCGGCACCTGGCGTCCTGGCGCTCGACCGAGTACGGGCTGGCCCACCGAGCGCGGGCCATGGCCGGGTGGCATGCCCTGCTGCTGGACCGGTTCGCCGGGACCGACGACGAGCAACTGCTCGACCGCATCGGCACCAGCGCGGGCCTCGGCGGGCCGGAACTGACCTTCTTCCAGGCCCAGCTCGCCCACCGCCGCGGCGACAACGACACCGCCCGCCGCCTGGTCCACGACGCCCTCGCCAAGCTCCCCGGCCACGACGGATTCATCCGGTTCGCTCAGGACCTCGGCGCCCTGTGCCACCCTGGACCAGACGGATCGCCGAGGAACGGTCCACGCTGACACCCTGACGTCCCGGCCCCGACTCGAGCCAGGGCTTCCGTCGCAGCGTGGCCCATCGATCGCCGATGGACCGTCCGGGAGCGGGCACTCACCAGCACCCACCCCTCCACCTCGCCCCCGACCTTTTCCTCCCCTCCCCTGCGAGGAACGCAGGTGCCGCCGCCCAGTGCTCGACGGTCACCGACCCCGGTCCCGCCCATGAAGCCCTTGTGACGCAACCGGGCAGCGCTCGGTGGGACGTGCCGCGAGCGGATGTTCAGCAACGCGGTGAACCGCACAGCAGGTCCTCGATCAACCGGGGCAGGTGGATCGCCACTGGGCCGCGAGCCTGAGGTCGGCGTCGCGTACGTCGAAGCGTGCCGGGTCGAACGCGGCAGGGGAGGACAGCCCGAGCCCATCGAGCATGTCCTCGTGGCCGGGGGCGGAGGGGTCGGCCAGGGTCCGGCGCAGCAGCTCGTACCCGGGAATCCCGCCGCAGTCCTCGGGTGGGCAGACTCCTTCCCCGCTGATGCAGCGTGGGTAGCGGGAGTCCGCGTGGGCGGCGGTCGTCGCCTCCACCGTCACCTGGTGTTCCCAGTCGTCCCCGAAGTCGTAGAGGTACTCCAGGACGGTCCCGGTTCCTGCGACCTCGTCAAGGCGGACGCGATCCTCCGGGGCCAGGTCCAGGTCGGTGCCGGGCGGCCCGTACCGGACCTCGCCGATGGAGAACTGGTGCAGATGGCCGTTCTGCCAACCCATCGCAGCCTGGATGACGGTGTGCAGTTCCACCAGGGGGCAGGCCGCCGGAACGAGCACCCGACGCCAGATGACGGGATCGGCGCTGTCTACCAGTTCGATCTGCAGCTGCAGCACCGGTTCGCCCTGCGCCGGACCGCCGTGGGCACGGCGCACCGCCCACCGACCCAGCGCGGTCACCGGCACCATGCCGGCCCGCCGCTCCTCACGGTCCAGGGCCGGGTTCACGGCGAGCAGCCCCGTCTCGGCGAGCAACTCGACGGTGAACCAGACGTCGCGATGCAGGCAGCGCCGCCACCCGTCCAACTGCTGGTCGGTGAGATCCTCCGTACGGTACAGCGGAGACAGCGTTGTCCACAGGTGGTCGGCAACCGCTCCGGCGTCAACGCGTTCGGGTCAACGTCCATCGCCGTCAGCAGCGCCTCGACTCCGGTGACGAAGTCGTCGTACGGGATCGACCTCCCCCACCCCGAGGGGCACACTGCAGGACCGAGCTCGCCGAGCACCTCGACCATGCGGGCGAGCAGCTCCAGGGGCCGGTCCGGCAGCCCGGCGCGTTTCTTGACCGCCACGAGATAGTTGCCCCGGCGACGCACCAGGCCGACCGCCCGCGCCCACTCCAGGACGACGAAGAGCCCCCTCTACTCCTCACTGCTTTTGGTCCGGAACGCCGGAACGTCCGATCCCCGATCACTGGGTCGACGACGTCGCCCGTCCCTAGCCGCTCCACCAGCATGCGGGCGTCCGCCATGGTCAGCCTGCCGGTCTGGGTCAGCTTGCGCCCGGTGCGCGGAGAGTTGGGACCCACCGGGTGAACCCGACGAGCCGGACCAGCCAGACCGACTCGGCGGCTGCCTTCCCCAACCCGCTCTGGTCCCGGGCCGTCACCACGGCTCCACCTCGTCCTCGTCGTCGCCCTGGCCGTCCTCGTCGTCGCGCCGACCATGTAGTGCCCAGACGCGAGCGTGGCGTTGACCTTGTCCAACAGGAAGGGCCTGGTCACGATCGGGTCGGCGATCGGGTGCCCGTCGTCGTCCGGAAGCATCAGGTACTCCAGCGGACAGTCCCCGGCGAAGGCCACGCAGCGCAGCGTGGGCTGCCCGGGCTCGATCCGGACCAGTCTCTCCAGCACGACGTCGTGTTCCCAGCAGGCGCCCAGGTCGTAGGCATAGGCGAACTTGCGCATCCCGGCGGCGAACAGGCGGCCCAGCCGAGCGCCGTCCTCGCCGTCGGCCGCCTCCAGCGGGTAGAGGGGGTCGGTGAACCTGCGCCCGCCGACCTCGAAGACTTGCAGGTGGTCCCGCCCCACCGGAACAGCACGGCGATCGTCCAGGCCAGCGTGCCCCACGACCGCGGGCAAGGACGAACCGACCCGGCCCTCCGGCGAACGCCCACTATCGGCTCACCACGACGCCGTCGTCCTCGCCCTGGGTGGCGGTCAACACCGCTGCCCACACCAGCACCCAGCCGGCCACCACCGAACACCCGCCATACCTCTACATCCGCGAGGACGAACTCCTCACCGACCTACACGCCTGCGTGCCGCACGGTCAGAAACACGATCCACGCGAGCTCGCCGCCCTGCTTCGCCAGCACAAGATCACGATCAGCTGGGACCACACCACGCGGTCACTGACACCGCCGTAGACCCCAAGAACTGACCACCGACGCCATCAGCCGCCCAGCGCGAAACCCCGGGCCCGAGTCATGGGGTAACCGTGTGTCCGAGGGGGGACTTGAACCCCCATGCCCTTTTGGGGCACTAGCACCTCAAGCTAGCGCGTCTGCCTATTCCGCCACCCGGACCGGGTGCTGGGGACCGCCGGAGTACGACGGGTCACCGGCGTCCACTCTACCCAACGGCCACCCTCGGCCACGGCGGCCGGCGACGACCGGCCGCGCCTCAGCTTCACCCGCCTACGGCATCGCGGTACGGCGTGTCGGCGGCCAAATCGATGCCTGCGGCGGGTGAAGTCATGCCAGAGGCGGTGCTTCACCCGGCTACGGCATCGCCGGCTGCGCAGCCGAGTCGGCCGTGCGCGCCGTAGCCTCGGCCTCGCACCGCCGGGACGCGATCACTCGCCGGAAGGAGCCGCTCATGACCACGCCAGGCACCGCCGCCACCACGCCAGGCACCGCCGCCACCACCCCAGGCACCGCCGCCACCACCCCAGGCACCGCCGCCACCACGCCAGGAACCGCCGCTGGCGAGGTCGTCGATCTGTGCCGCGATCTGATCCGGTTCCAGACGGCCAACCCCACGCATCCGGAGCGCCCGGCCGCGGAGTACGTCGCCGGCAAGCTCGCCGAGGTCGGCTTGGAGCCGACGGTGCTGGAGTCCGAGCCCGGCCGGACCAGCGTGGTGGCCCGCCTCGCCGGGAGCGACTCGGCCCGCGCGCCGCTGCTGATCCATGGCCACCTCGACGTCGTACCCGCCGATGCCGCGGACTGGACCGTCGACCCGTTCGCCGGGGAGATCCGCGACGGTTGCTTGTGGGGCCGCGGCGCGGTGGACATGAAGGACATGGTCGCGATGACGCTCGCCGTCGTCCGCGACTACCGGCGCAGCGGCCGGAGGCCGGCGCGCGACGTGGTCCTGGCTTTAGTCGCCGACGAGGAGGCCGGCGGCGGCCTGGGAGCGCACTGGCTGGTGGAGCACCACCCGGAGCTGTTCGCCGACTGCACCGAGGCGATCGGCGAGGTCGGCGGCTTCAGCCTGACCGTCAGCGACGACGTGCGGCTCTACCTGATCCAGACCGCCGAGAAGGGCATGGCCTGGATGCGGCTGACCACGCGCGGCCGCGCCGGCCACGGCAGCATGGTCAACGACGACAACGCGGTCACCACGCTGGCCGAGGCGGTCGCCCGGTTGGGTCGCCACCGCTTCCCGATTCAGGTGACCAAGACGGTACGGCGCTTCCTCGACGAGCTCTCCGACGCGCTCGGCGTCGAGCTCGACCCCGACGACCTGGAGGCATGCGTCGGCAAGCTGGGCTCGATGGCGCGGATCATCGGGGCCACGTTGCGCAACACCGCGAACCCGACGATGCTCGACGCCGGCTACCAGGTGAACGTCATCCCGCAGACCGCCACCGCGCAGGTGGACGGCCGGTTCCTGCCCGGCTTCGACGCGGCCTTCGACGCCGAGCTGGACGAGGTGCTCGGCCCAGACGTCGTCCGCGAGTGGATCCACCACGGCATCGCGCTGGAGACCGAGTTCGAGGGCTCGCTGGTGGACGCGATGTGCGCCGCGCTCAGGGCTGAGGACGCCGGCGCCCGGCCGGTGCCCTACACGATGTCCGGCGGCACCGACGCGAAGTCGTTCTCCACGCTCGGCATGCGCTGCTTCGGCTTCTCGCCGCTACGGTTGCCGGCCGACCTGGACTTCGCCGGCATGTTCCACGGCGTGGACGAACGGGTGCCGCTGGACTCGTTGGCCTTCGGGACCCGGGTGCTGGACCGGTTCCTGGACAGCGCCTGAGCCGGACGCGGTACGCCGGTCAGCTCGGCAAAGCGGGGCTGAAGCGCCGCCGGCGCCGCAGCAGGGCCGTGCGCCGGCCGTCCGGGAACAACCGCAGCCGGTCGAGTTCCCATTCGCCGTACTCGGCGTGAATCGTCAGCACGCTGCGCGCGGTGTCCCGGTCGGTGCCCCGGGGAAAGGACAGCGGCCGGTACTCGTAGTCCAGTAGGCGGGACTCACCCATGCCGTCATTGTGGGCGACAGGTGGGCGACAGGGTGGGCGACAGGGTCGGCCGGTGGGCGGACCATCAGGTCACGGGTCGACCAGCTGCAGCTGGCCGAGCGCCGGGCTGGCGACGAACACTCGGCCGGTGCCGGGGTCAACGGCCACCGCGTCCGGCTGGCGCACGGTGGGCAGCCGAGCGACCACCCGGGGCGCTGGGTCGCCGAGGTCGACCCCGGCCACCTCGTTGGTGGCGGTCAGCGTCACCCAGGCAATGTCACGGGCGGGGTCGTAGGCCACGGCGTACGGCGTACCGGGCAGCGGCAGCCGCTGGCTCAGCGTCAGCCGGGGCAGGGTTTGGAAGATCACCAGCTGGTTGCCGCCGGTGTCCACGACGACCAACCGGTCCCGTCGATCGGTGACCAGGTGCGTCGGACGCTCCCCGGCCGGCGCGCTGGCTGTCTTGCGCAACGTCGTGGGGTCGTAGACGTCCAGGTCGCCGGTGCGTGAGTCCAGTACGGCGACCTGGTTGCCCACCGGGCTCATCGCCGCCGGAAGGCCGAAACCGCTGAGCGTGCCGACCAGCCGCTCGCTGTCGATGACGGCCACGGCGCCACTTCTGGCGCCAGCGGCGAGGAGCCGACCGGCTGCGGCGGCGGCGGTGGCCGGAGCGCTGCCGGCCGCGGTCCGCGACACCAGGTCCCCGGATGGCAGTGCGATCTGGAGCAGTCCGTCGGCGTCCTGGGTGGGCACGAGCAGCGGTCCGCCGGCCGCGGCCAGGGCCAGCTGGCCCGGGTTGCCCTGCAGCGGCAGGCGGCTCACCACCGCGCCGGTGCGGCCGTCGAGCAGCAGCAGCCGGCCGGGGTCGTGGGTGCCGACGACCACCAGCCCGGTGCGCTGGTCCGCGACCAGGCCGCCGGCCAGCCGGGGAACGTCGACCACCGTCCCGGCCGGCGTCGCGGTCAACGCCGGAGCGGTGGCGGGGACGGCCGGCTCCTGACCGGGCGGTCCGGCCGACCCGCCGCAGCCGGTGCCGAGGGCGACAACCAGCAGCGCCGCGGCGGCGGCGGACGACCGACGCCGGCTCACGGTTGGAAGTCGACGAGCTGGGCGCGCTCGAAGCTGTTGTTGGGGTCGAGCACGACCTGATGGCGGGGGCGAAGCTCGGTCAGGCTGGCCTGCAGCGTGCGGCACTGCGGGGTGGCGGTCTTGTAGCCGGCCGCCCAGATCAGCCAGACCTGATGTCCGGCGGCGCGCCGGTTCAGCTCGTCGGCAAACGTGGGCACCGACGCCGACTGGTTGCGCTGCCCGTAGTCGACCCAGTCGACCCGCTCCGCGCTGCCCATGGTGGGAAACACGACCTGATCACCGAACCCGGGCAGCAGCCGGTGCACCGCCGGCCCGAGCTGGTCCGGGCAGAACGCCACGACGTCGCCCGGCTCGGCCTGGGCCGCCAGCAGCTTGGCGAACCGACCCGCCTGCGTGCGACTGTCGTGGGTCTGGGCCAGGCCGTTGAGCAGGCCGAGAACTACCACCAGCGCCAGCACCCCGTGCCGCCGCGCCGGTGCGGCGAAGCACTGGATGCCCACGGCCAGGACCAGCAGGAACGGTACGAACGCCACCATGGTGTAGCGCAGCGAGAAGGCCTGGTTGGCCAGTATGCCGGCCGCGATCGGCAACGCCAGGATCCCGAGGAACAGCCCGGCAAGCCCGCGCCCGGGGCGCTGGCCCCGCAGGTCAAGCACGATCTGCCGGTCGGCACCGGCCCGGCCGCAAACCCCGAGCAGCAGCAGCGCCAGCACCGCCAGGGTCAGCACCCGGCCGGCCGCATCGCCGCGACCGGCCCAGCCGAAGATGGTGTTGATGAAGTCGGCGAGCGACGCACCGCCGCCCCACGGCGTACCGGTGTGCTGGAGCTGGTAGCGGAACGACGGCAGCCACGGCACCAGGAACAGCCCGCTGGCCGCCGCGGCGCCGAGCGCGAACCAGTGCCGGCGCTGGCGGCGGCGGAGGGCGGCGGTCAGCTGCCACAGCCCGAGCGCTGCCACGCCGTACAGGCCCCAGTAGTGGGTGAGCAGCAGCAGACCGCAGCTGGTGGTCAGCGCTAGCACCGACCAGGCCGTCCGGCGGTCGTCGTCGAGGACCCGGGTCAATGCCAGCCCGGCCAGCGTGGTCAGCAGCCCGACCAGCGCGTACATCCGGGTCTCGGTGGCGTAGCGCAGCGCGAACGGCGAGCTGGCCAGCAGCAGCACGGCCGCCACGGCGGCGCGTCGGCCGATGGTGCGGCGGGCGAGGAGGTAGAACGGCGGCAGCGTGGCCACGCTGATCACGCCCGACAGCGCTCGGACGGCAATGTTGTCGCCGGTCCCGAACCAGCCCATCCAGTAGTGCAGCAGCAGGTAGTACAGCGGCGGCGAGCCGTCCTGGCGCAGCGCGGCGAACAGGCCGGACAGGGGCCGGCGGGCGATCGCCACGCTCTGCGCCTCGTCCAGCCACAGGTGGGTATGCGCGACGAAGCGCAGCACCACGCCGGCCAGCAGCGCCGCCACCGCGGCGGCACCGAGCAACCAGGCGGCGGCCGGTCGGCTTCCCACCCGTTTAGGGGAGTAGCGAGCGGACCGGACCGCTCCAGGCGTCGGTGCCGATGGAGCCGCGGGTGGCGTCTGCTCGGACGGTTCTGCCGTGGGCGCCGACGTGACTGAGTCCGACCCGACTGAGTCCGACCTGACTGAGTCCGACATGACTGAGTCCGACATAGGGAAGCCATTGTGCCGGGCGCCCGGGTCACTCTGGCCGTCGGCTGGTCCGCCTGGCCGTCGGCTGGTCCGCGGGAGTGTCGCGCGTCCAGGCATCGGTCAGCCGATCGCCGTCCGCAGCAACGCCGTCAGCCGGGTACGACGCGGCCGCGCGCCCACCTCCCGCACCGCCCGAACCAGCGCCGGCCCGGCCGCGTGCACGATGGACAGGTGCCGCTGAGCCCGGGTGAGCGCCGTGTAGACCAGCGGCCGGGACAGCAGGCCGCCGGCCTCGGGCGGGAGTACGGCGACGACCGCCGGCCACTCCGAGCCTTGGGCCCGGTGCACCGTCACCGCCCAGCCAAGCCGCAGGTCGGCCAGGTTGCGCGGCGGCACGGTGACCGGGCCGGCGCCGGCGAAGGTCACCACCAGCCCGGCGTCCGTGGTGCTGCTGACCACGCCGACCTCGCCGTTGGCGTAGCCGGCGTCGAGATGGTTGGCGGTCGCGACCACCCGGTCACCGACGTCGAACCCGCCGACCTCGCCGTCGCCAGGGTTGAGCATCGCCTTGAGCGCGGCGTTCAGCGCGACAGTGCCGGCAGGGCCGCGATGCACCGGCGTCACCACCTGGACGTCCTCGGCCGGGATGCCCAGCGCGCGCGGGATCGAGTCGGTGACCAACTGGACGGTACGCCGGGCAGCGCTCGCGCCGTCGGCAGCCGGGACCACCACGACCTCCCGGTCGGGGGAGTCCACCGGCGGCAGCGTGCCGTCGCGCACGGCCGTCGCCAGCCGAGCGATCGCGCCACCTTCGGCCTGCCGGTACAGCGTGCGCAGCTCGGTCACCGGCAGCGCGCCGGAGTCCACCAGGTCCCCGAGCACCCGGCCCGGGCCGATGGACGGCAGCTGTGCCGGATCTCCGACCAGCAGCAGGTGGGTGCCCTCGGCGCAGGCGGCGACCAGTGCCGCCGCCAGCTCGACGTCGAGCATGGAGGTCTCGTCCACCACGACCAGGTCCTCGTCCAGCGGCCAGTCCGCGCCGCGGGCGAACTGTCCGGTGGTGCCCTGCGCGCCCAACAGCCGGTGCAGGGTCTGCGCCGGCGCCCCGGTGATCTCCTCCAGCCGCTTGGCGGCCCGACCGGTCGGCGCGGTCAGCGCGATGGCGAGGTCCCGTTCGCGGGCGGCCTGGACGACCGCAGTCACCGTGCGGCTCTTGCCGGTGCCCGGGCCGCCGACCAGCAGGCTGACTCCCGACGTACCGACGATGGTGGCAGCGGCCCGCTGGGCGTCGTC
>Ga0208079_1001718_pt1 | contig 11253 bp, 11 predicted proteins | sample NGESurdeep092012_5_FD_184474 | JGI IMG/M metagenome (GOLD analysis project Ga0208079, IMG submission 184474) | Arctic peat soil microbial communities from Barrow, Alaska - NGEE Surface sample 210-2 deep-092012 (SPAdes) | ecosystem: Environmental > Terrestrial > Soil > Wetlands > Peat ... | reverse complement strand
ACGCGGCCCTGACCGCACGCGGCTACTCCAGCGCCTGCGACGTCGTTCTTGATGTCGTCGACCCTGTATGCCCGTGGAACCAACGCGCCTGGCGGCTGACCGTTGGCCCCGATGGGGTGGCCACCTGCTTGCCCACCTCCCGGGGCGTCGACCTGAGGCTGCCCGTCCAGGCCCTGGGCGCGGCCTACCTCGGGTCCAGAAGCATTGCCGCACAAGCACATCAAGGCCTGGTCACCGAGCTCACGGCCGGCTCGGCACGGATGCTCTCACGGGCCATGAGCAGCGACCGCGAACCCGTCGGAGCCATCGAGTTCTAGCGAAGTGCTTGGGCCGCAGCCGCTCGCAGCTCGGCGTGCAGGTCCCGGTGCCCGCAGCGGTCAACCCGCACCTCAACCACGCCGAGACCATCGGGGTACTGCCGCAGGACTTCGCGCAGCTCCGCCTGGGTTGAGGCCAGCGTGTGCCGCACACCGTGGGCACGGCAGATATCGGCGATGGATGTGCCCGTTGGCGTGCCGAAGACGCGTTCGAAGTCGGCTGCCCTGCTTGGCTCGCCGGGCGCCAGCAGGGTGAAGATGCCACCCCCATCGTCGTTGGTGACGACGATGGTCAGGTCGGGCCGCGGCTCCTGTGGACCAATGAGCAGACCGTTGCTGTCGTGCAGGAACGTCAGGTCGCCCATCAGCGAGTATGCCGGTCGCTGCGGCTGCGCGAGCGCGAGGCCGATAGCGGTCGACACGCAGCCGTCGATGCCAGCCAGTCCGCGGCTGGCCACAACGGTCAGCGGCGTGCTTCTCGCAGACGGCGACATGGCCAGGTCGACGTCACGTGCCGAGTTGGAAGAACCCACGAACAACGTCGCATCGGATGGCAGCTCGGTCAGGACGGTGGCAGCGACGGTAAGACCGCTCGGGAATGCGGCGTCGATGATCGTCGCGGCGGATGCGGACATCCGCTCACCCGCACCCACCCACTCGCGTGCCCAGACCTCGTCGACCTGTCGGCCATTCGCGGTGGTTGCCCGCACCGCCTCGAAGGGATGGACAACCGAAGCGACATGCGAAGGATCCGGCCAGTGCGAGGCAGCGGCCACGATCTCAACGCTGACCGCGGGGTTGCCCAAGAGGTCGCCCACGAGGCGCGAGAGCGTGATCCGCCCGACGACGAGGACCCGATCGGGCAGATGCCGCACCAACCATTCATCAGCGGTGAGCAGCAGGGGACCGTGCGGGACCACGAGGCTGCGGTCGTGGGCACCGAAGGGTTCGGCGATGACGGGCCAGCCCGAGGCCCGGGCGAGTTCGGTGACATCCCCGGCCATGACCGGATCGGGCAGATCGCCGAGCACGACCAGAGTCCGGGGGACCGAAGCCAGGGCCTCGACCGCAGGACTGGCTGATCGGACCCTCACCCAGGGGGCCTCATCGTCACGCCCCTGCAGACTCTCCGGCCATTCGCCGCCGGCAGCCAGATCGGGAACCAACGGCTCACGGAGGGGGACATTGAGATGCACCGGACCGGCATCCGCCCCGCGCGCCCCCATGGCCACCGCGCAGAGCCGGCCCACCACCGACCGCCATACCGCGTTCTGGCCCCCTCGACGCTCAGAGGCACCCAGCTGATGGAACATGCGGACCGCGGTACCGAACAGGTGGCTCTGGTCGGTGGTCTGATTCGCCCCGGTCGCCTGCAGCTCCGCCGGACGGTCGGCGCTGACGATGATCAGCGGCACTGCGGCGTGGCTGGCCTCAAGGACAGCCGGGTGGAGGTTGGCAACCGCCGTCCCGGAAGTCGTGAACACCGCAGCCGGCCGGCGGGTGAGCTTGGCAAGTCCCAGGGCCAGGAAGGCCGCGGAGCGTTCGTCCACCCGGACATGCAACCTGAGTCGGCCTGAGCGATCGGCTTCCTGCAGGGCATAGGCAAACACGGCAGAGCGGGAGCCGGGACATAGGACGGCCTCGCGGACTCCGTGGCGAACCAGCTCGTCCACCACAACCGTGGCCAGAGCGGTCGACGGATTCACTCTCTCGATCCTGCCACATCCCGGCGGACCACCACCGGCGAACCCAGGGGGCGTGCTTCACAATGCGGGATCGCGCTGGGCCCCGAAGTGCCTTACCGCGTCGGCGCCAGCAGCCAGGGCGGTCTGCAGCGCCTCAAGACGGTCGGCTCCGGCAGCCAACGCGGCGCTCAGAGCGCCACAGAAGGCGTCCCCCGCGCCCGTCGTATCGAGCACCTCGGGTGGGTCGACCACCGGCCCGGTGAGCCGGTCACCCCCCCACGCCGCACCCGCAGCGCCGAAGGTCACTACCAACGACAACGCGATGGCGTCCGAGTCAGCCAGCAACAGTGCTTCATGCTCGTTGACCACCACCGGGTCGGCGAGGGCGAGCACGTCGGGTGGCAGAGCGGCATACGGTGCCAGGTTCAGGACGACCCGCGCACCCCTGGCCGACGCACGGCGCACTGCGGCGGTGACCACCTCCAGCGGGACCTCCAGCTGCACAAGCACGATATCGCCGGGGCCGACGAGCTCCAGCACCTCGAGGTCATCGAGGGCCACCGAGGCATTGGCGCCGGCGACCACGACAACCGAGTTCTCGCCGGCCTCGTCAACGGTGATGAGGGCATGACCGGTGGGCCAGTCGGGCGCGACCCGGATCGATGCGGCGTCTATACCAAGAGCCGACAGCCTGGCGACATAAGCGGATCCAGCCTCGTCCGACCCCACACGGCCGACCATGACAACCGTGGCACCCGCCTCCGAAGCTGCCACCGCCTGGTTGGCGCCCTTGCCCCCCGCCATCCGCTGCAGGCCACTGCCCAGGACGGTCTCCCCCGGCTTTGGGTGTCGTTCGACATGGGTCACCAGGTCGACGTTGAGCGAACCGACAACGACAACCCGGCCCATCAGCGCCTCCCGAGGTTCACGGTGCGCAACCACAGCTCAGCGTATCGATCAGCGTCCACCGACACTGCTACATCCACCGAAGTCGGTGCCAGCCCGTGCGGATCGTGGGCAATATCCCCCGACCAGTCGCGACGGTCGACGATGGTCCGCCCACGCGAGTACGTCCCGGCCAGCTCCACCCGGACCGGAAGGCGCCTCGTGGTCAGGCCCCCGCGATCGATCACCGCGCAGACGGCGCCGGCGTCACCGATGGTCACGGCGTTCTGACCGAAGCGACCGCACTGGAAATCGATCAGCCGCCCCGCCAGCTCGGCCGGTCCACGGCCAGCAGTCGCGATGAGCTCGACGGCCCGCCCCCTGGTGACCCTCACGTCGTAGAAGACGTCCAGGCCGTACATCACCACCGCGATGTCGAGCTCGCCAGCCGATTCGAGGACGACCGCTGCCGCCTCGGGGTCGTGCCAAACGTTGAACTCGGCAGAGGCGGTCGCATTGCCGACGTCTGCCGCACCACCCATGAAGACGATCTCGCGCAGGCCGGTCGCGGCCTGCGGGTAGGTTCGAAGGAGAAGGGCAATGTTGGTCAGCGGAGCCAACGTCACCAACGTGACCCGATCCTCTGGTCCCCCGGCTGCCGCCTGGCTCAGCAGGTCTCGTAGCAGCTCCACAGCATGCCGCGGGTCAGGGCGCCGGTCCGGCGATGGCCAGCCGAGGTCCGCCATACCGTCGTCGCCGTGAACGTGCCGGGCGTGGCTGACGGGCTGGAGCAACGGTCTGGCTGCGCCGCGGGCGACCGGCACATCCGGGCAGCCGGCGATATCAAGCACCTTCAATGTGTTGCGGACGACGTCGTCCACGCTGGCGTTGCCACCGACACAGGTGACCGCACGAAGCTCCACGTCCGGGTGCAGAGCGGCCAACAGCAGGGCGCAAGCGTCATCCACTCCGGTGTCGACATCGAGAATGACGGGCACGGGCCCGGTCAAGTCTGCACCAACGTCACCGGCATTGATGAGTCGGCGGGCAGGTCCAGGGCCGAAGGAAGGCGACCTCTAGCCACCATCGCGGCGCCCAGTGCTGCCACCATCGCGCCATTGTCGGTGCACAGACCGGGACGTGGCACCCGAAGACGGATCCCCGCAGTATCGCAACGCTCCTGGGCCATGGCACGCAAACGCGTGTTGGCCGCCACGCCACCGCCGACCAGCAGGTCGTCCACCCCATGCTCCCGACAGGCCAGGACTGCCTTGCGCGTCAACACGTCGACCACCGCCTCCTGGAAGCTCGCCGCCACGTCTGCGACCGGCACCGGTTCACCTGCCCGCTCGCGCGCCTCGACCCAGCGGGCCACCGAGGTCTTGAGACCGGAGAACGAGAAGTCGAAACGGTGACGCTCCATGTCACGTCCCGAGGTGAGGCCACGCGGGAAGACCACAAAAGCTGAGTTGCCTTCTGTGGCAACCAGATCCACGTGGGGCCCGCCTGGAAAGGGGAGCCCCAGGACCCTTGCCACCTTGTCGAAGGCCTCGCCGGCGGCATCGTCGATCGTGCTGCCCAGAGATCGCACGTCATTGGTGACATCCGGGACGAGCAGCAGGCTGGAGTGTCCACCGGACACCAGCATGGCCATCGTCGGCTCCGCCAGCGGGCCGTGCTCAACGATGTCGACGGCGACGTGCGCGGCGAGGTGGTTGACGCCATAGAGCGGTTTCCCCAGGGCAACAGCAAGCGACTTGGCCGCGGCCACTCCCACCAGCAATGCCCCAGCCAGACCCGGACCGGCGGTGACCGCGATCGCGTCGAGATCATCCAGACGTATGCCGGCGTCACGACAGGCTTTGTCGATCATCGGCACCATGGCCTCGAGGTGGGCGCGACTGGCCACCTCCGGCACCACGCCACCGAATCGCGCATGCTGCTCCACACTGCTCGCAACAGCGTCGGCGAGCAGTGTGTGACCGCGTACGATCCCGACGCCGGTCTCGTCGCAGGATGTCTCGATGCCGAGCACCAGCGGGCCGCCAGTCACTTCGGCCCGTTCTCTGTGGTGGAGTCGGTCGAGTCCTCAGCCGGGTCCTCGGTCATGTCCCACAGATGCATTCTCATGATGAGTGCGTCCACGTCCCCCGGTTGGTAGTACTTACGTCGCACCGCCAGCGTCCTAAAGCCCGTTGCGGAGTAGAGCCGCTGCGCCACGGCATTGTCCGCCCGTACCTCAAGCATCAGATGCTCGGCGCCGGCACGTCGGGCCTCGGCAATGAGCCAGTGCAACAGCACGGCGCCCAAGCCCTGCCCCTGGGCCGCCGGAGCCACGGCAATGGTCATCACGTCAGCGACCACGCCACCACAGTCGACGCCGGCGTACCCGACCACGGTGCCACTTTGCTCACCGACCACGTAGGAGCGCCGTGGACGGGCAGCCAGCTCAGCCCACCAGCTGCCCTGTGACCACGCGTCGTCAGCGAACAACGCAGGTTCGATCGCGGTCAGAGCCGGGATGTCGCGCCAGGTCATCTCACGCAGGGTCGTCTCGAGCAAAGGAGTCTGAGGCGAAGACGTTTCACGCAAAGGGGTTTTGGGCGACGTCGGCTCCGCCATCCCATCCGGGAAGGTCATGGCCGCACCAGCTTGCGCGGGGTTGGCGCCATCGCGTCCGGGCGGCGCAGGTACATCGGTTCGGCCCCGGGAAGCTCCTCACCAGCTGCCATTCTCTGCACCGCAAGACCAGCAAGGGCCCCAGCGCTCACATCGAGGGGGCCCAGGCGCCGGACGAACCTGTCGGCGTACAGGACGCCACCTCGCCCGATCACGGGCAGACCCCGCACCTCGTCGGCGATCGCTTCTGCCTTCGAGACCAACGGATCGCTCGTGCGCACGGCCCCGCGCTCCGTGATGTCATAGCGCGCCCAATAGACCTCTTTGCGCCGCGCATCCGTTGCCACGACACACGACCGACCCAGGTCGGTCGCGTCCTCATACCAGGCCTGGTGGGCCAGTGCGTCCAGACTGCACACCCCGAACACCGGTATGCCGCACGCGAACGCGAACGTACGCGCCGTGACCAGGCCAATGCGCAGCCCGGTGAAGGGCCCGGGGCCGGTGCCGGCGACCACCGCGCTGACCTGCGCCGGGGTGCGACCCGCCTGCGCCAGAACCTGGGCGATCCCCGGAGCCAGGTGCTCGCCGTGGCCCCGAGCGTCCAGCGTGCTCGACTCGGCCAGCACGCGATCGCCGTCGTGCAGGGCGACGGTGATGGCCGAGGTGGCAGTGTCTATCGCGAGCAGCAGCACAGGTTCAGGGTAATGAGACGAGATCGTCCAGTTGTGCGCCGGCACCGTGATCGGTCCACCGCCCGCCGTGGCCGACCAGTTCCGCGGTCCGGGTGTCCTGCCCGGTCAGGGTCACTTCCAGATAGTCATCGCTGAGCTGCTCGGCCACACCATGGCCCCACTCGACCACGGTCACGGCCATGTCAAGGGAGGCGTCAAGATCCAGGTCATCGAGCTCGGCCAGACCACCCAACCGATAGGCATCGACATGGACGAGGTCGGGACCGCCGACCAGGGAGGGGTGCACGCGGGCTATGACGTACGTGGGCGAGGTGATCGGGCCACGCACGCGCAGGCCCTGCGCAATACCCTGCGTCAGGGTGGTCTTGCCGGCGCCCAGGCCGCCGGTCAGCACGAGCAGGTCTCCTGCCTTGAGCAGAGCCCCGAGTCTGGCGCCCCACGCGTGGGTGCCGCCGACGCTGCGCAGCCTTACCCGACGGGGCGGACCGATGGCCTCGTAGGCGTTCGTCGACATCGAGCGCCCTTCAGGAGACACGACGGCCACGTCCGGCTAGCGCCTTCAACCGTCGCCTCTTGGCAAGGTCGGTGATCGTTCGCCGCACCCGCGGTTTGCCGCGTGGGTCGAGGTGGATGGCAGCGGCACGTTCCGCGCGCCCGATGAGCGCCAGCAGCTGCTCGCTGACCACGTCGCCGTGTTCCAGCATGATGATGTGACCGGCGTCCTTGACCAGGACGTGCTCGGCACCGGGTATCAGCTGGACGATCTCCTCGCTATGCTCCGGCGGTGTCATCATGTCCTGCATTCCGTTGATCACCAGAGTCTCCACGCCGATGAACTGCGCAAGTGCCTCGCGCTTGTCATGCTTGTCAAAGGTCTCCATGAAGTCGGAGATGACCTCGATACGGGTCTTGAAGATCATGTCCGCAGTCAGCCGAACGATGCTCAGCGGCACCGGTGAGGCGAAAGAGTAGACGTCAACGAAGTACTCCTCGACCTCGCGCCCTACCTTGAGGACCGAGTTGACCAGACCCTGCCGTCCGGCGAGCTGCCCGACCGCGAACGGCCCCAGCCGGTGCACCGCCTTGCCCAGGATCTTGCCCAGACCCCAGGAGACGGCTGAGATGCCGCCCGGGCTGGTGGCCACGAACGCCACACCGATGACGCGGTCCCTGATCACCTCGGGATGGTGAGCCGCCAGGGCCATCAATGTCATTCCACCCATCGAGTGGCCGACCAGAACCAGCGGGCCCCGCGGCGCCACCGCAGCGATCACCGAGTCGAGGTCGTGCCCTAGCTGGTCGATCTCATAAGACTCCCTGGATCCGGCTCCGGACCGCCCGTGGCCCCGAGCGTCCCAGAGCACAACGCGATAGCCAGCGGCCCTGAGCGCCCGCCGCTGGAACACCCAGCAGCGCAGGCTCAACGTGTAGCCGTGGCAGAACACGACCGTCGGAACTGGCGCACCGTTGGTCATCCCCGCGCGAGGACCTTCGGGTTCGTCGATCTCGACATGCAGCGGCACACCATCATCGGCGAGGACCACGACCTCCGTCGTGGCCTCTTCTTCATAGGTGTCCAGCGAGTCCAGCCCCTTGGCCGTCTTGAGTGCGCGGGCCAGACGATCGGCAACAACACCCACGGCGGCGGTCGTCCCCGCTGCGGCCAGACCGATGCCGATCCCGGTGAGAGTACGATGCCGGCGATTCACCGCTGACCTCCGACGTAGATGCGGGGAACCCGGGACCCGATGCGGGAGATGATCTCGTAGGAGATCGTCTCGGTTGCCTCCGCCCAGTCCTGCGCCGTCGGCTCCCCCGACCCGCCGGTGCCGAAGAGAACCACCGGGTCCCCTGCCTGGGCCCTGCTCGCCGGACCGAGATCCACGACGAACTGGTCCATGCAGACCCGACCTGCAACAGTATGGCGAATTCCTCCCAGGCTCACCGGCCCGACGTTCGTGGCATTTCGCGGGATGCCGTCGGCATAGCCCATCGGCACCAGGCCCACCGTCGTGTCCTGTGATGTGACGTACTGATGTCCGTAGCTGATGCCCTGACCGGCGGGTATCTGCTTGGTGACGGCAAGGTCGGCGCTCAGCGTCATTGCCGGCGTCAGCCCGAAGGACTGCGGGTCGCCCAGGGCGGGAACCGGCGACAGCCCGTAGACGGCCAGCCCCGGTCGGACCATGTCGAAAACCGCTGCGGGATTGGTGAGCGTGGCAGCTGAGTTTGCGATGTGCCGGACCTCGAGATCGCAACCTGCGCGTTCGGCCTCACGCACAGCCTGCCCGAACTGTTCCACCTGGCGGCGCACCGTCGGGTGCGTCGGCTCATCCGCGTAGACGAAGTGGGACCACACGCCCGCGATGCGGACAAGGCCCTCGGCCTCCAGGGGTCGGGCAGCAGATAACAAGGTTGCCCAGTCATCACCGAACGCGCCGTTGCGACCGAGCCCGGTGTCCACCTTGAGGTGGATCCGAGCCGTGCGGCCCAGAGCCCGGGCCGCGTCGGCGACCTCGGCCAGAGACCACAACGCCGACACGGAAAGGTCGATGTCAGCGGCAATGGCACCCGCGAAGTCTGAGCCGGGCACATGCAGCCAGGACAGCAGGGGGGCAAGGACTCCGTTGTCCCGCAACGCCATCGCCTCGCTCAGCTGAGCGACTCCGAGCCACGAGGCACCGCCATTCAAGGCAGCACGGGCACTGGGCAGCAGACCGTGCCCGTAGCCGTCGGCCTTGACCACAGCCATCACGGCGGCCGACCCGGCGTGTTTGCTCAGAACCTCGACATTGCGCGAGATCGCGTCAAGATCCACGGTGGCACGCGCAGTTTCACGACACACGGGAAGTGCCAAACTGCCAGCAGCCAACCCACCGATCCCGTCCGTCATGGTTCAAGTCTCTCAGGGTCGAGCGCCCCGGGGGACCATTAACGCCGCAACGACCCCCGGTATGGCATGTGCCACGCCCAGCGCACGAACGGGACCGCCCGGGTTACCGGCGTCCCCGGCCAGCCCGTGAACCAGGGCGGCCACGCTGCCGCAGTCCTGTGCGGACAGCCCCGATGCCAGCAGTGTTCCGGCCAGACCGGCAAGCACGTCTCCCGATCCGGCCGTTGCCAGCCATGGCGGCGCATCGGCCTGGGAGCGCACTGCCAGACCCGACGAGCCGGGGGAGACCACCAGCGTCGTGGCCCCCTTCAGAAGCACGGTGCTGTTCGTCAGGTCGGCCAGCCGCCGGGCGTGGGCCAAGGGTGCGCTGGCAACCGCGGCGCGGTCCACGGCGATCGGGTTGCCAACAAGTCGGCTCAACAAAGTGGCGAGCTCGCCAGCATGAGGTGTGAGCAGAGTGGGGGTGGTCCGCGGTTCGATGATCAGGTCGAGGCCACCGGCATCCACGACGCAGGGCAGACCGGAGTCCAGGGCTGACTGCGCAGCGGCGCGTTGTTCGCGTCCCGGCGCAGACTCCTCGCCGACGTCAACACCGGGTCCGATCAGCCAAGCCTGCACCTGACCCTCACCGATGACCGCCTCGGGCACCTGCGAACGAATGAGCAGGGTCGGCGTCGGTGGGCCGACATAACGCACCATCCCGGCACCCGAGCAGACGGCTGAGGTGACCGCCAGCAGTGCCGCCCCCGTGTACTTCTCACCGCCGGCAACAATCCCGAGTACACCGCGTGAGTACTTGTCGTCCGCTGGCCCAGGTTGCGGCCAGAGCCACGAGACGTCATCGGCGGTCACCCGCTCGACAACCGGCTTTCGGCCGATCTTCACGCCGATGTCCAGAACCGTGAGTCGACCCACGGCGGGCTCGGTGGCCGGCAGCAGATGCACCGGCTTGGCGGCGATGAAGGTCACTGTCTCATCCGCGAACACACTGGACTGCGTGGCGACCTCGCCATCCGGATCCGCCCCGCTGGGCAGGTCCACGGCCAGCACATATGCCGTGTCACTCACCTCGTGCAGCAGGGCCTCGATCTGCGGCGACAGGCCAGGACGTCCGCCGATGCCGACGATCCCGTCGATAACCAGGTCAGCCTCGTGCAAGGTCGATGAGACCACCGAAGCCAAGTCGGCAGGGGCACCAACGGCATTGAGCACCACAGCGCCGGCCTCCCGGGCCGCACGAAGGCCGCCCTCATGCACTGACTCCGCCACCGTGAGCACCACGGCGGTCGCGCCGTCACGGGCGAGCGAGGCGACGGCATACAGCGCGTCCCCACCGTTGTTGCCGGCGCCGACCACCGCCACGACGCGTCGCCCACCCGGGCCGCCCAGCCGTGCCGACGCCACCTGCGCCACGCCGGCGGCGGCGCGCGACATCAGCTCACTCTCTTCCAGCCCGGCCGCCGCGGCCGCGGCTTCGGCCTCGCGGACCGAGGACACGGCATACGCGCGGATCATGGTGGCCTCAGCTCTCAACAATCACGACAGCCGAGGCGATCCCGGCATCATGGGACAGCGAGACGTGAAGCCCCGTCACGCCGAGCGCGTCCGCCCGGGCCTGCACCGTACCCCACATCCCCAGGTGGGGGCGCCCGTCGTCGCCACGCAGGACGCTGGCGTCGACCCAGCGCAGACCAACCGGTGCGCCCAGAGCCTTGGCCAGCGCCTCCTTGGCCGCGAAGGTGGCCGCCAGGGAATTGAGCCCCATCGAACGCTCGGACTCGATGAACAGGCGCTCGAGCAGCCGTGGCGTGCGTTGCAGCGTCTGTCCGAAGCGCGCCACATCGACGACGTCGATCCCGACCCCGATAATCATTCGACCGTGACGGACTTGGCCAGGTTGCGGGGCTGGTCGACGTCCAGGCCCTTGGCTGCGGCCAGCTCGCAGGCAAACACCTGCAAGGGGACCGTCGTGACCAGGGGAGCCAGCAGAACCGGCGTCACCGGAACACGGATGACCACGTCGGCGAATGGCACAACGCCCTCGTCACCCTCCTCGGCGATCACGATGGTGCGAGCTCCCCGGGCGCGGATCTCCTGGATGCTGGAGACGACCTTGTCGTGCAGGCCGTGCTCGCTACTGGGCGAAGGCACAATCACGA
>Ga0208079_1001716_pt1 | contig 11254 bp, 3 predicted proteins | sample NGESurdeep092012_5_FD_184474 | JGI IMG/M metagenome (GOLD analysis project Ga0208079, IMG submission 184474) | Arctic peat soil microbial communities from Barrow, Alaska - NGEE Surface sample 210-2 deep-092012 (SPAdes) | ecosystem: Environmental > Terrestrial > Soil > Wetlands > Peat ... | reverse complement strand
GGTCACCGCAAGAACCAGCAGCTCGGCGCGCACGGGGGGGCTTCGAGTACCGCATCAGATGCGATACGCACTACTACCTTACATAAGGTAAGTTATCGGCGTTATGAATGTCTTTATGTGACAACGGGTTTCAGGCATCCGGCCGAGTGATAGACGGTGGCGACCTGCGGACTCGGACCTCGACGGCCCGACGCTCGGCCCGGGAGAACGTCCACAAGCGCAGGGTCGATCCGCGCCTTCTGTGGTCGTCCGCCAGACTCGATAGTGAACTATCCCATGTAGAACGATCCGCCTGACCGAGGTGCCGGGCCGGACAAACGGCAGATTGGGAGCGACCGATGCGGCTCACCAGGACCGACGTCGTCGTCGGCATGTCCGCTAACGACGCGCGCGAGCTAATGCGCCGCTTTCGCAGTGCCCGCCCCGAAAGCGCAATCAGCGTCTTCGTCGACACCGGTGAGCGATCCGATCACGAGATCGCTCGCGCACTGCACGAGGCCGGCTATCTCGGGGTCAAGTGGGACGACCTCGACGGCGAAACCTGGTGGGAGACCACGACCAAGGGCAACGCTCTCGCCCAGGCCAGCTTCGGGCGGCCGATCACCCGCGCAACGGCTCAAAGGCATCTGAACGAGGTAATCGCGCGGGCTCGCGCCTTCAATGCGGACGTCACTCGCCTGGCCGTCGTCTCAGAGCTTGTCGTCTTCGGGAGTTTCCTAGACCCCGCCGTCGACGAGCTGGGCGATCTCGACCTTGCAGTCTCTCTCCGTCTCCGCTTTCCGGTGAGCACCCACCCGGACAAGCGGACCGAGATCCTGCTCGCCTACGCAAGCACCAGCGGCCGGCGCTTCGGCACCTTGGTCGACAGGCTGTTCTGGCCTGAGCAGGAGGCTCTTCTGGCCCTGCGCAATCGGTCACCGGTCATCAACATCACCACCGAGAACGTACGCACACTGACCGACCGCCACGAGGTCGTTTACACCGAGCTCAGCGCCACGCCCGCCTGAGCACTGCGCGGACCTGTCTATTTCGAGGGAGACTTCGACCCCCACGACGCGCGAGACGCGAGCTTCAAATAGCACCTCGTCACTGGGGTTTCTCGCAAGGTCACCACGGCAGCACCTGGAACACAGGCCGGGACGGATAGGGCATGGACCCCATTCTCTGGGTATCCGGTGGCAGCCCAAGGCACTGGCCCGCGCCTTCGGGAGGGATGAGGTGCCGCCCCGCCTGTGCGGGGGTATTGGTAACACTGCCGTCACCAGCCCCAAACAGGCGGGTCCGCCCACCGGACCCGCTGACAGGGGGTTTGTTTGGGCCTCGTTGGAGCCCTCGGGCCTTGAACTGGTCGGCCGATGTCCACTACTCGATGCCAGGCGGGTCGAAGATCGGATCGTGGGGGACGTCGTCCGACCAGTACCCGTACCGATCACCGAGGAACCGGAAGATGGCCGGGAAGTCTGGCGCCTCCTGATTGTTGGTCAACTCCAGGTTGCCGAGCGTGGACCTGTGTCCCCCCTGGGTGATACCCATGTACTTGAACGTGTAGTTGAGCGCAAACACGGTAGGTCGGGTAGGGGTCAGACAGTGGCAAACATGAGTCGTCCCGAGGTCTGGGCGGAGTACGACAGGTGGAACGCAGTCATCGCCAACGTGGTGTTCCCGGAGCTGGACCACGTGGCGCCGGCCTATCTCGACCTCGAGGACGAGATGCTCGAGGAGATCGCGTCTGCCATGGGCGTGCAGGCCGAAGACGTCGAGGGGTCACTGGCCAATGCCGTTGCCGCAACGCTCGACCAATCGACCCCGCGGCTGATCTTCAAGCAACACACCAGCAGGCTATGGCAGTGGTCCAAGGGGGACAGCACTGCTCCGCCGCCCATCCTTGCGCTCCTGGCGGTGTTCAGCCTGGCCGCAGAGCACATGACCAAGGGCGAAGGCATCTCTGGCGCAAACTATTTTGGCCGACTTCACGAGCTTCTGGGCATCCCGCAGAACGACGTATGGATCAACGGCGCATATCGCAAGGTGGCCGAACGCTATTGGGGCACGCTGAACGGGTGGCTCACCGACCTGGGCGGCCGGCGTGGCGTCCCGACGGCATACGCCGTGACCCATCGGTACGTCGGTCTGCCCGTCTCGCAGGCACTCGTGCGTCGAGGTGACCGGGAACGGCTCGTTTCCTTCTTCCAGCGTTTTGGATTCGCCCCCGGCAGCGAGGTCCCTCCGTCCGAGCTTGAGACTGTTCTCGGCATCTGGATGAAGCAGAGCCCTTGCCCAGCAACGAAGAACCTGGAGCGACTCTGGGTCAACGGCGCGGCACGTTCTCGAATCGCTCAGGCGGCAGCCGTCGCGTTATCGGCGTGGGATGGGCGCGTTGCCAGGGATCGAGAGGACGGCGGCGCCCGCGACCACGGCCGAATCGCACTGTCACTCGAGATGGGCGGATTCCCCAAGAAGCGCTTCAAGATCAGCGTCTTGGTCTACGCCGCGCAGCCGGAGCGTGCGCGCGAAGCCGTTATCCTCTCGCGGGGCACCGAGGCGCACGTCACTCTGGCCCCGGCCATCCCTGGCGCCCTGAGTCTCGGGCAGTCAGCGGAGATCGACTCGGCGAACCTCCTGGAAGGCACCCTGCGCCTTCGCGACACCTTGACGGGTGTCGAGATCGTCCGACACCCAAAGCGGATGCTCGTGTTCCGGCAAGACCAGCTTTCGATGCGTTGGATCGAGACCGAGCAGGTCATGTTGGGTGACGACGTCACGCTTGTCGCCCACGACGAGCTCCAGCAGCGTCTTCGCGTCGTCCTGGAGGCGATCGCTCGTCCGGGTTGGGAGCTGATCAAGGACGGGTTCCCGGGTCTGCCAGATGGCTGGTTCGTCGTACGTGGAGTGGAGATCTTTGGTCACCCTGGCGATCTGATCCCTGCCGGCATGAATGACCTTGGCGCCTTGATCCCACTCACGAGCACCCAGCTGAAGATCGCTGGTGGTTTCGCATTGCCTGGCGCCAGTCGTGGGAAGTGGCACTCGTGGGCACCACCTGAGATCCGCGCGATCAGCGATGTGCCTGGCGGCTTCACCGTCAGACTGATCGACCTGAACAGTCATGCGACAGACGAGGGCGCGTTCGAGAATGAGGCGGCGGAGTGCCTGCTCGAGGAGTGGCACGACAACGGTGAGGGTGTGCGTGTCGCTGACCTGGCCGACTGCGAGCTGGAGGATGGCGACTACCGGGTTGAACTGGTTCCTATGGGCGAGACGGACGCGCTGACAACGACCCAAGTCCGCTTGCGCAGCGCTGACACACCTGACGCCATCCAGTGGCAGGTCTGCCAGGTGGTCCAACAACACCTGTCCGATCCGCTCAGCGTCCTCGGGGCGGGTTCCTCCTTGTCTGGCCCGGTGGTCCAGGGCGCTGTCGTTACTGACCCGAGCGAGTCCAAACTGGTTGAGGCCCAACTGCCGTCATCTCCTTGGTGGGATGGCTCGCGGCCGTTGGGCTATGTCCCGTTGGCAGCCGGAGCTCGAGTGACGCTGCCAGACCCAGCATCCTGCGTCTACACCGGACGCCACGTTGAGGTCATAGGGACGGTCATGGTCGACCACAAGACCGGAAAGCCCCTGCAGTCGTCGACGATTGGGCAGTGTGCCGGTTGCGGCTTGGTCCGCCGGTACTCGACCAGCTACTTCAGGAACAAGAGGAAGAAGGAGAAGAAGGAGAAGAAGGCCGAGGCACAGCCTGTTAGGCGGCGCGACGTCTCCGAGATGCCGCGTGTCCGCGTCGGTGAGGTCCGCGCCTGGGACCTGGTCGTCGACGGCGTTATGCACACCGGCGGTGGTCGATGGTCGATGCTCGAGCGGCTGGCGATGCACATCGAGCCGACTGGTCTGTTCGTCGACCAGTTCGCGCGGGCGATGGAGAGTCTTGGGCTCCTAGAGATTCGTCGTGACTCTCTGACCCTTCAACCGATCGAATGGGAAGTCGCGCCGACAGCCCTCGCGGGCACACGGAACGGCTTCTACCTCGTGGGTCATTGGCCTAAGGACCTGACTGATCTTATGACGAAGGACCAGATCAAGGCCGGTGTCGAGTTCCTTCGACAGGAGCAGTCGGATGGCCCGGGTTCGCGGTCCTTCCGTGGTGACGCGGCCACCGTGACCGCAGTGGCGCGGGCCGTTGACATAGGCGTTGCTGTCGTTGATCGATCGTGGCGGGACCTTGCGGTGTCGTTGCCTCTGTTGAGCGAAGTCGTGGCCGCCCTGCCTAGGCGAGGCGCGGGTGTCGCCGGCAAGATCCGCTGGTTCGATCTGCGGCATGCAAGATGGGTTGACGCGGCTGATCTGCGCGCCCCGGGCGCCTACCGCATCTCAAAGTGGGCCACCCTCGATGTCCTTCGCACTGATGCGGACGTCGAGGCCGATCTGATGGCGACCTCGACAGTCCAGCTGAGCAAACACGCCGCTGCCCTGATCCTGAAAGAGCAGCCACTCCTGGCGTACAACAAGGCGACCGAGGGGCTGAAGGTTCCGCTGGGTGCGGACTTGCCCGGGCTCTATGGTCGATCGGCGGTCCTCGCCTCAGGCCTCCTGCCCGTCGTCGCCGGAGGCCAGCTCATCTACCAGAACGTCCCGGCCGAGCTTGCCGGACATCTCGCACACCTGCTTGCTAACTGACAGAAGGTGATCTCACGCATGACCTCTGATCCCATCCCCGATCCGATCACCGTCAGCAAGCAGATCAAGGACACGGTCCTGCGCTACATCGACACGACTTACTGGCTTCGGGACGACGATCTGCGGGCGGAGCGGCGGGCTCTTCTGGAGGCCGATGGTCAGCTGCTCCAGGACGTGTTCCTCGAGCCCGTCCTCCCGTATGACGGCACCCGAGACGCACTAGAGGTGTGTCGGGCGGTGGGGCTCACTGATCGAGAGGCGTCGATCCTGATCGAGAGCCTGTTCAACGTCGCCGATGCACGCGAGATGAAGTTGCGAGAGCACCAGGCGGAGTCATTCCTGGCCGCGCTCTCAACGGGCCCCAGTGAGGTGAATCCCGTTGTCACGTCAGGAACTGGCTCGGGCAAGACCGAAGCGTTCCTGCTCCCGGTCCTCGCGCGGCTGATGATCGAGGCCCGAAACTGGGGTCGTCCGGAGCCCGTCAACGAGTGGTGGTCGCATAAGCCGCTCAAGTGGGAGCCAGCTCGATCGTCCTCGAGGGAAGCAGCCCTGCGCACCGTGGTTCTGTACCCGACAAACGCCCTGGTCGAGGACCAGATCGCGAGGATCAGACGAGCCCTGCGTCGTATCACCGCTTTGAATGGTCCCGACATCTGGTTCGGTCGTTACACCTCGGCTAGCCCGGGAGGGTCCAGGATGCCCGACGCGCGTGGCAAGCACAGCCGACTAGTGGAGACCGCGCAAGATCTGGCCGACATGGCCCGAGAGTTCGACGCGCTCGCCGGCAGCCATGCTGACCTCCTGTCTCAGCTGACGGACCCGCGGACAGCAGAGCTGGTAACACGCTGGGACATGATCGCGACCCCCCCGGACATCCTTGTCACCAACTACTCGATGCTCAACGTGATGCTCATGCGCGAGGCGGAGTCACCCATGTTCCGAGCCACGCGAGAGTGGCTGGCTGGTGACTCGTCGCGTGTCCTGACGCTCGTCGTGGACGAGCTCCACCTTTACCGGGGAACACAGGGCGCGGAAGTCGCGTTGATCGTGCGCAGCTTTCTGGATCGAGTTGGCCTGGAACCCGACTCATCTCAGCTAAGGCTCATCGGCACCAGCGCATCCCTGGACGAGAGCGGCCACGAATATCTTGAGAACTTCTTTGGAGTCTCCCGAGACTCATTCAAGATGATTGCCGGACAGTCCCGGCAAGTCGCGGCATCTCTCCCGATCAACGTCGAGGCGACGCGGGAGGAGCTCGCCAGGACCAGGTGGGTGAGGGACTTGGACAAGGCGATCACTGTGGCATGTCGTGACGGAGACGGTCCGGTAAGGGCTACGTCGTTGCAGGTTGTCCGCGAACGACTGCTCGGTGCCGATGGTGACGAGACGTTGTTTCAAGCATTGCTCGAAAGCCTCGCGAAGCAGCCGCAGCCAGGTCAGATCCCGTTCAGAGCACACCTGTTTCTACGAACGATGCGTGGACTCTGGGCATGCTGCGACCCAGACTGCGCCGAGGTCCCCGTCGACAAACGCGGCGGTCGCGTTGTAGGCCGACTGTACGAGCGCGCGATGCAGTTCTGCCCTTGCGGCGGCAGGGTCTTGGAGGTCCTCTTCTGCTTCCATTGCGGTGACGTCGGTCTGGGCGGATACGTCGTGGGTCGGGAGGACGGCAAGCCGTTCGTGGCGTCCACGCCGCTCGACTCGGACGGTGACGCGCCCAGGCAGGTGTCTCAACGATCAGGCGAGGAGTACCAGTGGTACCGCCCCGGTCTTCCCATGAAACGAGACAGGTGGGAGCACAGCGGTCCAGATCAGTCGAAGATCAAGTTCTCATTCGAACCAGCCGAGCTCCACCCCAAGCTCGGTTGGCTGGACATCGGCTCGGGGGAGCCGACCGGCACGGTGGTTCGTGCTGTCGGGGCACCCGACGGTTTCGGGACACCGGCTCTGCCCTCGCGTTGCCCTCAGTGCGGTCACAACGAGCGGCAGGTCAAGTTCAAGACTGGACAGGTGCGGTCTCCGATTCGCGCCCACACGCAGGGCGCGTCGCAAGCCACTCAGCTGCTGGTGTCGCAGATCGTTCGGTCCACTGGTGACGACGCCGACTCGAGCCGCACGATTGTGTTCACTGACAGCCGTGATGACGCTGCGACGACCGCGATCGGTCTGTCGGCCAATCACTACGCCGACCTGATCCGTCAGCTGGTGCAGCAACAGCTGCAGTCCGCTGAAGACGAGGCCGTCGAGATCCTTCGTGACGGTGCGCTTCCGGGCGGCATCCCTGCGGGCTCTCGAGGCCGCTACGACCAGCTCGCCCAGGAGAACCAGGAGGTCGCCTTCGCATACCAGGACATCGCCAGGGGTCGGGGCCGGCCGGAAGACCACCACACCATCAAAATGTTCGAGGAATCGCGAGCCTCGGCAGTCGGACGCTCGTGGCCCGACCTCATCGAGTCTTTGATGTCGACGCTCGTGGCGCTCGGCGTGCCGCCAGGAGGCCCTCGGGCCTCGCTCTTGAAACTGGATGACGGCAGTCCCTGGCACAGGGTCTTCGAGCCGATCACGCCCGGTGAGTGGTCGCCGCTCCCAGCAGGCGCCTCTCGCGAGAGGCATCGTCAGCACTACCAGGCTGAGCTGGTGCTGTCCGTGGGAGACTCTCTCTTCGGCAACAGCGGGCGGGACTGCGAGTCCACGCTCGTCGGGTCCCTTCAGCTGAGAGACATGAGCTCCGTGCCTGAAGACTTATGTGGGGTGGTCCGGTCGACATTGCGGCTTCTCGCAGAAGCCGGGTACTGGCGACCTCTTGAGAGCGAGGTCAAGTCGGGTCAACCCCTGCGCGTCAAGTCGTACATCGCCAGGGCAGCTGTGGTGTTGGGCCGAACGCCGGATGAGCTGTGGAAGGTGGTCGCGAAGCACCTTGTCGGCGTGATGGAGCACGGCTGCCTCGGACTCGGCAACCTCGGCGTGCCCATCGATCTTGTCCCGCCAGGGGACAACGTGTGGGTGTGTGACCTCTGCGGCAGTCGGCACCTCCACGACTCAGCAGGTTGCTGCGTGCGGCGCGAATGCAAGGGCCAGTTGTACGCAGTCCGCACTGAGGGGTTGGTGGAAGACGACTACTACGCGTGGTTGGCCGCCCGTGAACCCCGACGGCTCGCCGTGGCGGAGCTGACCGGACAGACCCGGCCCCCGGAGGAGCAACGATCCCGTCAGCGGCGCTTCCGAGGGGCGCTGCTGCCAGAACCACGAGAAAACAAGCGTTCGTCACCACTGGATGTACTCAGCGTGACCACGACCATGGAGGTCGGTGTCGACATCGGCTCGCTCCGCTCGACCGTCATGGGCAACATGCCTCCGCAGCGATTCAACTACCAGCAGCGTGTTGGCCGTGCGGGCCGTCAAGGACAGCCTTTCTCCTACGCGGCCACGCTGTGTCGCGACCGTTCCCACGACGACTACTACTTCACCGAGGCCGCCCGGATCACGGGGGACGCTCCACCCCAGCCTTTCCTCGACACCCGACGTCCGACGATCGTCAAGCGGGTCATCGCCTCGGAGCTGCTACGTCAGGCGATGCTCCAGTGCAGTCAGCCGCCAACGCAGACGGGCAGCAGCGTCCATGGCGCATTCGGCAACAAGGCCGACTGGCAAGGCCGCCGAGAGGAGGTCGCCTCTTGGCTGAGTGCCTCGCCGGAGGTTGCGCGCGTCGTCGTGCGGCTGACGGCGTACACGGGCCTGACGGGCCTTGACGAGATCGAGAACTGGGCGCGCCACAAGCTCGTCGATGAAATCGATGCGGTGGTGGCGAACGAGTTGTACACGCAGCACGACCTGAGTGAACGCCTTGCCAACGGCGGTGTCTTGCCGATGTTCGGCTTCCCTTCGAGGGTGCGCTCTCTGTACCCGACTCCCGTGGGCGGGGATCCCCAAAGGCAGGCCATCTCGGATCGGCCTCTGGACTATGCGGTGTCGGCCTTCGCCCCGGGCTCACAGGTCGTGAAAGACGGTTGGGTATACACCGCCAACGGTTTCGCGTCTTACGCCAAGCTCAAGGGCAAGTGGACGGCTGTCGATCCGTTGAGGTCCAAGATCCACATTCTGCGCTGCGACGAGTGTCAGTCGGCTTCGTCCGACGCCATCCCCGACGGGGCGGAGAGCTCTCCGTGTCCCGTGTGCGAAGAGCCGAGGAGGTCGTTGACCGTCTATCAGCCCGATGGCTTCCTGGCGCAAAGAGAGGCTCACGACGGACGACCCGATGACTCTCCGTCGCCGAATGCTTCGAAGCTGGTGCTTGGCTGGTTTGAGCTGGATCAGGTACCGGGTCGAATTGGAGGTCTCGATGTTTGGCGTCAGGAACAGGCTCAGCTGCTCACCGTCAACGACAACGGCGGACAGGACTTCGACTTCCATCGGGCTTCCGATAAGTCCGTCATCGTTCCCTTTTTCGGAACGTTGCCACCAGATTCGCCCAAGACGGGGTCCGGCGCCATCGGCGAGCTCCGTGTGACTGATGCCGTGTTGTTGATGGGCACCGGCCTTCCTCTCGAAGGCGGCGTCATAGCGACACAGGTTCGCTCATGCAGAGCAGGGCTGGCTGCCCTCACCTCATTCGGCGAGGCGTTGAGGCGCGGCTGCCAGGCGGAGTTGGATATCGACCCCTCTGAGCTCACCGTCGGTCTACAGCCACGCATGAAGGGTGACTCTCGAACTGCGTGCGTGTACGTGGCGGACACCCTGGAGAACGGTGCGGGGTATGCCGTCGAGCTTGCCAGACCTGAACGTCTAGAGGCTGTGCTGGAGCAGATCCTCGGTGGAGTAGCAGACCGTTGGGGCGGCGAGCAGCACTCGCTCTGCGACAGCTCGTGCCCCGACTGCCTGAGGTCTTGGGACAACCGGCACATTCATGCGCTTCTCGACTGGAGACTCGCTCTCGATGTCGCGGAGCTGGCATCCGGACGTCAGCTGACCGAAGAGCGTTGGTTTGCTGTGTCCGCCGACCAGGCTGACAAGTTCGTCCGCGCATATGGAGGCGCTCTCGGCGATGCGACAACCACCAGGGCGGCGGGACTGGACGTCATCCGGGCGGGCAAACGAGCAACCGTCATCGGCCACCCACTCTGGCGCAGGGAGGAGAATCTCTGGAATTCGGTGCAACGTCAGGCGACCGCCGAGCTACGGAAGGCTGGGTTGGACGTCAGCATGATCGACGTCCGTCAACTGCGGAACCAACCCGAGAGCGTCTACGGGATCTTGGCGTCTTGAGCCAAGGTTTGACGAGCGGGGACGGGCAGCCCATGACTAACTGGTAGGGCCCTGTTGTGACGAGTGACAGCGACGTTCAGACAAGACCGCATTCGCTCCTCCGAGAACAGACTCATCGGCATCGGCTCATCGGTCTCAGCTTCGGACTGCTTCATGACGGCTTGAGCGCGGATCTGTTCAGCCTGGGTCATGTCGGCGGTGAGGCGCACTCCACTGCGCCGGGCGCGTTCGCTGCCGGCTAGGTTGGCGACGGCAGTCAGCAGGTGCCAGTCGAGCCACCCTCCATGCCGGAGTCTGCGCACTGTGTCTTGGAAATCGGCGTCCGCGGCGAGCCGTTCTAGCGTCAGCCGAACCACCGGGATCATGTTTTCGTACCGAGCGGTGACGGTCCGAAGTGACTCGGCATGGTCGTAGCCGGGTGCCGGTGCACTCATTGGCTCCATCGCAGTCGAGCCCGGCTGGACGGCCAAATCGACGTTGCTCCCAGGCGCAGGTGTCGTGAGGGCGGCCATCTCCTCGTACTGCTCGGGCTTCAGAATGTCGGCGATCTCGTCGTACGGGCGGCTGGCGAGGAGCTTGTGCCAGAGTCCCTTTTCAAAGGCCAGCTCGATGATCGCCATGAAGTTTTCGCGGGACAGCAGCGATCGGTCGATCAGGACGTAGATGACCGCACTCGTGACCTCGATGTGCGCTGTTTCCAGTTCCATCGCAGCCGCCGGCGTCAAGTGGAGCTGCCAGCGGCTGTCGTTGTTGCTGGGCAGGTTGACGCAATACTCGGCGCCGCCCGGAAGGCTGGGCCGATCGGGCAGGATCTCAATGTGGACGGCCCCACTGAGCAGCAGTGCGTCATGCGAGGCCAGTTCGGCAAGGGTGATCTGTAGTGCCGCGACGAACCGCTCAGCGGTGAGGACCGCGACTCGGTCGTTGGCGCACTCGACCGTCCAGGTCGTTCCAAGGGCTGCCCAGCTGTAGCGGCGGGTCGGTCCGGCATCTGAGAACGGCCGTCCCATGCCGGCCCGGTCGGCGATGTCGGCGTAGTCATCCTCGGCCGGGGCTGACAGTTGCTCAACGCCCGCCAACATCTCGTTGAGCGGGTCAGCCAGTCCGACCGAACTCGTGGCAGTCTCGATGGACGGCAGGTACTCCGGACGGACAGTACGAGCAGCCCGCAAGATGAAGGCCTGGTCGAGCAGCATGTCCTGGACATACGGAAAGCGCTCAGTGTTGGTCGGCTCGTCGGTGTAGTGGTGCTGAGCGAGCAACCCGACCCGGAACGTCTGAGTCGCTGACAACCACATGCCGGCCTGATGCTCGTACG
>Ga0208079_1001712_pt1 | contig 11257 bp, 6 predicted proteins | sample NGESurdeep092012_5_FD_184474 | JGI IMG/M metagenome (GOLD analysis project Ga0208079, IMG submission 184474) | Arctic peat soil microbial communities from Barrow, Alaska - NGEE Surface sample 210-2 deep-092012 (SPAdes) | ecosystem: Environmental > Terrestrial > Soil > Wetlands > Peat ... | reverse complement strand
GAAGTCCACGAGCACCTCCAGTCGATCGATCGATGACCAGCGCGGCCTGGGCGGGCAGGATCGCCAGCACCAGCATGCCGCAGCGGTCCCCGGCGCGCCCGCGTTCACTCGCTGCAAGAAATTGCAGAAACTTGCGAAAGACTCTAGCGCTCGGGTTTCGGCGGACGTAGTCTGCGCACAAGCGGAACAATTCGGAGTTATCGCTGGTCATCGACCGGGGTTATCTGAGGCATCCGCACCGTCTGCGGCTCTCCCCGCGGACCAGCTGATGAGCGGACCAGATGTCGCTTCCTGAGCTTTCAGGAGCCATCGTGGCCCGTCTGTCGTCCTTCTCTGCCGCCGTCTCGGCCATTGCCATCTCTGTGCTTGGGGGGCTTGCGCCGGTCACCACGGCCGGCACCGCGCAGGCGGCTGATGCTCCACGCACCGCCACGCTCGTCGGCTCGCTACAGAACGAGGTTGGCTGCCCGGGCGACTGGGCGCCCGACTGTGCGGCCACCGAGCTGACCCGCCAGGGTGACAGCACGGCGTACAGCAGGGAGCTTGACGTCCCGGCCGGCACGTACGAGCTCAAGCTGGCCATCAACAAGTCCTGGGACGAGAGCTATGGCGCGGATGGTGTAAAGGGCGGGGCGAACATCCCGCTGGTCCTTCTGGGGCCGGCCCGGCTGACGTTCTCCTACGACGACGCCACGCACAAGATCGGTATTGCACCGACCGACCTGCCCGGCGCGGCGACGCCTGCGGACAAGGCGCTCGCGGGTTCGAGTCTGCGCACACCATTGACGCTTGAACAGTTCTACTTCCTGATGACTGACCGCTTCGCGAACGGCTCGACGGCCAACGACCAGGGCGGGCTCACCGGTTCGCGGCTCGAGACCGGCTACGACCCGACCGACAAGGGGTTCTTCCACGGCGGCGACCTGGCGGGAGTGACGCAGAAGCTGGACTACATCAAGTCGCTCGGCACCACCGCGATCTGGCTGACACCGACGTTCAAGAACGAGCCCGTCCAGGGGACCGGAGCGGATGCGAGTGCCGGCTACCACGGCTACTGGATCACCGACTTCACCCAGATCGACCCCCACCTGGGCACCAACGCCGAGATGACGTCGCTGATCAGCGCCGCGCATGCCAAGGGGATGAAGGTCTTCTTCGACATCATCACCAACCACACCGCCGACGTCATCGACTACGAGGGCGGACAGCACGCCTACGTGTCCAAGGCGGCCAGCCCGTACAAGGACGCGAGCGGTACTGCCTTCGAGGACAAGACGTACGCCGGCGGCGGCACCTTCCCGGCTCTGGACCCCGCGACGTCGTTCCCCGACAAGCCGATCTTCCGGACCGAGGCCGACAAGACGGCCAAGGTGCCGGCCTGGCTGAACGACCCGACCGTCTACCACAACAGAGGCGACTCGACCTTCGCCGGCGAGTCCTCGGAGTATGGCGACTTCGTCGGCCTCGACGACCTGTTCACCGAGCAGCCCAAGGTCGTCGACGGGATGACTGACATCTACAAGAACTGGGTCGACTTCGGCATCGACGGGTTCCGGATCGACACCGTCAAGCACGTCAACACAGCCTTCTGGCAGAAGTTCTCGCCGGCGATCCAGGCCGAGGCCAAGGCCAAGGGCAACCCCGACTTCTTCATGTTCGGTGAGGTCTATGACAGCAGTCCGGCGGTCATGAGCACGTTCACGACGACCGCCAAGCTGCCGGCCACTCTCGGCTTCGGGTTCCAGAGCCAGGCGCTCGCGTTCGCGCAGGGCAAGCCCACGACGGGCCTGCGCGACCTCTATGCCGCCGACGACTACTACACGGACACGGACTCCAACGCCTACGAGCTGCCGACCTTCCTCGGCAACCACGACATGGGCCGGGTTGCGATGATGCTGAAGGGATCCGGCAGCACTGGCACCGACTTGATGGCGCGTACCAAGTTGGCCAACGACCTGATGTTCCTCACCCGGGGACAGCCGGTGGTCTACTACGGCGACGAGCAGGGGTTCATCGGTGGCGGTGGCGACAAGGACGCTCGCCAGGACATGTTCGCTACGAAGGTGTCGCAGTACGCGGGCGAAGAGATCCTCGGAGGGGCCCCAGGCAGCAAAGACCGTTACGACACGAAAGCCCCTCTCTACCAACAGATTTCATCGTTGGCCAAGTTGCGAGCTGCCAACCCCGGATTGGCCGATGGTGCTCAGATCCACCGTTATGCATCGGACGGGGCCGGCATCTATGCGTTCAGTCGCGTCGACGCGACGTCGGGCACGGAGTACATCGTCGTGGCCAACAACTCGACCGTGACCAAGAGCGCGACCTTTGCGACCTTTGGCAAGAACGCGACGTTCGCCCCGATCTACGGCGGCGGCGCGCAGCTGCGGTCCGGGAAGGACATGCGGGTCACGGCGAGCGTGCCGGCACTGTCGGTGTCGGTGTGGAAGGCGCAGGACCGGGTCCAGGAACGCGAGTCCGCTCCGACGACCTGGATCACCTCGCCGCAGCCGGGAGCGGTGGTTGGGGGTCGCGCCGAGATTGCGGCCGCCTTGACCGAGAACGCCTTTGCCCAGGTCACCCTCGCGACGCGGCCGGTGGGGACGAGCAGCTGGCGAGTCCTCGGCACCGATGACAACGCGCCATACCGCGTCTTCGACGACGTCACTGGCCGGGCCAAGGGCACGCTCCTTGAGTACCGGGCCATCACCAAGGACAGCAGTGGCAACCTGTCCGCAGCCTCGTCGTACGGCGTGGTCGGCGACCCGGCTCCGGCGGGTGCCGGTGGCGGCGGTGGAGTCGGGCCGGTCACCCAGCCCGACAACGTCAGCGTTCCCGGTAGCCACAACTCGGAGATGGGTTGCACGGGCGACTGGCAACCGGACTGCGCTCAGGCGCAGCTGGCGCTCGACGCCACTGACCAGATCTGGAAGGGCAAGTTCAGCACCATCCCAGCCGGGGACTACGAGTACAAGGCTGCGGTCAACAAGAGCTGGGACGAGAACTACGGCGTCGGAGCAGCCAAGGGCGGCAGCAACATCCCCTACACGGCACCCGGCACCGACGTGACCTTCTACTACGACCACGCGACCCACTGGGCCACGAGCGACGCCCAGGGGCCGATCATCACCGCGCCGGGTTCCTTCCAGAGCGAGCTCGGCTGCCCCGGTGACTGGATGCCGAGCTGCATGCGGCCCTGGCTGCAGGACCCCGACGGTGACGGCACCTACACGTGGTCCACCGACCAGATCCCGGTTGGCAGCTATGAGTTCAAGGTTGCCCACAAGCTGGGCTGGACCGAGAGCTACGGCGACAGCGGCGGCAACAACGTCGCCCTCTCCGTCCCGTCTGCAGGTTCGGTCGTGACCATCTCCTACGTGCTCGCGACGCACCAGATCAGCGTCAAGAACTCCAAAGCGGGTGCAACGCCTGACCTGGTGAAGTCGAAGGCGTTCTGGGTGAGCAACGACCTCGTGGCGTGGCCCGCAACGGCGGTTCCGTCCGGCGCGAACCTGGCTCTGCTGAACTGGCGCCTGCACTGGTCGCCCACAGGCGGCCTGGCTGTCGATGCCGAGTCCGTGACCGGCGGTTCGGTCGCCGACCTCACCTACGACTCCGCTGGGCTGCCTGCGGCCGTCGTTGCTGCCCATCCCGAGCTCAAGGGCTACCTCGCGCTGCGGTTGAACAAGAAGACTGCGGAGCAAGCGGGTTCGATCCTGCAGGGTCAGGTCGCCGTTGCCCGGTATGACGATCTGGGCCGACTACTCGATGCGACCGGCGTTCAGACCTCGGGTGTCCTGGACGACCTTTATGGTTCGGCGGCCGCGCGCACCTACGGCGTGACCTGGAAGAGTCAGTCGCCCTCGTTCATGTTGCCGTCATTCACCTCGCCGTCATTCAGTCTCTGGGCGCCCACCGCGCAGAAGGTCTCCGTGCTGCTCTGGCCGGCCTCGGCGAGCGCTGATGCTCCGGCGAGCCAGGCCACTCGGGTCCCGATGATCCGTCGCTCGGACGGGTCATGGGGGGCGGATACTGGTGCCCAGTGGCGAGGCGCGCGATACCTGTTCGAGGTCGTCGTCTTCGCTCCAACCACCGGCAAGGTCGAGACGAACCTGGTCACCGACCCGTACTCCGTTGCTTTGACGCTGAACTCCACGCGCTCGGTGGCCGTCGACCTCGCCGACCCGACGCTGAAACCCGCCCTCTGGCAACGCAGTTCGGGTCCGGCACTCAAGCAGCGCGTCGACCAGACCATCTACGAGCTACACGTGCGCGACTTCTCGGTCAACGACTCGACGGTCCCTGTCGCACACCGCGGCTCCTATCTCGCGTTCGCGGACAACGGGGATGGCACCAAGCATCTGAAGGCACTAGCAGCTGCGGGACTCAACACCGTCCACCTGCTGCCGACGTTCGACATCGCCTCGATCGAGGAGGACCCGGCCAAGCAGCTCAAGCCGGCCTGCGACCTGGCGTCCTTTGCGCCGGACAGCGAAGAGCAGCAGAAGTGCGTGACGGCTGTCGCTGCCAAGGACGCGTTCAACTGGGGTTACGACCCGTTCCACTGGATGGCACCCGAAGGCTCCTACGCCTCGAGCGCGACTGCTGCCGATGGTGGTTCGCGGGTGGCGGAGTTCCGCACGATGGTCGGCGGCCTGCACGCGGACGGCCTTCGGGTGGTGCTGGACCAGGTGTTCAACCACACTGCGACCAGCGGCCAGGCCGACACCTCGGTGCTGGACAAGGTCGTGCCCGGCTACTACCAGCGGCTGAACGCCACGGGCGCGGTCGAGACCTCCACGTGCTGCCAAGACGTGGCGACCGAGCATGCGATGGCCCAAAAGATCATGGTCGACTCGGTGGTCTCGTGGGTGCGCAACTATCACGTCGACGGCTTCCGATTCGATCTCATGGGTCACCACAGCAAGGCCAACATGCTGGCGATCCGTGCGGCGCTCGACGCGTTGACGCTCGAGCATGATGGCGTCGACGGCACGGGCATCACCCTCTATGGCGAGGGATGGAACTTCGGCGAGGTCGCAAACAATGTCCTGTTCCCGCAGGCAGCGCAGGGCAACCTCGGCGGCACGGGCATCGCATCCTTCTCCGACCGGCTCCGTGACGGGGTGCGTGGCGGCGGACCCTTCGATGAGGACCCACGCAAGCAGGGCTTCGGCAGCGGCGAGGCGACCGATCCCAACGGTGCGCCGATCAACTCGGGCGCGGCAGCGTCACTGGCTCACGACACCGACCTCGTACAGCTGGGCTTGGCTGGCAACCTGCGGTCATTCTCCTTCAAGGACAACGCATCCGGGGTTGTGGTGCGCGGAGACAAGGTCGACTACAACGGCTCGCCGGCGGGTTACGCGGACCAGCCGGACGAGATCATCAGCTATGTCGACGCCCACGACAACGAGACGCTGTGGGACTCCTTGACCTTCAAGCTGCCGGTGGCGACCTCGATGGCCGACCGCGTTCGGATGAACTCCTTGTCGCTGGCAACAACCGCGTTGAGCCAGACGGCCTCGTTCTGGCATGCAGGCGCCGACCTGCTGCGCAGCAAGAGCCTCAACCGCAACAGCTATGACAGCGGCGACTGGTTCAACACTCTCGACTGGACCGGGGCAGACAACAGCTTCGGCCACGGACTGCCGCCTTCGGCCGACAACAGCGCGAAGTGGCCCTTCATGAAACCGCTCCTGGCCAACCCTGCACTCAAGCCGTCGGCCACCGACGTGCGGTCGGCGACTGCTCAGGCGCAGGCTCTGCTGGAGCTGCGCTTCTCATCGCCGCTGTTCCGCCTCGGCTCGGCGGACGCCATCAACACCAAGGTGACCTTCCCTGTGTCGGGTACCGCCGACGCGCATCAGGGCGTGATCGTCATGCGGGTTGATGACACCCTTGGCGCCGACGTCGACCCTGCCCTCAAGGGCCTGGTCGTGGTGTTCAACGGTTCGACCGCGACCGTGGACCAGAAGCTCCCCGGTATGACGGGCGCGAACCTCGCGCTCTCTCCCGTGCAGTCCGCGGGTGCGGACCCGGTGGTCAAGACGTCGCAGTGGGACAGCTCGACATCGACTTTGACCGTCCCGGCCAGGACGGTGGTGGTCTTCGTCCAGCGCTGACCCGAGGGTCTTCGACCACGACTGACCTGTTGGCTGCTCGTCCCTAGACGGGTGGGCGGTCGACGGGCAGAGGACAGACATAGACCGAAACCCTTTTGGCGCTCGGGTTGCCGGCGCCGATACGACGGTAGCGTTCCAGGACCTCCGCCAGATCCTCACGTAGTGCGCCCAGCTGTCCGGCGGTGACCTGGACGAGATGGTCCGACAGGCCGACCTGGCCACGCCAGTCAGCGGGCCAGCCGTCCTGGGTGTCCAGCCACTCCTCGGCCCGGTCGGTGAAGTGGCGCAGATAGTCGCGGGCGAGCCAGGTCAGTGCGGCTTCGGCGTCGTCATCGTCGCCGGGGTCCTCATCGCGAGGCCGTATCTCCGCGTTGGCAGTCCAGAGCCGTTGTCGTCCCCGCCCGTGACCGTAGTCGACCACCAGCGCAGCCTCAGCAAGCTTGCGCAAGTGATAGCTCGTGGCTCCGCTGTTGGTATGCAGCACGGCCGCCAACGTCGTGGCCGTTGCCGGGCCACTGACCCGCAGCTCGGCGAGCAGGCGGGAGCGCAACGGGTGGGCGAGCACCGCCAGAGCCGCGCGGTCGAGGTGGACGGTGGGAGCCTTGGGATCGCTCATGTATGCACACTAATCATGCATATATCCTTTGCACAAGTGTTGTGCAGACGCCCGAGAACGGCCGGTTCTGTGCTCAGGTCAGGCTAGATCGAGCTGATTTTGTGGTGGGTCGGCGCGCCGGTATCGTTAGATCTCGTTGTGCGTCTTGCGGCCTCATTGTCGCAGGTCTCGGATCGTCGGGGCTCAGATCATGTGACGACGTGCACCACCACAGTCGCACCACCACATTCACTGCATCGCTACCCCTGGTTTCGCAGCCACGAGAGAACGAAGGCTTATCCGTGCGTACGTACACCCCCAAGCCACACGAGGTCGAGTGCCGGTGGCACGTCATCGACGCCACTGACGTTGTGCTCGGTCGTCTGGCCAGCCAGACCGCGATCCTTCTGCGCGGCAAGCACAAAACCACCTTTGCGCCCCATGTTGACGGCGGCGACTTCGTGGTCATCATCAACGCCGACAAGGTTGCCCTGACCGGCAGCAAGCTGGTGCAGAAGAAGGCCTACCACCACTCAGGCTTCCCCGGTGGGCTCAAGGCCACCTCATACCAGGAGCTTCTCGCCAAGCAGCCCGCCAAGGCTGTCGAGAAGGCCGTCCGCGGCATGCTTCCGCACACCTCTCTCGCCCGCCAGCAGATGAACAAGCTGAAAGTCTATGCGGGGGCCCAGCACCCGCACCTGGCGCAGAAGCCAGTGCCGTTCGAGATCACGCAGGTCGCGCAGTAACACCCCACGGCCCGCCAGGTTGAGTCATCAAGCCGAGGCTGAGCCCACCAAGCTGAATTCACGCTGAATCATCAGTACAGACAGAGCGAACGAGGAGAACCGTGGCTGACACCACTTCCGCCGTCGAGGCAGACGTTGCAGACGCAACAGATGTTGTCGAAGGCGAAGAGCAAGAACTGACCGAGTACACCAGCGAGTCCGAGACCCCCGTGGTCGAGGCCCGCAAGCCGGCGGCCTCTGGCCCTGGTGCCGCGACCGGACGTCGCAAGCAGGCCATCGCCCGCGTGCGCATCATCCCAGGCAGCGGTCAGTGGAAGATCAACAACCGCACGCTGGACGAGTACTTCCCCAACAAGGTGCACCAGCAGATCGTGAACGAGCCCTTCAAGGTGCTCGAGCTCGATGGGTCCTACGACGTGCTGGTTCGCGTGCACGGCGGTGGCCCCTCCGGCCAGGCTGGCGCGGTCCGTCTGGGCGTTGCCCGTTCACTGAACGGTGTTGACGAGGACCTCAACCGTCCGGCACTGAAGAAGGCAGGCTTCCTGACCCGTGACGCTCGCGTGCCGGAGCGCAAGAAGGCCGGTCTGAAGAAGGCCCGCAAGGCTCCTCAGTACAGCAAGCGCTGATCCTGCATCAACCGCCGGTGGCGGCTTCGAATCCGGCTGTGTCCGCGCTTCGAGGCCGCTACTGCTGTGTCCGCGGGCATTGGGGACTTGGCCCCCGGAGATGGCCTTCGCGACGTGCATCAACATGCCGGGCCCGCACCGGCCGGCGTTGAACTCACCGAAAGGCTCACGGCTATGGCTGCTCGACTCTTTGGCACCGATGGGGTTCGAGGACTTGCCAACAAGTACCTGACCGCCGAGCTCGCCCTCGACCTGTCGGTGGCAGCGGCCCATGTGCTCGGTGAAGTCGGTGCTTTCAAGGGCCATCGACTTCAGGCGATCGTGGGCCGGGACCCGCGCGCCTCGGGGGAGTTCCTGGCCGCAGCGACCATCGCTGGGCTGGCGTCCGCAGGGGTGGACGTCCTGGACGCAGGGGTGCTGCCCACTCCGGCCATCGCGTTCCTGATCGCCGACAGCGGGGCCGACCTGGGCGTCATGCTGTCGGCATCTCACAACGCGATGCCTGACAACGGCATCAAGTTCTTCGCGCGGGGCGGTCACAAGCTGGCGGACGAGCTCGAGGACGCCATCGAAGCGCGGCTGGACGAGCCCTGGGACCGGCCCACCGGGTCCGGCGTCGGGAGGGTCCGCCAGTTCGAGGACGGCCCGGCTCGATACATCGCCCACTTGTTGTCTGCTCTTCCCCATCGTCTCGACGGCCTGCACGTGGTCCTGGACGCCGCCCACGGCGCCGCGAGCGAGGTTGCCCCAGAAGCCTTCCGCCAGGCGGGTGCCCAGGTGACGGTCATCGGGTGCGAGCCCGACGGCCTCAACATCAACGATGGTTACGGCTCCACCCACCTGGCGAAGCTTCAGCAAGCCGTGGTCGAGGCTGGAGCGGACTGTGGCATCGCCCTGGATGGCGACGCTGATCGTTGCCTTGCTGTGGATGCCACGGGCGCGGATGTGGACGGCGACCAGATCATGGCGATTCTGGCGCTGGGCATGCGTGAGCGGGGTGCGCTCGCCAAGGACACGCTCGTCGCCACCGTGATGAGCAATCTGGGCATGCTCCAGGCGCTCGAGCGCGAGGGTGTCGCGGTCAGGCAGACCGCGGTGGGTGACCGCTACGTCCTGGAGGAGATGAAGGCCGGCGGGTTCTCCCTGGGTGGCGAGCAGTCAGGGCATGTCATCTTCCTCGACCACGGAACCACAGGTGACGGCACGATGACCGGGCTCTTGCTCGTCTCGCGCCTCGCCCAGACCGGTCGCTCGCTGGAGAACCTGGCCGCCGTCATGAAGCGACTGCCCCAGGTCCTGATCAACGTCAGGGGCGTGGACAAGAGCCGGGTCGAAGGCAACGAAGCGGTGCAGACCGAGGTTCGTGCGGCCCAGGCAGAGCTTGACGGAGTTGGTCGGGTGCTGCTGCGCAAGTCCGGCACCGAGCCCCTGGTGCGGGTCATGGTCGAGGCCGCCGATGCCGCACACGCGCAGGCCGTCGCTGCGCGGTTGGCCGACGTCGTGGCAAGGAACCTGGCGCTCTAGCGCTTCTCCGTGGGCAACCCACCAGTGTGCCCAGCAGCTCGACCATTGGTCGAAAAGGCGACTAAAGCGGTTAAAACACCGTAAAACGCTTCAATCGTGACGAATCGGGCGAATAGGAAATAGCGGGACTTAAGTCCCGAACGACACCCTCGCGAGACAGGACAATCTGGCCAGGCGAACCGGCGAGGCTTCTCCCGTCTGGCGCCGACCGGCCTCAGAACAATCCCGATCATCAGATGATCCTGCTTCACCTTTGTTGAAGACCATAAGGAGAATCTTGAGGCTAAGAACTCTGTCTGTCATTCCAGTTGCGATCCTCTCGATGCTGGCGGTCGGCACCTCGAGCGCCGCAGCTGCCACCCCTGAGACGCCGGTGAACCTCGGATCAGCCGGCAACTTCACGGTTCTGTCGAAGACCGGTATCACTGACGTCTTCAAGACGACTATCGACGGAGACGTCGGGACCAGTCCCATCACGGGCGCTGCCCTTCTCCTGACGTGCGCAGAAGTGAATGGGATCATCTACACGGTCACTGATGCTGGTCCTCTTGGCGAGTGCCGGGTGACGGACGCCACGCGTCTCACGGCAGCTGTCGGCGACATGGAGACGGCGTACAACGACGCGGCCGGTCGAACATTGCCTGATGCACTCAACCTGGGAGCCGGAGAAATCGGCGGGCTGACTCTGACGCCCGGCCTCTACAAGTTGACCACGGACCTGTCCATCTCCAAGGACGTCACCCTCGCGGGTGGCCCGGACGACGTGTTCATCCTCCAGGTCGCCGGAACCCTCCAAGAGGCCAACGCGAAGAATGTGATCCTGACAGGTGGCGCACAGGCCAAGAACGTGTTCTGGGCGTCCACGGGTGCCGTTTCCATCGGGACAAACGCGCACATGGAGGGCACGATCCTCGCCGAGACGATGATCGCCATGAACACCAAGGCCTCGATCAGCGGAAGACTGTTGGCACAGACGGCAGTCACCCTCCAGATGAACACCATCACACCGCCCGCTCTGTAATCTGACCAGAGGCAAGATGGCCGGAGCCAAGGAGACGACGTCTCCTTGGCTCCGGCCTTTTCTGTCGACTGTCTTCGGCGCTACGAAGTGAGGGCGAGGCCGACCGAGTCCACGATGTGTGCGCGTCCGTCCGCGAGGTGGTACACGGCGCCCACGACCGCGAGGTGACCGCTTGCGACACGGTCGTCGATGAGGCGGGACCGCTCGGTCAGCAGGCGCAGCGTGTGCCGTACATGCTCCGCCTCGATCTCGTCGGCCGTCGTCATACCGGCTTGACGTGCGCCCAGGACGCTGGGCGTGACGCGTTCGACGATGTCGCGGATGTAGCCCCCCGGCAGGATGCCCGTCTCGACCGCGTTGACGGTCGCGGCGACCGCGCCACACGAGTCGTGCCCGAGGATGACGACGAGTGGGATGTTCAGGAGGGCAACGCCGAACTCGATGGAGCCGAGCACACCCGGGTCGATGACGTGGCCGGCTGTACGGACGACGAAGAGGTCGCCGAGCCCCCGGTCGAAGATGATCTCGGCAGCGACGCGCGAGTCCGCGCAGCCGAAGAAGACGGCAAAGGGAGCCTGGCCTTCGGTCAGGCTGTCACGGCGGGCGGCATCCTGGTTGGGGGG